>Ga0189291_100177_pt1 | contig 51014 bp, 39 predicted proteins | sample UW1redminimetaG_FD_130331 | JGI IMG/M metagenome (GOLD analysis project Ga0189291, IMG submission 130331) | Marine microbial communities from the Costa Rica Dome - UW179B-red mini metaG | ecosystem: Environmental > Aquatic > Marine > Oceanic > Photic zone | place: Costa Rica: the Eastern Pacific... | reverse complement strand
TCGCAGCTTCGACGCCATCAGCACCGCGCTCGGCGAAATAGTAAGCCTCTTCTCGGTCACCGAATGTCGAAACTTCTTCAAGGCAGCGGGCTATGAGGCACAATAGATGCGACACGCTCTAGTCGGTAAAGCCGATGCTTGCGCCGTTCTGCAGCGTCTTGCTCGGAGACTGGCCGTACCTGGCCTTGTAGATCTGCGAAAACCTTCCGAGATGGGAAAACCCCCAGCGGGTGGCCACTTCGGTGACGGATGCGCCCGGAGCTCCCGCCATCAGCTCTTCATGCACCCGGCGCAGCCGCTCGTCGCGCAAGAGCGTCATCGGGCTGGTGTTGCGGAAATTGCGAAACCCGAGCTGCAGCGACCGCGAGGTGACCCCTGCCGCCCTGGCGATGTCCTCAAGCGTGATCGGGCTGTCGAGGTTGCCGCGCACGAACTCCTCGGCCCTGCGGACATGCCGGGGTGCTGCCGCCGATCGGGTCGGCCTGAGATATTTGGCGTAATTGTGCTGCCCGGCTTCCAGGATCCCCGACAGGATGACGCCCTCGAGCTGCCGCGCCAGCAACCCGCCTGACGACAGCAGGGTCCGTCCGGTGTCGGCTTCCTGTACCAGGTGCATCACCAGTCCGCGCAGCGCAGCACCCGCATCGCTGGTCAGGTCCAAGGGCCCGGAGAATGTCAGCGGCTTGTCCACGCTGGAGCCGAGAAGCTGCGACAGGTGGTCCTGCAGCGCCTCGCGCTCGATCCGCACCAGCACCTGCCGGCAGCCTTCATCCCAGATCATCGTTGTCGGCAGATGCGGATTGAGCACCGCCGCCTTCTCCGAGCAGGAATAGTAGCTCTGGGAGCCGTTGCTGATCGCTGCGCCGCCGGACAGCGGAATCTGCAGCAGGTAGAAGTCCTTCAGCTCGCCCGGTGCAATCAGGGTCTTTGCGCCGTACTGGATGAAATTCAGCGACAGCCGGTTGCCGGCGACATGGTTGTGGCAGGCGTCGAACGTGCCCCGGCCGATCATGTCGAGCCGGTGCGGGCAGAACACCTGTGCCACCCGCTCGCGCGCTTCATCCAGATCGTGGCTCTCAAACAGGCTGTACCGCGCCAGCGGGCGCGTGGTCATGGAATTCGACAACATGAACCCTCCCGGCACTGTCATCCTCAAAACATGCATTTGCATGAAAGCACGTTTTACCGACAAACGGTAGAAAATTTCGTTTTGTGGATAGTCCGCGCCCAAAGCGGATGGCGGCGCGGCCCGATTGGCCCAAACTTCCCGGACAGCAGACGGGAGGAACCAATGCGAGGACTGGACGGAAAAGTGGCCATTGTGCCGGGTGGCGCGACCAAGATCGGCGCGGCCATCGTTGCGGCGTTCAGGGACGCCGGCGTGCGCGCCATGATCGCCGACATCAATGAAGCGGCCGGCAAAGCGCTGGTTGGCGATGGGATCGGGTTTCAAAAGACAGACCTGCGCGACGATGCGCAGATTGCGGAGCTGGTCAAAGCCACCAAAGAGACGTTCGGCCGCATCGATTTCCTGGTCAATGTCGCCTGCTCCTATCTCGACAACGGGGTGGAATCGACCCGCGCCGAATGGCTGGAGAGCCTTGACGTCAACGTCGTCGGCTCGGTCATGCTGATGCAGGCGGCGCGGACGGAGCTGGCGAAAAACAAGGGCGCCATTGTCAATTTCGGCTCGATCTCGGCGCGTGTGGCGCAGACCGGCCGCTGGCTCTATCCCGTCTCCAAGGCAGCGATCCTGCAGCTCACCCGCAACCAGGCGATGGATCTTGCGCCCGAGGGCATCCGCGTCAATGCGGTCTCGCCGGGCTGGACCTGGTCCAACATCATGGATGAACTCACTGGCGGCGACCGAGAGAAAACCGACCGGGTGGCCGCACCCTTCCATTTGCTCGGCCGCACCGGCGATCCGGAAGAAGTGGCCGCCTCGGTTCTGTTCCTGTGTTCGGACGAGGCCAGTTTCATCACCGGCACCGATATCCAGGTCGACGGTGGCTACACCGCCATGGGCCCGGAGCGCGCCGCGCCGGCCATACCGCTATTGATGGAATAACAATTTTTTCTGGGAGGAAATCATGAGGAAGATCACGATCATCGGCGGCGGCCAGTCCGGTCTGCAATTGGCCATCGGGCTCATCAAGGCCGGCAACAGCGTGCGCATCGTGCAAAACCGCACCGCCGAGGACATTGCCACTGGTAAGGTGATGTCGAGCCAGTGCATGTTTCACAGTTCGGTCGAACATGAGCGCAAGCTGGGGATCGATTTCTGGGCCGACAGCTGCCCGCCGGTCGATGGTATCAATTTTCAGGTGCCGGCGCCGGATGGATCGGGCAACAAGGCCATCGACTGGACGGGCAAGCTCGATCACAGCGCCTTCTCGGTCGACCAGCGGGTCAAGGTCCCGGCCTGGATGGCTGAGTTCGAACGGCTTGGCGGCACGCTGACCATCAAGGATGCGACGATCTCTGACCTGGAGCACTACTCCCGCCAGGACGATCTGGTCATCGTCGCCTCCGGCAAGGGCGACATCGGCCGGCTGTTCGAGCGTGATGCGGAAAAATCGCCCTATGAGACGCCACAGCGGGCGCTGGCACTGACCTATGTCACCGGCATGACGCCGCGCGCCGAGCACTCGGCGGTGTGCTTCAATCTGATCCCGGGCGTCGGCGAATATTTCGTCTTCCCGGCGCTGACCACCGCCGGCCCCTGCGAGATCATGGTGTTCGAGGGCGTACCCGGCGGTCCGATGGATTGCTGGTCGGACGTCAAGACGCCCGAGCAACACCTGGCGATGTCGAAGAAGATCCTCGACACCTTTCTGCCCTGGGAGGCGGCGCGCTGCGAAAACATCGAGTTGACCGATGACAACGGCATTCTCGCCGGGCGGTTCGCGCCAACCATCCGCAAGCCGGTCGGCACGCTTCCCTCGGGGCGTCAGGTTCTTGGTCTTGGTGACGCGGTATGCCTCAACGACCCGATCACCGGGCAGGGATCCAACAATGCCGCCAAGGCGGCAGCCGTCTATCTCAAGCGCATCCTTGACCATGGCGACAAGCCGTTCGATGCCGCCTTCATGCAAGCCACGTTCGATGAGTTCTGGGATTACGCGCAATGGGTGGTGAACTGGACCAACATGATGCTGCAGCCGCCGCCGCCCTTCATCCTCAACATCATGGGCACCGCCTGCGCCGAGCCGAGGCTGGCGCATCGCATGGCCAACGGTTTCGACGACCCGCGCGATTTCTTCCCGTGGTTTGCCGATCCGGATGCCGCCGAGGCCTACCTCACCGAGCTCAAGGCGGCGTGAGATGGGCATGGGCATTGATCACGCAACCTTTCGCGCGGCAATGGCCCGCTTTCCCGGGGCGGTGACCATCATCACCGCCCGCCACGGCGACGAGCGCCGTGGCATCACCGCCACCGCCGTCTGCTCGGTCTCGGCCGAACCGCCGAGCCTGCTGGTCTGCGTCAACCGCAAGACCGGCACCTGTGCGGCGATCCGTGAAGCCAGGAGCTTCAACGTCAATCTTCTCCCCGATCCGGCCAGCCCGCTGGCGCTGCGCTTTGCAGGCGCTGACGGGGCCACCGGCGAGGAAAAGTTCTCGGAAGGTCACTGGGTCGAGGATACACGCGGTCTGCCGCTGCTCAACGAAGCCCTGATCGGCTTTTCCTGCGATGTCTCGGAAATGGTGGAAGCCGGCAGTCACACCGTTTTCATCGGCGAAATCATGGATATCCGGATCAGCGAAGGGGCACCGCTGGTCTATGGCCAATCCCGCTTTCACCGGCTTGAGCCACTCTGAAACACCCGGCCGGCGCGATGGCCGGTATCAATTCAGTGCCACGATTTTCGGCGTGCTCTGAAGTGGGGCAGGGGTCTGCTCCGATACTGCCACTTCCAGAGTGTGGGCGACGAACTCGTCATGGGAGACAGGGCGGCCGAAAAAATAGCCCTGAAATTCGTGGCAGCCGGCATTGAGCAGCAACCGGTGCTGCGCTGCCGTCTCGATGCCTTCGGCCAGCACCACCAGTTTCAGATCGAGGCCGATTCTGACGATGCTTTTGACAAGTGAGGCGCCACTCGAACTTTCGACCGCTTCCTGGACAAAGCTGCGGTCTATCTTGAGTTGGCTGACCGGCAGTTGCCGCAGATAGCTCAGCGAGGAGTATCCCGTACCGAAATCGTCCAGTGCGAAGTCGATGCCCGCCGCCCGCAGGGAGTTCATCTTGGCAACCACGGTGTCCAGACCGGAAATGATGACGCTTTCGGTCAGCTCGAGTTTCAACTTGGTCGGGTCGATCCGGTAGAGCTCGATGGTTTCCAGAACGGACTGCTCGAAGCCGTCGACGTTGAACTGGCTGGCGCTGACATTGACCGCCAGCGTCAGCTTGCCAAGAACCGGATCTTCTTGCCATGCCGCCAGGGTGTGGCAGGCCTCTTTCAGCACCCAGCCCCCGATGAGCGGCATCAGGCCGCTTTCTTCGGCGACCGGAATGAAGTCGCCGGGTGGGATGTTGCCGCGCTGCGGGTGCTTCCAGCGCAACAGCGCCTCGGCCCCGATGATGTGTCCGGCATTGTTCACTTGCGGCTGGAAATAGAGTTCCAGCTGGTCGTTCCGGACTGCTGTTTTCAATGCACGGGAGATTTCGCTGTGGCCTGTGGATTCACGGTGGATCGCGTAGACGCCGCCGCACAGCATGGCGGTTGCCAGGATGGCATTGACCCAGATGCCGATATAGCGGGCTTCATCGGGAATGCTTTGTGCGAACGGGAACGCGATCTTGGAGCTGCAAAAGACAATGAAGGCCAGAAGGCTTGCGGCAATGATTGCGATCTGGAACGCCGATTTCTGCCGGAGGTAATTGAAATAGGCGAGCAGCGCGATAACCGGCAGGTAGAGGTGAGAAACCCGTGGCATTGCCTCCGTCGGAACATCGAAAAGCAGGCAAAATCCGATGGCAAAACCCAGGAAGGCAAGTTCCGAAAAGATCAGCGCGGCATTGACACTGCCGGTTCTGACCATCAGCCATGCACCGCCGCCAAGTGCAGCCATGACCAGATCGGCGCGCGCAAGCGACCAGTTCTCGCGCGAAACGAAAAAGCAAAACCAGCCCAGTCCCGCGAAGAAAACGATGAGTGCAGCGCTCTCGGCGGCAAAAATCAAGCGTTGTGACTGCTTGTTGTGGAGAGCGTGCTGTGATGGGGCTGGCTTGTTGTTGGGCACAATCGTCTCACAAGTTGCGGCTTCGTCCCGTCAATATTTCATCCTCCCGCCAGGGGAATTACAGTGGCCGCATTAATGAATTGATCCTTGCTTTTGGAGAATCTGAGGGGTTCTTTCTGACAGTCGCGGGCGCCGGATTTTTTGAATCTCAATAGGCTTTTCAAACCAAGTGCAAAACGCCCTCGGCAATTGGGTGTTGCGCCAGCGAGAACGTCCCGAGGCGCCATGAGGCGCCGAAGTTGAATCGCTGGAAGGGTCAGTATCTGTTGGGACCCATGCGCTTCAAACGGGATCTGGTGGTATAAAATCAGACAGCTAAATATTTACAGCGATGAATATTTGTGAAAATGAATAAAATCCGCAAATGATTTGGCAAAAATTTATAAGAAAATCAAAGATATTAAGATTTATCACTAAAAACAATAGAATTAAAGCTCATCGTTGGGTTTCGTGATTCGAAAAGTCATAAAATTGGAAGAATAAAAATTAACGGAAATCGAAACAAATAAGGCTTCGACCCAAAAGTCGCGTGTTACATTCAGTAGGTTCTGTTTAAGGAGACTTTAACGCATATCTTCGAATTATGAAAAACTAATATGACCAATGGTTTGGGAGTGGCGGGCATGAGAAACGGAGACCTTTTTGCCTACCAGGGAAAGCAATCTGAATAGGATAAACACCACCAGGTCGACATAGGAAATCCACACTCCCGAACAGCAGATGGACGATAATTCCCGGGTTATTGCTGGAAGTAAGAAAGAGACATTGAATGTTCCACGTTGCAAATCCAGGCAATGTTCCCGATGCCAACAGAACTGCACCAGAGGAAACGCTCTTCAGAAGTCTTACCCGGCCTTCCGTGCGCGTGATTGGCGGAGGCCAGTTCCTCGATGCCGTAACTCTGATCATGGGGCCGTTGAATTACAGCTCGAACACCATTGGTGGGGAGCAAGGGGACGCAGCCGGACAAACCGATGATGCCGGCGCAATCGCCTTGATCGACGGATCGATTCCGAACGCGCTTTCGATCTGTGAAAACCTTGGCGAGGACTTGCCGAAGATTCTTGTTTCGTCCGAAGCCAGTTTTTCGTTCCGCGCCAGATGTGCCCGATCACACATCAGCACGATCATCAACGATCCGATTGAGCAAGCCGAGTTGATTCATTGGCTGGAACATCTGGGCGGCCAGATAAGCGAGCAGCCGGCATCGATCCTGCTGGTCGATGACGATCCGATCGCGTCGGCGGTATACGCCGAAATGCTGCGGGCAAGCGGCATGATCGTTTCGATCCTCAACGACCCGCTGAAGATAGTCCAGACGATTGATGGCACGTTCTTTGACATCATCATCATGGATCTTCAGATGCCGAATACCGACGGCATCGAGATCGCGAAGATCATTCGTCAGCATCAAAGACATCTTTCCATCCCGATCGTGTTTCTGTCGTCGGAGGAAGACAAATCGATCCAGATGAAGGCGCGGCAGTTCGGTGGCGACGATTTCCTCTCCAAGCGGGCCGATCTCGATGCGCTCGTCATGCTGATCAATCTGCGTGTGCAGCGCGCCCGGGTATTGCGTTCTCTGATCGAGCTGGATGGTCTGACCGGTCTGCTCAATCACCGGCGTTTCAAGGAGCGTGTCGGCCACGAGATGGCGCGGGTCAACCGCACCAAACTGCAGTTCTGCGTGGCCATGATCGACGTCGATCATTTCAAGAAGGTCAATGACACCTGGGGCCACCCCGTCGGAGACCAGGTCCTGGCCATCCTGGCGCGGACACTGGTCGGCTGGGTCCGCAAGACCGACGTTGTCGGTCGTTATGGCGGTGAGGAGTTCGCGGTTCTTCTGCTGGACACGACTCCGGAAGCGGTCTTCGAAGTGCTGGAAAATTTCCGCAAGCATTTTGCCAAGATCGTGTTCGACGGGCGCCCGGAACAGTTTTCGCTGACGATCAGCATCGGCGTCGCCGGAAGCGCCTCGAGCAAGGACGCCGCCGGGCTTTTTGCCGAGGCCGACAGGGCGTTGTACCTGGCCAAGAACAACGGCCGCGATCAGGTTGTCCTGGCCCAGGCCGATGAGCCTGTTGCTCCGGCTCGTGACATCTCGAAAACCAGCAAGGGAGCCAAACAATGAGCTATCTAACACCCTGTGCGCGGTGCGAAATTCTCGGCACGGCCGGCCTATGGATTGGACCTGGCGAATGACCCTTACCTATGAACAGGCCGCCGATGGCAGTGGCATCAATCTTGACGGCCGCTCCGTCTGCATCGTCGATGACGACAATCTGTATCGGTTGCATCTCTCGGCACTTCTGGGTCAGGCCCACCTCAGGACAATGGAAGCCGGTGACGGCGACAGTCTTGCCGCGGTTCTGGAAAAGGAGATGCCTGACTGCATCCTGCTTGATTACAATCTCAATTCAGAGAACGGATTCCGGCTGCATGAGCAATTGAAATTGCGCTTCAAGGACCTTTCTCCGGTGATCATGCTGTCTGCCGATGAATCGCAACGAACGGCGATCAGGGCTTTTCGCATGGGGATCTATGATTTCCTGCCGAAGCGCAATCTGCGCATCGATGAGATCACCGTCGCCATCAAGAAGTCCATTGCCCGCCATGAGATTGAAGTCTCGCGCGATGAAGAGGTCTCGGCGCTGCGCAAGAACTCCATGTTCGATGACCTCACAGGCATGTACAGCCGCGCCGAGCTCGACAAGAAGCTGTCGCTTGTATCGAGCGCGGCGCAACGCCAGGACAAGAAGTTCGCGATTTTCTCGATCTGTCTGGCCGAGTACCGGAAGATCTGCACCAATTACGGTATCGCCAACGCGGACGAAATTCTTCGTGGCTTTGCTGGCAGGATACGCTCGAACATAAGGGCCGATGATTTTTGCGGCCGGTATGATGACGACACGTTTTACTATGTCATGGACCGTAATGTGTCGGGACCCATTGTGAACGAGCGGCTGGCCCGGCTGACCGAACAACTGACGTTTCTGCATCACCTCAAGTCGGTGGAACTCAAAATATCGCCGCTAATCGGGATTGCGGTATCCAGCGAGTATGCGGATCTGCAGCAAATCGAGCAGTATCTCTCCGCCGAACTGAGCCAGCAGCGGGAAGCCCTTGGGGGTCAGGACAGTGCTGAAGACTGGAGCACTCTGCCAGGGGCAAGGCAAGCCGATAGAGACGCCGGGGATCCGAAGGAACGGCGTGGATCAATTCGGATGCGGACGTTGAAGCCTGCCTTCATTGCACTTGACGAAGGATCATCCAAAATCAATTGCACTGTGCGCAACAGTTCCGACGGCGGAGTTCGAATCCGGCTTGAGAGACCGCTGGCGCTGCCGGAGTATTTTCTTCTCAAGATCACTGTATCCGGAGCGCTCCGGCGGGTCCGCAAGTGCTGGCACACGAACACCGAGGTCGGCGTCGAATTCTGTGACGAGAAAAAATAGGCGGTGGGGATAGCCCGTTCTTGCCGGTTCACGTGATCGGGCAACGACCGGGAACGGCCGCAAAATAGCGCGATGTCGGGATCACCGGAAAACAGGGAAGACAAGCCAATGGCAAATCAGATGACGGGTATCAGCAAGCTGGATCAGTTGCCGGAAGCCGCCCGGGATCGTATCGAGCAACTGCGGCTTCTCTTCATCGAACGGTCCAGGGGGCATATTGAACAGATCGAGCAAGCCCTTGCCAGACGGCAGTCGGTCAGTGAATTGCCGGCCGCAGATGCGGACTTGATCAAACTGGCCCATTCCTTGGTCGGCACATCCGGGATATTCGGCTTCCAGGCCCTGGGCGAGGCTGCATTCAAGGTCGAAACCACCCTGCGGAAAACCGGATATCGCGAGACCGATTTCGAGGAGGTCATGGCCGGTCTGATCGATCAGCTGAACGCTCTCGACTGATACAATCCCGTTGATGCAAGCCAGTTGCTCGATCAACCGTGCAAGCCGAAACAGCCCGTTTCGCCGGTCTTTGCGGGGCTTGGCGATGTCTGTTTGAACATCCAGATCCGGCACCCTGAACCCAGGTTGCGAGATCACAGAACAATCTTGCTGAACCACCTGGCGGGGCTGAACCACTTGGCGGGGACGGTAGGTCCGTCACCCGCATCTGCAGTTTCTAGCTGTTGACCGCCGCGAACAGGGCTCTCGCGCGCCCGGCCAGCGCCATCGGGTCAAATGGTTTGGATATAACCCCTGCAGCCCCCAGGCTCATGAACCGTTCAATGTCCTCGGGTTGGGTTCTCGCCGTGATGAACACCACCGGAATGGCCGAGGTTTCCGGCACTTGGCGCAGCCGTTTGAGTGTTTCAGGCCCATCCATGCCCGGCATCATCACGTCAAGCAAGATCAGGTCGGGCATCCATTCGGGCACCGTCGTCAGGGCGTGCGCGCCTGAAGTGCAGCTCCTTACCGAGATTTCGGGATCGATTTCGAGTGCCATGACGGCGATTTCGCGGATGTCATCCTCATCATCCACATACAGTATCTTGAGTGTCTCGGTCATTGGATCCTTCCGTCGTCTTGTCTGTCAGCCGGCATCCGATCGGCGGACCCGGGTATTGATGTTAGCCATTGGTTTTCATGCCTGCTTTGGTCGAAAAAACACATGCTCCGAAGCCCAGGGGCTACTAGCTCGCAAGAGGGGTCATCAGGCGACCAGGCTTTCTATCTTGCGAATGATCTTTGCCTCTGATGTGCGGGATTTGACCATCACCGAGGCAACCGATTTGTGGATCTTGGCAGAGACTTCGCTGGCCGAGAGGATCATCACCGGAACCGCTGGATCAAGCTGCTCGGTCAGGGTCTGGAGAAGCTGAAGACCCGACCCGTCCGGAAGTGCAATGTCGAGGACAACAAGGTCGAAACGTTTTTCCTGAAGCAATCGTTCGGCCTGTTTCAAGGTGGTCGCCAACACCACGTCGACCTTCCCCTGCAGGGACATGGCCAGAACCCGGCTCAGGTCCTCGTCGTCTTCGACATGGAGCAGGCTTGGCAGGTGCTTTTCCTGTATGTGCAGGATGGTTGGCTGATTGCCGCTCTGTTCCATCTGGCCGAGGATATGATCCTCCTGTGCCAGAGGCAATTCGAACCAGAAGGTCGTGCCCTTGCCGATTTCGGTTTCAAAACCGATTTTTCCGCCCATTCTCTCGATGATCTGCTTGCTGATATTCAGCCCCAGGCCGCTGCCGCCCTTGACCCGGGTCGACGAGGAATCGCCTTGCGAGAATTTCCCGAAAATCTGCGGTCGGAACTCGTCGGAAATTCCCGGCCCGTAATCCTTGACCGATATCCGAACCTTCCCCTTGGTGCGCAGGGCCGAGACCTCGACCTGATCCCCTCTGTTGGAGAATTTTGCAGCATTGGACAACAAGTTTGCCAGGACCTGAGCCAGGCGTGCCCCATCGACATTGACTTTGAGGGCCGTGTCGATCTCGGTAGCCTTGAAAACCACGCCGAGCTTCTCTGCATAGGGCTGGTTGACGTCAATCGCCTGGGTCAGGAGCGGATCAAGCTCTTCCAGTTTCATTTCAAACCGCATCTGACCCGATTCAATCTTGTCGATATCAAGGATGTCATTGATCAGAAGCGTCAGGCGCTCGCTGTTCTTGTAGGCGATGTCGATAAGGCGGCCGGCTTTCTCGGACAGTTCCTTCGCCATGGGCCCGGCCATCAATCCCAGAGCGCCGCGGATGGACGTCAACGGGGTTCTGAGTTCGTGGCTGACGATCGAGATGAAATCCGATTTCAGGCGGTCCATTTCCTTCTGTTTGGTAATGTCGACGATGACGCCAAGATACCCGGTGATTTCCTGGTCCTCGTTACGCAGCGCTGTCACGGTCGACAGTACCGGGAACCTTGAGCCGTCTTTCCGGATGTAGGTCCATTCGTTTTCGTCAATTCCGGCTTCATCCACTCTCTTCACCAGTGTCTTGAACCCCTCGGAGACGGGTTCTTCCAGATCCGCGGATAGTGCTCGGCTCCTTTCAGCCACTTCATTGGCGTCGTGCCACATGCCGGGCATATGCTGTCCGATGGCTTCTTCGGCTGTATAGCCGAGGGCGTTTTCCGCAGCCTCGTTGAAGATCACGATCTTGCCGTCAATATCGCTTGCAATGATCATGTAGGCGGTACTGGCCAGAACCGCGGACTGCAGCATGTTCGATTCACTCAGGGCCTGGGCCGCAGCCACGGCCTCACTGGTGTCCCGGATGGTGCCGACGAACATGCGTTTGCCGTTGAGGTTCATCTCGTTGACGGAAAGGTCGATGGGGAAGATCGTCCCGTCCTTGCGCTTGGCGGATACCGGACGCCGGATGCCGATGACCTTGCGTTCCCCGGTCCTCAGATAGTTTTTGAGGTAGCCGTCATGGCCATCATGATATGGCGCGGGCATCAGCATGTTGATGTTTCGTCCCACCACCTCGCCGGGCTCGTAGCCGAACAATCGCAGCCCTGCCGGATTGATGGATTCGATCGTGCCGGTCGAATTGATGGTCAGCACGCCGTCCAGCACGGTGTTCATCACCGTCGAACTCCGGGTTGCTTCCTGTTTGATCCGGTCCGTTGATCTTTCCAGATCAGCTGTCTTCAACCGGGCCTGAAGTGTCATGTGCGCAGTCAGCGCCGCCAGAATCGAGATCAGGAAACCGGCTATGAGAGCGGTATCCGGCAGCCGTGTTCGTTGTGAATCAAGGAAATCTGTTGTCGGAATCGTCTTTATCGACCATTTTTTATCCAGGATCTGGATAGGTCTTTCCAGTAGCCAGCCTTCCTCGATGGGTTGGGTTGTGTTTCCGAATTCGACTTGTGTCTCGCCGTCATACGAAATCCGGAACCTGTAGTGGTCGAGCGTATCGGGCAGGATATCGCTGCTGAAGAACTCGCCGGTCGAGAACACCCCGGCAAGAAACCCGTCGGGTATGCCTCTCTTGGTGATCGGCAAATAGGCAATGAAGGCACTCTCGTCGTTGGTTATCCTGACCGGAGGGCTGAGTTTGGCAATGTCATGCTCAACCGCTGCGCGGGCCAGTTGATCCTGTGGGCTTTCCATGATGGAATCGATCCAGATTGACCGTTCATTCAGTGCTGACTGCTGCGACAGCAGCATCTGGTTGTCTTGATCTACCCAGCCGAGGGCTCGCAGGCCGGTGAGATCGTCAATATAGTTCCGCGCATCGACTGGCCACATTTGAAACGGACGCTCGGTATTGAGCTCCATCCTGGCGGTCATTCGCTTGAGAGCTGAAATCTTCCCCTGGGTTTCGGCGGCAATGAGCAGATCGATCTTGCTTGTTTCACTGCTGATCAAGGCCTTCAGATACCCCAGCTCCTTGTCGTTAAGCGCCTGGTAGAGCGAAACCGACCCTATTGCGAGAACGGAAAACACAACAACAGGCAGGATCAGAACCTTGTAGCCTGAGACAGCTTCCCCGCTCTCGGTTCGGCGGATGTTTGTCGTAATCAAAAACAGGCCCAGCAGGAAGGTGATCAACAGGCCGCCGACCAGGATGATGATGGGGTTGTTGGTTTGCCGGTCTTGATCGAAGCTGAGCGTGCTTTCCCAGACGATCAGCCACTGCTGCTGCATGACATCGATTTGCTCGCGCGTCGAAAAGGCTGGGACATGGCCGTCCGTGCGCAGGGTTTTGCTGTCGTAGATGAGCGCATCGGCATTTTCCGAGCCGCCGTCATAGATGCGCAGATTGATAGAATTGCCCTGACTCTTGGTCAGTTCCTTCATGAAGTTCTTGGCGATGAAGGGCGCGTAGATCCAGCCTTCGAACAAGGCCCATTTTTCAACGAATGATCCGGGCTCAAAGCCATCCCGGTACATCGGATGCAGCAACAGGAAGCCCGGCGTCTTTTCCTCGTCCTGGACCAGTGTGATACGTTTTGTAATTGCCGGTTTTCCGGTATCGCGTGACAGATCGGCTGCTTCTTTGCGGTTCGCCTCAAAGGCGATGTTCAATCCCAAAGCCTGACGGTTGGTCTTCTCCGGTTCGATATAGGTGATGATATCCTGGCCGGTCTCGACGTTTTCGGGATGGATTCTGAAATTCGGTGCGCCGTCCGCGCGGATGGTTCGCAGGAAGCGGTCAACCCCGCTGGGCGCCAGGGGTTGGATCCACCCCAAACCGTTGATGCCGGGAAAATTGTTCTCGATATCCAGTCTTTCGACATAACGGCGCCATTCGTCGCGTGTGATCTTGTTCGAGCCCTGGAAGTAAGCGACTCCACCCAAAAGGGCGCTCTCATAGGAATTGATCCGGCTCAGAAGCGCCTTCTTGCTCTCCACTGCCAAGGATTCAAACGACACCTTGCCCTGGTGGTCGGCGGATTCCGAAGCGATTTGCCAGGCATAAAACGTCAGGCCGAGAGGGATAAGCAGGACCAGCATTGCCGTAAGCGGCAGGTTTGACAGGGCATTGCCACGCCAGCTGAGCCTTTTCGGATTGCCCGGAGCCACCAGCATGATGGGAAGGAACAGGACGATGCCGAATATATCGCCGGTCCACCATGTCAGCCAATTGTCCAGAAGCTGGTCGGCCGACAGGATTCCCGCCACATGCAAGGCGGAAACGCCGATGCTCGCCGCAACAATGCAGGCAACCGGGCCGGCGATGAGGAAAAGCAGCACGACTTCCTTGACTTGGTTGAAAGCCAGCGGGAGACCGAGGAACCGCTTGATAAACGCATAACCGGCCAATCCCTGCAGGGTTGAACCTGCCGCGATGGCAAAAGCCGTGAGCGCCTTTGCTCCATCCAGGCCGGTTTCGGCCGAATAGGCGCCTGATATGTAGCCATTCAGCAGAAAGGAGCCGATGACGATCCCGGGCCAAAGCCGCCAGCCGTAAATGATCAAGGCTCCGAGAGCTATTCCCGAGGGTGGCCAGATGACGGTGGCATAACCGGGCGGCACCGCCAGAAGCAGGCCAAGTCGGCCTGCGATAAAATAAAGTCCGGCAATGAGAAGTATTTTTGCCAAAAATATACCAATGCCACTTTGCGTCATGTTCCGGAGCCCGTTTTCAAACTTGAATCGGTTGTGATTTCTTCAATGAAGACTGGGCCAAGGTGGTGTTTGGCGGTTAACGATTCCTTACCTCCAAGACCGTAGAAATTGCCGGAAACGCGGAGTTTCAAGGGAGATCCGGGCGATTTTCCGGAGGTCCTGTTAAGGCCTGCGAATGAAATCCAAGTGCGGGACGCAATAAAAGACGACCGTTTCATCTCTCTGCATGTTAAAAATCACATCCGCGCGGAGGTGTAGCGGCAGGAGCCTGTAGTCTCAGATGACACGAAGACTGTTTCTCATGACCGGGTTGTCGATCTTGTTGTGGTCCTCGCTCCTATCCGCGGCGGAAGACACAAGAACCTACGTCAATGCCCGGTTTGGCACCTGCGCCGAGATCCCTGCTTCATTCGAGCAGGTTTCATCATCCGCCAATGGAGATGGAGCAACCTTTGAACAGAGCGGATTGGCGGGCGAGATCCGCATCTACGGATCGTTTGACGCGATGGCCGATGGTTTGACAGGCTACCGCGATTTCCTGGCCGATATGTACGCGCAGGAAGGCACCGGGATGACCTATGCGCCGCAAGGCGACGACTGGTTCGTCCTGTCCGGAACCACGAAAGCCGGGGATATCGTCTATCTCAGGGTTCAAGCCGAACCGGATTGGGGTCCCGAGTTCTTTCATCACATCTGGTTCGAATATCCTGCCGCATCGAAAACCAGGTGGGATGCCATTGTCTCGAGATCCGCCAAGTCGCTCAACGGCACTTGCCGGGAGCCGTAGCGCGGCTACAGGCCTGAGCGTTAAGCCGGAACACCTCCGGCAGGACATGAAGATGTCGGGCGTGGCGGCCGGTCCTGCTCAATCGCCGATTTCGAACACCAGCTTGCCGCGCACATGCTTGGCTTCGCTGAGTTCATGAGCACGCACCGCTGCCGACAGCGGCAGGGTGGTTATCTGCGGCAGCTTGAACACGCCTGCCTCCACATAGGCCGTCACGCGGTCCATCAGCTCGCGGCCGCGGTTGACTGCAGGCCGCAGCGCGGTCACGTCGGGGCGCGGTGAGGCCGGTGCGCTCGCTCCGCCTGCGATGAAGGCCGCGCGTCCGCCGGATTTCAGGACGGCGAAGCATTGCGCCGTGCATGGGCCGCCGACGGTATCGAACGCCGCGTCGCAGTCACCCAGAAGCGAAGCCGGGTCCACTTTCGTGTAGTCGATGACCTGATCTGCGCCAAGGCTGCGGACATAGGCATGGTTTTCGGCGCGAGCGGTGGTCACCACTTCCGCGCCAAGGTGGTGCGCCAGCTGGATCGCCATCCCGGCGACGCCGCCGGCTCCGCCCTGGATCAGGATCTTCTCGCCGCGCTTCAGATCAAGCGTGTCTTCGATGCTGACCATGGCGGTCAGGGCGGCAAGCCCGATCGCCGCCGCCTCCACATGGGTCAGGTTTTGCGGCTTGCGGGCCAGGTATTGCGCACCGATGGCAATCTTCTCGGCGTAACCGCCCTCCAGGTCGCGGGGGCAGACCGCGTAGACTTCTGTTCCAGGTTCCAGATCCGCACCGGGGCCGGCGGCTTCGACCACGCCCGAGAAATCGCGCCCCAGGATGTGCGGCAATGTGACGGAGACCGGTGATGTGCCGCTGCGGACCTTCCAGTCGGCGGCGTTGACGCTTGCCGCCTTGATGGCAACCAGAACTTCCCCGGCGCCGGGCACGGGATCGGCAGCTTCTTCCAGGACAAGCACGTCCGGACCACCGTGGGAATGCATGCGAACCGCTTTCATGGTGTGGCCTCTCGTTGATTGTGTCTGCAGACAGCCGCGCTTGATCGATTGCGATCAGGCACGTGTCCGTGTCTGTCTTAGCGGTGATGCTGCCTTGATGTCACCCGGTCGCCGTTCGCTTTCTCGCGGTCCATCGTCCACGCCCGGGCGGGGCTGCAGAGTCAAAGCCTGAAGCTTTTTCCCGCGCTCAAAAATATATGAAATTTCATCTCTGCTTCTGTCAAGCTTCAAGCTTAAAAGAGTGCGTTTTCATATTTTAAGCTTGAAGAGAAATCGAAGCTGTGTGAGCCTCTATATGAATGACGGCGTTTAGGAAGGGGTGGGCGATGGATAGCGCATTGAAAAAGCTTGCATTTGCATGCATTGCGTCACTCGTGTTGGAGCGGAGCGCCCGAGAAACTGCATCGCCAGAGGCACGCTCATGAGCGCATCCGTGCCGGCAACGTATGCCCCGGCGGCCGGTTTGCACCACGCCGTGCTGCAGCCCGATGGCTGGCCTGCCCCGAAAGGCCACGCCAACGGGGTGATGACCGATGGCGGCACGATCTACACCGGCGGCCTGGCCGGTTGGGATGCTAAGGGGCGGTTTCCTTCGGGATTTGTCGCCCAGGCGCACCAGACCTTCCGCAACATCCGCGATGTTCTGGCCAAGGCGGGCGCCGTGCCGCAGCATCTCACCCGGCTGACCTGGTACGTCACAAGTATTGAGGATTACCTGGCTGATCCGAAAGCTCTGGGGGCGGCTTATCGCGATGTCTTTGGCCGCTGCTTCCCGGCGATGGCCACGGTCGAGGTGGTCCGGCTGGTGGAGCGCGACGCTTTGGTGGAAATTAAAGCGACAGCGGTTTTGCCCGGCAACTAGTCAACCAAAATTCCTGGGGTACGAAAGAATGAAGATTGTTGTAATCGGTGGTGGCAATGGGTCTTACGCGGCGGCGGCCGATTTCGCCGAAGCCGGCCACGATGTCCGTTGGTGGCGGCGCAATGCCAAGGACTTTGCCGATGTGGCGGAGGCCGGCGGTATCACCGTGACCGATTACAAGGGCAGCCGGCCAGTGCAGCTTGTCCCTACCGACGATCTCGGTGTGGCCATGGCAGGCGCCGAGTTGATCGTGGCCCCGACGCCCGCCAACGCGCAAGCCGATATTGCCGACCGTCTGGCGCCTTATATTGCAGACGGACAGGTGATCTTCCTGCCCCCGGGCACCTTCGGCTCCTACATCATGATGAAGCGGATGCGCGATGCCGGCTGCACGGCCGATTTCGCCATCGCCGAAACCGGAACCCTGCCTTGGCTCACTCGCAAGCAGAGCGGCACCGAGGTGAGGATTTCGACCCGCGCCTCGCGGCTGCCAACCGGGGTCTTGCCGGCACGCAAGACCGATGCGGCCATCGCCATCATCTCGCAGGCCTTCCCGGACGCTATCGAAACCATCGAGGATGCGCTGTCTGGCGCGCTGATGAATGCCGGCCCGATCATCCATCCGCCGCTGATCCTGATGAACGCAGCCCCGATCGAGCATTTTGAGCGCTGGGACATCCATAATGAGGGGACCCAGCCCTCGATCCGCCGGGTGCACACTGTGCTCGACAATGAGCGCATCGCCATCCGCGAGACACTTGGCTACGGCGCGCCGCACTTTCCGCTCGCCGACCATTACGAGACCAGCGACTGGATGTATGGCAACCTCGCCCATGACAAGCTGGTCGGATCGGGGGACTGGCATGAACATCTCGATCTGAAGACCCACCGCTACATGCAGGAAGACATCGGCCTGGGTCTGGCTTTCCTGGTTTCCGTCGGCGAATGGCTCGGCGTGCCTTGCCCCGTAGCGCAAGGCCTGCTGGCGGTGGCCGAAGCGGTGTCCGAATGCGATTTCCGCACCTCTGGCCGGACCATGACGACAATTGGCCTGGCCGGCCAGGACAAGGCCACCGTGCAGGCCATGCTGAAAGAGGGGCTGTGATGAGCGCCCGGCCCGCCATCGCCTGCATCGGCGCCGGCCGGATGGGCCGCGGCATCGCCCACTCGGTGGCCTATGCCGGCCACCGCGCGGTGCTGATCGACGCCAAGGCCCGCAGTGCCGAGGATTTCGCCCGGCTGAGCGCCGAAGCGCTGGCCGAAATCGAGGCCGGCCTGAAATCGGTGGCCGCCCTCGGCGGCTTCGAGGCGGCGGCAATCCCGGTGATCATGCAGCGCATCAGCATCTGCAGTCTCTCGGATGCGGCTCAAGGACTGGCGGGATGCGAGATCGTCTTCGAGGCGGTGCCCGAGGTGCTTGATGCCAAGCGCGACGCCTTTGCGCTGTTTGACGCCCATGCCGACGAGGACGCGATCCTGGCGTCGACGACCTCGACCATCCTGTCCACCGAGCTGGCCGGTCTGACCGAGCGGCCCGCAAACTTCCTCAACGCCCATTGGCTCAACCCGGCATTTCTGATGCCGCTGATTGAACTCAGCCCGGCCGACGAGACAGACCAGCGCACGCTCGACCGGCTGCGCGCCTGTCTTGAAGCCATGGGCAAGGTGCCGATCGTCTGCAAGGCCTCGCCCGGCTACATCGTTCCGCGCATCCAGGCGCTTGCCATGAACGAGGCGGCGCGCCTGGTCGAAGAGGGTGTGGCCAGCGCCGAGGATGTCGACAAGGCGGTGACCTACGGTTTCGGGCTCCGTTTCGGGGTTCTGGGATTGCTCGAATTCATCGATTGGGGTGGCGGCGATATTCTCTATTATGCCAGCAACTATCTGCGCGAGGCCTTTGACGATGAGCGTTTCCGGGCGCCCGACGTCATTGCGCAGAACATGAAGGACGGCCGCATCGGCCTCAAGACCGGATCAGGATTCTTCGATTATTCCGGAGTGGATGTCGAAGCGTACCGCCAGCGTCGCATGGCGGATTTTCTCAAGGCATTGCAGGGAGCCGGAATGACAAGAGGCCCGGTTCTCGACAATCAGTGAAGGCAGCTCAAACGGAAACCATAACTCCGTGCAACCAGAGGAGAATGTAACAATGAAGAATTCAAACCATCTTGGCCGGCGCATCGCCGGCATGGCGGTGTCGGGCACGGCCCTAGCGCTCGTTTTCATGGCTGGCGCGGCCAATGCCGAGGAAACCCTTCGCGCGGTTTCCGCCTTTCCCAAGCCGCTGGCGTTCTCGCAGAGCTTCCAGGGCTTTGCCGATCTCGTCAACGAGAAGGGCAAGGGCGTCATCAAGATCGATTATGTCGGCGGACCGGAAATGTTCCCGTCCAACCAGCAGGTCGATGCGGTGCGCCGTGGCGTGATCGACATGCAGTACGGCCCGGCCTCCTATTATCTCGGCACCATGCCGGAAGCCGACGCCTGGGTCGGCTCCACCGTCAGCGCCGCCGAAGCCCGCGCCAATGGCGGCTTTGCAACCATGCAGAAGGCCTTCAGCGAGAAGCTCGGCGTCAACCTGCTTGCCCACCTCGACACCGGCGTCCAGTTCCACATCTACACGCTCGATGAGCCGAAGCGCACCGACGATGGCGGTGTCGATCTCGACGGCCTCAGGATCCGCTCGCAGCCGATCTACAACTCGTTCTTTGAATCGCTCGGCGCCATCCCGGTCTCCGTGCCGGTGCCGGACGTCTACACCGGTCTCGAGCGCCACACCTTCGATGGCTCCGGCTGGCCGATCATCGCCATCAAGGACCTGTCCTGGGACAAGTTCCTGCGTTACCGGATCGATCCGGGCTTCTTCCAGACCGACCTTGCCGTCGTCATCAACCCGGCAAAGTGGGACGGGCTCAGCGATGAGGCCAAGAAGATCATCACCGAAGCGGCTGTCGAGTACGAGCAGACCTCCTACGACAATTTCCAGACGATGATTGCCGAAACCGACAAGGCGGTGCGGGATGAAGGCATGCAGGTCATCACCCTGGAAGGCGATGCCGCTGCCAAGTATCTCGATGGTGCCTATGACAGCGCCTGGAAGCGGATGAAAGATGCCGGATCGGATTATTACGACGATCTGCGCAAAGCGTACTACAATCGCTGATCAATCCTGACGACGGCGGGCGCCGGTCTGGCGCCCGCCGTCCCTGCTTCAACGGGAGCTTTCATGCTTTTGCGTCTCTATGACAGGATCATTGCCGGCCTGGCGATTACCGGCGCTGTCAGCCTGGTGCTCATCACCATCGCCATCATCATCGATGTAATCCTGCGCAACACCGGCTTCCGGCCCTCGCAATCAACCAGCGCGCTGGTCGAATATGTCATGCTGTATTCGACCATGGCCGCGGCCCCCTGGCTGGTCAGGAAGAATGCCCATGTGGCGATCACCTCTTTCGTTCAGCCCCTGCCGCCGATGATCCGCCTTACCGCGGGCCGGGCCGTGCTGATCCTCTGCATCATCGTGCTGGGGGTGCTGTCCTGGCGCTCGGCCGCCGTTGGTCTCGAAATGCTGGCTTCGGGGTCGGTCGACATGCGCTCGATCAACATCCCGTCCTGGGTGCTCTACGCCATGCTGTCGGGCGGCTTCGGCACCATGTCGCTCGAATTCCTGTGCATGCTCCTTCGCGGCGAAACCTACACCGGCAGCGAGGCAAGCCATTGACCCGGACCAAGTCATCGACCCCAAGCGTCACCACCGGAGTGAGACTGCCATGATGGAGTGGTACGAAGCGGCCACCCTGATGGTCGGTGGCCTGCTGTTTCTGATGTTCTTCGGAATGCCGGTGGCAATCGCCTTCCTGACCATCAACATCGTCGGCGTCTATCTGTTCATGGGCGGCCTGATCGGCATCGACCAGCTGGTTGCCAACGCCACCACCTCGGTCACCAGTTTCGCGCTGGTGCCGGTGCCGCTGTTTCTGATCATGGGCGAACTGCTGTTTCACACCGGGTTGGCGCTCAGGGTGTTTGATGCGCTCGACAAGTGCTTCGGCGGCATCAAGGGCCGGCTGTCCTATCTCACCGTCGGCGGCGGCACCATCTTTGCCACCCTGTCCGGCTCCTCCATGGCCAACACCGCCATGCTCGGCACCACCTTGATGCCGGACATGATAAAGCGCGGTTACAAGCCGCACATGATCATGGGGCCGATCCTGGCCACCGGCGGCCTGGCGATGATCATCCCGCCGTCCTCGCTGGCGGTGCTCTTGGGCTCGCTGGCGCGGATCGACGTAGGCGCGCTGCTGATCGCCGGCCTGGTCCCGGGACTGCTGCTGGCCTTGATGTTCGCCGCCACCATCCGGCTGCAGATCGCCATCGATCCAGACGCTGCCCCCGGTTACGCCGCCGAGCGCGCCACGTTCGGTGAAATCATCTACGCCATCGTCACCGACATCCTGCCGATGGGTCTCGTCATCTTCGCCGTCGTTGGCCTGATCCTGCTTGGCTGGGCAACGCCGACGGAATCGGCCGCCTTCGGCACGCTGGCTGTTGTTATCCTTGCCGCGGTCTACCGCAAACTGACCTGGACGGCCGTTGTCAACGCGATGAAAGGCACGCTGCTGGTCTCGGCGATGATGCTGATGATCATCGTCGGCTCCACCACCTTCTCGCAGATCCTTGCCTTCTCCGGCGCATCGACCGGGTTGATTTCCTACGCCATGGGCTTCGATTTCGGCTTCTACGCCATCCTGGCGTTGATGTTCCTGGTGCTGATCATTCTCGGCATGTTCATGGACCAGCTCTCGATCATGATGCTGACGCTGCCGATCTTCATGCCGCTGGCTTCGACCTACGGCTTCGAGCCGGTCTGGTTCGGGGTGATCATGCTGCTGGCGCTGGAACTCAGCCTGGCGACACCGCCCTTCGGGTTGCTGCTGTTCGTCATGGTTGGCGTCAGCCCGCCCGGCACCACCATCGGCCAGGTCGCCCGCGCAGCCTTCCCCTATATCGCCTGCACGCTGCTGCTGGTGCTCATTCTCGTGCTGTTTCCGCAACTGGCGCTGTGGCTGCCCGGCCTGATGAGGAGTTAGAGCCATGAAGATCTGGTATCAGAGCTATGTCGATTACGAACACGGTGCGAACTATTGGGACGAGCTGCGCAAGCACCTCGATCAGATCGTCGACCCCGGCACCCAGGTCGATATCAAGGGCATCACGCCGCACGACAATTACGCCCATGCCATCGTCGAGTTCCGTTGCGCCCGCGAGGTGATCTGCAATGCGGTGAAAGCCGAGCGCGAGGGCTATGATGCCTTCATCATCGGCCATTTCCAGGATGCCGGGCTTTACGAGGCACGCTCGGTGGTCGACATCCCGGTGCTCGGCATGGGCGAGGCCTCGATGCTGCATTCCTGCCAGCTCGGCCAGCGCTCCGGCATCGTCACCATCAACCGCCGCTTCATTCCGTGGTTCCATCACCAGATCGGCAAATACGGCCTGAAGGAACGGGTGACCGGCGTGCACGCCATGGATTTCGAACCGGGCCAGATCCTCTCGGCCTTCGGCTCGGATGAACGGCTCGAACAGGTCCGCTCCCTGTTTGAGGAGCAGGCCAAGCCGTTGGTGGAGCAGGGCGTCGACGTGCTGATCCCCGGCGGCGGCATACCGATGCTGTTGTTCTCCCAGCTCAACGATCACCGCGTCGATGGCGCGCCGGTGATCAACGGCATCCCCATTGTCGTCAAGATGGCCGAAATGCAGGTGCGCCTGCGCGCGCTGACCGGGCTCGGCATCTCCCGCACGTCGGATTACGTCAAGCCGCCGCTCGAGATCATCGAGGAATTCATGGCCCATCCCAAGGGCCTGTAAGGGCCCGGGAGCGATCTTGAAGGATCGTGGTTGCCGCGTATCTGCCGCCGCGCCGGCAATCGGATTGCCCGCAGTGCCAGGGTCCGGACGCTGAAGTGCCAATAAACTAGCGGAGGATCTCTCGGCTCCGTCGCATCAGGCCGGCATGATGGTCCTTCAGAATGCCATGGCCCGCTCCCTGCGAATTCGCCAGATTGGCCGAAACAGAGCGGAGTTTCAGGACAACAGGCAAGGGGGGCATTATGTCTGACCGTGCCATTCAGGCTTATCTGAAGCGCGAGAAAGCCGGTTATTCAGTTGGTCTCTTCCACAACTGAAAACACCTTTATCAATGAAAATCCGGTTTCTTCCAGGTGCAGCTTATATCTGCTCCGGATCTCATTCAGGATCGCGGATTCGAGTGGCCCCAAGGTTGCCTCGTCAGCCCTCAGAAAAATGAACTCGCCCTTTTTCAGCTCGGGGGCATGGTCGAGTATTTGTTTTACCCGGGTTGGCGACAACTCGTCGCTAAGAACATAGCTCACCGGCCAACGGTTGCCTTTCCCTGCCAGCAACAGAACCATATCGGAATGCACGGACCACGGCGTTGTGGGGTGCTTGCCCAGCAACAAGGTAAGACGGTCCTGTTCCGGGGCGAAAGTTTCAATTGCTTTGAGCGTTTCGGCAGCCAGGCCTGACAGGTCTTGGAAATTCGGATTGGCAACCGCATCAAGCATGGGCCGCGATTGAAAGCGAATTCGGGCATCTGCAAGATCGCCGCGAACCAGCTCGGCAACAAATGGTCGGTAGGGACCACCGTCCCGAAAGACCGCGATTTGGGAGAATGTCATAAACAGCGCCAGAATACTGGCAAGCATGCCGGACAGGACAACGCCCGATTTCATTGACCCAGTCGTATTGGACGTCAGGGCCAGGAACATTGGAATGAAAAGCGCCACGCAGGGCATGAAAGCAATGATGAGCGTAAAATCGACCGAGCGTCCGACGTAGTAGGCGCTCATCACGATCGCCAGACCAGCCATCGGCGCGACACGGCGGACGGCAGTTTCGACATCCAGGTGGCTTTCGGATCCCGATTCTCGGTCGGCCGCGTTACACCGCTCATCGGTGATGCCATTCGCCAGCGCCAAATACCAGGCGCTGCTCAACGCCACTCCGACGAGTCCGGCAACGGCTATCCAGCCGAAAAACTGACCCGATGCCGCGATCGACCAGAAATCGGAGGTCATGTTATAGACAAGCAGGAATTCGAACACCGGAACCAGATTTGCGAATTGCCCGCCGGCTATCAGGGTCATTGCCTGAACAAGCGCGAAACCAAGAGCAAGGGGTAGAGCCAGGCAATAGAGCACCGACGCCGCCAATCTTCGAAAGTTGAATGTTCGCGCAAATTCCAGAAGAATGAAAAGCGAGACGATTGCGCTCGCACCAATGAATATCTCCGAACTCCACAGCATGCTGAGTGTCATTGCAAACACCAGCAACGGGGAACTCGCTTGCCGTCTCTTCAATAAGGATATGGCCAGGACCACGAGGGCGCAGGGAAAGTATCTCAAGCCAATGGAGGATGGAACGCTATTGAGACTGTAATTGCCATACCACCACCCCGACAACAGAATGGAGATGGCAAAAAATCCAAGCAACAAGGCGCTCCGCCGGTGAACTGTCATGCGATACACGCAAACCAGAATACAGCTGTACAGCATCAGAGAATGCAGTTGAGCCATCACGTTCGCTGAATGCAGGGTGGGACCAGCAAGCAGAAAGCTTATCCAGGTGGCTAGAAGCGGTCCAAGGCCATACTGGGAATAGGTGTCGACCAAAGGAATGCCGCCAGACCGGAGCATCTGGTTGGCTGGTCCGGCGTTGGTCAGGAAGTGCAAGACATCGCTGTTGAACCGCAGGTCAAAATACACAATCGGCACTGCGCAAAGTGCAGCCAGAAGCCAATAGAAATCACGCCTTTGGTCAGGAGCTTCATTCTTGGTTTCGGCGCGCGCCGTGATGACCGCCAGCAGGACAACTGCCGGCCCCAGGACCACAGACAAGATGCTGATTGTCAAACCGGCCGATGGTGACAATTCGGAAAACAGAGAAAATACGCTTCCGAAAAAGGGAAACTGGCCATTCATCTGCGCGCCGAGCAGCAAGCTTGCCAATAAGACACTCAGCACGACAAAGCGGTCCAGCGGCAATGTTCCCACGAACTGTATTGCCGGGCTGAAAAAGGGGCGTTGAAATCTTGCGAAGAAGACCTGGCACAACACGAAACCCACAAAAAGCAGGTGAGAAAAACTGACAAGAGTAATCAATGACACCAGCTGCGGTTGCCAGATATCCGGGCTTAATTTCATCGCCCACTGCAGAAAGGATATGCCGGTGAACACAATCGAAACGGCCACAACGCACAGGGACGCGCTTTGTATCAATAGCTTGCGAATATTCTGACCATAGACCGAATGGTTCCCTGCGGTCAGCAGGCTGAAGGCCGTCACCGGCGGCACAATGATTGCCAAAAGCGCGAAAAACACCAGCTCAAACGAACTGTTGTGGCTCATGAAGACGCTCAGAAGGACGTATGCATGCACAACAAATGAAAGGAAAACGATCAGATGTGAACTGACATCAGCCTCGTTGATGGAGACTTCTTTGTTGGGCGAGATTTCTTTAGTCATGTTGTGAGCGATTCCGGCCCTGCAGATCAGATTGAAGCATCAAGCGGCAGGAACGCTGTGGGTTGTCGAAGGATTGTTCATCCAAGCTCTACCATATCTTCCATGGTGCTTTTCCAGACGCCCACATCGCTTCCAGCTGCTCGCGTTCGCGCAAGGTATCCATTGGCTGCCAAAATCCAGTGTGATGGTATGCATAAAGCTCCCCGGAATTCGCGAGCTTTTCCATGGGCTCCCGCTCCCACACAGTGGCATCACCCGCAATTGTCTCGATCACGCTTTTTGACAGGATGAAAAACCCGCCATTGATCAACCCGCCTTCGGTCCGCGGCTTCTCGACAAATTGCTGAACCTGGTTTTCGGCGTTCATTTCAACAACGCCAAAACGTGCCGCTGGAGCTACTGCTGCAACTGTGGCCTGGCCACCATGGGCTTTGTGGAATTGCAACTGGGCCTTGATGTCGATGTTGGCCAGACCGTCGCCGTAAGTCAGGCAGAATGGCTCGTCCTCGTCCAAAAACTCTGCAACCCTTTTGACCCGTCCTCCAGTCTGGGTTTCCTTGCCAGTCTCAACCAGGGTGACTTTCCAGGGTTCAACGGAACCGCCATCAATCGTGGTATTTCCAGCCGCAAGGTCTATCGTGACCGACTTTGCAGAGTGCAAGGAGTAATTCATGAAATACTCCTTGATCATATAACCGCGGTAGCCGAGGCAGATGACGAAATCGGTAATGCCGTTGGCAGCATAGATTTTCATGATGTGCCAGATGATCGGCATATCACCAATTGTGATCATAGGCTTCGGACGAAGGTGGCTCTCTTCGGCAATTCGGGTACCCCGTCCGCCTGCCAAAATTACGGCTTTCATTTTTCAACTCTCAAAAGGCATCAATTTCGCTGAGTGTTCACTTGCATTTTTGACGTTGGGCCGCAAGCCTCGCAGGACTCATGAACCCAGCGCATCCTGCAGGCGGAGCAGCAGGTCAGGCGCATCGACAAGGGGGTTTTGAGGGGCGCCTGTTTCGACAGCAGAGAGAAAGGCGCCAAGCTCCAATCGAAGCGTGCTGTTTAGAAGCCGCCACTCGCGAGGCAGGGGTAGCTCCTTGTCATTCCAGAGGATTTTCGGATCTTCCCCCGAGAAATCGAGCAGAATTCTGGCCTTGTTGCCCACCAGCTTCAAGGAGCGCGTTCTTTCGCCGGCCGCTTTGTCGCAGTGCAAACAGAAATACCGGTCATGCCCATCAGTGAGCCCAATCTTTCCAGCCGTCGCTGTCTCGTTTTTCACATCCAGCGCAAGCGCAGCATCCGGAACCAGGGCGCGGATAATTGACACGAAGTGAGGAAGCAAATCCTCCAGAATGCTCATTTCCGAATGGTTCCGTTTCGATCCATTGTGCCGGATTTCACCAACGGGATCGCGCCAGTCAACGTCCATGCTGCGGATTTGATCACCTGCGCCATGCAATTCAGCTGCCAGGAAATGCAAGGCGGGCAGAAAAGAGAATTCGGTCGCTACGCCCGCAACCAACGCTTGGTCGGCCGCATATTGGAGCATCCTGCGGGCTTCTTCGGTGTCGGGGCCAATGGGCTTTTCGATCAGGACGTGGCCGCCGGCTTCCAGCACTTGAGTGGCATCCCGGACATGATCTCTGGGTCTGCTGGCAATGATTGCGACCACGGGTGCGGTCTTTGCATGCATTGCGTCTTCTATGGTTTCAAAGACATGGGCATCGCGCAGGAGCGGGTCATGTCCGAGCCACTGCCTGACGTCCATCGCATGGTTGCGTGAAACAAGGGCAATGTTCCGGCTGGACCCTGCAGCATTGGCAACGACGCTGGCCCACACGCGGCCCCACCGTCCACCGCCTACAATGACAATCGGCTGCGGGTTGCAGGATGCTTCCCAGAACCCCTGCAGTTCTTCCAGGCGATAAATCAAAGTTCAAACATCACTTCTCTATTTGTGAGCTACCAGGGAATACTGGGCACCAAAAGGCAGGTGACCAAGCAGTTCGTCCAGGCCTTGCAGGAATTTTCCCTTTGGAGGGACTGACAAGAGCGTTCTGGTCTCCGCGTCCTTGAAGCCGGCATTTCTGAACATGGCACGAAGATGCCTCGGCCTGAGCAAGACCGCGTCCTTGTCAATTTCGCAGCTGCGTACGATGTATTGAGTGGCGGGATTGTAAGGGTTGTGTTCGAATATCAGGCCAAGCCCGCCCGGCTTGATGACACGATACATCTCCTGGACGAACCCATCCCACTCTGCAGGTGGCACATGATGCATCACGCATATGGCGAACACGATGTCGAAGCGATCGTCCGGATAGGGCAGGTGCTCTCCTTCGAAATGCGCATAATGGACGAACGGGTATTTCTTCCGGGCGACCTCGATACTCCGTTCTGATATTTCCGCGCCGTGCAACTCTTCGAATCGACCTTCCAGTCCGGCGTGATAACCGCCAATCCCGCAACCAAGATCCAGGACATGGAGCTTGTCTGTGGACCCGAATTCCTTCTCTGCAATCCGGATCAGGTGATCGCGCTTAACATCGATATAGAACTGATGTTCATTGCCGCCAAACGAAAGAGCATCATTGATCTGCTTCTCGTAGTCCTGCGTGATTTTATCAAAATCAGATGCAATTTGCTGCTGATCCGGCTGTTTTTTCGCCTTTTGCATTGTATTTCCCTTACTTGGACCTGCTCCGCAATCAAGGTCCAATGTCTGATGGTGACGACCTTCGATGGTTGAAAACAACCGCTTTAAACAGCACATAGTTCATTGCCGGTATGAGGACACACACCAGCCCCCCTACGAGAACCGGCGAGAACCCGTACCAAACCGATAATATCAGCATGGCAAGATAGGATGTAATCAAGCCTGCAACAGCGACGGCGACAAAACTTCCAACCTGAAAGGCTGAATCGGTGTTCGTTCGGAATGTGTATCTGCTCTGCAGCATATAGGACAGGAAAAGTGCCCCAAGATAGGCGGCCACCGATGCCACCTCCGGCGTCAGCGAGGTGCCAGACAGAAGCAGCATCAAGAATACGAAGTAGACAACCGTGGAAACGATCCCTGATGCGGCAAACCGTATCAAGCGCAGAAATTCAGCTGACATGAGGATCCCCGGGACCAAGTTAGGGTTGAGACTGAATCATAGCCAGAACACCATAAGCATTGCCAGTGCGTTTGCATCATGGCCCTTGCCTCCGAGCAGATGGCGGCGCCCTTCAAGGATATCAGTCAGACTGGTGCTGCAGTGCTGTCGGCCATATAGCCCACAGTCAGGCTGAAGGCAAAGGGTCACCCAGCAACGTCAGTCAAAGCATGAGTGCTGGCTGTTTGCGCGCCACGCGAGGGATCAGCCGCCCGAGAGCCAAGACAAAACGGGACACAGCAACCTTAGATCTGTCAATTGGACGCCTTGGATCAGATTTGCTGGATCACATCGGCTCGATGAGAGGGTTTTGATCCTGGCGAAGCTGTCATCTGTAGCAAGCCGGCGCACTTCAGATATTTCCACCTTTCCCTACCAATTGCATGTTGCTATAGACGGCGCAGTTTTTGGGGCGCGTAAAGTCACTGTTGGTGACGGCTTAGCCCGCATTTCACGAGAAGGCATTTTCAATGGTTGGTTTGCAGGATACCAAGTTGATCCGGATTGAAGGGTGCGAGGTTTGCGGCGCCAGTGAACTCGAACAGGTTCTGGATCTTGGACTGCACCCTCTTTGCGACGACCTGATCCCGGTTGGGGATGACCGCCGGTCCCAGGAATATCCAATTTCACTGTCCTATTGCGCGACCTGCAGCACCGTTCACCAGAATTTCCAGATCCCGAAGAAACTGCTTTTCCCGACAACCTATCACTACAGGGCGCAACACACGAAAGACGTTCTGGATGGTATGCGACAGCTCGTGGACAGATGCGACAGCGAGTTGTCGGGGCTGGCCGGGCTTACTGTTCTTGATATCGGCTGCAACGATGGAAGTTTGCTGTCGATATTTGCTGAACGAGGCGCAAAGACGCTAGGCATTGAACCAACAGGCGCTGCTGCCGATGCGCGCAAGGCGGGCCACACGGTTTTCGAAGACTATTTCGGCCCGGCACTGGCTGAGCAGGTTGTGAGCGAACATGGTCATCCGGATATCATTACCTTCACCAATGTGTTCGCTCATATCGAGAATCTGCAAGAAGTCATCGATGCGCTACGCAAGCTGGTTGGTCCAAAGACCATGCTCGTGATCGAGAACCACTATCTTGGTGCCGTTCTTGACCGGCATCAGTTCGACACCTTCTACCATGAGCATCCGCGCACCTATTCAAAAAGCTCCTTCGACCATATTGCGAAGTCGCTTGGTATGAAGATTGCCGCTGTGGAGTACCCGTCTCGCTATGGCGGGAATATCAGGGTTTTGATGAAAGTCGGAAAGGCCGACGAAAGCACCGGTACCGTTGCGGCCGAAGCCGATTTCGAACAACGGCTGCGGGATATGAACGACCGCATTCCACGCTGGCAGAAGGCAAAGCGCAGCGAAATAGACAAGCTCGTCTCGCAGCATGGAGCTTTGCCAGCCAAGGCGTTTCCGGGCCGCTCGGCGATATTGATCAAGCTGCTTGGCTTGGATGAAACAATGGTCAGCGCCGTTTACGAAAAACCCGGCTCGATGAAGCTGGGGCATTTTGTGCCTGGAACCCGCATACCAATTGTCTCCGATGATGAATTTGCAGGGCGAAAGTCAAAGGATGCTCCCTTGTTGAATTTTGCATGGCACATCTCTACCGAAATACATCAATACATGCGTTCCAGTGGGTTCAACGGAGAGATTGTCGACATTTTCTCGCCAACGGAATTCGAGGCTGCGTAGGTAGAATGTCTGATGCTGCAGAAAACTCGGAGCCCGTGGAGACAGTCGAAGGCCTGCCTTTAATCAGCATAATTGTCCCGGTTTACAACGAGTTTGATAACATCGATCCGACTTACGCTGAGTTGAAGCGGGTTACAGACGCGCTGACCGATTATCGTTTCGAGTTCATATTCATCGACAATCGCTCAGTTGATGGGAGCTTTTCCAAGCTTGCCGAACTGGCTGCGCGAGACAAGAGCGTGAGAGTCGTCCGGTTTGCTCGGAATTTCGGATTTCAGAAATCGGTTCTGACCGGGTACCGCCTGGCTCGTGGTGAGGCGGCAATTCAGATTGACGCAGATCTGCAAGACCCCCCATCGATGTTCGGCCGGTTTTTGGAAAAATGGCGCGAAGGCCATGATGTTGTCGTGGGCATTCGGCGCAAGCGCAAGGAAAACCGGCTTCTGCATTCCTTGCGGCGCAGATATTATTGGATGATGACCAAACTCGATGGAGGTCATCTAATTCGCGACGCCGGCGATTTCCGTCTTGTGGACAGACATGTTATCGCCCGGCTCCGCAAAATAAATGAATCTCATCTGTATCTTCGCGGCCTGATCTCGTCACTCAGCCGCAACCAGGCAGGCATTGTTTATGATCGCGAAAAACGTGAGTTCGGCGAAAGCAAGTACGGATTCATGCGCCTTCTGTCACTGGCTATTGACGGTATCCTGGCCCATTCGAGTTTCCCGCTGAAGATTTCATTCTACATCGGGCTGATCATCGCATTGGCTGCGATGCTTCTGTCAGGTTTCTATCTGGTTTTTTACCTTTTGCAGCCGGATCAGACACCTGCCGGCTTTACGACAACCCAATTGCTAATACTCTTCGGAATCGGCATCAATGCCCTCTTTCTGGGCGTGCTTGGCGTCTATGTCGGCCGTATCTACGACCAGGTACGCGTTCGCCCCCTGACCATCATTTCAGACATACTCAATTTCGAAGGTACGATTGAGGCCGTTGAACGATCCCTCACCGATGAACATCCTTCGATCAGCGATCGCACCGGCAGGACCGGGCCAGGCGATACGGTTTCGGGTGCTGACAAGGCAGGGTCACGATGAGTGCTCCGGGTTTGCCGTCTCAAGCGTTCTGGAAAGACAAATGCGTTGGCATAACTGGCCATCAAGGGTTCAAGGGAGCCTGGCTCTGCAAGCTGCTTGAACGGCTTGGGGCACAAAGTCATGGGTACGGGCAGGATGATCGGTCCCCCTTGTTGTACCGTGATCTGCAAGTGGCCAACCATTCGAGCACCGAGGGAAACATAAACGACCATGACCGGTTCAAGAACTGGCTGGACGCTACTCAACCGGAATTCCTGATTCACTTGGCGGCTCAGCCCCTGGTCCGGAAATCATATCTAGACCCGTTGGGAACCTTTCAAGACAACATCATGGGCACGGCAACCGTTCTCCAGGCTGCCCGCGATGTCTCGTCACTGAGAACCTTGATCATTGTTACCAGTGACAAGGTGTACAGCAACAATGAAAGCGGCAAGGCGTTTGTCGAAGACGACAGGCTGGGCGGGGACGATCCCTACAGCGCATCAAAAGCTGCGACGGAAATCATTGCACGCGCGATGGAGAAGTCATTTTTTCAATCTCCCGGCGCACCGCAGGTTCATACCGTGCGGGCCGGCAATGTTATTGGTGGAGGCGATTGGGCCACTGATCGCCTGTTGCCTGACGCCGCAAGAGCATTCGCATCGGGCAAGCAGCTTGTCATCAGAAGCCCCCATTCAATTCGCCCCTGGCAACATGTTCTCGACCCATTGGCCGGCTATCTGAAGCTCTGCGAAAACGCCGCGGAAAACAAGCAACCGACGTTTCAGGCCTGGAATTTCGGGCCAAGTGCGGATGCTGCAAAATCTGTCGAGCAAGTGGTGACGAAATTCTGCTCGACCTGGGGAGACAATGCCGTCTGGGCGGTTGAAGATGCGGATCCCTTAAGGAAGGAATCTCATCTCCTGTCGGTCGATTCATCACGGGCCAGCCGCGAACTCGGCTGGCAACCGCGCTGGGGAGTGGACGAGGCCGTAAAACGGACCGCGCTTTGGTACAACCGCCTGGCCTGCGGGGCTGAACCGGCAGCTCTGGTTGAATCCGACATCCAGGATTTCATGGACGAAACGGAGTCCACTTCCAAATGCTAGGTGAAGTATTCAGCCAAAATCACAAAATGATCAGAAGCTTGGTGATCTCGGCATGAATCTTCAGGAAAACGCTGCAGGCAAAAAGGAAATCCTGGTTTTCGCGGCAATATGCGCTGCGCTCGGTTTGATGCCGCACCTGCTCATCATGTATCAAGTGGGCCCAGGCACCTTTTACCAGGGAGCCTGGGACGAGGCATTCTACCTGTTGACCCTCCACGAGGAGGGGACAAGCTGGAATGACTATCCATTGAAGCAGCTGGTGAGGTTCTGCATCGAAGCGCTGAACCCTGAACTGCGAACCACGGCACTGGTCTTCGATGGCCTGTTGCCCTTTGCGATCGTGCTTTCGGCAGGAGTCCTGGCACGCCGGCTGGTCGTCTCGCCAATCGCCATTATCGCTGTTTGTTTCTTGTTGGCATTTGGCACCGATATCCTGAGCTTGAACTCTTCGGTGACGTTTCTTTCCAAGTTCAGCCTGTCCTATTGGCTTCGCGAATGGTCGATCTTTGAACGACAATTCTTCCTCGATGCCTACGCAACCTTTCTCGGGATTTACAGGACTCCCGAGCCGCAGCTCAGCCTGCCATTTTTCTATCTGCACCTGGCGGCCCTGATCTCGTTCATAAGCATGCCGAAGAACCTGGTGCGCACGACCATTCCGCTTCTGTTTACAAGCCTGGCATGCACGGCCATCTATTCGTTTTTCTCCCTGGCTGCGCTGGCGTTCAATCTGGCTGCCTTTATTGCCCTGTTGATCGGCGGCGAGCGCCAGAAACTGCGGTCCATGGGTCTGATCCTGGGCTTGAGTATCGCGGGAACGGTCGCCGTGCTCATGCTCTACTATTCCACCGAGTCTTCGGCAGCACTGTTCCAGTCCCGGCTGCCCGAAATTTCAACCGGCATGATTTATGGCGTGATCGGTGTCTTGCTGGTTCTGTTGAAAAAGCGCTCAAGGGCGTTGAACGACAGTCGCTTGTTGTTCTCTCTGGCATTGCTGATGTTCCCTCTTTTTGCCCTTAACCAGCAGGTCGTTACCGGTTGGATGGTGCAGGCACTGAACTGGGAACGCTACATCAATATCCCGGTCGTCATCGTCGCCTTGCTCTTTGCCTTTTCGACGGGTGGGAGCGGAAGAGGAATTCAAGAACAGGAAGGCCGGTTACCGGTCCGAGCGCTGGCACTCTATCGAAGCAAGGCGCCTGCACTCTGGGCTGGTTCCGTACTTGTGGTGTTCACGGCGTTTGTTTTTCATGCACAGCTGAAAACATTCCAGCAGTGGCAACAATATAACGTCCAGACCCAAACCTATGCCTTGGCGCTGGACCGGGCTCTGCAGACCACGAAAACCGCGCCCGCCTCTGTTTTCCTCGATCAGATGCAGGCTGACGCGGCTGTCCTTGCGCGCACGAGTGCCCGGGGATTTGATCTGAAGGGGTACAGCTGGATCGTGACCACGGGCTTTGGATCCAGGTCGACCCCGGACTCCCCCCACTCAAAGGAACACCAGGGATTCGTGCTTGCTGCGCGCCTCGGAATGGATGCTTCGGCTTATGAAGCGGCGTTGGAAAAAGAGGTGAGCGGCACCTATTGCTGGCCTCACATGATGTATCTCGCTGATTTTCTGGAGTGTGCACCCTACACCTCTGATTTCCGGAAATACGATCAGGAAAAACTGCGGGAAATCTCGAAACGCGGCGTAGAATCCTATCGCGCCTTTCTCTCCGATGAACTCGGGTCCATTGAAGCCGACGCGATAGTCCTGACAGCGACCCCCCTTGATCCGGCAAACGGGAAGTGGCCCTGGCTCGATGAGCTGTTGTTTGAAACCGAAATCAAGACGTCGGCAAACTGGTTGCTGCCTGCCGCAAGCGCAAAAGTCTACGCCTACCGTCAAACCCGCAAATGATGGCAGCTTCCCGCTCCCCTGAAACATCGACCGTTTGAGGTTGGCCTGTACCCATCGAAGGAGACAGGCGAGCAAGCGATCAAGGATTACTGAAGACCAGATCAGGGTAGCGCTCTCGGGTAGATGCGCACTCTGCCAAAACCAACACGTTAGCAAAAAACGGGCTGTTACCTACGTATGCAGGTTGTTTGCGACCGAACTCTGGGTCGCCGGGATTGGAGTTATCTGGCTCTGTTCACGATGACGGACTGTCGTCGTTTTCGGAACTATGCAGCGTGGTCGGGACGTTGTGTCCGATTGCCGAATGAGGCCGTTGACGAGCGTTAACTCACGGAAGGCGCGTTATGGGATCGCGCATTGACAGCCTGTCTCTCCTCTTCACTGAACGACTGATATGGAGCCGGTTGCTGACTGACGGCTTGTACCGTTCAGAATAGGGGTAGCGGACATTCGACGTGATCGCAGCGGCTTGCTGTTAATGGAAAACCGGGACAAGTCTGCATTCGGTCGACGCCGTCATATCGAATTCGAGCGGAAACCAGCACCTTGGCCAAAAATGGGAAATTTCAGGTCCGGACCGTCTGAACTCAGGGAAGCAGATTGAAACCCTGAACACGATCATAGGCAGCGGCGAATCCGACAAGCGAGATTGCCAACTCAAGCGGCTGGCCGCCTCTGTCGGAGACCAGGAGGGAGAGTGTATTGCCTTTGCGAAGTGCGGCGACCATGTCTGCATCAAGCTGAAGCGGAACCAGGCAGCCGGCGGGCAGGCAGGTGGAAAAGGCAATGAGATCGCCCGGTCCGGCGTCGTCAACCTTCAGCAACACGCCCTTTGCAAGGGCCAGACCGAAGGGCAAGATCATGACGCCGGTAAGCCCGTCACCGTCTGGACGTATTTCCACCGTCAGCACAGTCTGTCGGTTCTGCGTTACCTGCTGCTGCGAAACAGCACAGATCCGCATGGGCGCGCCCGCTGACGATGCACTGCGGTCTTGCTTTGTCTCAGCCGAGCGCGCTGCCTGTTCGATCAACCTGCAGGCGACGGTCCAGTCCTTGTAGGTTTCGCTCAGTGATTGCGCCCCGCCCGGCAACCCTTCATCCTGGGCATTGGCGGATGTGGCACCTGCGGCGAGGGCCGCCAGCAGTGCGCATGTCAGTGGCAGGATACGGCCAGTCATGCCGTGGGTGAACCTGATCAAGTCGCATCTCCAATGAAAGTGCCCCCCTGCCATCCTGGAGGGAGATGGCAGGGGATTGTCCGGCGACCCAGCCCCAGTTCGCCGGTTGTGACCTGTCCTAGAAGCTTGCCTTCAGCCGTGTGGTGAAGGTGTGGTCCTGTGCGCTTTCGCCGATCGCACCGCTGTAGCCGAGCGAGAAGTTCATGCCGTTTTCAAGGCCGAAGGTCAGCCCGGTTTCGATCAGCGCCATGTCGGTGTCGAGCGGCGTTCCGGAGACGGTGAAGGCATTGCTGCCTGAGGCAAACGCCATCGTCGTCTCGGACGCCACGTCGCCGAAGGCATGCTGCCAGGCAAGCGAGCCATCGAGAGTGACGCTGGTGCCGTCGGCAAACCGGCCAAAGTCGAAACCGGTTCGAACCCCGAGTGTCGTAATTCCCACCGTGCCCGAGCTTGTCGCGGCCGACAGCGCTGCCGCGCCGCCGCTCTCGGTGAAGGCTCCGGTGTGCTGGTAGACAAGCGCTGCTCCGGCAAAGGGCTCGAAGGCGAAACCGTCAGCCCAGATCGCATAGCCGACCTCGCCGAAGGCCTGCAGCGTGGTCGCGCCATAATCGGCTTCAAGATGATCGGTAAAACTGGAAAAGGCGACGTCACGGCCCGCGCTGATCTGGTGCCGGCTGACGGAGCTGCCGAACTGGACACGCGCCGGGCCAAAGAGCCGGCCGGCAAAGGCCCCGATTGTATAGCTGTCGGCATTAGCCCTGGATTTGCGCTCGTCAACGGCCGTGTCTGTATAGCCATATCCGGTAAAGCCGCCGACCCGCCAGTCGCTGCCGATGCCGGTTTCCGCACCGAACAGTGCGCCACCGGTGGACCGCTTTGTCAGTGCCGAATTGCTGCCGCCATCGGTGCGCCCGAAAGCGCCGTAGGCCTGGCCCCAGACATCATAGATCCGGGCTACCGTGACTTTGGCCTTTGGCTCGGCATAGCCGATCGAGGCCGTGGTGGTCTGGTCCATGGTGCGCGCGGCGATCCCGCCGAAAGACGAGCGGATCTGGCCGCCGACGATGTCACGGGTCATGCCGGCGCCTGACATCAGTCCGCCCTGAAGCGAGGCATGGGCCTCGCCCGACAACAGGTTGAAGGCATTGCGTGCGTCGCTTGCGCTCTTGAGCGTTGCGAAGGTGTCATAGACGTCATTGCCGTTGGCCAGTCCGTCCAGGACGTTGGCGATCGCGGTCTGGTTGGGCGTCGATGCGATGCTGGCAAAGGTCGTGTTGCTGCGATCGACATCCACCTGCACGCCGGTCGCAGTCGTGGAGACGCTAATATCGAGGAACAGATAGTCCTTCGCATTGGTAGTGCCGAAAGTGCCGGTCACCGAGTTTCCGGTCAGCACGGTGGTGGGCTTCCATATCGACACATTCGCGGGATCGCTGAACTCGACAGCGAGTTTGGAGCCAGAGGCGATGGTGATTGCGCCCGTGCTGGTGAGGCCGTCCTTGCCGTCGAAATCGAACGCGTAGGTCGAACCTGCAGCAAAATCCAGTGCGCCAACGGAACCGGAGCCGGTCAGCGTGCCGCCGGACAGGACATTCATGGCGCCGACAAAGGCCGTGTTGACCGCCAGCGTGCCGCCGCTGACAGCACCAGTACCGGTAAAGCCCGAATAGTCACCCGTCAGGCTGGTATAGCCCGCCTGTTGCGAGACGGTGCCATTGCCGGAAACCTTGGCGTTAAAATCGTAGGCCGTTTCGGTGTGGTTGAACACCAGCTTACCGGTGCCCGCGCCGAATTCGATGGTTGCCTTGGTGCCATTCGCGCCCTGAATCGTGCCGGCGCCGACGGCCGCATCACCGGAAGCTGCGCCGATGTTCAGCGTGCCGCTGGTTCCGGCGTCTCGCGCGATCGCCATCTCGGTTTTCACTTCAGCCACCCCGCCATTGCCGATGGTCAGAGTGCCATTGCCTTGCCGACCAACAAGAACAGCTTGGCCGGAAAGTTTCGAACCGCTGCCGGTAACAGTACCGGTTCCTTCCGAACCGGCTGCGAAGCCGAAAAAGATGACGTCCGCACCTTGGAGTTCACCGCCATCGCTGATGGTCAGCGTGCCTTGACCATCCTTTCCAACATAGGTTGCAAAACCGTTCTTGACGACCGACCCGGCGCCGGAAATCGTCACGGTGCCGCTGGCGGTGCTGTCCGTGCCAACCGTGAGCACACTGCCCGTGTCGACATAGCCGCCATTGGTCACATTCAACGTACCGGCTCCGCCATTGCCGACATTGAAACTCGACCCTGCAGCCAGTTTCGAGCCCGCTCCCGAAACTGTCGCCGTGCTGGTGGAACCGAAGTTGAGAGCAATATTGACGTTATTGACGGCCTCCGCCGTACCGCCCGCGAGAATGGTCAGCGTGCCATCGTCCAGATTGCCGACTATCAGGTTCTCCGCCGCGGTAAGCCTGGAACCGCTGCCCGTAACTGTCGCCGTTCCTTCAGAGGCGTTGCCAATGATAACGTTTGTGCCGCTATCGACCGCGCCGCCGTCGGATACAGTCAGCGTAGCGGCGCCTTGATTGCCGACCGTGATATTTTCACCAGCCGTCAGTTTTGAACCGGAGCCCGAAACCGTCACCGTGCCGTTACCGCTTGCTTCATCGCCAATGACAACGTCAATGCTGGCCGCGGCCTCACCGCCGCCTGTTACCGTCAGGGTGCCGGAGCCACGTTCGCCGATGAAGAAATCATCTATCGACGTCAGCTTCGAGCCAGACCCAGAAATTGTGGCCGTGCCGCTCGACCCGCTATATTTGCCAAGAACAACATTCTGGCCGGACGCAGCCTCACCACCGCCCGTTATGGTCAAGGTGCCGGAGCCAAAATGGCCGACGTTGATATCTTCTCCCGACGTCAGTTTAGAACCGTTGCCCGCAATCGTTACGGTTCCTGACCCGGATGGATTTCTTCCCACGAAAGTTGACGCGGCGACAGCAACATTGCCCCCTTCGCTGATGCTCAGTGTGCCGATGCCCGTACTTCCGACGTCCAATTTGCTCGTGACTCCAAAGACTGTCAGCTCTGAACCGGCACCCGAGACCGTCACAGTTCCCTGCGCTGTTTCATCAAAGGTCCCGACTGACATGCTTCTGACGGCTGCGGTGCCGCCATCGCTGATCGCGAGCACGCCCGTGCCAATGTCACCGACAGTCATAAGACCGGCAGATGTCAGTTTCGAGCCCGCACCGGAAATCGTTATCGTACCGGTGGTACCGGCCCCGGTGGCCAGATAGGGCCCCCCGGTGAAAACGGCCTCCCCGCCGTTGGTGATGTTCAAGGTGCCGTTGCCAGAACGCCCGATATACGTTTTGTCCGCTACCGTCAGCGTCGAGCCACTGCCGGAGATCGTCACGGTGCCGTTCGATCCGGGATTTTTGCCGACATCCAAATCGTCAGCCTTGGTGGTGCCGGTGATCTTCAACTCGCCGCCTTCGACGATGATTGCGCCGTCGCCAATGTCGTTGGTGCCGGACAGGATGGTCGTGCCGGAAAAGACCTCGATGTCGCCATTGCCGGTGACATTGGCGTTGAAATCGAGATCTGGATCGGTGTGGTTGAAGACGATCTTGCCGGTACCTGTGCCGAAGGTGATATTTGCGGCGACGCCGCCCGCGCCTTGCACAATGCCGGCGGCAGTTGCGGTCTCGCCAACCGCCGCGCCGATGTTCAACGTGCCGGTCGAGCTGGATCCCTGTCCGATACGCAGACCGCTCGCAACTTCCAGGATGCCACCGTCCCCGAGCGTCATGATGCCGGTGCCAATGTCGAATCCGATATTGGTATTGCCTGTTGTCGAGAGCTTGGAACCGCTGCCCGAGATGGTCAGCGTTCCGGTCCCCGTGCCGTCTTCACCTCCGAGATAGAGCCTGCTGGCGTTGGCGGTACCGCCGCCCGAAATGGTGACAAGCCCGTCCTCGTCGGCGAAACCGACCAAGAGATCTCCGGTTGCGGTCAGCGCGCCGCCGGAGATGATAACCAACTCCGAATTGGGCAGGTTGTCGCCGACGAACACGTGGTCGAAAGTCTCCGGTGTGCTGATCGTCTCCTGCACCCCGTCGACGATCTTGTCCGCCGCCTGGGCATGATGCGGCACGATGCCAACCAGGGCCGTGGACGCCATCAGCGCGGCGAGAGTGACGCCAAGGTTGCGGCGCAACCTGGCTGCCGAAGTGGTGGTGTGGGACTGCGTGATCTTGTCTGACGCACTCGACGAGTCGGAAAATGTTGTCATGATTTTGGTCGTTGATCCCACGAATAAAACTTGAAACTGATTTGCGTGGCAGGTCTTGCGGGTGCGCAACTTCTCCGTGTGGCGGGAGAAAAATGGCGCACGCAACCCTTTGCGCTACATGTCCTTTCGTTACGGAAGGGGGGCGGGGAGCTCAAGTGACCCGGCCGGCGTTTGCTCGTCAGGGAAAGAGATTTGCCCATATGGTAAAATCAGAGGGAAGCTGTTGCGGATCAGACCTGATAGAAATCGCAGCGAACACGGTTTCAGAAAACGATAGCCATGAGAGAATCGATGCAGAATATCCCGGCTGCAAACAGTGGGCCCAGCCTTGCCGGAGACGGCTTTGGCGTTCAGGACGACACCCCGTTTCACATCACCTATACCGTCGGGCTGACCGCCTGGATGGCGCAGAATGCGCTTTCGCTCGCCTTCACCACCTATACCGCCGGCAAGGCCGTGTTCATCGGACCCGGTCTGGCCGGCAATGTTGCGGTGAGCGAGCGCAATTTCGGCCATGCCATGGCGCTGCGTGCAACCGGGACCGGGTTTTATCTCTCGACCAAACATCAGGTCTGGTTGTTTGAGAACGGGCTCGAAAATGGCCACCAGCTCGATGGCTGGGACCGGATCTATATGCCGCGCCGCGCAGAGGTAACCGGGGCGGTTGATGTTCACGATATCCATCTCGACAAGCATGGGCGTCTGCTGGTTGCTGTCACCCTGTACAACTGCTTGGCCGAGCTGGATGGCAAAGGCAGTTTCTCGCCGCTCTGGCGGCCCGCGTTCATCAGCGAAATCGCCAATGAAGACCGCTGCCACTTCAACGGATTCTGTCTGGAGGATGGCGAGCCTGCCTATGCAACCGTGGTCGGCAAAAGCGATACAGCCGCCGGCTGGCGTGAAATGCGCGCCGACGGCGGCATGGTCATCGACATGCGCGATGACCGGGTGGTGGTTGGCGGACTTGCCATGCCGCATACGCCGCGGATCTACCAGGGCGAGCTTTACGTGCTGGAGGCCGGTTCGGGCTGGTTCGGCCGTGTCGATCGGACCAGGGGCACGTTCGAACGATTGACCTGGCTGCCGGGTTTTCTGCGCGGCCTGTCGTTTCATGGCGACTACGCGGTGATTGGTCTGTCAAAGCCGCGCGACAGGATCTTTGCCGGACTGCCGCTCGATGACGAACTGATCCAACGCGGCGTCGAACCGGAATGTGCTGTGTATGTCGTGCGCCTCAGCGACGGGACCGTGTGCCACACCCTGACAATCACCGGATCGGTCGAGGAAATCTACGACACCGCGATCCTCAGCGGCACCCGGCAGCCGCTTCTGGTCGGCCTGGAAGGTGAAGAGATCGGCAAATACATCGCCGTCGGCCCGGACAGATCGAACCGCGGTCCTGCAAAAGCGGCGCCTTCGTTTTCGTGAGAATGGTTTCCTGCATTCTGGTGCACCTGCGGACTGAGAAGAGTGCGCGTTGGGAGATCGGTTGTTGCACGTTGTGTGCGGGGCAAAGAGCAAGTAGATTTTTCTGACCGGATTTGATCAGCAGGACCGCACCCGGCACAAGGGCGCGGGCAAAATGGACGCACCGTGATCAAGCGTTCCAATCGGTCCCTGCCGGTTCAATTTTGGCGGACGTTTTGAAGGAATCATTTTCCAATGACCTCGAATGACACAGCGCTGCCTGAAAAAATGCCGGTTCAACGCTATGAATTCTCAACCGAGACATTCGACGAGCGGGACCAACTCGGAGCCTGGTCCGAATTTGCCGACGCAATGTGTGAACTGGACCCGGACGCCCCACCCCAGACAGGGTTCCAGGCCAGCGTCGTGTCGCATGAGCTCGGGCCATTGCTCATGACCTCGTTTCAGCTCCCGGATATGAATTACAAATATACCGATGAAATGCTCCGCAAGACCAGACTTGACCACTGGTGCATAAGCGTCATCAAAGCGGGGTCTGTTGCTCTGGAGAGCCCAAACAATGCCTTCAAGGTAGCTGCGGGAGAAACGGTCCTTCACTCCTACTCAACCCCGTTTACCGGGAGGATGGAAGGGACGCACTATTCCGGTCTGTATTTCAGCCGCGATGACTATTGGGACCTGGCGGATGTTCTTGACAATGCGGCAAACCAGCAGCTCAGGGGGCCGATGTCGCATATCATCGGTGACTTCATCGGGTCTCTGGAGAGCCGCGTAGACAAACTGACGGTGGCCGAGGCGGTTGCGGTCAATGGAGCTTTTGGCAGTCTCGTCAGGGCCATGGTCCTGCCGACATCGTCGACCCTGGAGGCTGCCAGGGCGCCTATCGCCGCAGCGCAGTTCGATCAGGCAAGGCGGTTCATTCGCCACAACCTGAAGTCTCCAAACCTCGCTCCGGACAGCATTTGTGCAAGTCTGCGGGTGTCGCGGCGGCAATTGTCCTATCTGTTCGAATCCCACGGTGGCGTTGCCACCTATATCCGGAACCGTCGACTGGCGGCCTGCTATGACGCACTCACCAGGACGACCGAAAAGAGGCTGATCAGCTCGATCGCCTATGAATACGGATTTACCAATCTGTCCTCCTTTACCCGGCAGTTCCAGACGCGGTACGGCTTTGCGCCGAGCGAGGCCAGGTCCGCGTGGTTGAGCGGCCACAGCACAGGCCCGGTGCAGGGCAACACCTTCATGGACTGGCTATCGCGCGCGGACGTGGCCTAGAAGCCCAAGCCTCCCGCTTCGCGGACGCGCCGCGAGGATGTCCGTGCCTTAATCAAGATCCTCATTCATCCGTTCAACAATGAGCGTGGCCAGTGCTTCGGCCGTTTCTTCCACGGTTTTCAGATGAAGATCAGGGGTCTCTGGAGGTTCATAGGGTGACGAGATGCCGGTGAAATTGGCGAGTTTTCCGGTCATCGCCTTCTTGTACAGACCCTTTGGATCACGCCGGGCGCATTCTTCAATCGGCGTGTCGACGAATACTTCGATGAATTCCCCGGGCGGCATCATCTCCCGCGCCATCTGCCGTTCCGAGCGGAAGGGCGAGATGAACGAGACCAGCACGATCAGGCCGGCATCGCTCATCAGCCGCGCGACCTCGGCAACACGCCGGATGTTTTCAACGCGGTCTTCCTCGGTAAAGCCGAGATCGCGATTGAGCCCATGACGCACATTGTCGCCGTCCAGCATCATGGTGTGGAGGCCGAGCGCATGCAGCTTTTTTTCCACCAGGTTGGCGATGGTGGATTTGCCCGAACCCGAAAGCCCGGTGAACCACAAGACCTTCGGTTGCTGCTGCTTGAGCTTGGCCCGTGCTTCGCGCGACACATCAATGGCCTGCCAGTGCACATTGTCGGCCCGGCGCAAGGCATGATCGATCATGCCCGCGCCGATGGTCGCGTTGGTCAGCCGGTCAATCAGAATGAATGTGCCGGTTGCCCGATTGTCCCGGTAGGCGTCGAAAACCAGTGGCGCCTGGGTGGCAATGTTGCACACCCCGATTTCGTTGCGATCGAGATGCGTGGTCGCTACCCGGGCAAACGAGTTGACGTCGATCCTGTGTTTGAGCGTGGTCACGCTGGCGGATGTTGACGTGGTTTCGGTGCGCAGCAGGTAGCTCCGCCCGGGCAACAATGCATGCTTGTCGAACCAGATCACATGCGCCTGGAAATGGTCGCTGACCAGCGGCCTTGCATCGGGGTGGGCCAGCATTGAACCGCGTGAAACGTCCAGATCGTCGTCCAGCACCAATGTCACTGCCTGGCCTTCCCTGGCCAAGTCGAGCAATCCGTCGGACGTCACGATGGATTTGATATGACTCTGCTGACCGGAGTTTGCGACGACCACCGGATCGCCGACCGAGACCTGTCCGGAAGCGATCTGCCCCGCAAACCCGCGGAACTCCGGATCGGGCCGCACCGCGAGTTGAACGGGAAACCGGAAGGGAAGCTCGCCGGCACTGTCCGGCAATTCCACGCATTCGAGATGCTCGATCAGTGTCGGGCCGTCATACCAGGCAATCGCCGTCGAACGGATCGACACATTGTCGCCAAACCGTGCCGACATCGGGATGGCGCGAATCTCGTAAAAGCCCAGTGTCGCGGCAAATTCGCTGTACTCTTTTACGATGCCATCAAACACCGCCTGATCGTACTCCACCAGGTCGATCTTGTTGACCGCCAGGACGATCCGGCGAATGCCCAGCAGCGAGACAATGTGGGAATGCCGCCGTGTCTGTTCGAGCACCCCCTTGCGGGCGTCAATCAGCACCACGGCCAGTTCGGCGGTGGAGGCGCCGGTTGCCATGTTGCCGGTGTATTCCTCATGGCCGGGCGTGTCGGCGACGATGAACTTTCGTGTCTGGGTGGCGAAGTACCGGTAGGCGACATCGATGGTGATGCCCTGTTCACGCTCTGCTTCCAACCCATCGACGAGCAGGGAAAAATCGAGATCCTTGCCAGTGGTGCCATGGCTGCGCCTGTCGTTTTCGAGCGCGGCCAGCTCATCGTCGAAAAACAGTTTTGTGTCGTAGAGCAGGCGGCCGATCAGCGTTGATTTGCCATCATCCACAGAGCCGCAGGTGATGAACCGCAGCAGCGCCCGGTTTTCCTGCCTGTCGGTGCAGGCGGTGATGTCGCCCGCCAGGTCGCTGCCTGCTGGAGCCCGCATCAGAAGTAACCTTCCTTTTTCTTTTTCTCCATTGATCCCGCCTCATCCCGGTCGATCAACCGCCCCTGCCGTTCCGACGTGCGGGCTGTCAGCATCTCGCCGACAACCTGCTCCAGCGTCTCGGCATCCGATTCAAGCGCTCCGGTCAGCGGGTAGCAGCCAAGCGTACGGAACCGGACCTTGCGGATTTGCGGCTCTTCACCAGGATTGAGCTTCAAGCGCTGATCATCGACCATGATCAACATGCCGTCGCGCTCGACGACGGGCCGCGGCGCCGCCAGGTACAGCGGAACAACCGGAATATTCTCCCTTAGAATGTATTGCCAGATATCGAGTTCGGTCCAGTTGGACAGCGGAAACACCCTGATCGATTCACCCTTGTTGATGCGTGTATTGTAGGTCTTCCACATTTCCGGCCGCTGGGCCTTGGGGTCCCAGGCATGCTGGGCCGAGCGGAATGAAAAGATCCGTTCCTTGGCGCGCGACTTTTCCTCGTCGCGCCTTGCCCCGCCGAATGCCGCATCAAAACCATGGCTGTCGAGTGCCTGACGCAACGCCACCGTCTTCATGATGTGGGTGTAGGTGTTGGAGCCGTGGTCCAGGGGATTGATCCCCTGCTGCAAACCATCGGGGTTGGTATGGACAATCAGATCAAGTCCCAGTTCCGTCTCCATCCGGTCACGGAAGGCGATCATCTCGCGGAACTTCCAGGTGGTGTCGACATGAAGAAACGGAAATGGCGGCTTGGCAGGATAGAATGCCTTGATCGCCAATCGCAGCATGACCGAGGAATCCTTGCCGACCGAATAGAGCATCACAGGTTTCGCGAAATTTGCAGCCACCTCGCGGAATATATGGATCGCTTCCGCTTCAAGTCTGTCGAGGTGAGTCAGGAGCACAGGCAATTCCTTCGGGGCGCGGTGTCAGACCAAAGCAAAATCGTCCCAGCTCGCGCAAGGGGTATCTGCTGCAAGCCGCATAAATTTAGCGCCGCCCCGCAAGAGCTGCGGTCCGGCTTGCGAGTTGGTGTATCATTTGCCTTTGGTCCACCGGGACGGCTGTCTTGAAAAACCAGTTCTTGTCGCTCGATTAGAACCGAGCCGCAATCACTGCATGGAAGAAGGACTATCGCCAAGTCTGCCGATAGACATAGGTAATCCCCCGTTATTAACGGGGGGCCGGAGGTGTGAATTCTTTGGCTCGGTCGGAGAATCTCAGCGTCTGTGAAACTGCAGCCCGATCCTTGTGAAAGCGAATAAGTTCGGACCCAGTAAAGAGCCTGGGAATTCCGGTGCCGACCGGCGGCAAGCCCTGCCTCACATGGTTGCTGACCGTGTTCCGGTTGATGCCGAGTTGCTGGACGATGTCATCGACGCTGCAGGCGTGAGAAGCCTTGAAGCAGCGCCACCAAGTGGACCGCTTCATTCGTTCCGACGCAACGTTGCTTCGTAATCGAGCACCCAGCGGGTGGCGCCACTGCCCAACTTCCTTGGCTGCGGAAAATCGTCTCTTTCCTTGGTCCACCGCCAGATTGTGGCGACGCTCACACTGTATCGAGCGGCAACCTGCCTTACGTTGAGAAAGGGCCTCGAATTGCCATTGACCGTCGACTTTCCAGCGTTTCGCCTTTTCCCGGGCAGTCTGACGGATTTGGTCGGCTTGTCCGGTCCGGCCGACAAGTTCCTATCCGGCGTCGCTGGCACGTGAGGAGCATCCTCGTCTGCAGTAAACACCTGATCGACCGGTGTGCAGTTGCAGCTCCCAGAAGCAGGAAATTCCTCGGCACAAAAGAGATCGGCTTGTTTGGATTCGGGCACATTCCGATGTGACATGACTAGTCACCCCCAGCTTGAGGATAAGAACTGGCAACGTCATGTGCTGAGGCCAATGAGCCGCGAGTCGTCGCAATCGGTCAAGTGCAGCCGCATGATGTTTCAAGCCGCCCCACTGGAACTTAAGCTCAAAAGCAACTCAAATGTGGGGCTGGAAAGAAGTCTCTCGAAATATTGTATATAAATCAGCTATTTGTGAAAAATAATGGCGGAGAGAGAGGGATTCGAACCCTCGAGACGGTTCCCCGCCTACACACTTTCCAGGCGTGCGCCTTCGACCACTCGGCCACCTCTCCGCATATCCGTCTGACGGGCAAGTCCCCGGCCATGCCGGCCGCCGTGAAGGCGGTCGCCCTGCCGTGAAAACTGGTGTCGAAGCACCAAAATCCCCGGTCCGGATCGGGCGGCACTATAGCCAGAACACCTTGCTTGGCAACCGCTATTTGGTGCTTTGCTGCTAGTTTCTTGCGGCCGGGCACAACGGGCTTTGCCAACTTGCCATTGCATGAAAGTTTTTCGGGCTCTATGTCTCGGCCTTGGCCTATGTTGCAGACTTGGCGTTTTTGTCTGTCCGGAGGAATGCATGCGATTTGTAGCGCGGGTGTTGAGTTTGATTTTCCTGGTGTTCGCGGTGCTGGCCGGGATTGTCGATGCCATCCAGTCGGTCGCAGCGGGCCGGCCGGTGCTTACCCCGCTGATCAAGACCTTGACCGTCAACAGCCCCGACACGCTGGTGCTGCTGCAAGGCCTGTTTGATCAGTACCTGCCGGCCTGGGCCTGGGAATTCATGGCCGGCTGGATCCTGACCCAGCCCGCCTGTGCGGTGTTCCTGTCGGGGTCGCTGATCTTCTACATGGCAGGCTATCGCCGGCCCAGGCCCGCCGGCCGGTTTGCAGCCTGACCGACGGCGCGATTGGGCAGCCTGACGCAGGAGCTTTGCCTTTGGCGCCCGAGCTGCGCAATCTTCCGGACCGGCGAAGACGTGCCATTGCAGAAGGTCGTGGGAACGCCGGATGAAAATGCCGGCGATCGGAGGATGAGCCATGTTTCTTGTCGAAATGTTCCAGCGCAAGACCACCATGCCGACTGCTGCGGAAGCGCTGGCAGGGCGTGACCAGCCAATCGAGACGGCTGCCACGCATTTCGCCAATGGAAGGCCTCTGAAGCCGCCGTTTCCGATCGGGCTGGAGGTCGCCTATTTCGCCATGGGTCGGTTCTCGGCGGCCGAGCGGTTGTTCTGGTCCTTGCCTGGCGTTCATGTCACCGCTGTCGGCTATTCGGGCGGGTTGACCCCCAATCCGACCTATCAGGAATTGCTGTCCAGTCTCACCGGTCACACCGAGACTGTCATGGTGGTCTTTGATCCGCAGCAGGTCACCTATGGCGCGCTGCTGAAGCTGTTTTTTGAGAAGCACGATCCGACCCAGGTCATGCGCCAGGGCCATGACATCGGCACATTCTTCCGTTCGGCGATCTTTGCGGCAAATGATAGTCAGCTTGCCGAAGCCGAAGCCGCGCGCGACGCCTACCAGGCAGCCCTCAAGGCAGCCGGCCACACCGGCAGGATCGCCACCGAAATCGTCCCGGTGGAGATGTTTTACTATGCCGAAGCCAGCCATCAGCAGCATGCGGCCAGAAACCCGGGCGCCCAATCGGGCTTGAAGGGAACCGGGGTGCCGTTCCCCGACATGCGGTGAAGACTGCGCCGGTTCATCGGCGGCAAAGCTGACCCAAGGGCAGTTTAACTGTTCTGTCAGCTTGTAAAATCGGCGTTGGATTTTTCCCAAAAGCCATGCAAGGATGCGCCCTTGCGGCCTTCCAGGGCCGTCAAATTCCGCAGGTCTGCCCGTTGGGGCATGCGGGAGGACAAACAAAGATCAACAAACAACCTACAGGGCTGCACAACATGAAACGCACGCTTTTGAGCTTCCTCGCTATGGCCGCCATGTCGGCAACCGCCATGGCTGCCGACATCAAGCCGGCGATCATCTACGATCTTGGCGGAAAATTCGACAAATCCTTCAACGAGGCTGCCTATGGTGGCGCCGAGAAGTTCAAGACCGAAACCGGTATTGACTATCGCGATTTCGAAATCGCCAACGATGCCCAGCGCGAGCAGGCGCTGCGCCGCTTTGCCAAGGATGGCAACAACCCGATCGTCATGGCGGGCTTCTCCTGGGCGGCAGCGCTTGAAAAGGTCGCCGCTGAATACCCGGACATCGATTTCGCCATCATCGACATGGTCGTCGACAAGCCGAACGTCCGTTCGGTGGTCTACAAGGAACAGGAAGGCTCCTTCCTCGTCGGTGTGATGGCTGCCAAGGCGTCGCAGACCGGCACCGTCAGCTTCATCGGCGGCATGGACATTCCCCTGATCCGCAAGTTCGCCTGCGGCTACAAGGGCGGCGTCCTTGCCACCAATCCTGACGCCAAGGTTCTTGAAGCCATGACAGGCCCGACACCTGATGCGTGGAACGATCCGGTCAAGGGCGGCGAAATCACCAAGTCGCAGATCGACCAGGGCTCCGACGTGGTCTATGCGGCCGCCGGCGGCACCGGCATCGGTGTGCTTCAGGCTGCTGCTGACGCCGGCAAGCTCGCCATCGGCGTCGATTCCAACCAGAACGGCCTGCAGCCGGGCAAGGTTCTCACCTCGATGCTCAAGCGCGTCGACGTGGCTGTCTACAACGCCTTCATGGATGCCAAGAACGACAGCTTCTCCTACGGCTTCAACGTTCTCGGTCTCGCCGAAGGTGGCGTCGACTACGCCATGGACGACAACAATGCGCCGCTGGTTTCCGACGAGATGAAGGCTGCGGTGGAAGCCGCAAAGGCCGACATCATCGGCGGCAAGATCACGGTTCATGATTACATGTCGGACAACAACTGCCCTTACTGAGGCAGGTAACGGCGGATTCGCCGGTTTGTAAGATCACTGCGGCCGGGCTCTTGCCCGGCCGTTTTGTTGCGCGCTGGCCTCTCCCCGGGTTATAGCCCGCGAAAGTTGAAACAGGGACATTCCGACAATGGCCGAAATCCGTACCCACAAGGGTGACATTTCCGATCAGGCAATGGCGCGATACACCGGCGACATTGCCGTCGACACCGAAACGCTCGGGCTGGTGCCGCGCCGCGACCGGCTGTGCGTGGTGCAGCTGTCACCCGGTGACGGATCGGCCGACGTGATCCAGATCGCCGCCGGCCAGAAGCGCGCCCCCAACCTGGTTGCCCTGCTCAGGGACCGCAAGCGGCGCAAGCTGTTCCATTACGGCCGCTTCGATATCGCCGTGCTGTTTCATGCCTTTGGCGTCACCGCCACGCCGGTGTTCTGCACCAAGATCGCCTCGCGGCTGAGCCGCACCTACACCGACCGTCACGGCCTCAAGGACGTCACCAGGGAGCTGCTCGGCATCGACCTGTCCAAGCAGCAGCAATCCTCCGATTGGGCCGCTGAAACGCTGACCCCGGCGCAGCTCGATTACGCAGCGTCCGACGTGCTGCATCTGCATGCATTGACCGAAAAGCTCACCGAGCGGCTCAAGCGCGACGGACGCGAGGCTCATGCCAAAGCCTGTTTCGAGTTTCTGCCGACCCGCGCCAAGCTCGATCTTCTCGGCTGGGAAGAGATCGACATATTTGCGCACAGCTGAGCGGGCTGCGCGCGATCCTGAGACGCGAAAGCGATCCCGCGCGGGCCACCGCCGGGGTGTGGGCTGATACGGGCATTCCGGAGGACCGCACGCGGGCTTTGCCTCTGGGAAATGAGTAAAGGGTGGCGCAGCCACGCGCGCGGCCCGAATTTCGCCGGATGATGTCCGCATCCGACAGGCGGTTTCCTGACTCTGCCCGGCGGCCCGGACGTAGGCCGCGGGCAGGGACAAAAATCGCTGTCCGGCACGTCTTTCCGGTCAGAACCGGAAATCCGCCACAGGCCCGTTCCGGCGCCGCAATCCTGATCCCGCCCGAGAGCAGGATCTGCCCGCCCTGAGGCAAGGCTCTGGATGCGATCCCGGCCCGGTGGCTGGCTTGGCCCATCCACCTCGCGGGTGAACAGGCTGCCAGCGGAGCCACGATGGTCGCCGCCTCCTTGCAGGTTCTGCCGCACGTTACGGCAATCCCCGAAAGGCATTCCTCCCACCTGGCTCGAACACGTTCGCGATCCATCCGGCAGCAGGAGCGCGGGCATCATGGCATGGGCGCGGAAGGGGTGGATGAAATGGCGGGGATTTTTGTCGTGATGGTGCGGTGCTTTCGGAACCGGATCTCCCCCCTTGTGGGGGAGATGTCTGCGAAGCAGACAGAGGGGGGTATGGTTCCGCTTGTCTCGCGCGCGCTTATTTTGGGAAGGTTCACCCCCCTCTGTCACCTACGGTGACATCTCCCCCGCAAGGGGGGAGATTGGGGGAATGTCCAGACCGCTCAGCTTGCTAACAAATCAAACCACATAGGGTGTTTCCATTCCGGCATTGGCCGAAAGGACTGGTTGGGAAATGAAAGCCGCCAACCTCTTGAAGGCGGAACTAAAGCGCGTCGCAGCTTTTCAGATTCGGGATTCCCCGGCGGACTGATTTGTGATTCACTTTGCCCATGGAAGGAGATCCGCCATGGGCAAGCCGCATCCGGCCGAGTTGCGTGCGCGTGTC
>Ga0189291_100175_pt1 | contig 52300 bp, 46 predicted proteins | sample UW1redminimetaG_FD_130331 | JGI IMG/M metagenome (GOLD analysis project Ga0189291, IMG submission 130331) | Marine microbial communities from the Costa Rica Dome - UW179B-red mini metaG | ecosystem: Environmental > Aquatic > Marine > Oceanic > Photic zone | place: Costa Rica: the Eastern Pacific... | reverse complement strand
GGCAGCAAAGAAAACCACAAAGGAGGCCACAACATTGACCAAAACGTAACTGCTGATAAACAATAAAGGCGGGTCAAATCTCGGTGACAATACCGGGTCAGTTCTCAATGACATTCAACAATGTGGACACATCCCGCATCCACGGGCTCTCGGCATGAAGATCAGCGGCAAATTGGTAAACCTCATCCCTGGTCGATGGTCCCGAAAGTGCAGCGCCAGCGCGCGCCAGAGCTATGACTTGGGCCCGAGCTTCCTTTGCCAATGCGCTTAACCCAACTTGACGCAAACGGCGGGAATGTGCGTCAGCCGCAAGGTCTTTAGCCCGTTTCTCCTGTCGGAAGCCAAGCTTTCCTGCCCCTCCCGACAGGAGGTTTCCTTTCATGCGAACCCATGCGTTTATGAAATCGCGTTCCATATCCTCAAGACGCGGCACAACGAGGTCTGAGGACAAAACCGCAAAGCGGCTGGTTAGAAGCTTATCCATGACCTGCCCCCACTCGATGTCGATGGGCGCGGCGCGATGTGACGCTGATACTGACGATTTGGTTGCTGGCTTCAAGTTTACATTGGTTGGACATGGTGTGGTCTCCTCTGGTTGAAAAACCGGGAGGGCCGCGGGCATCGGCCCGGCCATGATGGCGTCAGTGCTGTAAGGAAAAAGACAGAAGTGACCGGCCCCCAGGGTGGGGTTCAAATGGCGCGTATTGCGCCTTGGATATGCCGAATACTATAAGTCATGATGGCCGGGAGTTAGGCCACAGCGCCGGTCTATGTCAACTCCTTGCCGGTCCAGCGTTCTCCTGAAGGGCTGCGCCGAAAACAAGCGATCTGCGCTTCATTTTTTCTCGACACACTCCAAAGCCACCCTCTGGAAAGAGAACCGGACACAAGCGCCCTGCCGCGATGCAATCCCATCCTTGAACATCGGAAAAGCCAAAGCCGCCGCAGCTGCGCATAATGCATACCGCAACACATCCAGAGACACCAAATCATGACAAGCCTCTGACTTTAAGAGGTGAATTGGGATCGTAAGAACAAAGACCCATCAAGAAATTTAACTCTTGACAGGCCTTGCGCACACTATTGCTTGCTTTTGAGAAGACTATTCCTGTTTTTGCCTCTGACACAAGTCACATAAAACACATCACCCACATTTCGAATACCCACACGACCCGCAGGTCATGCAGCCTTCAACCATGCGCAGATCGAACTGGCCGCAGCTAGAACAGGCTTTGCCGCGCGGGGCGTCCATACCGACAACCTTGGCTTGAGGGTCGGCTTTCAACCCCATACCCTCCCCTGCGATGAACCCTGTTGCAATCAGATGCTGTTCGATCACGCCACCGATGGCCGCCAGAATAGAGGGGATATATTTGCCCCCCATCCAGGCCCCGCCGCGCGGATCGAAAACCGCTTTCAACTCTTCCACAACAAAGGACACATCCCCGCCCCGGCGGAAGACGGCGGAAATCATCCGCGTCAGGGCCACGGTCCAGGCGAAATGCTCCATGTTTTTGGAGTTGATGAACACCTCGAAAGGCCGACGGTGACCGTTCAGCACGATATCGTTAATGGTGATGTAAAGCGCATGCTCGCTGTCGGGCCATTTGACCTTATAGGTATTGCCTTCCAGCTCCTCTGGGCGGTCCAGAGGTTCGGACAAAAAGACAACCTCGCCCCCCTCGGGCACCGGCACGGGTTTGTCTGCTTTGGTGTCTTCAGAAACCGACAGAACCGATCCGGTCACATCATTGGGGCGGTAAGTGGTACAGCCTTTGCAGCCAGTATCCCATGCCTCCATATAGACCTCTTTGAAATCATCAAAGCTGATGTCTTCTGGGCAGTTGATTGTCTTGGAAATGCTTGAATCCACCCATTTTTGGGCGGCGGCCTGCATTTTGACATGTTCCAGCGGCGGCAGGGTCTGGGCATTGACGAAATAGTCGGGCAACGGCGCGTCCCCCTTCAATTCCCGCCACAGCTGCACAGCGTAATCCACCACTTCCTCTTCGGTGCGGGTGCCGTCCTTTTGCAGGACCTTGCGGGTGTAGGCATAGGCGAAGACCGGTTCGATGCCCGAGCTGACGTTGCCCGCATAGAGGCTGATCGTGCCGGTGGGCGCGATTGAGGTCAAAAGCGCGTTGCGAATGCCGTGTTCGCGGATGGCATCACGCACATCATCATCCATCTGCGCCATGGTGCCCGAGGCCAGATAGGCCTCTGCATCAAACAGCGGGAATGCGCCCTTTTCCTTGGCAAGCTCGACGGAGGCAAGATAGGCCGCCCGCGCAATGGCTTTCATCCAGGCTTCGGTTTGTGCCGCCGCCTCGTCTGAACCGTAACGCTGGCCAACCATCAGCAAGGCATCAGCCAGCCCGGTCACACCAAGGCCAATGCGGCGCTTGGCCTGTGCTTCGCGTTCCTGTTCCGGCAGCGGAAACTTTGACACATCCACCACATTATCCATCATCCGCACGGCGGTAGCGACCAGATCTTGCAGGGCCGCCTCATCCAGATGGGCATCAGCCTCAAATGGCTTTGCAACCATCCGCGCCATGTTGATCGACCCCAGCAGACAGGCACCATAGGGCGGCAGGGGCTGTTCCCCGCAGGGGTTCGTTGCAGCGATGGTTTCGCAATAGTTCAGATTGTTCGCCGCGTTGATCCGATCGATAAAAATCACCCCGGGCTCGGCGTAGCTATAGGTGGCCTGCATGATGGTATCCCACAGAACACGCGCCTCAACGGTGCGATAGACCTTGCCATCAAACACCAGATCCCAGGACCCATCGGCCTTGACCGCTTCCATAAACGGATCGGTGATCAGCACGGACATATTGAACATCCGCAACCGGGCCGGATCGGACTTGGCGGCGATGAAATCCTCAACGTCAGGGTGATCACAACGCATGGTCGCCATCATCGCCCCGCGGCGCGAACCGGCAGACATGATGGTGCGGCACATGGCGTCCCAGACATCCATAAACGACAGCGGGCCAGAGGCATCTGCCGACACGCCCAGAACATCCGCCCCCTTGGGCCGGATCGTGCTGAAATCATAGCCGATGCCGCCGCCCTGTTGCATGGTCAATGCCGCCTCTTTCAGCATGTCGAAAATCCCGCCCATGCTGTCGGGCACTGTGCCCATCACAAAGCAATTGAACAGGGTCACGCGACGGGCGGTCCCTGCCCCTGCGGTGATGCGACCGGCGGGCAGATATTTGAAATCCTCCAGCGCTTCGAAGAATTTACCTTCCCAATGATCCGGCTTGTCCTCAACCTGTGCCAGGTCACGGGCGATGCGGCGCCAAGTATCCTCGACCGTCATGTCGCGCGGGGTGCCATCGGCCTGTTTGAAACGGTATTTCATGTCCCAAATTTGTTCGGCGATGGGGGCGGCAAAGCGGGTCATGAGGCAGTCTTTCTAAGCTGGGGAGCGTGCTGAGATATTAGCATAGGCACGCGCAAGGGATTCGGAAACGGCAAAAGGGAAGGTCACTGGGGATGATGTTGAAGACGATAAGCCCACCATATATTGTGGATACGAGCCGATCAACAACAACATAGGGGAATTTACGATTTTCTAACACTTGTGGTCCGCTTCAGGAAATGCGACAGAAGGACATGCGTAAAACCGTTAACCTGATCAAACTCTCCGTCGGGACCGAAAGCGTCGAAGGTCTGGCCGATTGGCATGCCACCAAGCGGGCGCAGACCGCTGACGGGTTGCCCCGTCACGTGACACGAATGTGGCCAAAACGCGAGGCCGAAATTCTGAATGGCGGATCGATTTATTGGGTGATCAAAGGGGCGATCCAATGCCGTCAGGTGATCAAACGGCTGGACGAGGTGATCGGGGATGACGGCATACGCCGCTGCGCCATTGTGCTGGAACCGAAATTGATCCGCACGCAATCCAGCCTGAAACGCCCGTTTCAGGGCTGGCGCTATCTGACACCGGAAGATGCACCAATGGACCTGCCCGACGGGCGTGAGGAAGAAGAAGCCCTGCCCGTCGAATTAAATCATGCGCTGGCAGAGATTGGTGTGCTGTAAGCGCGACATTGCCCCATCAGGTCAATCGCGCCAGCATCTTCTCCATCACGGCAGCCTCATCATCATCCGTTTCCGCAGTCCGGCTGCGCCATAGCGTCGCCTGTGATTGCAGGACCAAGGCATCGCTAATCACCTTCAAATGATTGGCCCGCAGGGTCTCACCGCTTGACGTGATATCGGCGATCGCCTCTGCCGTTTCATTTGCAACCGTACCTTCGGTGGCACCCTGACTGTCGATCAGCGCATAATCTGCAACGCCATGGGCCTGTAGAAACTCGCGCACCAGTCGGTGATATTTTGTCGCGATCCGCATCCGGTGCCCATGGGTGGCACGAAACGCCGCTGCCGCCGCATCCAGATCGTCCAGTGTATCCACATCAACCCAACAATGCGGCACCGCAATAATCAGATCCGCATGGCCAAAGCCCAAAGGCTCGACCGGTTCGACCAGCTGCTCCCAAAGCGCCAGCTTTTCCTGAATCAAATCGGTACCAGTCACGCCAAGATGAATGCGCCCCGCCGCCAGTTCGCGCGGAATCTCACCCGCGGACAACAGGATCAGGTTCACCCCCTCGATCCCGTCAACACGTCCGGCATATTCACGTTCTGACCCCGTACGTTCCAACGTGATCCCGCGCGCGCCGAACCATTCAAACGTCTTTTCCATCAGCCGCCCCTTGGAGGGCACACCCAGTTTGAGCGTCATGTCGCGCCCTCCAGTTCCAGCATCAAATCGGGACGCATCACGCCACCCACCGCAGGAATTTCGCCACCCTGCCCCAGTTGGCGCGTCAAAGCATCATAGCGCCCGCCGCTGGCGATTGCCGGCAGATCAGGGCGACCATCCGCGCGGAACCCGAAGACGAACCCGTCGTAGTATTCCATCGACGCGCGGCCAAAGCTGGCCTGAAATTGCAGGTTTTGCGTATCGACACCCCGTGCCGCCAGCGCGGTTTCACGGGCAGCAACACGGTCTACCGCATCGGTGATCTGTGGCAAATCAACGCAAAGATCATAGAGCCGCTCCAATGCGCCAGGCATGGTCCCTTTAAGATCAAGCAGCACCGCGATCAGGTCCACTTCCTGTGCGGAAACCGGGGCGGCTCTTGCATCGGCCCGAAGTGCGGCAATGCGCTGCTGAATCTCGGTTTCTGTGCGTTTGCCAATCGAGGGCGCATCTGTTTCGACCTTGCCTGCCAAAAGGGCCGCACGGCTTGCTGGCACCGGCGAACGCCCGGCGAAACGGTCCAGCAGTTGACGAAACCGCTTGGGCCGCCAGATGTGGCGCATCAGGGCATTCTTGCGCGCCTTGGTGGTTTTCAGCGCAGAGACCGCAGCCATCAGCACCCCGATGTCACCGGTCACCGGGGTCACAGGCAAGCCGCGCAGCGCCTCTGCGATCAAGGCAAACACCTCTGCATCCGCGGCCGCTGGCCCCTCGCGGTCAAACACCTCGTATCCGACCTGCACGAACTCATTGGCGCGGCTGGCATTGCTTTCCTGACGGCGAAACACCTCACCGGCATAGGTATAGCGCGCCGGTTCCGCCCCATGCGCCATATGCATCTGCACCACAGGCACCGTGAAATCCGGTCGCAGCATCTGTTCGCCGCGCAGCGCATCCGAAGTGACGTAAGCGCGTCCACGAATATCCTCGCCGTAAAGGTCCAGTAGGGTATCCGCCGGTTGCAGGATCGGCGGTTCGACCAAAGCGGCACCCTGCGCCTCGAACATGCCGCGCAGTTCGGTGGAGCGGGCCAGCGTTTCAGAGCGTGTCGGCATCAGCTTTGCGAGTCCAGAATGTCGCGCACCTTAGCGACCAGTTGATCGCGCGGGACCTCGTATTGGCTGGGCAGTTCCTTGTATTCTTCCAGCGTCGCCCCCTCGGCCATCTGTGCCCCAAGGATCAGATCCTTGATCTGGATCACGCCTTTCTCATATTCGTCCCCACCTTCGATCACCGCCACGGGTGATCCGCGTTTGTCTGCGTATTTCAACTGGTTGCCAAAGTTCTTGGGGTTACCCAGATAGACTTCGGCGCGGATGCCTGCTTGACGCAGCTCCGCAACCATTTTCTGGTAATCGGCCATGCGGGCCTTATCCATGACGGTCACGACCACCGGCCCATCCGCCGTTTTGTCCAAGCGTCCCTTGGCATCCAATGCGGCGAGCAAGCGGTCCACACCGATAGAAACACCGGTCGCGGCCACTTCCTGTCCAGTAAAGCGTTTGACCAGATCGTCATAGCGGCCACCGCCCGCGACAGAGCCGAAGTTGCGGGTGCGTCCCTTTTCGTCCTTAATCTCGAAGGTGAGTTCGGCCTCGAAGACGGGGCCGGTGTAGTAGCCAAGACCTCGGACAACGGAGGGGTCGATGACGATGCGGTCGGGGCCGTAGCCTTGGTCGGATAGATTTTCATAGATTTCACGCAACTCTAGTACACCTTTCCTGCCTACTTCTGAGCTAGAAATAATCTTCCTCAAATGCAGCAGCGTAAAGACGGTTGGGTAAATCTCTGGCGCGAAGTTGCTGAAATCTATGACCTCCCCTTTAGCGTTCTTAATCGCGGTCAGCCGACCATCGAAAGCCGGGTTAGTTCGCTCTTCTATCTTCAAAGCTGATTGAAGCTCAGCTTCGACAATTGATTCCGCGTTAACAAATTGCATGACAGTGTCGATCTGAGAGATTGAGAGCCCAGCACCGCCCGTAAAGTCCCCACTCTCATCCTTGCGCCCTTCCCCAAGCAAGGCCCGAACCCCCTCAACGCCCAGCCGATCCAGCTTATCAATTGCGCGCAGCACGATCCCGCGCTCAGCCTCTTTGTCGTCGCCCGACAGGCCCGCGACCTCCATCACACCATCCAACACTTTACGGTTATTCACCCGCACAATGTAATCGCCGCGCTCGATCCCGACCTCCTCAAGGCAATCCGCCAGCATCGCACAAATCTCGGCATCTGCCGCCACGCTCGACGCGCCAACCGTATCGGCGTCACACTGATAGAACTGGCGAAACCGCCCCGGGCCGGGCTTTTCATTGCGCCAGACCGGCCCCATCGCATAGCGGCGATAAGGTTTCGGCAGATCGTTCTGGTGCTGCGCATAGACCCGGGCCAAGGGGGCCGTCAGATCATAACGCAAAGCAAGCCAGTCACCGGGCTTGTCGCTGTCGGCATCCTCTTGCCACGCAAACACACCCTCGTTAGGGCGGTCCACATCAGGCAGAAACTTGCCCAGCGCCTGCACGGTTTCCACGCCGGAGCTTTCCAGCGCATCAAAACCATAGCGGTGATAGACAGCAGCGATTTTGCCCAGCATTTCGGTGCGATGGGTGACCTCTGCGCCGAAATAGTCGCGAAACCCCTTTGGGGTCTCTGCCTTGGGGCGGGGGGACTTCTTTTGCTTGGCCATGGGGCACCTCTGGGGCAATCAGGAGTTGCTGCGCGTCTAGCCGATGGGGCGGCGCGGGGCAAGGTACCCACCCGCCCCTGCCCCCTTCCGACGGCATAAAACCCGTGCTATAGCGCTTTTGGAAAGACCTGAAACATCCCACACTGCCTGAAATTAAAGATTTCAACGCGTTAGATGATCTCACGTGCCTCAGGTATTTCAAGAAGTGCTTTAAAGGCCCCGATATGGAAAAGCTCGAAGAACAGATTGCCCATCTGACCCGCGCGGTCGACGACCTGAGCGATATCGTGACGCGTCAGGAAGGCGAAATCACGCATCTAAACCGGCGTGTGCATATGCTGATGCAGCGCGAGGGAGAGCGTGAAGCCTCCTCTGGCGGTGCTGTGGTGATGGGGGACGAACGGCCGCCGCATTATTGAACGAAATACAGGCCAAGGGGGGTGGTTTCTTTAAAAGACACCAGCCGGAATTTTCAAAAATTCCGCCCCCTCTCAACCGTTGGATTTTATTTCGCTGGCAACCACTTCGCCGCCATGGATCAACTGCTCTGACCAACGGGTGTTGTCGTTCAGCCGCTCATAGGCGTTCACAAACAGGGTTTCCCGTTCAAGCTTTTTCATTTTTGACCCGCATGGTTTGCCCTTGCGCACACCGCAGACCCGTCCCTTGACCTTTTCATAGGCTTTGTCGGTCGCCCCAAAGGCCAGATGCTGACCGGCGGGGCCATAATGCAGCTGTTCGTAAAACGACGGCTCCCCCAACAGTACATGTGCGGCGGTGATCTGTCGCGGACAGCCATCGTCAAATCCGGTGATATAGAATGTGCGCATTCCTGCGGCATTGGGTTGGGAATCATATAGGGCATAGCCACTGCTGCGGGCGGCATCCACCCTGCGGCCCAATGGCTGGCGTTTTGCCGCGCAATTGCGCGCAATCACACCGTAGGGCAGCACCGTACCGTAATCGACTTCCGGCAGGTTGCTTTCAGCGGCTTGCGCGGATGCGCCGCCTGCGGCCAGCCGCGAAAATAATCCGCGCCGTTCGGGGCGGGCTGGCAGTTCCTCTGGCTCTGGCGACAATGCCGCCAGCTCCACCGTCGCTTCTGGCGCGGCGGCTGCGGCTTCGGCAGATTTTGCGTTCTCAAACGCATCTGCCGAAAGGGTGCGCTTTGCGCCCCCCGTTGCGGGTTTTCGAGCAGGCACAGCGCGGCGCAACAGGCCAAACAATCCGCCTTGCGGGGCAGGTTCAGCCCCCACCGCTTCCTCAGCGGCTTGGCTGCTGGCACGTGTTGTATCGGACAGGGCTGCGCCCTCTACAGGCGTTTCGGAAGACGCGGCGGCATCAGTACCGAAAAACCCCTCGCGCGCAATTTCTTCATCACTGGGAAGAGCTTGGGCCATTGCATCCGTTTCGGCAAGATCCACATCAGAGATGCGCATGACACCAGCCAACGGATCGCCGCAAGCGGACAAAACCAGCAAAAGACCAAGTGATACACCAAATTTGCGCACGACTACCCCACACCCTGAACCGCTTACATCGTTAACAGATTATTCAGATTTTCCAACCAGTGTCACCCAGGTTTGCGTAACGCACCAGCCGGATTGCACCTATATTTCCTCGACCTCCATCACGCCGCCCAAAGACCGGATCGCGCTTTTGACTTTGGGTGTGACCGGGAATTCCATGCCAAGATCAACCTCGACCTCACCGGGCAGGCCGGGATCCATCAGCCGCAGCTTTACCGGCCCGCGACCCTTGGATTTAGCCGCCTTACGCGCCCCGTCAAGGACATCAGCAACTGCCGAAATCGCCTCTGGTCCGTCGATGAAAACACATAGACCCATACTGCCCGCATCCTCAACGGCCAGTTCCACCGATGACACCGAACGCCCCAGCAGCTTCAGCTGGTCGCTTTCCATGGTTGCCTCAACCGTGACCACAACCTTTGATCCGGTTTCCAGATGATCGCGAGCCGCCTCAAGCGTGTCCGAGAACAGCGTCACCTCATATCCGCCGGTCGGATCGGATAGCTGAGCAAAAGCAAAACGGTTGCCGCGCGCAGATTTGCGCTCCTGCCGTCCCGCCACAATCCCGGCCAGCCGCGCGTTCATAGCGCCGCGATCGGTCACTTTCTCGGTCAGCTCGTCCAGCGTCAGGAAGGGCACCCCGGCGTCCTGCCCCCATTTGCGCTTCAGCGCGGTCATGTAATCATCCAGCGGATGACCCGAGAGATAGAAACCCACCGCCTTGAATTCCTCGGTCAGCCGCTCCGCCGCTTCCCAATCATCACAGGGCAGCATGCGTGGCTCTGGCAGGTCATCCCCCGCCTCGCCAAACAAGGACACTTGATTTGACGCCTTTTGTTCATGGATCGCTGCGGAATAGCTGACCAGAGGATCAAGCGAACGGAACACCCGCGCACGGTTACTGTCGAGCTGGTCAAACGCCCCGGAGCGCGCCAACATTTCCAAGGGTCGTTTGCCGACCCGTTTCAGATCAACCCGCCGCGCCAGATCGAACAGCGTGGCAAAAGGCTTGTCCACCCCCTCAACCTTGCGCCCTTCGGTGATCAGCTTCATCGCCTCAACGCCGACGTTTTTCAGCGCGCCCAGCGCGTAGACCAACGCCCCGTCCACCACTTTGAACGTCGCATCCGACCGGTTCACACAGGGCGGCACCCATGGCAGTTCCAGCCGCTTGCGCACCTCTTCGAAATATACCGACAGCTTGTCCGTCAGATGGATATCGCAATTCATCACACCGGCCATAAACTCAACCGGATGGTTCGCTTTCAGCCAAGCGGTTTGATATGAGACAACAGCATAGGCCGCCGCGTGGGATTTGTTGAAACCATAGTTGGCGAATTTTTCCAGAAGGTCGAAAACCTCGGCGGCTTTTTTCTTGTCGACCCCGTTTGCCATTGCGCCTTTTTCGAACTTCGGACGCTCCTTGGCCATTTCCTCGGCGATCTTCTTACCCATCGCGCGGCGCAACAGGTCAGCCCCACCAAGGCTGTAGCCCGCCATGACCTGCGCGATCTGCATCACCTGTTCCTGATAAACGATGATGCCCTGGGTTTCCGCCAACAGATAGTCGATCGAGGGGTGGACCGATTCAATCTCGCGCTGGCCGTTCTTGACCTCGCAATAGGTCGGAATATTCTCCATCGGCCCCGGACGATACAGCGCCACAAGGGCGACGATATCTTCGATACAGGTCGGCTTCATCCGCTTCAGCGCATCCATCATACCGCTGGATTCAACCTGAAACACCGCAACCGTCTTGGCGCTGGCATAAAGTTTATACGCCGCCTCATCATCCAGCGGGATGGTCGCAATATCGTCCATCAAGCCTTCGGGCGGCGTGAACAATTCCGTGCCATCCGCCGCGATGTGTAGGTGACGGCCAGAGGCTCTGATCTGATCCACCGCGTTCTGGATCACGGTCAGGGTTTTCAGGCCCAGAAAGTCGAATTTCACCAGCCCCGCCTGTTCCACCCATTTCATATTGAACTGGGTGGCAGGCATGTCCGACCGCGGATCCTGATAGAGCGGCACCAGCGCATCCAGTGGCCTATCGCCGATCACCACACCCGCCGCGTGGGTCGAAGCGTTGCGCAGCAGCCCTTCAACCTGCTGGCCATAGTTCAACAGCCGCGCGACAACTTCTTCGTTCTTGGCCTCGTCGCGCAGGCGTGGTTCATCCGCCAGCGCCTTTTCAATCGATACCGGCTTCACCCCTTCAACAGGGATCATCTTGGACAGGCGATCCACCTGCCCATAGGGCATCTGCAAAACCCGCCCGATGTCGCGCACCGCCGCTTTCGACAAAAGCGCACCAAAGGTGATGATCTGCCCAACCCGGTCCCGCCCGTATTTCTGTTGAACGTATTGGATAACCTCCTCGCGCCGGTCCATGCAAAAGTCGATGTCGAAATCGGGCATCGACACACGTTCCGGGTTCAGGAAGCGTTCAAACAGCAGGGAATAGCGCAGCGGATCAAGGTCGGTGATCAACAGCGCATAGGCCACCAATGACCCCGCACCCGAACCCCGCCCCGGCCCCACCGGAATGTTCTGATCCTTCGACCATTTGATAAAATCCGCAACAATCAGGAAGTAACCGGGAAACCCCATACCTTCGATGATGCCCAGCTCAAACTCCAGCCGCGCCTCATATTCCTCAATACTTGCCGCATGAGGGATGATCGCCAGCCGCGCCTTCAACCCCTCCTGCGCCTGACGGCGCAATTCGGCAATCTCGTCATCGGCGAACTTTGGCAGGATCGGATCGCGGCGATAGGTCATGAACGCACAACGCCGTGCGATTTCGACGGTATTTTCAAGCGCCTCTGGCAAATCCGCAAACAGGGTGACCATCTCGGCCTCGGATTTGAAATAATGCTGCGCGGTCAGGCGCCGCCGGTCGGCCTGCTGATCCACATAGGCCCCTTCGGCAATGCAGATCAGCGCGTCATGCGCCTCATACATTTCGGATTTGGGGAAATAGACATCATTTGTCGCCACCAGGGGGAGCTGCATGGCATAGGCCATTTCGACCAAGCCCTGCTCGGTCAGCCGCTCCGCCTCGGGTTGGCCATTTTCACCCGGATGCCGTTGCAATTCCACGTAGAGCCGGTCGTTAAACGCTCCCTGCAATCGTGCCATCAGAGCTTCGGCAGCAGGGCGCTGGGCATTTTGCAACAGCCGTCCCACCGGCCCGTCCGGTCCGCCGGTCAGACAGATCAGATCACCCGACAAGGCCTCCAATTCCTCCAGCGTGACCGCAGGCAGCGCCCCCCCCTTGTCCAGATACAGACAGGAATTCAGCTTCATCAGGTTTTCATACCCGGTTTCCGTCTGCGCCAGCAAAACCACCGGTGCGGGGGCTTTCTCGCGCTCGCCGGGTTGCACGGACACATAGGCCAGATCAACCTGACAGCCCATGATCGGTTGCACACCGGCCCCTGCCATCGCCACGGAAAACTCCAGCGCGGCAAACATGTTATTGGTATCGGTCAGCGCCATGGCCGGCATGCCAGCCGCGCGGCACATGTCAGGCAGTTTTTTCAGCCGCAGCGCCCCTTCCAGCAGAGAATACTCGGAATGGGTGCGCAGGTGAATGAATCGGGGGGACTGTGTCATGCCTAAAGACTAAGCGACCCGCCCCCCCGCTGCCAGTGTCCGCGCGCAGGCCAGCATCATTTTTCTTGCAAGACCCCACCTGACGCGCATAGCCTGCATTTAACAAAGCCTGCGCACCCCACGTTCTACGCCGCATCGAACGTTGCGCTTTTACAGGTAAATGGTACCGCGGCAGGTTGATCCCATGGACATCACGTTTTTCCTGAACGGAAATCCCGTGTCTCTCACAGACGTATCCCCCACCACAACATTGCTCGACTGGCTGCGCGAGGAACGCCGGCTGACCGGCACCAAGGAAGGCTGTAATGAAGGTGACTGCGGCGCCTGCACCGTCATGGTCACCGAGGGAAATACCTCTCAGGCGCTCAACGGCTGTATATTGTTCCTGCCACAGGTGAATGGCAAACATGTCACCACCGTGGAAGGGCTGGCCGCGCCCGATGGTGCCCTGCACCCGGCCCAAACCGCCATAATCGACCATCACGGCAGCCAATGTGGTTTCTGCACCCCGGGCTTTGTGGTCTCCATGGCGACCGCCCACCTGAACGGGTCAACCGACCACGATACCCAACTGGCCGGCAACCTTTGCCGCTGCACCGGCTACGCCCCGATCATCCGCGCCGCAGCGGCGATCACAGATCAACCTGTCCCCGATCATCTCCTCTTTTTGGCTAAAAATACTGAAGCGCCACAGCCACCTCAAACGCCCGCTCTCGACGATCCGATGGTCCAACCCCACTCCGCCGATGCGCTCGCCGCTTGGTACGCCGCCAATCCTGACGCAACTCTGATTGCCGGGGCCACGGACGTTGGCCTTTGGGTCACCAAACAATTCCGCGATCTGGGCAAGGTTGCATTCTTGAGCAAATGCGCCGACCTGCGCGGTATCACGCAAACCGCTGATGAAATCCGCATCGGCGCCATGACAACTCTGACCGAGCTTGAAACCGCCATCGCTCCGCATCACCCCAGCTTTGCCGCGATGATCCGCCGCTATGCGTCGGTACAGGTGCGCAATGCCGCAACCATCGGCGGCAATATCGCCAATGGTTCTCCCATTGGGGATGGCCCGCCCGCGCTGATCGCTCTTGGCGCAACATTGCACCTGCGCCACGGGGAGGCCCGCCGCAGCCTTGCGCTTGAAGATTTCTTCATCGATTACGGCAAGCAGGATCGTACCCCCGGTGAATTTGTCGAGGCCATCACGTTTCCAAAACAGCCCGACACCCTGCGCTGTTACAAACTGTCAAAACGGTTTGATCAGGATATCTCTGCCGTCTGCGGCTGCCTGTCGATCACCCGCGAGGGCGACAGAATTAGCGCTGCACGCCTTGCCTATGGCGGCATGGCCGGCATCCCAAAACGCGCCAGCACTGCCGAGGCGGCGCTGATCGGCAAGCCTTTCACCGAAGCCACCATGCGCACCGCAATGACAGCGATGGCGCAGGATTTCCAACCGCTTTCCGACATGCGCGCCTCTGCCGAATACCGCCTGCAAACCGCACAAAACATGCTGCTACGCTATCTGCTTGAGGCGCAGGGCAGTGCCACCAATGTGCTAGAGGTCGCGCCATGAGTATCGCCAAGCCCCTGCCCCATGACGCCGCCCGCCTGCATGTCACCGGCACCGCCCGCTATACCGATGACATTCCAACGCCGACTGGCACGCTGCATCTTGCCTTCGGTACCAGCAAAATCGCGGCGGGCATGATCACTGCGATGCAGCTGGAACAGGTGAAAAGCGCCCCCGGTGTGATCCGCGTCCTGACCGCAGCTGATCTGCCCAATGACTGCGATGTGTCGCCCTCCAATCACGATGAACCGCTGCTCGCTGAAACAACTGTCCACTACGTCGGCCAGCCGCTGTTTCTCGTCATTGCAACCTCCCATCTCGCCGCCCGCCACGCCGCCGCCCTGGGCAAGGTCGAGATCACCCCGACCAAACCCATTCTCACAATTCAAGACGCCCTTGCCGCTGATTCCCGGTTTGAGGGCGGCCCGCGCATCTATCAAAAAGGTGACGCCGAAACCGCGCTTTCTACGGTAAAGAACTCCCTAAGTGGCCAGATCACCATGGGCGGGCAGGAACATTTTTACCTTGAGGGGCAAGCCGCCCTTGTTCTGCCGCTTGAGGGCGGGGACATGCTGGTGCATTCCTCGACCCAACATCCCACCGAAATCCAGCACAAGGTGGCCCATGCCATTGGCAAACCGATGCATGCTGTCCGTGTCGAAACCCGCCGCATGGGCGGGGGGTTTGGCGGCAAGGAAAGTCAGGGCAACGCACTGGCCGTGGCCTGTGCTGTCGCCGCACAGCTGACGCAGCAGCCGTGTAAAATGCGATACGACCGTGACGACGACATGATCATCACCGGCAAGCGCCATGATTTCCAGATCGACTATACCGTGGGATTTGACCCCGACGGGCGCATCACGGCGCTTGATGTCACTCAGTACACCCGCTGTGGCTGGGCGCAGGATCTATCCCTGCCGGTGGCTGATCGCGCGATGCTGCATGCGGACAACGCCTATCACCTGAACGACATCCGCATCACCTCGCACCGGCTGAAAACCAATATGCAGTCCGCCACCGCCTTTCGTGGCTTTGGCGGGCCGCAGGGCGTGCTGGGCATGGAAAAAATCATCGACCATGTCGCGCAACATCTGGCGCTTGATCCGCTGACCGTGCGCCGCAGGAATTACTATGCCGACCTGATCGCGGATGTCGAAGCACCCGCCACGGCCCCTGTCGCCCCCCCCTCAAACACCAATGCCGACAATGCGTCACGCGGTGCAGACAAGCCCCGACCGACAAGCATTCCGGCGGCCCCCAAGGATGTGCAAACCACCCCTTATGACCAGCCTGTCACCGATTGCATCATCAATGCGCTGACCGACCAACTGGCCGATAGCTGTGATTATGACAGACGCCGCAAGTCCATTGCCGAATGGAACGCGGAAAACCCGATCCTGAAACGCGGTATCGCCATCACGCCGGTGAAATTCGGCATTTCCTTCACGCTGACCCATCTGAACCAGGCCGGTGCCTTGGTGCATGTCTATCAGGACGGATCGATCCACCTGAACCATGGCGGCACCGAGATGGGTCAGGGGTTGTTCCAGAAAATCGCTCAGGTGGCCGCCAGCCGTTTCGGCGTGCCAACGGAAACAGTTAAGATCACCGCCACCGATACCGCAAAAGTGCCCAATACTTCGGCCACTGCCGCCTCTTCCGGCACGGATCTGAACGGCATGGCAGTGCAAAACGCTTGTGATGAAATCCGCACAAGGATCGAGGCGCATCTTGCCGAGAAACATCAAACCGGTGACATCCGTTTTGACGATGGTATGGTGAAGATCGGCAAGGATGTAATCACCTTCGCGCAAGCCGCCGCATCCGCCTATGAGAACCGCGTATCCCTTTCTGCCACGGGCTTTTACAAAACGCCCGACATCCAATGGGACCGCATCGCGGGCAAAGGTCGCCCGTTTTTCTATTTTGCCTATGGGGCCGCCTGCACGGAAGTTGTCATCGACACGCTGACCGGCGAAAACCGCATCCTGCGCACCGACATCCTGCATGACGCCGGCGCTTCACTGAACCCCGCCATCGATATTGGCCAGATTGAAGGGGGCTATGTGCAAGGGGCCGGTTGGCTGACCACCGAGGAACTGGTCTGGGATGATCATGGCCGCCTCAAGACCCACGCGCCTTCGACCTATAAAATCCCCGCCTGTTCGGACCGTCCTGATATTTTTAACGTCGTTTTATGGGACAAGCCCAACCCGGCGCAGACGATTTACCGCTCCAAAGCGGTGGGGGAGCCGCCGTTTATGTTGGGCATTTCCACCTTCATGGCCTTGGCGGATGCGGTTGCCGCCTGCGGTCCCGCTTACGGCGACCTGCAAGCCCCCGCCACTGCCGAGGCGGTGCTGTCAGCCGTGCAAAGGACCCGCGCATGACAGCACTTTGGGTTGAAATCACCGCCACCCGCGGTTCGGTTCCGCGCGATACAGGCACTGCAATGCAAGTTACCGCACAGGGCATCTCCGGCACCATCGGGGGCGGCACGCTGGAACATCAGGCCATTGCAACCGCCCGTAAAATGCTGGGCAAAGGACAGACGCGGCACAGTGAAACCCTGCCGCTGGGCCCCAACCTTGGCCAATGCTGTGGCGGGGTTGTAACCTTGCAATATACCGACGAGCCGCGACAAACGGATCAGATTCTGCCAGTGGCATGGCCGTCGGTTGCCATGCCGGATGAACCGCAGAAACTATGGCTTTGGGGCGCGGGCCATGTCGGGCGCGCCGTGGTGCGCGCCGCGCCGCCACGGGCCTTTGACATTCAATGGATCGACAGCGGGGCAGGTCGTTTTCCCCGACAGATCCCGCAACATGTCACCCCCCTGCCGACCAGCGATATGCCCCGTCTGGCGGCCCATGCGCCACAGGATGCGCACCATCTGATCTTTACCTATGCCCATGACATCGACCTTGCGCTTTGCGCGGCCCTGCTCAAACGCGGGGCGGCCAGCATTGGGTTAATCGGATCTGCCACAAAATGGGCCCGGTTTCGCAAACGGCTGATCGCAACAGGACTTGACCCCGCGCCTGTCACCTGCCCCATTGGGGACAAAGCCCTTGGCAAATCACCCGACCAGATTGCAAAAGGTGTGATCAAAGCTCTGCTTGTCTCGACCCAACCCAAGGCCCTTACATGACCGATACACCGCTTCTTGACCTTTCCGGCCTGACCAAAGCCTATCCCGGCGTGGTTGCAAATGACGATGTGTCGCTGACTATCGCACCGGGCGAAGTCCACGCGCTGCTTGGTGAAAACGGCGCGGGCAAATCGACATTGGTCAAGATGATTTACGGGCTGGTGAAACCCGATGCCGGCACAATGCAGATGTTCGGCACCCCCTTTGCCCCCAGCGAACCCCGCGCGGCGCGGGCCTCTGGTGTGGGAATGGTGTTTCAACATTTCTCTTTGTTCGATGCTTTGACGGTAGCCGAGAATATCGCTTTGGGGATGGAAAATGCCCCCAAGATGGGCGCGCTTAGCCAGCAGATCCGCGATGTATCCGATACCTATGGCCTGCCCTTGGCCCCTGATCGTGTGGTCGGTGATCTGTCTGCCGGTGAACGCCAGCGGGTCGAGATCATCCGCTGTCTGTTGCAGGAACCCAAGCTGTTGATCATGGATGAACCCACTTCGGTTCTGACCCCGCAAGAGGTTGAAATCCTGTTCAAAACCCTGCGCAAGCTCAGCGCGGAAGGCACCGCGATCCTCTATATCTCGCACAAGCTGGAGGAAATCCGATCGCTGTGTGACAGCGCCACCATCTTGCGACTGGGCAAGGTGGTGGGCCATTGCACGCCTGCCGAAACCTCTGCCCGTGACATGGCGGAAATGATGGTGGGTAAATTACTGCAAACACCGACGCGGGCGGGGAAAACCCCCGGCGAGGTGGTGTTGATCCTCAACAAGCTCTCCGCCAAATCACCCAGCGCCTTTGGCATGCCGCTGCGCGATATTTCAATCGAGGTGCGCCGCGGTGAGGTGCTGGGCATTGGCGGTGTGGCTGGTAACGGACAGGATGAATTGCTGGCCGCACTATCAGGCGAGATGCTGACCACACCCGGCATGATCCAGTTTGACGGCAAGGAGGTTGGCCTGCTGGGGCCAACGCCCCGCCGCGCAATGGGCATCCTTAGCGCCCCCGAAGAGCGGCTGGGCCATGCCGCCGCCCCCGATATGTCGCTGACCGAAAATGCGATGCTGACCGCCGCCGCACGCGAAGAGCTGGACAGCGGCGGGATGCTGAACTGGGGCAAGGCGCGGGCCTTTGCCGAAAAGATTATCGAAACCTTTGATGTGCGTACCCCCGGTCCGGCAAATGCGGCGCGTTCGCTGTCGGGTGGGAACTTGCAGAAGTTTGTGATTGGCCGCGAGGTTTTGCAACGGCCCGACCTCTTGGTGGTCAACCAGCCGACATGGGGTGTTGATGCCTCTGCTGCGGCGGCGATCCGGCAGGCGCTACTGGATCTGGCGGAACATGGCACCGCGTTGATTGTGATCTCGCAGGATCTGGATGAATTGATGGAGATATCGGACCGGTTTGCCGCCCTGAACGAGGGGCGGCTGTCAGAGCCGCGCCCGGCACAGGGGCTGAGCGTGGAAGAGATTGGATTGATGATGGGTGGGGCGCACGGCATGGAGGTTGCACATGTTTGATCTGTTGCGCCATGAGTTTAAGGGCAAGATGAAGTTGGGGGATGGCACGTGATCCGGTTGGAAAAGCGCCCGCAGGCCAGCCGCGCCTTTTCGCTGGCAACACCGGTTCTGGCGGTTGTGGCAACGATGTTTTTTGGCGGGCTGTTGTTCATGGCCTTGGGCGAGGAACCCTTGCTGGCCATCAAAACGATTTTCTGGGAGCCGCTGTTTGGTGAGTTTTCATTTTACTACCGTCCTCAGTTGCTGATCAAAGGCGCGCCTTTGGTGTTGATTGCAATTGGTCTTTCTCTGGGTTTCAAGGCGGGGATCTGGAACATCGGGGCGGAAGGGCAATACATCATGGGGGCCCTGTTTGGTGCCGGTGTAGGGCTTGCCTTTTATCCGGTTGAAGGGTGGTACATCTTTCCTCTGATGGTTCTGGCAGGCGCATTGGGCGGTTGGCTCTGGGCGATGATCCCGGCGGTTTTGAAGGTCCGGTTTGGCACCAATGAAATTCTGGTCTCGCTTATGCTGGTCTATGTGGCAGAGCAGTTTCTGGCCTCCATGTCATTGGGGTTATTGAAAAACCCCGAAGGCTTCGGGTTTCCGGGGTCGCGCAATTTGCAGCAATATGAAAGCGCGTTTAATGCGGATCTGATCGAAGGTTCGGGCATGCATTGGGGTGTGGTCGCGGCGATGATTGCGGTGATATTTGCCTATGTGTTGTTGACCAAACACCGGCTGGGCTTTGCCATTCGGGTGACGGGCGAGGCCCCGCGCGCCGCGAAATTCTCGGGTGTAAATCCAACGCGGCTGGTGTTGTTCTGTCTGGGCACCTCGGGGCTGTTGGCTGGTTTGGCGGGGATGTTTGAGGTCTCCGGCCCTGCCGGTCAGGTGACGATTGATTTCAACGTGGGCTATGGGTTCACCGCGATTATCGTGGCCTTTCTGGGCCGTTTGCATCCCATTGGCATTCTGCTGGCGGGGCTGTTGATGGCGCTGACCTATATCGGTGGTGACATCGCACAAAGCCAGCTGGGCCTGCCCGCCGCCGCCATTCAGGTGTTTCAGGGGATGCTTTTGTTTTTCCTTCTGGCACTGGATATGTTCACAAATTACCGGCTGCGCTTTGGCCGGACGGAGGTGGCGTGATGGACCTGTCCGCAATCAATCCTTTGCTCTTTGTTGCCGGCTTCCTTGTCGCGGCGACGCCCCTGATCTTTGCCGCCATTGGCGAGCTGGTGGTCGAAAAATCCGGCACGCTGAACCTTGGCGTTGAGGGCATGATGATCACCGGGGCAATCTGTGGTTTCGCCACCGCCGTGGAAACCGGATCCCCCCTGCTGGGCTTTGCTGCCGCAGCTGTCGGGGGCGCATTGCTCAGCCTGCTGTTTGCCTTTCTCACCCAGATTACGCTGGCGAACCAAGTGGCCTCCGGGCTTGCGCTGACGCTGTTTGGTCTGGGGCTCTCGGCGCTGTTGGGGCAATCCTATGTGGGCATCAAGCCGCCACGGCTGAATGACATCAACTTTGGCCCGCTTGCCGATATACCTGTGATCGGACCAATCCTGTTTACCCATGATATCATCCTTTATCTGGGTATCGCCCTTGTCGCGGCAACATGGGCGGTATTGAAATACACCCGCGCGGGGCTGATCCTGCGGGCGGTGGGGGAAAGCCATGATGCGGCCCATGCGCTTGGCTATAAGGTGGTGCGCATCCGCACATTGGCGATCCTGTTTGGCGGGGCCTGTGCGGGCATCGGCGGGGCTTACATCAGCCTGATCCGGGTGCCGCAATGGACCGAAGGGATGACCGCCGGTGTCGGCTGGATTGCCCTTGCGCTGGTGGTCTTTGCCAGCTGGAAACCCTGGCGTTTGTTGCTGGGAGCCTATCTTTTTGGCGGCATCACGCAATTGCAGCTGAATCTACAGGGCGCAGGCGTTGCCATTCCGGTAGAGTATCTGGCAATGTCGCCCTATGTCATCACGATCATCGTTCTGGTGATCCTGTCACGTGACAAGTCGGCCGCTCCGGCCTGTCTTGGCCGTACTTTCCATGCCTCATCCTAGGGGCCAATCTGCAAACGCCCGACAAGGGCGAAACAACTGGGGAATGCTATGAAACTCACCACACTTTTGACAGGTGCCGCGATGGCACTGGGTCTGGCCACGACCGCAATGGCCGAAGATAAAACCAAAGTCGGCTTTGTCTATGTCGGGCCTATCGGCGACGGCGGCTGGACACATGAACATGACAAGGGCCGTCTGGCCGTTGAAGCGGAATTCGGCGATAAGGTTGAAACCGTTTATGTTGAATCCGTGGCCGAAGGCCCCGATTCAGAGCGGGTGATGACGCAGATGGCGCTGGACGGTGCCGACCTGATCTTCACCACATCCTTTGGCTACATGGACCCGACCATCAACGTGGCCAAGAAATTCCCGAATGTGAAATTCGAACATGCAACTGGCTATAAGCAGGCCGAGAACGTCGCAACCTATTCCGCCCGTTTCTACGAAGGCCGGGCCATTCAGGGCCACATCGCCGGCTCCATGACCAAGAGCAACATCATCGGTTATATCGGGTCCTATCCGATCCCCGAAGTGATCCGTGGCATCAACTCAGCCTTTATCCATGCCCGCAAAGTGAACCCTGATGTGCAGTTCAAAATCGTTTGGGCCTACACATGGTTTGACCCCGCGAAAGAAGCCGACGCCGCCAAGGTTCTGATCGAACAGGGCGCAGATGTTGTGTTGCAGCACACCGATTCCACTGCACCGCAGGCCGCCGCACAGGAAGCGGGCAATGTGATCACCTTTGGTCAGGCCTCTGACATGGCGCAATACGCGCCGATGCCGCGCGTGTCTTCAATCATCGACGATTGGGCCCCTTACTACATCGCCCGTACCAAGGCGGTGATGGACGGCACATGGACCTCCGGCAACACATGGGACGGCATTGGCGCCGGTATGGTTGGCATTGGCGAGATTTCCGACGCGGTGCCTGCCGACGTGAAAGAGCAGGCGCTCGCGTTGAAAGCTTCACTGGCCGACGGTTCCTACCACGCCTTCACCGGCCCGTTGAACAAGCAGGACGGCACGCCATTTCTGGCAGAAGGCGAAACAGCGGATGACGGCACACTGGCAGGCATGAACTTTTATGTTGAGGGTATCGAAGGCGATATCCCGCAGTAAGCCTTGCATTGGTTTATACAGGAAAGGGCCAGCAATTTGCTGGCCCTTTTTTTGTTCTGTGCGGTTGTTACCCACTTCCGCTACCCCTTGCGTAGGCAGGCTGCGGCTTAGGGAAACTTTTTACGCACGCTATCCGGGATCGGCCAGACCAATCCGGTTTTGTCATCAAAGTGGTGGCATTTTATGCCTTCAGAATTGCCGTCTGTCTCGGCCAGATAGCGCATGCACATGCCAAGAGCTTTAATGATCTTCTTGTCTGTTGAGGTCGAAATATCCACCGCCTGACCAGTCATATGACGCGAGACAGAACCCCATGGTGCCTTGTCCTTCATACATTTGACAAATCCCGCCTTGTTCTTGGCCGCGTGAAAATCATCCAGTTCCTTCCACAGATCCTGATATTTCGACTGGCGCACAAACCAATAAATATCGCCGTTCTTACCGTATTTGTTCAGGTGCTTGGCCCAGCCATTATACATCGCACTGGCCTGCCCCGCCTTGTTGCGCAGGCCGGACACAACCTTGATGGTCGTGCCCTCGTAATGTGACGAGACTTCTGTCAGGATATCGATGATCTTTTTATTGACGCCTGAAACCTTGCCTTCGACACGTCCTGGGTAGACAACCTCCTCCGGTTCGATCTTTTTCAGCTCTTTCTTGACGTCGTTCATCATCTCCTTGGTGCACATGTCGGAAATCTTCGGCGCGGCCTTGCTTGGGGCATCGCCTTTCTTTTCCGCAGAGGCGATATAGTTGTCATAGAAACTATCCGCCTTCTTCTCGATGTCACCCCACAAGCTTTCCCACATGGACGGCGGCACCTTCTGGGCCTTGGCCTGTGCCTCCATTTGTTTCTTAACCGTGGTCTTCATCTTCTGGCGCTGCTCTTCCTTGACCTTCTCTTCCTTCTTTTCCTCGGCCTTCTTTTCCGACTTCGCCTTGGCGACACCGGCGTTCAGTTTCTTGATGGTGTTCTTACCCGGATCAACCCGACCATCCGCGCGGAATTTACAGATACAGGTCTGAAATTCACTGATCGCCGCTTCCAGTTTCTTGGTATTTGCACCATCCGTCTTGAATTTCGCAAAACCCACTTCTCCCGCGAACGGGTTCAGAAGCTTCTGCACAATTGTCACATCTGCTGCGTTGTTTTTTCCGCCTTTACCTACGGAACCACTAAGCTTTTCTGCCATGGCTGAATTCCCTATGCGTTAAATTGATTTGTATACCGGCGCCAAAATACTCGCCTTCGTTGGATTCTGGCGGTTTTTGGGGATTCTGGCAAGCCAGCGTGGCCATTGCTGCCAGATCCGAACCAAACAACCGGCCACCCCTTTCTCTAAGCCCGCAGGCATTGCCAGCCACGGGCGGCCTTTCCTTTCGTCCGCCGATAGATAGAGTGAAGGTGAAACCCATAGGAAAATTCCCGTCATGATCCGCCTGCACCACCTCAACCGTTCCCGTTCGCATCGCATCTTCTGGTTGCTTGAAGAAATCGGGGAGCCTTATGAAATCATCGCCTATGAGCGTGACGCCATCACAAATCTTGCCCCTGCGGAATTGCTCAAGGTGCATCCGCTGGGCAAGTCGCCCATGATCGAACTGGACGGAAGGTTGATCACCGAAAGTGGGGCGATTGTTGAAATCCTGTGCCAGAAATACGCCCCGCAGATGATCCCGCAGGCCGGAAGTGACGCCTATTTCAGCCATCTGGAAATGATGCATTTTGCCGAAGGCTCCGTCATGACGCCGATCCTGCTGAACCTCTACGTCAGTCGCCTGAAAGAGGCGGGTGCCCCGTTGCATCCTCGGATCAACGCAGAACTGGACAGCCATTTCCGCTATATGGCAGGGCTGTTGCGCCCCTCGGGGCATTTTGTGATGGATGAGCTCTCTGCCGCTGACATCATGCTCAGCTTTCCGGCAGAGGTTGCCCTGCGGTTGGGGCGTGGGGATGATTTTCCTGCATTGGCTGGATTTGTCGACGCCATTCAGAACCGCCCCGCCTATAAACGCGCCATGGAAAAGGGCAATTCCTGAACTGGTGAAACCCGGCGCGCGCCTCGGATCAGGCTGCACCGGTCACCGGATTTTCCCCACATCCCCAATTGCGCCCTCGCCCCAGCCATGCGACCTGTTGGTTTATGAAACACACGCTCACCTCGCCTGATGGCACCCCCGCCAGCCGCCTTGCCTTTGGCACCATGCAATTTGGTGGCCGCGCGGATGCAACCCAATCGCGGCAGATGTTTGATGCATGTATTGCGGCGGGCATCACCCATTTCGACACCGCACATGTCTATACGGATGGGGCGTCAGAAACGCTGCTTGGCAGCTTCATTCAGGAGCAGCGCGACAGGCTGATCATCGCAACCAAGGCAGCCTATACCGGAGGTGCCAGCCGCGACAATATCCTCGCCTCTGCGGAAACATCACGCCAGTGTTTACAGCTTGATACGCTGGACGTTCTCTATCTGCACCGTTTCGACCCCGACACCGACCTAAGCGAAAGCTTTGCCGCCTTTGCCGACCTCAAGGCGCGCGGCCATGTCCGCCATATCGGCCTGTCCAACTTCGCCGCATGGCAGGTGGTCAAAGCCGCACATATCGCTGCGGGTTTTGACCTTGGCATCGCGGTGATCCAGCCGATGTATAACCTCGTCAAACGGCAGGCCGAAGTTGAGATCCTGCCGATGGCGGATGACCTTGGCATTCTTGTCGCACCCTATTCGCCACTGGGCGGCGGGTTGCTTACCGGGAAATATACAGCAGGCGGGGCGGGGCGTCTGACCGAAGATGACCGATATGCCGCACGCTATGGGCAGGATGTGATGCACAAGGCGGCGCTGGGTCTGAAAGCAATGGCAACCGCCCGCGACCTGCATCCCGCCACGCTGGCCGTGGCATGGGCCGCGCATCACCCCACCGGCCCCAGCCCGATCATATCAGCCCGCGACGTTGAACAATTGCAACCTTCGCTGGATGCCTTGACCTTTGACATGCCCGCCGGGCTTTACGCTGAAATCTCAGCCCTCTCGCCCACACCTCCCCCCGCGACCGACCGACTGGAAGAACAATCATGAGTGATATTATCGTAATCGGCGGCGGCATTGCCGGCCTGTCCGCAGCGGCACGTCTGTCGGCTGACGCCAAAGTGACCGTGCTGGAGCAAGAGACCAGCACCGGCTATCATGCCTCTGGCCGATCCGCGGCCCTCTATGAAGAAAACTACGGGCTGCCCAGCACCGTTGCGCTGAACACCGCAAGCAAATCCTACCACTACGAGGCCAATGGCGGCTACCTCAGCCCGCGCGGCTTTCTGATTGTGGCGCAGGCCGACGAAAAAGAAGCCTATGAAAAGGACATAGCGACATTGGGACTGGATGCGGTTTCGATTGAGCGTGCCTGCGACTTCATCCCGATCCTGAACCGCGACCATCTGGCCTTTGCCGGATATCACGCTGATGCGCTGGACATCGACACGGACCGTTTGATGCAGGATTTCACCCGCATGCTGAAATCCAACGGCGGACAGGTTGTAACCAAAGCGCCAGTATCGGCGATCAAACGCACCAGCGATGGGTGGAGCGTGACGGCGGGCGGTACAGAGTATACCTGCGCCACGCTGGTTAACGCAGCGGGAGCATGGGCTGACCCGGTTGCCGAAATGGCAGGCATCGCACCTTTGGGCATCCTGCCGCACCGCCGCTCCATGGCGCGTATTCCCGCCCCGGCCGGGCATGACGTCACACAATGGCCGATGTTCTTTGGCGTGGGCGAAACATGGTATGCCAAGCCTGACGCCGGTGCGCTGATTGTCTCTCCGGCAGAGGAAGATCCGGTAGAACCCCATGATGCCTGGGCTGATGATATGGTGCTCGCCGAAGGCATCGCGCGGTATGAATACATGGTGACGGAACCGGTCACGCGGTTGCTGGCCTCATGGGCAGGCTTGCGCAGTTTCTCGCCCGACCGCGTGCTGGTTCTGGGGCCTGATCCAAGTGATGCAAGTTTTGTCTGGTGCGCCGGTCAGGGCGGTTACGGGTTTCAGACCGCCCCGGCGGCCTCGCAACTGCTGGCTGATCTGGTGATGGGTCGCACGCCCCAACTTGCCCCAGATCTAATCGCCCAGCTTACCCCCAATCGGTTGCGCAGATGAGCCGTGCCCTGCCGCCCAGCGCAAGCATCGCCACACCGCAAGAGGGCGCAAAACTGCATGCCCCGTCAGCAGAACGCAACGCGGCGCATATTGCCTCTTTCCTGCGTGAAAACGCCCCCGCCAGCGGGCAAGCGCTGGAGATCGCCAGCGGCACCGGCCAGCATGTCATCAGCTTTGCTGCGGCCCTGCCCGCCCTTACGTGGCAGCCCACCGACATCGCCCCCGACCGGTTGCGCAGCATCGACAGCTATGTGCACGACAATGGCCTCAGCAATGTCAAACCCGCCCAAATGCTGGACGCCACCATGGCTGGATGGTCCACGGTTCATGGCGGTCAGGATCTGATCGTTTTGGTCAATCTGCTGCACCTGATCTCTGTAGCCGAAACCCGCATCATCCTGAACGAAGCGACACAAGCGCTGGCCCCCGATGGTGCGCTGATGATCTATGGCCCTTTCACGCGCGACGGCACGCTGGTCAGCGCCGCGGATCAGCGGTTTGACGCCGAACTGCGTGCTGCTGATCCGGCGAACGGCTATAAAGACACCCGCGACATGCAGCGCTGGTTCCTGGATGCCGGGCTGACCGCCCTGTCGCAGGAAATGCCTGCAAACAACCTCGGCTTTATCGCCAGAAAGACACCTTCATGATTGCCCGTATCCTGACGTTTCTGACCGTGCTGACCCTCGCCGCCTGTGGCACTGGCACGGCACCACCCGCCCCGCCCGGCGTTTTGTTCGCTCCAAATTTTCGCGATGCAAAACCAGTTGATTTTGCCAATCCTGCGCCCGCGCGTTTTGCCGTTCATGGCATTGATGCGGCGCGATTCCAGACCAGCATCGACTGGAACACTGCCCGCGCCAACGGCGTAAACTTCGCATTTCTCAAGGCTACCGAAGGCGGTGATCTGCTGGATATCGAGTTCAAAAACCACTGGCGCAACGCAGGTCGCGCCGGGGTGGTGCGCGGGGCCTATCATTTCTACTATTTCTGCACGACGCCCGAGGTGCAGGCCCAATGGTTCATTCAAAACGTGCCGCGCAGCCGGGGTGCCTTGCCGCCAGTATTGGACATGGAGTGGAACCCGTTTTCCCCCACCTGTGCCAAGGTCCGCCCCCCCGCCGCAGAGGTTCAGCGCCAGATGCGTGTCTGGCTGCGGATCGTCGAGGCGCATTATGGCCAGCGCCCAATCATCTATACCACGCCACGGTTTTACGAAGAAAACAACCTGAAGTCATTTCGCGGCTATGAATACTGGCTGCGCACCACCGCCAAAACCCCGCGCGAGGCCTTTCCCGGTCAGAGCTGGAAGTTCTGGCAATACAGCGCCACAGGGATCATTCCCGGCATCAAAGGTGATGTTGACCTGAACGCGTTTTCCGGCAGCCGCGAGGCCTGGAACGCATGGCTGGCCCGGCGCGCGCAATAAGCTGTGATACAATGGGGCAGCTAAAGCCGGATGGCGCGCAGCGTTTCAGTAACGTCACGCACCTCCGGCCAATCCCAAACCACATCGCGCAGGTGGAACAACCGGCTGTTGGTATGGGCTGATATGCGGGTGTTTTGCAGGACCAGATGATGCGGTACAATCACTGCCCGGAAGACCCGGTAATCACTTGAAAACAGGACACCGGCCAGAAAATCAAAAGGCTGGTCCTTCAGGTTCCTCAGGGCCGATAACTGGCGCGAGCTGTTATGCTCGGTCAACCGGCGCGACTTGATCTGATAGCGGATACCCTGCCCGTCACGCGCGTCATAGCCTTTCACCGAAGGGCCGGCCATCTCCCAGCCAAACGCCCTGCAAAACAAGGTTTCGGCATAATCACCCGCCGGATTATTCGAAGACCGCACCGCCCCGCTGGATTTCAAAAGGCCCGAGACTTCTGCATGCAAAGCCAGCAGTTCGGAAACCGACCTTTCTTTCAGTAGTTCATCCATTGTCGCTCCGATTTTGAAAGGGTTTCTTTACCCTTCCAAAATCAGATTAACAAAATGTGAATCCCTTAGCCGTCGATGCGGATCGTGGTGTTCTTTGGATCATAGGGGCTGTCTTCGACGATCTCAGCGTCCCACAATTGATCAAACATCTTGACCTTCAGCTTGGTCCCCACAATCGCATGTTCTGGCTTTACATACCCCATGCCGATGGATTTTTCGAAGGCCACCGAATAGCCACCTGATGTCAGACGCCCCGTGCGTTCGCCCTCAACATAGAGAACCTCACGGCCCCATGGGTCGGCATCTTCCGGCCCGTCGATCAACAGGGTCACACATTTCGCATTGATGCCATGGGCCTCCATCGCCGCCTTGCCGTGAAACTCTTTCGACAGGTCGACAAAGCGCGGCAGATCGGCCTCCAGCGGCGTCGCGTCGCGGCCCAACTCGGTGCCAAAGGCGCGATAGGATTTTTCCTGCCGCAACCAGTTCTGCGCCCGTGCGCCCACCAGTTTCATCCCGTGCTTTTCACCGGCTTTCTCAAGCTGATCAAACAGGTAGTTTTGCATTTCAATCGGGTGATGCAGCTCCCAACCCAACTCTCCGGTATAGGCCACGCGGATCGCCCTTACCGGACACATGCCCAGCTCGATATTACGCATGGTCAGCCAGGGGAACCGCTTGTTGGACAATACAGTTTCGGGATCGCCGTCCTTGACGATCTCGTTCAACACATCGCGCGATTTCGGACCAGCGATGGCGAAGACACCCCATTGCGTGGTCACATCATGGCATTCGATATAGCCAAACTCGGGTGCCTTATCCTCAATCGCCTTGCGCAGGTAATCACTGTCATAGGCCGTCCAAGCCCCGGCGCTTACAAGGTAATATTCATCCTGTGCAATCCGCACGATGGTATATTCCGTGCGTGTGGTGCCCGCACCGGTCAGCGCATAGGTCAGGTTGATGCGGCCAACCGACGGCAGTTTGTTACAGGTGAACCAGTCAAGGAATGCCGTTGCACCGGGTCCTTTAACCACATGTTTGGTGAATGCGGTCGCATCAATCAGGCCAACACCTTCGCGCACTGCCTTGGCTTCGTCCACCGCGTACTGCCACCAACCGCCCCGGCGGAAGGAGCGTGCATCGTGGTCGTTGAACCCCTCAGGCGCGAAATAGTTCGGACGTTCCCAGCCGTTGACCCAACCAAACTGTGCACCACGTGCGGCCTGACGGTCATAGGCGGGTGAGGTACGCAGGGGCCGGCAGGCGGGGCGTTCCTCATCCGGGTGGTGCAAGATATAGACGTGTTCGTAGCATTCTTCGTTTTTGCGGGCGGCAAATTCCGTGGTCATCCAATCGCCGTAGCGTTTGGGGTCAAGGGACGCCATGTCGATCTCGGCCTCCCCTTTCACCATCAGCTGCGCAAGGTAATAGCCGGTGCCACCCGCCGCCGTGATGCCGAATGAAAATCCTTCGGCCAGCCACATATTGCGCAAACCCGGTGCCGGACCAACCAGCGGGTTGCCATCAGGCGTGTAACAAATCGGGCCGTTGAAATCATCCTTCAGGCCAGAGTCCTCGCAAGACGGAATCCGGTGGATCATCGCGGCGTATTGGTCTTCGATCCGCTCAAGGTCCAGTTGGAACAGATCGGCGCGGAAACTGTCAGGCACGCCATATTCAAACCGCGCTGGCGCGTCTTTCTCATAGACACCCAGAATCCAGCCACCGCGTTCCTCGCGCACATAGGATTGCGCATCCGCGTCACGGATGACGGGGTGTTCGACATTGCCCTCCCCGCGCCATTTCACCAGATCGGGGTCCTGATCCATCACGATAAACTGGTGTTCCACCGGAATCGCGGGCATCTTGATCCCCAGCATTTTCGCGGTGCGCTGTGCGTGGTTGCCCGATGCGGTCACCACATGTTCGGCGGTAATCACCAGCTGTTCATCCGAGGGTACCAGATTGCCACCCTTTTCGACCATCTTGGTCACCGTGACTTCCCAGTGGGTACCGTTCCAGTGAAACGCATCCGCCTGCCATTTGCGCTCGATTGCGACACCACGCTGACGCGCGCCTTTGGCCATCGCCATGGTCACATCCGCAGGGTTAATATAGCCATCTGTCTGATGATACAGCGCGCCTTTCAGATCCTCCGTGCGGATCAGCGGCCATTTCGCTTTTACCTCGTCAGGGGTCATGAATTCATAAGGCACACCACAGGTTTCCGCGGTTGAGGCATAGAGCATGTATTCATCCATGCGTTCATCCGTCTGCGCCATGCGCAGGTTGCCCACCACGGCAAAACCGGCGTTCAATCCGGTCTCTTCCTCCAGCGTTTTGTAAAACCGGATCGAATAGTCATGAATATGTGTCGTGGCATAGGACATGTTGAAATAGGGCAGCAATCCCGCCGCATGCCATGTCGAGCCCGAGGTCAGCTCGTCGCGTTCCAGCAGCATGACATCGTCCCAGCCCGCCGCCGCCAGATGATAGGCAATCGAGGTCCCTACGGCACCACCGCCGACAACCAATGCTTTGACGTTCGTTTTCATAAGCCCCGAATCCTTCTGACAGAGTTGCCCCTGTTTTACGCCGCCTTGGCAAAATCACGGTGCACCAGCCGACCCAACATATCAAAAAACCGACCTTGCGCCTGGCACTGGGACGCTGGTGTTTGAACGACGGCATCCCTGGCGATAAAATCCCGGCAGAGCGTAACAGGGCACAGCCCAAATTGGCCCGAACCCCCATCATGGTCCGGGGCGCAGATTAGTCGCGCTTCTGTTTCCAGGTGATTCCGCTGCCTTGCCCAACATTTTCCTTGCTGCGCAAGGGTTTGATCGAACTGCGGTGGCGGTATTGTTCAAGGGTGCTCATCCGGTCAAATTCCTCCATCGATACATCTCTGACCTTCCCATCCGCTGGTGGCCGATTGTGGATATCACCAAGCCGCCCCTTTGCACCGGCTTTGTCATCAACCTTATGACGTACACGCGCCCATTTCGCATCCCGTTGACGGGCGTCCAAAAGATCAATGTATTCCTTAACATGGGGGTTATGCTTCGCAATCTCACGTAGCTCTTCTTCGCCTGTCATGCTTGAATAGTGTTTTTTGGATGCCCCCTGCCCTGTTTTCTGCGGCAAGGCAGCGCGGCGCGGGTCTGCATTGTTGGTTTGATCATATGCCGTACGGGCCACCCGGTTTTCCCATCGCAACAACAGGTTCAGGCCCGGATCGTCGCTGGCGGCCCCCGGGGTATCATTCGCGATCGCAACAAGACCGGAACCCGCCATCATCGTCACCCCAAGTGCCAATGTCACATATTTGATCATCGCTTAGTCCTTATCGTTTGACGCGGGATCGCCCGTATCCTGTGGTTGCGGCCTGCCAACTCAGAAGTCCTTGGACGTCGCGTTCATATTCTCAGCCGCCATCGCCGAAAAGCTGCGCGAAATCTCACCACGGTTGGCATAGATATCAGCCGCACTCATCCCAGACAGATCCGAGGGCTGCACCGTTGGTTTGTAAGTGCGCGCGGCGGTGCGGGCTTTGATGTCATTCAGACGCGTGCCTGCCGCTTTATCCTTGCCGCTGAATTTTTGGCGAACAGAGGCCCAGAACCCTTGCCGCGCTGCCGCCTGCTCTGCGGCCACCATCTGACGCAACTGGGGGCTGTCGGCGGTGAAATTGGTAATTTGTTCAGCGCGGTTCATGTCCGACCAGCTTTTGCCGGTCCAGGTCTCGCGAATTTGTGGGATCGCATTTGATGCCTTGGCCGCATTGACCTTTGCCATCGAGGTCAGCCGCGCAGGTAAATGCGCAGCATAGCTTTCCAGCGTCAAAGCCCCCGGCGCAAATGCAGCGCTTTGTTTGACAAAGTCATATCCCGCGACGCCGGAACCGGTTGTCATGATCAGCCCGAAGGTGAGAAAAAAGAAACGCATCTGGCCTGCCCCTGTTTGTTCAAGGGCAGAAAGCCAGAAGATTTTGATGTTTCTATGGCATCGTCCGGTCAATCAAAAGGCGCAGAACCCCCCGCGCCTACCACCTTATTCAGGTAAAATCTTACCCGGATTCATGATGTTATCCGGGTCCAGAGCTTTCTTGATCATCCCCATCACGGCCAGCGTCTCCGCCCCCAATTCGCGCAGCAGATAGGGCCGCTTGCCCTGCCCGATGCCATGTTCGCCGGTACAGGTGCCCTCCATCCCGATGGCCATGTCATTGAGCCATGAAATAAACTCTTTGGCCTTTGCGACCTCTGCGGCATCTCCCATATCCACCAGCACCGTGGCATGAAAATTGCCATCGCCCGCATGGCTGACCGTTGGTGCCACCAACCCCATTTCGGCGGCTTTTGCCTCTGCCTGTGTCAGGGCCTCTGCCAGTCGCGAAATAGGCACGCAAACATCAGATGCCACCGCATCACAGCCGGGCCGGATCGCCAGCATCGCCCAATAGGCATCATGACGCGCCTGCCAAAGCTTGTTGCGCTCCTCCAGTGTCTTGGTGGCAGCGTACCCGGTCCCGCCTTCTTCCTCAGCCAACATGCCAAAGGTCTCCGCCTGTTCGGCTACCCCCGCATCCGATCCGTGAAATTCCAGCAACAGCATCGGTGACACCGGCAGGTCCAGCTTGGAATAGCTATTCACCGCCTCCACCATCACGCGGTCCAGCAATTCAATCCGCGCCACAGGCACCCCGTATTGGATCACCGCCATCACGGTTTTTGCCGCTGCTTCAACACTGGGGAAGGAACAGCGCGCCGCTGACATCGCCTCGGGAATGCCCTGTAAACGCAGTGTGATTTCCGTGATGATACCCAGCGTCCCTTCGGAGCCGACCATCAGCCGCGTCAGATCATAGCCGGCAGAAGTCTTTTTCGCCCGCCGCGCGGTGCGGATGATCGACCCATCGGCCATCACGGCCTCAACGTTGATCACATTGTCCTTCATCGTGCCATAGCGCACCGCGTTGGTGCCCGACGCCCGCGTCGCCGTCATTCCACCGATAGAGGCATTGGCCCCCGGATCAATCGGAAAGAACAATCCCTGATCGCGCAGATGGGTGTTCAGCGCCTCACGGGTAACGCCGGGTTGCACACGGCAATCCAGATCACCGGTGTTGACCTCCAAGACCTTGTCCATTTGGCTGACATCAACGGAAATCCCGCCAAGCGGCGCATTCACATGCCCCTCCAGCGAGGTGCCCGTGCCAAAGGCGATGATCGGCACATGATGGGCGGCGCAGATCTTTACGATCTGCGACACTTCGGCGGTAGATTGTGCAAAAACCACACCGTCCGGCATCTGGTTCTCAATCCATGTGGTGGTATGCCCATGCTGTTCACGCATCGCTTCACCGGTCTGGAACCGCTCGCCAAACTGCTGTTTCAAGATGCCCAAAGCTGCGGCAATCCCGTCGTCATTGCGCATCTGTGCGTCTCCATCCGCCATGTCGTCTCTCCTTATTGCCCGAAGGCGATCCCTTCGCGGCGCGGATCTGCCCCACCCTGCAAACCATCGCCAATCGCAATCACGTGCAGACCACTGGTCAAACCCCGTGCGCCCACCTTATATCCCATTTCCGTCAACCCGTCGGTCAGCGCCACCGATGCGGTTGCTTCCTCTAGGTCATAGGTGCCAAACCGGTTCACCGCATGGGGCACGCTAACCGCCTGTTGCACATCCATGCCCCAGTCGATCACCGCTACAATGGTCTGTGCCACATAGCCGATGATCCTTGATCCGCCGGGCGAACCTACAGCCATCACCGGCTTGCCGTCCTGCATCACAATGGTCGGTGCCATGGAGGACCGTGGCCGTTTGCCCGGTTCAATCCGGTTGGCAATCGGTACGCCGTCTTTATGCGAGCGGAACGAGAAATCCGTCAGCTCATTGTTCAACAGAAAGCCGCCGACCATCAGGCGACTGCCGAAACCGTTTTCGATGGTCGTGGTCATGCTGGCCACATTGCCAGCCTTATCGACAATGGAAATATGCGAGGTCGAGGGCAATTCGAGGCTCTCGTCATCCGCCCAGCGCAGCGCATGATCCCAGGCCGGCTCCCCTGCACTCACCTCTTCCAGCGCCATCTCGCTGTCCAGCAGCTTCGCACGCTCTGCCAGATAAGCTGGGTCCAGCAACCCTGTCACCGGCACCGGCACATAATCACTATCCGCCAGATAACGCCCGCGATCCGCAAAGGCCAGGCGCGCCGCATCCCCCATCAACCGGCGCACGGTCAGATCCTGCGGTCCCGCGCTCAGGTCATAGCCTTCCAAGGCACCCAAAATCTGTCCCACAGCCACCGCACCAGAAGACGGCGGTCCCATGCCGCAGACCTCATGAGCGCGATAGGGCGCACAGACTGCTGGCCGTTCCTTGACCTGATAAATCGCCAGATCCACCTCGGCCAGAACCCCCGGATTGCCCGATGCGCCCTGTACCGTTGCCACAATATCGCGCCCTATCTGCCCACCGTAAAACGCCCCCGCCCCCTCGGCGGCAAAGCGGCGCAGGGTCTCGGCATAGGCTGCATTCGTCAAGGTATCCCCCGCCGCAATCGCCACACCCTCTGGCATAAAATAGGCTGATGTCACAGCGGAGCTTGCCAGTCTTTCCGCATCACCGGCAACCAGCTTGGCCAATCGGGGTGACACGGTAAATCCGTCCTCGGCCATATCAATGCCCGGCTGCAAAAGCATGGCCCAATCCTGCGTGCCCCAACGCTGATGCACCTCGGCCAATAGCGCCGGCGTGCCGGGTGTCCCGACCGAACGCCCGCCCACAACCGCATCAAAAAACTTCAACGGCTCACCTGCCGCGTCCTGAAACAGACGTGGCGTGACGGCCAAAGGTGCGGTTTCGCGCCCGTCCAGCGTTGTCACCTCCCCCGTGGCCGCATCATACCAAACCAGAAACGCCCCGCCGCCCAGCCCTGAGGACTGCGGCTCAACCAACCCCAGGACAACCTGCACCGCGACCAAAGCATCCGCCGCCGTGCCTCCCGCGGCCAGAACATCCGCACCGGCCTTTACCGCATGTGGATTGGCCGCGGCCACCATCCAATCCGTTGCCACAACCGGCACACCGGCCTGTTTCGCGGCCAATGCCGCAGCAACCGCTTCGGGCAAGCCTTCAAACGCACCTGCACCGCCCGATTCAGGCTCCACCGCATCAGCGGCCTGCTGTGCCCCTGCCGCGCTCGCAAGAACAACCGATAAAACACTCAGAACTTTCCACATGGTACGTCTCCTTGTTTCTCTTTTTGGCCCTATATCCTGCGGGAGTATGAGGGCAGCGCCCTCATCAAATTTTCCCCTTGAGGAAAATTCATAAAATCAAATGCGGGCTTGCCCGCCCCTTTCAACAGCGGCCGCGCTCACAACATCGACGGCACCACCTGATCCGGTGGCCGGTGACCATCATCAAAAGTCTTGATGTTGATGATCACCTTCTCCCCCATCTCAAGCCGCCCTTCCAGGGTGGCCGATCCCATATGCGGCAGCAACACCACATTTTCCAATTCACGCAGGCGCGGATTAACCGCTGTGCCATGCTCGTAGACATCCAGCCCCGCACCCTTGATCTCACCGGCGCGCAGCATCCGGGTCAGCGCATTCTCGTCAATCACCTCCCCGCGCGAGGTGTTCACAATCACCGCCTCCGGCTTCATCAGCTTCAACCGCCGCGCATTCATCAAATGGAACGTGCTTGGCGTATGAGGGCAGTTCACACTGATCACATCCATCCGCGCCACCATCTGGTCAAGGCTCTCCCAATAGGTCGCCTCCAGACTGTTCTCGATACTTTCATGCAGCCTGCGCCGGTTGTGATAATGCACCTGCATGCCAAAGGCCGCCGCACGTTTCGCCACCGCCTGACCGATCCGGCCCATGCCTAAGATGCCCAGACGCCGCCCGCTGACCCGTCCGCCCAGCAATGCTGTCGGGGCCCAACCGGACCATTCACCCTTTTGCATCATCGCCATGCCTTCGGACATGCGCCGCGTCACCCCCAGAATCAGTGCCATGGTCATGTCAGCCGTGTCCTCGGTCAACACACCGGGGGTGTTGCTGACCAGAATACCACGCTGGCGGGCCGTGGCGACGTCAATATGATCCACCCCTGCGCCGTAATTCGCAATCAGCTTCAACTGCTCACCGGCCTGCGCAATCATCGCGGCGTCAATGTCATCAGTAACCGTAGGCACCAGGACATCCGCCGTCTTTAAGGCCTGCGTCAGCTCGGCGCGGGTCATTGCCACATCCTCCTCGCGCAATGTTACGTCAAACAACTCTGACAGACGGGTCTCTACCGCATCCGGCAACCGTCGCGTGACTACAACACTCAAACGTTTCTTTGACATGTCTCTCTCCTGGGCCTTGGCGTTCACTGCTCTGATCGCCATGGTGTCCCATGCAAGCGCAAGGCACAAGAACCCCGCGCGGCAAAAGAGCAAACAAATCAAAGTGCAGGCAGCACCCATGTTCCGATCCATGCTGACGCGCGCCGTTCTGGCGCTGTTGCTGACGTTCCCGCTGGTCCCCTCCCTTGCATCCGCAGGCGAGGTTGGTGCCGTGACCAACCTGCCCTTGCCACGCTATGTTTCGATGAAGGCCGCGGAAGGCAATGTGCGCCGCGGCCCCTCCCTGTCCCACCGCATCGACTGGGTGTTCAAACGCCGCGACATGCCATTGTTGATCACCGCAGAGCATGGCCATTGGCGCCGTGTCGAGGATCGGGACGGCATGGGCGGTTGGGTGCATTACTCGCTGCTGTCGGGCACCCGTACCGTGTTGGTGGAACAGGATATGCTGCAGCTGCACGCACGTCCTGATCCGGGCGCACCGGTTGCCGCCGCCCTTGAATTGGGTGTGGTGGCGCGATTGGGCGATTGCGATCTGGAGTGGTGCGAGCTGCGCTCAGGCGGCTATAAAGGCTGGGCTCCGAAATCACGGGTCTGGGGCGTCGGCGCGCGGGAAGTGCGCGACTAGCGCCTCCGAAATCACCTTAACACGCTGTTAATTAATTATAATTCCATGATTCCACTGCTTGAATCCTGAATTGCCCTTGGGCAATTGCATGCCTGCGCGCTTTGCGACAGGGTGGCATCAGCACTTCTCAACAGGATCCCCCCATGCGCGCCATCACCTACACCAAACTCGGCCCCGCCAAAGATGTATTGCAGCCGGGCACCCTGGACGACATGCCGCCGCAAGACGGTGAAGTCCGGGTTGCCCTCGCCTTTTCCGGGGTGAACCCTTCGGATGTGAAATCCCGCAATGGCCGTCCCGGCATGACAACGCCCGCCTTTGCACAGATCATCCCCCACAGTGACGGGTCCGGTGTGATCGAGGCGGTTGGCCCCGGTGTCGATCCCGCCCGCATCGGCCAGCGGGTCTGGATCTGGAACGGGCAATGGCAACGCCCTCACGGCACTGCCGCCAGCCATATCACCCTGCCCGCCGCCATGGCGGTGCCCCTGCCCGAGGATGTCAGCCTTGAAACCGGCGCAATCCTTGGCATTCCCGGCCTGACCGCTGCGCTGGCGGTTTTCGGCGGCAGCGACATCAAAGGGCAGACCATCCTAATTCAAGGCGGGGCCGGCACGGTTGGCCTGCTGGCTGTACAACTGGCCAAATGGGGTGGCGCACGGGTGATCACCACCTGCAGCCCCCGTGACAACGCCCGTGTGAAGACGGCCGGTGCTGATGTCATCCTTGATTACAACGCGCCTGATCTCGCCGCACAAATCCTTGCTGCCAATGAGGGTGCGCTGATTCGGACAGTGGTTGAGGTGGAATTTGGCCTGAATATCGCGCTGGACGCCGACGTCATCGCTCCCAATGGCCGCCTTGCCGCCTATGGCTCTGCCAAAAACATGGAACCGACCCTGCCTTTCCTGCCCCTGCTGTTCAAGGCAGTGACCATCGACATTCTGCTGATCTATCTGCTGCCCCTGCCCGAACGGGAAATCATGATCGGCAAGCTGCATGCCGCATTGTCCGCAGGTGCGCTAAACTGCCCGGTTGAGCAGATTTATCCGCTGGAAGAGACCATTGCGGCGCATCAGGCGGTCGAGGCCGGCGGGCGCAGCGGTGCGATTCTAGTTAAATGTGATGTCTGAGCTGAAGCGGGGACAGTTCTGACGCGGGGGGCCTGTCTGAAGCGGCGACAGCCCCCAATTGCCAAACCCCGGACGCCCCTCTAACCTTTTGGCATTCAAACCAATGGATTTGCCATGCGTATTCTTGCCCTGCTGCTTTGCCTGCTTTTGCCTTTTGCCACCCATGCCCAAACCGCCGATCAGCCCACCGGCACCATCACCCTGAATGATGATGCCAGCGCCGATGCCGCCATCGCCAACCGGATCCGCGATATTCTTGGCGAATTGCAAGGTTATGAAGACGTCAGCGTAACCGTTTCTTCCGGCATCGTGACCCTGCGCGGCACCACATTGGACCACGGCAAGGCCACCCGCCTGAACGAACTTGCCAGCCGGGTCGAAGGTGTTGTGGCCATCGAAAACACGGTTCAGGGAAGTTCGGATGTGGTGGAGCGGCTGAACCCCGCGATGGAGCGGTTCCGCGCCCGCACGGTTCAATTGATTGCCTTCCTGCCGCTTGCCCTTGTGGCCCTCTCGGTTTTTGCACTGGTGGTGGTCTTCGGCTTCTGGCTGGCGCGGCGCAAACAGCCCTGGGAACGCCTCTCGCCCAATGCCTTTATCGCGGATATCTACCGCCAGCTTACCCGGCTGGTGTTTGTCATCGGCGGGCTGGTCATTGCCCTTGATATTGTGAACGCCACCGCCCTACTGTCAGGCATTCTGGGGGCCGCGGGCATTGCTGGCCTCGCCATCGGTTTTGCGGTGCGTGACACGGTGGAAAACTTTATCGCCTCGATCATGCTGTCGATCCGCCAGCCCTTCCGCCCCAATGACACCGTTGAAATCGAAGGTGACACCGGCAAGGTGATCCGCCTGACATCACGCGCCACAATTTTGCTGAGCTTTGATGGCAATCACATTCGTATCCCCAATTCGACCGTCTTCAAAAGCCGCATCGTCAATTATTCACGCAACGCCGAACGGCGGTTCACCTTCATGCTCAGCGTGGCTTCCGATGCAGAGCTTGACCACGCCCGCACGCTTGCCCTCAAGGTCTTGAACGATCTGCCCTTTGTCCTGCCCGAACCCGAGGCGTCGGTCTGGGTGGAATCGGTGGATGATTTCTGGGTCACCCTGTCGATGGCGGCATGGATCAACCAGAACGAAACAAATATCACGCTTGCCCGCTCCGAAGCGATCCGCCTGACACAAGCGGCCTATGACGCAGAAGGCATTGCCGCCCCCCTGCCCAGCTACCGGATTGAAAACCTGCCAAGCGTCCTGCAACCCGCTGATAAAAAACCTGTTTCCACAAAACCTGACGCACCCGCGCGCCCTGCGCCGGTGCAGGAAGTCAGCGCAACACTGGATCAGGAGTTGGAAAAAATCGTTGATCAGGAACGTGCCGAACTGTCGCGCCACGACCTGTTGAGCGACACTGCATCAGAAGAATAGAGAATTTTGCAAATTGGGGTCTTGCGCGTCGTTTTCTCTCGGACTATCTAGCGGCACGGATGGGGTGTGGCCTAGTGGTAGGGCAACTGTTTTTGGTACAGGAGATCGTAGGTTCGAATCCTACCACCCCAGCCAAGTCTTTCTGATCATTGAAGTAAGCAGTCAGGACACTCCCGTTGGCGGGAACGCCCCAGTTTTATGGCCCAGGTGTCGGGGGTGTGGCGGGTGACGTCTCAGAGGGTGCGAAAGGCCTCTGCCACAGGGCTAGAGCAAGTCGAAGTTGACCCCCGTAGCCGCGTACTCCCAGTCATCCCGCCGATTATCCGCCGCTGACCCTGGCTGCAGGTGGTTAGGCCGACAGCAGCGCTCGTTATGGCAGCGATGCCGGATCACGACCCGCTCACTCAACACCTCCCTGTTCACCACACAGTACACGAACCGTGCCGCCGACACCTGCCGCCCCCGGAACCGTGTCTTGGGCCGCCGCGCCGTCGCCGCTAGCCAGGGACGATTGGGCCTTTTCAGGTGGGTCAGGCGGGAACTGGCCCCACATCAGTATTTCGACTTAAAATCAGACACTTAAGACAAAATCGGCTTCCAGGGCACTCTAAAGAAGAATATGCACGATACATCAACGGGTCTTTAACGAGAGGTTAGCGTATCTAGGGTCTCTGGGAGGGTAGATTCTGGGGGGGGAAGTGCAGCTGGTTAGTGCCTCTTCCCCCTTCTTCCATTACTTATCCCTATCCCCCTAGCTCTGATTTCTATACTCAGACCAATGCTAGGAAACTGGGGCATAAAACTGGGGCATTCCCGCCGACGGGAGTGTCCTGACCGCTTACTTCAATGATTTGTTGAACTTGGCTGGGGTGGTAGGAGACCTTGCCGGTCGTTGAAGGCTATCGGCTTTTCCCGTCGACCACCGAAACTGGGGCATAAACTGGGGCAGTCGGGTGCGGTGCGGGTGGTCGGTTCACACTTCAGGCTGCGGTACCCAGCTCGTTGACATCCTTGCCCCGCCGTCCCGAGCCAGCAGTCCCCCAGAGTCAATCAACCAGCAACAGGATCACCAACCAACCCCACCACTTCGTCCTGGTCAAAATCCTTGTTCAGCAGGAAATAGGCATACCCCCCAACTATGACTATCGAGACCAAACCAACAGCAACCGCTACTTCTCGAGCTACTGGTACACCAGCGATTACAACCAGCGCCCCCTTTGACACGCCCGCGTTAACCGCCAGCGCCTCGATTACTGGCAGGCCCGCAATGTTCGCCACCAGTGTTGAGTTCATTGCGCCAACCGTTGATCCAGCGGCTGAGAAGGCAGAAACCAATCCTGGGCTAACCATCGCTGCTGTCTCTGACACGATGATCAATGCGCCACTCGCCGACTTCATCGCGAGAAACGTGGAGGTGGTGGCAGTACCAAGTATCGTACCGGTAAACGCGCCAATGGTAGCCCCAGCGGCACCAACTACGCCTGTTGCGATTGCGCTCGCCGTTCCCGAAACAATCAAGGCCCCACCGTAAGCTCCTGCAGCGAGGGTCGCGCCAGCCCCCACCATTGCGGCCCCAGCGATCTTTGCTCCAACCACCGCATCTTTATAGTCAACCTTGCCATCGCCGTTTGCATCAAAAGTTGATTTGGATGGAATAGCCTTGCTGCCCAGCCGTTTCGCGGCGTCCACAACGTCTCGATAGTCGACCTTTCCATCACCGTTCACATCAAATGTCTTTTTCGACGGAGCCATAGCGCCAATTCTTTTCTTGATATTCATTTCCAAAACCTCTTCGTTCGAACCCCATGACCCATAGCAGATGGAGGCACAGGCCGGATAGAAAAAGCAAAGCAGCCCCCCCAGCGCCTGTCTATGGCTACAGCGCCCTCCCACCCGTCAGGTCCAGTTCCTGGCCGATCATGAGGGAACCTGGGTACCGGCTGGCCCCTCGCTGATTGATAGCTCAGGAACATGCGCCTTCACTCCCTCCCAGGCCTCTCCAGGAGACTGCTTGATCGTCGTCCAGACCTCTTCCTTTGTCGGGACTTCCATGCCGCAGGCTACCTTCGCGTCTTCGGAGAACGCCGAGCCAGGATTTATCCCTTTGCGACCCTCAACTGTGCGAGGCATTTCCAGCTTTCTCAAAGCAGGATATCTCATTTATTGTATCGATCACTTAGTGTCATGCTTTTTTGAGCAGACCGTTCTTAGGGTCAGGTACGCTTCAAGCACCGCCGTCTCGATGCGTCCTTCGCCAAGCAGCACTGAACTGATCGCCCCGTCAGCAACGTCAATGACCTTGTATTCATATTCCATGTTCAGTCCTTTTTGTTCAATCGTAGTGGATCAATAATGCCCAGCCAGTTGGCCGAGCGCCCCGCGTAATTTCGAAGCGAGCCTCAATTGAGACTCATAGTCTGTAGATCGAAAATCTGCAATCGCGCCTAGGTCGGGCATGACTATTCAGCGTCTCGTTGGCCGAGATCTTAAGCGTTACCGTGAAGCGGCGGGGCTATCGCAAGAGGCCCTTGCCTTCGAATGTGGATTGCATCGAACTTACGTCAGTGGTGTTGAGCGTGGAGTCAGAAATCCCACAGTCGTCGTTCTGGAGCGGCTAGCCCAACCGCTGGAAATCGAACCTTGGCGGCTGTTACTGGTTCAAGAAACGAGCGATTGAGATCACTGCCCAATGGCTGCTCAGATTTTGGTTTTTCGGACGCCTCGCGCGACGTTTGAGATCGCGCGGCGCAGCCTGGTGTCGGAGAAGCGCTCAGGCGGGAAATCACGAGATTGGGCTTGGTGCGGTTGCGAGATGAGCGTTCGTAAACTGACCTTGGCTGGCTTGCGCTGGCCGGGGGGCTACCCACCTCTATTTTTTTGGTCCAACGGTCGCTTTATAGCGGTTTCCCCCCATGCTTCTTGAGAGCGCTGCCGTGACGTGGCACCGCCGACAGCAAACAATCTCTCACGTGAGACGCCAACTTGAGAATTTCCCAAAATCTGTTACGGTAAGGGCTTGCCAAATATGCGCCCGGCTTCAGTCACCAAAGCAGGTCTTTGGACTTCGAACCCAATTTATGTGAAACTGCTTGGCAAAGCAGTGGATGGTAGTAGGTGTTAAAGCTGATACCTTTCATGAACCACTCATTTTACCAGCGAAAATACACCAAGAGGTCGAAACTCTCATGTTAACGATACGGAACCTGCGACAGGAGTGTAAATGCGAACCTGTTCGTTGAGTGCGATTTTCTCTCTCTTGTTGGTTTTCTTCTCCAGCGCCGTTTTTGCTGCAGATCGAGTAGTGCTCGTGATTGGAAATAGTGCGTATGAGCATACGTCCGATCTCGCTAATCCTGCCAACGATGCAACTGACATTGCGCAGGCCTTCAAAAAACTCGGCTACGAAGTAACTCTTCGTCTCAACTTGAAACAGTCAAGTATGAATGCTGAACTCCGAGCGTTTCGGAACCGTAATCAGGGCGCGGAACACGCAATAGTTTACTTTGCAGGCCATGGCATAGAAATCGATCATGAAAACTATCTGATACCAACCGATGCGCATTTGAAGAGCGATCTTGATGTGGAATTTGAAGCTGTGCCACTCGAGAATGTAGCCCGCGCGGTTGAGGGGGCGACGGAGCTTAGCTTAGTGGTCCTTGATGCTTGCCGCGACAATCCATTCCTTAACGCAATGATCCGCAATGTCGGCTCACGATCAGTGGGGAGAGGCCTGGCAAAAGTTGAGCCGCGAGGTACAACGCTTGTCGCTTATGCCGCGCGCGAAGGTACTCTTGCTGCGGATGGAACGGGGCGTAACAGTCCTTACGCCACTGCGTTGCTAGACACGCTCGCGGTACCTGGTGTCGAAATCGGTTTTGTTTTCAGAAATATCCGCGACGCAGTACTTACCGCAACCGGCGGCAATCAAGAACCCCACATCTACGGTACTATGTCGGCTCGGAAGGTCTATATACATCCATTAACCGCAGACGCCGGACAAGCACTCATCGACGAAAGCGCTCTAGATCGTGCTTTTTGGGAAAGCGTTCGTGAAAGCAATCAACGCGCTGACATAAACGCCTATCTCAGGCGTTTTCCTAATGGAAAATTTGTTAGACTTGCGCGCCGAGCGCTTGAAGTACCCGAGGGGATACCGGGGAGTTCTGACCCGCTCTCAAGTTTACCGGAGCCGAAACTTGGGAGCGGATTAAGCACACCCAATTCTACAGTCTTGCCCCTGCTCATCGGCAGTATCCAACAAAAACTTAATGCGCTTGGATGCGGGCCGGGAGCTCTAGACGGGGCTTGGGGAAAAAAGACCGCCGGAGCAGTTAATAGGTTCTATCTCAAGAACGGTTCCCACGGCAGGAGCGTGAGGCCTGACGATACCCAGTTTTTAGCTGAGCTCCTTAGAAGCCTAGAAGAACCCGGCGTTCGACCATGTCCAGTTGCCGTGACAGATCAATTAAGTTCACCGATTTTCGATACGACTAGTATATTAGCACCCGGCAAAAATCTGGTGCTGAGCGAGTTATCAAAGAGCGTCTGGGCGGGCCCAGTTTCTCAGCCATCGTCTCGAACACCTTACTCTATGACGGTGCAGCTGCGAAACGGTTTGGTTAACGTCGATTATCCAGAGCTTTCTTGCGGAGGGATCTGGGAGATAAGTGAGATAACTGTAGATCTTGCGGTACTTCGAGAGCGAATTCGCTATGGAACGGGCCGTTGCATCAACAATGGTTATGTTCACCTACGGATGACAAGCTCGGGGCGCATCCAATTTCAATATCGGAGAGGTCTGAAAAGCGCGGTGCTGGCGTCAGCAAACCTTAACAGAAGGTGAATCCATAGGTCTCACCCTAGTAACATCAGCTGAAAAGCTCGAGGTCTGCGGTGCCCAGGTCCCTTCGCGTTGGGCATCGGTCAGGAGCTCTCCGGGTGTGCAGTACCATGTCCCTGAGCTGCCTGAGTTAGGGTTGGAAACTGCCTGGAGCACCACCAGAGACAGTGTTGCTGACGGGTGGGTGGCGACCAGAGAGGGTGCTTCATCTGCGTGGGGTGGCGTTGGCGAAGGTGCCGCAGCGGTTGCGACACGGTAAACGAACACTTGGGGCGGCACGAAAGCGTGACAGGACCATAGGGTTGGTCGATTGGTTTGTGTTGAGCACACTCACCATGACCACACTAATGCTTGTGCTCGTACCCTATGCTGTTCTTGCAGGTCGTCTTCGTACAGTTTTGACGCGCCCAAAGGCACTCCGCACTCTTAATCGTGGCGCTGCTGCGATGATTGGGGGAGCGGGGGCGCTCATACTTCGTGATGCGGCAAAATAATGTTGGTGGTTTAGGGTCTGTGGACATTCAGGGGTCACATTCGACGTCTACCTTTTCGATGGCTCTTTCTGGCGGAGATTTAGCGGGCGTTGGGTTACTGGACGCGAGGAGGAATGAACAAGGAGATCAATGACGGCCATCTAATAATGAGGGATCAGATTGAGCTTGATCTAGCCGAGCTTAGCCTAAAAGCTGTTCTTTGATTCTGGAGCAGGTTGCTCGCCTCAAAAGGAATTTCAAAATGCCCGTATTCAGTTTCAACTATGCGACCCTGAAAGATACAGATGCATTTCAAGACTACGTCACCAAGGCGGCAAGCCTGATGAAAGCAGCCAACGTCGAAGTGATCGTCCGTGCAAAATACGCGGATACCCTGCTTGGCAAAACCAAAGCAGAACATGTTTCTGCGGTGTTCAGATACGCTGATATGGAGGCTGCTAAAGGTTTCTATTCATCTGAAGAATATCTGAAGATCGTGCCGCTCCGGGACAGGGCATGCGAGATGAGCATCCATTTCTACGATGAGTGAATTAGGGTGCGAACCGCTTCATTGTTACGATTTCGATGGGTGGCAAACCCTCACGACCGGGAAACACACCTGATCCAGTCCTGCGAAAGCCCCATTTCTCATAGAAGGAAGCGGCATTCAGTGTGGCGTCGATAACCACTGTCTGAGTGTTATCTCCTTGTGCGTCAGCCAGAGCCTTCTCCATCAGAACCTTTCCAACTCCCAAACCCACCGCATCAGAGCTGACGAACAGCCTTTTGACCTCACCCGGTTCACCATGGGAAAACCCCATGACCTTGCCACTTCTTTCCGCGAGCCAGAGCAGCCCATCTCGGCAGTCTTCGCGATAGTCTTCCGCAATTCTGCCGCCCATCCACGTGCGCACAACCTCCTGCGAGTATGGTTCAGGACACAGTCGGGAAACGGACGATAGCACTACAGCGTAGACAGCTTCTGCGTCGCTCCCGGCTGACCGACGATATGTGACGGTGCCTTGAGATGGGTTTTGTTTCATCAGGGGTTTCTCTTTTGAGGGCATCTGTTTGTTTTCAGGATGTTCATCTAAATCTCATTTGCCTGCCACCAAGCACCCATCACCTAGTCAAGCCGAACCCTCAGGTCCGCCAACTCGATTTCATGCCCGGAACTGTCAGTGATTATCACCTTGACGGGTTCCTCCGCACTCTTTGAAACAAACTCTACAGTGGGTGCCTGATCATCGCCGTCATCCCACCATTGCTTCATTGCAAGAAACACAACCCCGAGCTGTCGTCCGCGTTCTGTCAGCCGATATGCCTGCCGCGCGCGCGCTCCGTCCTCACGATATTCGAATCGTTCCAGCAGCCCTGCTTCGACAAGTTTGGACAGCCGTGAGGTTAAAATAGAGCGAGGGACACCGATGTCGGCCTGCATATCTGCAAAGCGCATAACCCCATAAAACGCCTCTCGCAGGATCAAGAGTGACCAGCGATCTCCAAGGATTTCCGACGCTTTTGCCATGCCACAACGATCAAGGGGAACCGGAGCACGGGCACGAATTGGATGGGGTTTCTCATCTGGGTTTGACATTTAGACTCAGGCCTGCAATTGATAACTGAGTTCAAAAAATAGACTCAGGAAATTGTGATGTCCAATCTTAATGCGAATAAACCTTCCATGATTCAGGATGATCCGCTGGATGATTTCACCTCGCGCCAGCTGACTTTGCTGGATCAGACCAAGACAGTTTATGTTTCAGGGTTCGGCCCTGCGGTGGTCGTGATGCATGAGATGCCTGGCATTTCACCCCAAGTCGCGCGGTTTGCCCGCTGGGTCAGAGACGCAGGCTTTACGGTTTACATGCCATCCCTCTTTGGTCGTGACGGAGCGGTCCCACAGGCGGAAGAAGGTGGGCAGATATTCCAGCGCGTATGTGTGTCGCGTGAGTTTCGCGTGATGGCGGGCGGCGGGACAAGCCCGGTTGTTGCATGGCTCAGAGCTTTGGCAACGCAGGCCCATCAGGAATGCGGCGGGCCGGGGGTCGGTGCCGTTGGAATGTGCTTCACAGGAAACTTTGCGATATCCATGATGATTGAACCAGCCATGGTTGCAACGGTAGCCTGCCAGCCGTCGCTACCACTGGACAATCCATCTGCGATCGAAATGTCTGATGAAGATGCCAAGGCCGTGTCCGAACGACTGGTGCATGACAACCTCACGGTGAAAGCCTATCGGTTCGATGGAGACAAATATTGCATGGCTTCAAGGTTCGAGACCTATGAAAAGAAGTTCGGCGCGCGTTTTAATGCCCGGGTTCTGCCGGACAGCGCCGCGAACCCTGAAACCTCCCCTTTCTTTGCTCAGTTTATTCAATCACCACATAGCGTTGTAACCCAACACCTTATCGACCGGGATGGAGAGGCAACACTGGCAGCCCGGGATGAGATAATCGAATACCTGCAAAGTGCTCTAATTGAATCTTGATGGAAGCAAAATTATTGAACTTACCAGTCGCGAACGCGCCGATGGATCGCTTCCTGTCAAGAATTGCGTGGTCGGAGTTAGAAGCTAGGGAGGGCCAGATACGAAACAGCCGAGGATGGTATGGTTATTGATCTCTGACTTAGACAATGCGCGCTTCCAAACTACCATTTGCCATTATCCAGAGACGATACTGCACTGCGTCGCGAATTTTTACGCTTCCGCAGAAAACTAGACGATACGGGCGTACTCAGCATGAAGTAGAGACGCCGGGTGAGAGCCCGTAATCAGATTTCGCCGATTGTCGGAACATGATGCCAGAATCTGGTATGAGGTCGCTGATTTTGACGGCCACAATGCAGCATATCTATTCGCCCGACGCGGCTGAGCGGCAACGTCGCACGGCAGACTTAACAGGAAGCAATTGTTTCAAATCAAGTGGCTGAGATCCTGAACACGGCTTCAATCTCAACCATCGCATTTCCCGGAAGACTCGAGCTACCGACTGCGAAGCGCACGTGTTCAGCAACCTCAGAGCCAAAGACTTCCACCATGAAGTCCGATGCCCCATTTACGACTTTGGGGTGATCTGCAAACTCTGGAACTGCATTGACGAAAGCGCCTAACTTCAGGAGCTTTTCGATCCGATCAAGATCACCAAGCGCTGCTTTGGCTCGGGCGAGAAGGCCAATTGCACAATGCCTTGCCGCCTCAACTCCTTGCTCAATCGTTGCGGATTGACCTAGCTTTCCGCGTTGAATGTTCCCGGCCACATCAACCGAGATTTGACCGGAAATATAGAGATAGTCTCCATCTATCAGGTAGGGTGCAAAATTACCGAGTGGACGTGGGGGCTCAGGAATCTCGATGCCAAGTTCACTCAACCTATTCTCTACTTGGCTCATTTCGTTTCTTCTCTCAATAAAGTAGTTCAACTCTTGGTCTGATAGCTTGAATAGTGACTGCTGGAAACCGTCTTAAACGGAACCTTGAATTACATCTGCAAATGGCACCAAAGTCAGCTGCCCTTGATTTCGTGGTCTAAGAATCATTGCGCACCGCATGAATGACCGGAATTGCTGTTGCGCCGCGATACGAGAGTTTGGTCGGCCGCAGAAAAATCCACTCTGGGAGCGCACGCAGTACGATAATCGAATTCACAGGTCGGGCTCTTCGCGGCCTAATGCGTTGCAGAGAAACAGGGTCCCAACAACTTCGGAGATCGGCCATTCAACTGGATGCTATGCTCTCGTTGTCAGCGCGGTGCAGATGTCTGGGTTTGGAGGGAGGATTGGAGGGTATATTATGCCAAGAGTCCAACTACCCGCAGTCACCCCAAAACAGAGAGCATGGAACAAGGGACGGATCATCGGTCAGAAACGTCCGCTGCCTCCCAAACAAGTATGGGCCATAGACAGATGTCGGTTTTGAATATGTCCGTTCTTGATCGTCCTGACCCGTAGTCCCAAACGTTCAGTCAACGCACAAACCGAAAGGTTTGGTCAAAGTCACCGCCATCGGACCACGAAAACAAGCAGGGATCCGTGTTGCGCAAGAATGGATTGATATCAATCAGACGCATGTTTGGTTCTACGGCGACATCAACAATGGCATCATCCACCGGAAGCGAACCAGCGATGGATGTGACAAAGTCCGCGATGCGGCCGGCCAAAAGGTCCGCCTGTGACGCGATTTCGGGGTATTTGACCGTGCAATTATATTGGCTGATGCCAATGATCTTGCGGTCTTTTACAAACACCCGAAACTCGGCGTGATTAGGGATGTCATGCCATTCCCGCAGATACATTATGCACGCGAAATCGTTGCGCAGAGCGCTGCGTAAAATAGAATGCACCCGTGCATTGGGCGACAAAACGCAGTCAAGAAAAGTCTCGAATGAAGAAACCGGTTTTACTGGCTCGCGAGGGCGCTTGAAACTCAACAGGCCGAGCCTTGGCAGAACTTGCCCAAAATCCCCAAGTGCAATTTCAACCGTGTCGCGCAACTCTTCTGAAATGAAATCCTCTGCGGGTGGCTTGCGCTCCCTCTGGACTGGTCTGGTGAACGCCAGCAGCACGTTCGCCTGCAGTTCGCTCAGTTCTATCTGCTCGACTTTGAATGACACATCATGCAACGGCTGTGGCCATTGCTCCATACTGCACGCGAGGAACGGCCACCTGTGCCCCATCAGAGCGTTTTGACCCGTTCCTGAATTTCTGCATCCAGGTCAAAGAGGCCATCCAGAAAGGCGTCAAAGCTCTTGGCCACAAAAGCAAGCGGCACTTCCATACCTTGGTCGATGATGTCTTCTGCGCCATGTAGGATGAGATGATACACCCAGCCATGCGTTTCGCCGGGCCGGAAATCCATGATCAATGTCCCTAGTGACGAAGCTCCAATTTCAAAGTGTCCTTCCGTGAGGTAATCGGCGCGCCGCCAATTGGAATCAAAGAAATTGAGGCCTTTGGCCGTCTCATCCAAAAGATACGTATACCGAAAGCGATCTCGTGGATCGGTAATCATATGATCATCAAGATCGAGGCCTAATTCGATCACCTTGAGATCAAGCGGGTTATAGCGATACCTGTATCCCCGTGGCGTGACTTCTATCGCATGATACTGACGATACCACTTTGCCAGCTCTTCTGGCATCGCATAGCCATATTTCTTTTCGACGGCCTCAATCTGTGCATCTGTGGCGGGCGGGCGGAAAAATGGGCTGTCTTCTTCAATTGGAGCAACAGTTATGCCCGCATTTGAACCTTTGATTTGGGTGCTCATCTCAAAACTCCTGTGCAACGTCTTTTGGCATATCGTGGAACAGATTTCCGCCATCATGTGGGACCAGATTTTGATGATCCGTGGTGTTCATCAGATACATGCTTGTCCCATCATCGCCGTGGTGCCAACTATAGTCACGAGGGGTGCTCACCCGACCGGATGCCCCATTGGCAAGCGCTTCATCAAGGGTGCGGTCCCCGGTCATCTTGATATCTACGACATTTGGATACCCTGAGTGCAGATATTGCGCCATGTCAGGGTGTTCCATATCCGGATAGCCTTCTTTGAAGTGGTATGTCGATGTTGTGCCATCTGGATTGTCCACTTCGTATTTGCCGTGACCAGGATTGTCCGGATCTTCCCATCTCCCTTTCTTCGGAACGCGAGACCCGTATTTCGTATTGCACCTTGCGCATAATCTACGCTTGAGCTCCCCGCCCGCCTCCTGCGCTTGCCGACGCAACTCTTTGACATGGGTCGCAGCTGCGCGCCTTGCGTCGATCATGCGCCGGGTCAGTGCGCTGCTTCGTGTGACCAGGCTGGCGATCCGGCGACCACGCCGCCATTGACGCAGCCCCATTTGCAGGCCGCGCACGGGCTTTCCGACCAAATCGCCAGCGTAGGGCACCGCAGAAACACCGTCGAAAAAGGCACCAAAATAGTCACCTCGTGCATAACTGATCGACGCATTCACAAGATCCGCTGTTGGGCTGGGATCGAGAATGCCGCCTGCCCCAATCAAGGCCTGTGATGCATCCAGTACCGCATCCGCGTCGAGCCGGGAAAGTTGCTGAGTGATATCTGTGAATTCACTTTCAAGGCGCGCGTAGTCAGTGTTGTCTAGCGCGTTACTCATACGGATTCCTTTGCTTCGATCTCATCGCAGAGAGATGGGTCGAAGTTTTCATCCCAAAAAGCAATGTCGTGATCTATGTCAAGTGCGGCAGTGACGGCAATTTCGCGCCAGTCATCGGCCCGTTCATTTGCAAACAGCATTTCAATTTTGTCGTCTTCAGATCGGGAGGAATGCAAGATTTCTTGCATCTTGTGATGTTCATGAAACCGTGGAGAGGCGCTAACCATCGCCCAAGAAAATGCTCCAATGTATTCCGCATTTGCAATGCCATACTTGGCCGATGTGCGAATGCAGACATCTGCAAAAGCCTCAAGCGCGAGAGGCGACATATGCCAGTAGTCGCTGGCGTGCTCGTGGAAATACGCCGCGAGTGAGCGCCGCAGCCCCACCTGATCCAGCGCCGCGAAGAGCCCCATTTGACCTTTTTTTAGTTGCATTTAACATCAACTCCAGAGTCAAAACACGTCTCAGTTGTGTTTAAACAATAAGTTACTCGTAACTTCAAGTATCCCATTGGGCTCTGGACCCATTACAAGTGAGGATTGAATCATGGCTATCCGACAAGCTGACATTCACACCATGGCAACTAATTCACGCTGACTTCGCGCGACATCCAACCTTTACCCGTCGTACAACCATGAGGACGTTCGCGACCGGTCATTGGCGCGGCCACAATGAAAGTCTGGACCTTCCCGTGTCTCCCGAGTGCAACCTATCCGCAGCGAAAGTGCGGCTTTGGTTCAGGCGGGAATTTCACCTGCGCATGACCTGTCTGGCGACATGCGCTGCGACGCGACAGTAAGGTTGCTGCAGATGCGAACGGATGCTGCGTCAGCGAAGGGTCAAAATCGAATGACGGCAAAGTCCCGCGATTTGTGAGTTAGCGAGCCTCAGATTTCGCGAACGCAGCCAATGTCTGCTATGCGGGCTGCAACTGCAGCATCCGTCGACCTTGATCAATGGCAGATTTGGGCCGATCCCTGCCTCGCCATGCAAGCCTGATATTGCAGATGCTGCGCTGGATCCGATGACCGTTTTGAGTCGATTTTGTTGAAAAAGTCGTTTGGGTTTATGCGTTGGGTATGGTTACGGCGCATATTTTGTTGGGCAGTCTGAGGCGATGCCTCCTTGTCATCCTGTGGCTGGCACCATCGGCTTGAGTTTGG
>Ga0189291_100174_pt1 | contig 52605 bp, 60 predicted proteins | sample UW1redminimetaG_FD_130331 | JGI IMG/M metagenome (GOLD analysis project Ga0189291, IMG submission 130331) | Marine microbial communities from the Costa Rica Dome - UW179B-red mini metaG | ecosystem: Environmental > Aquatic > Marine > Oceanic > Photic zone | place: Costa Rica: the Eastern Pacific... | reverse complement strand
TTGGTACGTGGCACCAATTGGCGGGGGTGCCGGGGTCGGGAGTAAAGCGACTAACGGCGGCGCAAAAAACATTTCCTTGCCGCTCCTTGTTCGTCAACAAGCTGCGCGGCTTCAAGAAAAGGTGCGATCATTGTGCCATAAGGTTTTGGGGACGGGGATAGATTTTATCACAAAACCTCATCCTGAGCCTGTCGAATGATAGAACCGCATTGCATTCATCGTTCGACGCGCTCACCACGCGGGTTCGGGGATAGAACCGACTAAATCAAACGCTTACCGTTTGGCACAGGTTGATCAACAGCGGCCAAAACAATGTCGCCATTTTCATCTTCAAAGCCAAGGGTGAGCACTTCTGACTTTAGCGGGCCGATTTGGCGCGGGGGGAAATTGACCACAGCCATCACTTGGCGGCCGACAAGATCGTCCGCAGAATAATGCACGGTGATTTGAGCAGAAGACTTTCTGATTCCAATTTCGTCACCAAAATCAATGATCAAAATATGAGCAGGTTTTCGCGCTTCGGGGAAAGGACGCACTTCGACAATCGTACCGGTGCGAATATCCACTTTCATATAATCGTCAAAACCAATCTCAGCGGTCACGACCCCAATTCCTCGCTTCGTTTACGCGCAGCAGTAACGGCTTTCACCATCAAGTCGGTCAGCCCATCTTCGCCCATCAAAATCTGCAAGGCGGCGAATGTGGTGCCATTGGGTGACGTCACATTTTCCCGCAAAGTAGCAGCTGGAGTATTTGGTTCTGCCTCCAAAAGCATGGCAGAACCTACAACCGTTTGTCGGGCCAGTTCCATTGCCAAAAGGGGTGGCAAACCTTGTGCTTCCCCCGCAGCGGCGAGTGCCTCAACCATGTTAAAAATGTAGGCAGGGCCGGAACCAGAAACCCCTGTTACCGCGTTTATGTGGTCTTCTTTTTCCACCCAAAAGGTGCGACCTGATGCGTCAAGAACATTATCGACCACCACTTGATCATTATATTCAACGCCCTTGCCTGCAAAAGCACCAATGGCACCAAGGCCAATTTTGGCTGGGGTATTGGGGATGGTGCGCACAATCCGATCAGTCCCAAGCGCTTTGCTCATTTGCTCAATTGAGATGCCAGCCATAACCGAAATCACCAAGGTGTTTTGATCAACACATGACTTTGCAGCGGGCAGAACATCTGGCGCAACTTGCGGCTTTACGGCCAACACAAGCACCTGCGCTGGGCGCGATGGCGGCTTCGCCAACGTTGTAATGGAGATTTCAGACGCTTTGTGGCGCACGGCTGGAGAAGGATTTGGGTCGACCAAAATGAGTTGATCGGGCGACAGACCAGCTTCAAGCCACCCCACCGCCATTGCCATGCCCATTTGGCCCGCCCCTATGAGTACTACAGGCCCGATGTCGAATAATGGCATTGATCAAATTTCCTAAGCTGAACCTACAGTTTCAAACATGACATGTGATAAAGCTTCGTCGGCCGGTTTGCCAGCCCAAACCACAAATTGAAATGCCTGATAATACTGATCGCAGCTTTCGACGGCGGAATGCAGCAATGCTTCACACTGTTGCGGGGTCACCTCAGCGCCACCGCTTAAAAGATGCGAATTGCGGAACAGGACCATATTTTCCTTGTTCCAAATATCAAAGTGACCAATCCACAATTGCTCATTCACTTTTGAGATCAATTGTTTCACTTCAACACGTCGAGCTTCAGGAATTTTCAGATCGAACGCGCATGCGATGTGCAGGGATTCTAAATCTTCCATCCATGAAAAGGACACATGATAATCGCTCCACCCACCGCGAATTGAGATCGAAATCTCGTCCGCATCGGCGCGTTCAAACGACCAATCATTAATGCCTGCAATGTGTTCGATGATATCCACCGGGTGCATTGCCCGTTCAATTTCCATCTCGATCAGCGACATAATCAGCGCCTTTTCAAAGCTCGTGTTCTTGCAAAAACGGGAGAATGCCAGGGGGAGGAACCCGGCAAACCCCGCATATGATACGCAACTTCAAGATCTGAAAGTCTTTGCGCTGACCCCTTGGAAGTGGAAAGCGTTCGTTGCGAATCTATCTGCGTTAACGAACATTAACCCGACCACCCCTAGTAGGAATTGTAAAACAACGATTCCCACCAAATCTCTTGTGGATGATCAGGCCGCTATGGTTAACAGCTTGTTAATTTCAAGCGTTATACACATGCCTTTTATGTGCTGAAATGAGACGATTTAACTGGTTTTCTTCTTTGAACGCAGCGCATCCAGCTCTTTGCGTAGGTCAGCAATTTCTTCGCTTTGAATTTGCACCAACTCGCGCAAAGCATCAAACTCTTCACGTTTGGTCAGGTCCATATCGTTCACCAAGCGCTCCATTTGCGCTTTCACCGCAGTTTCAGCTTCGCGGCGCACCCCGTCGGCAACGCCTGCTGCATCGTTCATCAATTTGCCCAGATCGTCGAAAATTTTGTTTCCATCACGCATGGCTTGCCCCTTTATAGGTCGGGTGAAAAGATCGGTCTCAAATCAGATATGTAAGCATCAATTGCCAGCTTGACCAGTGCTGTAGTGAAATGCATGGTGCGGTAAATTACCCTATTAGGTGAGTAAGACGCTTTGCCCTTTCCAAATATCGACCCAATTGCCTTTTCCCTTGGTCCCATTATCATCCGTTGGTACGCACTTGCCTACCTCGCGGGGATATTTTTTGCTTGGGCCTATGGTCGGCATTTGGTGTTGCAAAAACCGCTGTGGGGCAAAGCCCAACCGCCCTTCACCCCAACCCAGTTGATCGACTTCGTATTCTGGGCTGTTTTGGGTGTCATTATCGGCGGACGTATTGGATATGTGCTGTTCTATGACATATTGCTCTCTGTCGGTTTGAACTGGAGCGCAGGCATCAACGGCATCTATGCGGGCAGCTATTTCTTGCAAAACCCAATTGATATCCCGCAAATTTGGCAGGGTGGCATGTCGTTCCATGGCGGCATGTTCGGCCTGGTGATCGCCATGTGGCTTTATGCACGCCATGTTGGCGCGAATATCTTGTCAGCAATTGACCTGTTGGCGCTAACGACACCCTTTGGATTGCTGTTTGGCCGTGTGGCTAACTTTATCAACTCAGAACTTTATGGCCGTGTGACGGATGTGCCGTGGGGCGTGGTTTTTCCAACCGGCGGCGCCGATCCCCGCCACCCAAGTCAGCTCTATGAAGGACTGCTAGAAGGCTTGGTCGTGTTCCTGATTTTGCGGGTGGTTAGCCACAATTTACAAGGATTGCGCAAACCTGGGCTCGCCGCTGGCATTTTTGGCGTCGGCTATGCCCTAAGCCGCATTTTGGTGGAAACAGTGCGTGAACCAGACGCCCATATTGGACTACTGCCGTACAATCTGACCATGGGCATGATCCTATCCATCCCCATTGGCCTTGCGGGGTTGGTGTTGATATGGAACAGCCAACGCAAAAAGCCAACGGCGCGCGCCCTATGAGTGATCACGACTTTTCGCTGGGCGAGCTGATCAATGTGCAAATCATGTCGCAGGGGCCGATTTCCCTGTCGACTTATATGAGCCTTGCCCTGACCCACCCCACATTGGGATACTACAAAAAAGCTGACCCGCTGGGCCAAGCAGGGGACTTTGTTACCGCGCCCGAAATCAGCCAAATGTTTGGGGAAATGATTGGCGTTTGGGTGGCACAGGTTTGGCAGCAATTGGGTGAACCAAGCGCTTTTTCGCTCGTCGAGCTTGGCCCAGGCCGCGGTACGTTGATGGCCGACTGCGTGCGGGTTTTAACCCAAGTGCCCGGTATTTTGGATGCGGCAAAAATCAATTTAATCGAAACCAACCCTGTGCTGATCGAAAAACAACGGGCCAATTTGGCGGGCCAGAACGTGGTGTGGCGGTCTGAAATCGAACAATTGGCCGCAGAAACTGGCCCACTGATCATCATCGCCAATGAGTTTTTTGATGCGCTGCCGATCAAACAGTTTCAACGCTCACAAGGCAAATGGCATGAACGTCTTGTCGGCTTAAAAGAAAGCAAACGCGTTTGGGGGCTTTCCCCCACGCCTTTGCCCGATGATGCTTTTCCCAAAGAACTAAACGCACAAGAGAATGCGATTTGGGAAACCAACTTCATTGCACAACAAGTGACCAGCGAAATCGCCAACCTGATTAAACAGCGCGGCGGCGCAATGCTGGCGATTGATTATGGCTATGGTGAAAGCCAAACCGGCGAAACGTTGCAAGCCTTAAAATCCCATCAGCATGTGGACCCGCTGGCAGAGCCTGGCGAAGCAGACCTGACCGCCCATGTGGATTTTGCGGCTCTTGCGGACGTGGCGCAAAAAATGGGCACCGCCACAGGTCAAATGATGACGCAGGCAGATTTTTTAAGAGCCATAGGTATAGAACCCCGCGCCCAAAGTTTGGTATCGGCCAGCCCTGAAGCTGCACCCACCATTGCCGCTGACCTTGCTCGCTTGATCGACAATGATCAGATGGGCAGCTTGTTCAAAGCTTGGTGCCTTTATAATTTACCCACACCGCCCTACCCGTTTGAGGCCATGTGATGCTCAACCCGACCAAATCAGATTTGCTTAAACTCAACGGCATATCCCACGGCTTTTTTGGCCGCGAAGGCGGCAACTCCACTGCGCCATATGACAGCTTGAACATCTCGTTTGCGGTGGGTGATGACCCAGACAAGGTTGATGAAAACCTTGATCTGATTGCCCACCAAGTTGGCGTGACCCCGCGAAATCTGTGCTTGGTCAAACAGACACATTCCAACGATGTGATTAGTGTCAAAACCGCTTCGCCTCGCACCAACCGCGCAGAAGCTGACGGCATGGTGACCGCCACCAAGGGCTTGGCGCTGGGCATTCAAACCGCGGATTGTGGCCCGGTGCTTTTTGCTGACGCAAAAAACCAAATTATCGGCGGCTGCCACGCGGGTTGGAAGGGCGCGGTTGGCGGGATTGTTGGCAACACAATTGAGGCTATGGAGAAATTGGGCGCTGAACGCCAGCATATTGTCGCAACGCTTGGCCCCTCCATTCGGGCGGAAAACTATGAAGTTGGCGATCAATTCAAGGCAGATGTGTTGAGCAAATTTGCCCATACCGCGCCCTATTTCAAATTGCCCGAAGGGGCGACCGCCCCCCATTTTGACTTGCCCCATTGCATAATGGATCAACTCGAATCGGCCAACATTGCTGACATAAGTGATCTGGGCATTTGCACCTATGCGAACGCCAGCAATTTCTTCTCTCACCGCAAAGCGACCCATTTGGAACAGAAAACAGGCCGCCAATTGTCGGTGATTGCGCTTTTATGAACGATTCTTGCAAAGATTCGACCCATTGGACTTTTGAATCGGTTGAACCGCTTGCCCCACCAGTATAACAAGCAAATGACAGATGGGACTGATCGCTTGACTACCCACATTTTCCTGCATTCAAAGGGCGCACTTCGACATGAAACTGGTGACTGGGAACTCCAACCTTCCGTTGGCCAAGGCTGTATCCAAATATCTCAACGTTCCACTCACGGATAGTGTGGTGCAAAAATTCGCCGACAAAGAGATTTTTGTTGAGATAAAAGAAAATGTTCGCGGCGAAGACGTGTTCGTTTTGCAATCAACATCTTACCCCGCCAACGACAATCTAATGGAATTGCTGATCATCATCGACGCTTTGCGTCGGGCTTCAGCACGGCGGATTACTGCGGTAATTCCATACTTTGGTTATGCGCGGCAAGATAGAAAATCAGCATCACGTTCGCCGATCTCGGCCAAACTTGTTGCCAACTTGATCACCGAAGCAGGCGCAAACCGGATTTTGACTCTAGATTTGCACGCTCAGCAAATCCAAGGTTTCTTTGATCTGCCAACCGACAACTTGCCTTCTGCTCCGGTTATGGTGCGCGATATTAAGGAACATTATGACACTGCCAACGTGATGGTGGTCTCACCCGATGTGGGCGGCGTTTTGCGCGCTCGTAACGTTGCTCGTCGCATTGGCGCACCTTTGGCAATCGTTGATAAACGCCGCCCACGCGCTGGCGTTTCCGAAGTGATGAACATTATTGGTGAAGTTGAAGGCCAATCATGCATCATGGTCGACGATATCGTGGATAGCGGCGGCACCTTGTGCAATGCGGCTGAAGCATTGCTAAACGCGGGTGCCAAGGAAGTTTCCGCCTATATCACCCACGGCGTTTTGTCTGGCACCGCATGTGAGCGGGTCGCCGCATCAAAACTCAAAGAGTTGGTGGTTTCAGACAGTATTATGGAAACGGACGTGGAACGCGCCACAGCCAACATCCGCCGCTTTTCAATTGCCCCGCTCATTGGTGAGGCAGTTGCCCGCACTGCAGCGGAACAATCTGTTTCTAGTCTTTTTGATTAATCGACTGACAGATTTATAATTCGAAGCGGGGCCAGTTCGGCCCCGTTTTGCTGTTTGGTCCCCGTCAGATGCGCAAAGATGCTTTGCTATAAACGGAAGAAAAGTTGGCCTGCGCAAACGGCCGCTCCGAGCCCTTTGTGAGCTTCAATTTTCAGCACTAACTGTCCATTCCGGTCCAAAGCGGACACATGAATCGCCGAGAAAAGTGTCGACGAAGGGATTATGGCGCCCTCCAGCTCGGCCAACACAGGGTTAGCTGCCTTCCATCATCTGCAATGATTTATAACCTAGTGGGATGATTTGACCATTCGCGATATTAACGTTATGTAAAGGTTTGCTCGTGGCTTAGAGCGCCTCTGCCCGTTTGGGCCGAGGCGGTCAGGTAGGTACAGGCAAAATGGGGGGACGTGTTGTGACGAAGATCGAATTTGACCGGCCGGGCGGCGTGATTGTCCGGCTCCTGCGCCGCATTGGCATGGCGCTTGGCCCATTGGCCATGGCGCTCGCGCTGATTGTCGCCGCCTCCTTTGTCCTTCCCGCCTCTGCGCAAGCACAATCGGTCACCTGCTCCGGCGGACCGGTCTCCGCTGGCAATCTTTCAGTGCGCTATGTTAAGGCAACAAACACCTGCACCTTGTCGACAGACTTATCGAATTTGACGGGTGCCGGTGATTTTAGCATGTACTTGTTGAGCGCTGCGCCTCCTCAGATGTACGCTGGACGAGGGCTCGGCGCCAGTATGTCGTCCCTTAGTTTTTCGGTGTGCAATTTCGGAACCGGCTTAGGCGATTTTGGCGCCGCCCATTGTGGTACCACCACTTTCCCTGACGCGACGGATTTGACAGCTACATTTGAGTGGGATTCCTCCAATCCTGGAGCGCCCGCTGTGATGGACCGCAGAGCGGTCGTCAATTATCGGCGTGACGGGGTCACGATGACCATCCAGTCCGCCACCGTTACCGTGTTTGGCCCCGAAATTGCCGTGACAGGCAATAGCGTCGACATCACCGATGGAGACACGACGCCGGCCAGTTCAGATCATACCGATTTTGGCGAAACGGAAACTTCTTCGGGAACGGTCTCGCGCACCTTCACCATCACCAATTCAGGAGATGCGACGCTCAATATCGCGAGCGTGGCGCTGAGCGGCGCCAATTCGGCGGACTTCTCGATCACAACGTCGCCGGCAACAACGGTTGCGGCCAGTGGCGGGACCACGACCGTCGTCGTTCAGTTCGACCCCTCTGCCACCGGCACGCGGATCGCGACGCTGACAATCAACTCTGACGATGCGGACGAGGCAGCCTTCGACTTTGCGATCCAGGGCGCGGGTGCGAACAACGTCACCGGCCAGATGATTGGCGATTTCCTCGGCGCGCGGAATGGCTTCATCCTCAACAACCAGCCCGATGGGGGCCGCCGCATCGACCGGCTGAATGGTGGTGGCGGAAGCGGCGATAGCACCGCCAGCGTCTCGATGCTCGGCTTTGCACCGTCAGTACCCTCGCCGATCTCGGTCTCCATCTCCAATAGACAACTCTCCTATGCCGCCAGCGCCAGCGATGCGGCGGCGTTCCTGGACGCGCGCACCGGCAATGCGGAAATGCCCGACATCGGCAAATGGGACATCTGGGCCGAAGGCAGCTTTGACGTGTTTGCCGACAATCTCAACCAGTCCGGCCAGTTCGGCATTGCGCACTTTGGAGCGGACTATCTCGTCTCCGAGGACATCCTTCTCGGCCTGAAACTTCAGATCGACTGGATGAACCAAAACTTCGCCGCCACCTCGGGAACGGTCTCCGGCCTTGGTGCCATGGTCGGCCCCTATGCGACCATCGCACTGAACGACAATTTCTACCTCGACGTCTCGGGCGCATGGGGCATGTCTGCCAACGACATCTCTCCCTTCGCAACCTATACCGACCGTTTCTGGACCTCGCGCGTGCTGCTCGACGCGTCGCTGATCGGTCAGTTCGAGATGGACAACTGGACCATCCGCCCCACGCTGTCGGCGAGCTACATCTCCGAGACATCTGAGGCCTATACCGACGCGCTGGGAGCTCCCATCTCGGCTCAAACCGTCGCTCAAGGCGAGATCAGCTTCGCGCCGCGTGTGGCCTATTCATTCGACCTTGAGGACGACGCCACCCTCACCCCCTGGGCGGAGGCAACAGGCCGTTACGCCGTCCAGACAGCGGGCAGTCCATCGGCAGGCTCCTACGCCTCAGAGCTTTTGGGCCTCTCCGGCTCACTCGGCGCAGGCATCGACCTGATGCTGCCAAGCGGTTTCTCCTTCACCCTCTCCGGCGACTATGGCGGCATCTTCACCAATGCCCAAAACTACAGCGGCAGCATCGGCATCTCCGCGCCGATCAACTAACCGGCGATCCAAACGTAGTCCGATTGGCGCTCTGCTGACCTCCGTGGGCATCGAGTTGACCGTCCACTTTGCGATTTTGCCAATCACAACGGAAAAATCAGGAGTAGTCACTTCGTCCGCAAAGCAGTCATCGGCGTATCAACATGCTGCACGCTTGAGCCAATGTCTGCTTCGTGGAAGCTACACTGCAGCGTCGACAAGCCCGACGAACGGTAGGTCGGTGCAAGCCCAAGACCCATGAGTGCCAGTACGCACAAAATTCCAAAGATTATCCGTCAACTGCCGATCAACATGATGCTGTTGCCTTCAAGCGTGAAATTGCTGCCGGTATTGGGATGGTGATAAACCTACAATCTGTGCGAACACCTTTCGAAAAGCACTGGTGTCGCTGTAAGAGACCTCCCAGGCCACTTGATCGACAGATAAGGACCCAAACTGGAGCAGCTCACGCGCTTTGTGCACGCGCAGGCGCTGAATATACTCGGTCTTGGTTAAACCGGTTGCTTTTTTGAAGCGGCGCAGGAAGGTTCGCACTTCTAACCCCGCTTCGGCGGCAAGTGACGACAATTCGATTTCCTTTGCGCCTGTCGCTTGTAGACAGTGCTGAACCTTCAGTATCGCAGCATCGCCGTGCGAAAAATTCGGTACAAAACCGCTATAGTCGCGCTGGTCACGGTGTGGTGGGTCGACCGAAAGGGTGCGCGCAGTCTCGACCATCACGTTAGGTCCTAAGAACCGATCTACGAGCTTCAATCCTACATCGACCCAAGACGAGGCGCCACCGCCAGTGACAATATCGCCATCGTCGATCACAGTCCGATCCGTATCCATGCGCACATTGGGGAAGCGTTCGGCCATTAATTGGTCGAAAGTCCAATGCGTCGAGATCGTGCGCCCGTCCAGCAAACCTGTTTCCCCAAGAACGAAGGTACCCGTACAAATGGAACCCAGTGCGGCACCGCTTGCATGAACTTCGCGCAGCCAAGTTGTTTCGTTCCTTGCCACCTCGCGTGGGATGGGCTGACCCAAGGCTGGGGGCACAATCAGAATGGAGGGCGTGGTATCCGCTTCGGGTGCGGTATCGTGAACGCGGGCACCTCGCTGCCAGTGAGTTATTCGCATTTTTCGTGCAGTTTCTGGATTCTGCCGTATTATGACACGATTGGCCGTGCCGAACAGATCGGACATCCCCAAGACAGCTGCCATTTGCACACCAGGGTAAAGAACAAGGCCGATTTCTGACACATGATCCGCCATGACTATGTCACCCCTATCTTTGTCGCGTTCGCCACTTATATCCCAGCTACGTGACCGTTAGCTAGGGGGTCAACGACAAACAAAGGAGTAGTTTCGTGCAGATCACTCAAGTTCGCAATGCCACTTTACGCCTCAATTTTGGCGGCACACGCTTTCTTATTGACCCCTATCTTGGCAAAAAGGGCGCATATGAAGGGTTCGCCGCTTCCATCGATCCGGCTCAACCCAATCCCCGCGCGCATATACGCAATCCAACGGTTGAACTGCCCCTCCCGATAGAACAAATTCTGGATGTCGATGCAGTTATTGTCACGCACACGCACCCCGACCATTGGGACGAGGCAGCGATCCGTTTAATACCCAAACATCTACCACTGTTTGTGCAGAATAAGGCCGATGCCACAACAGTTCAAGCGCAGGGTTTTCAGGATGTGCACATCTTGGACGGCGATACAGTCTTCAACGGGGTGACGCTAACCAAGGTGCCAGGCCAGCACGGTTCGGATCAGGCCAAAACTTATATGGGTGAAGTGATTGGCGTTGTTTTTCAGCATCCGAGGGAAAAACTGCTGTATATCGCGGGCGATACAATTTGGAACCAATTCGTGATACAAAATCTGCGCGAATATGCCCCTGATGTTATCGTCGTGAATGCGGGCGATGCACGCACTATCGGTCTTGGCCCAATCATCATGGGCTGCGAGGACGTGCGCAAGGTATGCAAAGCCGCGCCGGAAGCCGTCGTCATCGCCAGTCATATGGAGGCGGTGAATCATGCTCAACTGACACGCACCGAACTTCGTGAGCATGCCAAGGCGTGGGGCTACACAAACAACCTACTGATCCCTGAGGACGGTGAGGCCATTGAACTGTAAGGCTTCAATAAACAATTAGAGGTTTTGTCAGAGGTGTTCCTAGGTTTTCGACCAGTTTGCAGGCATTGCCAAGTTTTTCTGGGGCCCATCGCAGGTTGGCTTACGAGCCGTTATCAGGCTGCCATTTCGGCGGTATATTCTGTCCAAAGGCGGATGGCGTCGCAGCGAACATAGCGGTATGAATTTGCGGTAGATTGAAAGCGGCAGGGCGGTAGATTGGGTAGATCTAGTCAGGCGCTCCAAAAAAATATGGATAGCAGCCATTGGGATTAACGTGGTGAAGGTCTGAAAAGTCCGGCAACTCGATCACTCAACAGCGCTTTACCAAAAAGGGTGCGTTGCAATCCACCAGCCCAACAAAACAGCCACCAGCACCCAAGTTACGACCACGATGCCAGTCCCGACCCAAATAAATACAGGGGACGGGCGCAGGGCCGAAGTGGTGCGAAACTCTGCCATCAAGTCTTTAGGAATCAGCTTTATCACCAGCCACGCCCCAAGGTTGACGATCAACAGATCGTCCAACAGCCCCAAAACCGGCACAAAATCTGGGATTAAATCAATGGGACTTAGAGCATAAGCAACAACAAATCCGGCAATTGCTTTGGCATACCAAGGCGTTCGCGGGTCTTGGAGCGCAATATATAGCGCGTCCATTTCCGTTTTCATGCGATGTAAAAACTGCTTAAATTGTTTAAACTTTTCAATCATTCGCAAGCCACTTTGCCAAAATAACTTGGCTCAAAACGCCCCTGATTTGCTCCCGTTGAAAGCAAGAAATTCAGAATAGGTCAAACTTGGCATCAATCACACCAAAATTGACTTAAATTCCCCATTGCTCTTGCTAAAAGAAGGCTATATACACCGGGGCTTGAAGCGCTGCGTGCACCCCTGGAGGACGTCAGCGCGCGGCCGGGAGATAATCACCCGGTTCGCATCAACAACTTGGAGAATATCCATGAGCGCTGAGCTTAAGGCTTTGGTGCGGGATCGGGTTGGCAAGGGGGCTGCTCGAGCACTGCGTCGTGAAGGTCTAGTTCCTGCCGTCATTTATGGCGACAACAAATCCCCACTATCTATTACCGTTACCTATAAAGATGCGATGAAACGCATCCAACAAGGTGGCTTTCTTTCACAAGTGATCAGCGTTGAAGTTGATGGCGAAGAGCACCGTGTAATCCCTCGTGATTACCAGCTTGAGCCTGTTCGTGACTTCCTTGTGCACGTTGACTTTTTGCGCGTATCGAAAACTTCGATTCTGACCGTTGATGTTCCTGTTCACTTTGTGAACGAGGAAGCTTCACCTGGTTTGAAACGTGGTGGCGTGTTGAACGTTGTTCGTCACACTGTTGAGGTGAACGCGTCAGAAGAAAACCTTCCAGAATTCTTGGAAGTTGATCTTACTGGTTCAGAAACTGGTGATGCGTTGCACATTTCAGGCGTTAAATTGCCTAAAGGTGTTACACCAACCATTACTGATCGTGATTTCACAATCGCAACGATTGCTGCACCATCTGGCCTTAAATCTTCAGACAATGAAGAAGGTGGCGATGATGAAGTGGAAGCACCAGCTGAAGTTGAATCGATCAAACAAAGCAAGAGCGAAGAGTAATTTCTTCCAACTTCGTGCTGCGTGAATAAGAGCACGCGGCACCAAGCGGAGAGCACTGATGCACCTTCTTGTTGGCCTGGGCAATCCGGGTAAGAAATATCAAGCTCACCGACACAATGTTGGTTTTATGGCGGTGGACGCAATTGCGAGCCGCCATAACCTTTCTCCCTACCGCTCCAAATTCAATGCTGAAATGGTTGAAGGCGCAATTGGAGACACACGCGTGATTTTGCTCAAACCACAAACGTTTATGAACGATAGCGGCATTAGCGTTGCAGCAGCCGCTAAATTCTTCAAACTTACCCCCGCCGACATCACCGTATTATATGACGAGTTGGATTTAGCGCCGGGCAAAGTGCGGGTAAAAACCGGTGGCGGCAATGGCGGCCATAATGGCATTCGCTCGATGGAAGCCCATATGGGCAAAGATTTCAACCGCGTGCGCATCGGCATCGGCCATCCGGGCCACAAAGACCGCGTGCATTCCCACGTGTTAGGCGACTTCGCCAAAGCAGATAATATTTGGCTTGAACCGCTACTAAACGCCATCGGCGACAACGCTGAACTTTTGGCCTCGGGCCAATCCTCAAGCTTTATGAACAAAATTGCACTGGCTGTGAACGGCGATGCCCCGACAGCAAAACCTGAAAAGCCAGCGCCAAAAAAACAAAGCCACGTGCATCAGGCACGCACGGCAAACAAAACAAAGATGCCCGACAAGGGGCCAATGGCCGACATGCTGAAAAAGCTGTTTGGTAAAGGAGAATAGCTTTGGGTTTTAAGTGTGGAATCGTTGGCCTGCCCAACGTTGGCAAATCGACCTTGTTTAATGCGCTAACGCGCACCGCTGCGGCACAAGCCGCCAACTTCCCCTTCTGCACCATTGAGCCGAATGTGGGCGAAGTGAGCGTACCTGACGAACGTTTGGACAAGATCGCCAAAATTGGCGGCTCTGCCGAAATCATCCCAACCCGTCTAAGCTTTGTGGACATTGCGGGCCTTGTTAAAGGCGCATCACAAGGCGAAGGGTTGGGCAATCAGTTTTTGGCCAACATTCGCGAAGTAGACGCCATCGCGTACGTTTTGCGCTGTTTCGTGAATACCGACATCATCCACGTTTCCAACAATATTGACCCGATTGCCGACGCTGAAGTGGTGGAAACCGAATTGATGCTTTCTGACATGGAAAGTCTTGAAAAACGCGTCGGACCTTTGGAAAAGCGCTTACGCGGTCAAGACAAAGACGCCAAACTGACCCTTGAACTGGTCAACCGTGCATTGGAAGTTTTGCGCGAAGGTCAGCCTGCACGTCATGTAACAGTGGCAGATGATGAGAAAAAGGCGTTCAAAGAGTTGAACCTTTTGACTTCAAAACCTGCGCTCTATATCTGCAATGTCGACGAAGATTCAGCGGCTGACGGCAATGAAATGACAAAACTGGTGCAAGAATATGCCGATGCACAGAATGCCCGCATGGTGATCATTTCCGCTGAAATTGAAAGCGAACTCAGCCAACTCGAAGACGACGAGCAAAACGAATATCTAGAAAGCCTAGGCCTTGAAGAGCCTGGCCTTAACCGGATTATTCGCGAAGGCTATAAGCTGTTGAACCTGCAAACCTACTTTACGGTTGGCCCAAAAGAAGCCCGCGCATGGACCGTGCGCGTGGGCACGAAAGCCCCACAAGCGGCTGGGGTGATCCACTCAGACTTTGAACGCGGCTTCATCCGCGCCCAAACCATCGCCTATGAAGATTTTGTGGCCCTTGGCGGCGAAAGCGCAGCCAAAGAAGCAGGCAAAGCCCGCGATGAGGGCAAGGAATATGTGGTGAAAGACGGCGACATTATGCTGTTTAAATTCAACACATAACCCATATACAATGCTGTAAATTCAAAGCCCTGCCAAATCAATTGGCGGGGCTTTTTTGTAATAATTTTCAAACGGCCATTTCTGGGTTGCCGTAAACGTCAATTCATGTACGATAACGGCATTTAATGAATGGTCTTTGCGAGGCATAATCCATGAGCAATCCGATCACCAAAGACAGGCGGCACTTTGAAGACCTCACGGTCGGCGAAGTCATCAAGTTGGGCGAGCGTCATCTTTCCAAAGACGACATCATTTCGTTTGCAAAACAATTCGATCCACTGCCGTTCCATTTGGATGAAGATGTGGCAAAGAAATCTCTTTTGGGTGGTTTAGCATCAAGTGGTTGGCAAACCGCGGGGTTTAGCCTTCGCATGCTTGTGGATGAGTTCTTAAACAAAGTCGCGGGCATGGGCGGCTTGGGGTTCGACAACTTAAAATGGAAGCGCCCTTTGATGAAGAACGACACCCTAACGGGCACAGTCACCATCGCCTCTCTGCGCCGCTCACATTCGCACCCGCGAATGGGCATCGTTGTTTTTGACTTTGATATGCGCAATCAAAACAACCAGGAAGTGATGACCCTTAGTCTGACAAACTTGGTCGAAGTGCGCGATCCATCCGCACCATTTGAAGAGGACGCGGCATGACCCTCTGGTTTGAAGATATCGACAGTGAAACAGTTTGGCCGTTGGGCGAGTATACTTTCACTGAGGACGAAATCATCCACTTTGCAAAGCAATACGATCCGCAATACTTCCATGTGGACCCAGAAGCAGCGAAACACAGCCATTTTGGCGGTCTCATCGCCTCTGGCTGGCACACTGTGTCTGTGGGACACAAAGTCATGGTCGATTTTATGTACGCGCATGACGACATGCAACGCGCCAATGGCGAAGAGCCCGGCGTTTCCGGCCCCTCCCCTGGCGTCAACAAAATGGAGTTCAAAGCCCCGGTGCGCTCTGGCGATACGATCCGCTTTGATCTCAAGGTAAAGAACAAACGCAAGTCAAATTCGCTACCCGGCTGGGGCCTTTTGACCAGCATCATCTCTGCCTACAACGAGCAAGATGAATTGGTCTACCGCTCCGAGATCGCTAGCTTTTCAAAACTGCGCGATTACAAGCCAAAACTCAAAGAGCGGGTATTGCTGGCCATGGCGGCAATGCCGGTGTTCAGGAAGTTGTTGCGAAAATAGCACCCCATTGATGCGAAACGGCTCCTCATATTGACAGGTCACGCAAATTGCGCAACTTTCAAGTGCATCCAAACTATGAGGTGACGCCTAAAATGATCAGCTAAGATTTATCGACGCGAGTTATGTGTTTTGCGAATGAGCGCTATGGCATTCAAACGAACATATGGGTGCGATAAATCTAAGATTTGTGATCATGTGACGGTTTTATCGTCCCGCGCGTCCTATATTTCCAAACCACTATTTTTGATTTTTGCACGTCTTTTGGCGTGCCCTATCCCCATGGAGAGCATCATGGATCAAGTTCCACAAACCATCACATCAACATTTTTAGACTTCGGCGCAGACAAAATTTCGCGCCACCTGATGGAAGGAATTTCTTATGAAAGCCTCATTTACCCACATGAACCCAAAGGCCAACAAAGGCTTTAAACAGCCCAAATTGGGCAAAGGCAACAACCCGAATTTTGGCGGAAAGCTGCCAAAGAGACTCAAGGCCCCACCGCCGGTTCAACCTAGCTTGGCTGACTTTTTAAAAAGGAAGTAAAACAGAGATGGGCTCGGCATTTGCCGGGCCCTAGCCTTGAATGATCAGCTTAAGGCCAGCGGCGGCAAAGACTATGCCAAACACTCCCTGCACCCAACGGCGAACCTTGAAGTAGCCTTTGATCATCCGGTCTGTCGAAAAAAAGATAGCGTACGAAAAATTGATCAACAATGACACGCAATAAGCCCCCGCAAACACCACAAAGCTCATCCACCACGGCGCACCGGGTTGCAACCCAAGGGTAATCACCGCGGCCCACGCAAACAGCGCTTTAGGGTTGGTGACGTGCAACGCAAAGCCACCCACATATTGCTTCCAAAGCGAGCGGCCACCCACATCGCCTTGTTGCGGGTCTTCTATGCTTGCAGCGTTTTTGCCCGCTTTGTATGCCATCCAAAGCAAATAGATGCCGCCGACAATTTTGAGCCAATAAAGCACACCCGCAAATGACGATATGAACGCCACCATGCCAAAAACGGCAAACATACCCCACAAGAATGAACCCGAAACAATACCCGCCGCCTTAGCAATGCCCTGTGGACGCCCTAAGGACATTGATGCGCCAGCAACGGCCAAAGTGGCTGGCCCGGGGCTAGCAACAGCCAAAAAGAAAACAAAGTAAGCCAGCGCCAAATTTGGCAAATGCGCGATGATGATGTCCATGATGCATTCCGATGATAAAACTACTGCCGTAAAGTGTGATTACATTTTGGGACAGTCAAGCACTGATAGCTGATCAATCACCCTCAAATTCCAGCAAGAAATGTGTTTTCACATCCTGCGCCCGAATTTTTTCGGCGCCACCAAGGTCTGGCAGATCGATCACGAAGGCGGAATGGTTGAGTGTTGCACCTGTGCGGCGGATCAAAGTGATTGCGGCAATAGCCGTGCCACCAGTGGCCACCAAATCATCAACCAGCAACACATTGTCGCCCGCTTCAACCGCACCTGCATGCATTTCAATGGTGTCCACACCATATTCAAGCGCATAGTTTTGCCCAATGGTTTCACCCGGCAGTTTGCCCGCCTTGCGAATGGGGATAAAACCCACACCCAACTCAATCGCCAATCCCGCGCCAAATATAAACCCGCGGGCTTCAATCCCCGCCACATGGGTAATGCCCATATCGCGGAAAGGGTCTGCAAGCTTTTGAATACTTTCTTTAAAGCCTTCAGGATGTTCAATTAGCGATGTAATATCGCGAAACATCACCCCAGCTTTTGGGTAATCAGGAATGGTGCGGATGAGAGATTTTAAATCCATGGTTCGCGCCTTTTGGTTTGGCTGCTCGGACGTCTGAAACCACCCCGGTCGCGCCCGCCATCCCCATACCTATCAAGCTTGATATCAGCTTGGCCAGTGCTGATTGTTGTTTTACCCCAGCTTCATTCACAACCGGCATGTTTGCCCCCACCCTTAATCCCTCTCCACCAAAGGGAGAGAGATAGAAGGCTTTGTTGCTCGTGACCTTATCACCCCCACTCGTCACCCTCGGGCTTGACCCGAGGGGCCATGATGAACCGGCAAATTGGTAAGACTATAAGACCGCCCAGTTTATCCTAACATGCCGCATGGATACTCGGGTCAAGCCCGAGTATGACGGCGGGAAAGTTGGAAAGCCACCACTGACAAGGCGTTCTCAGTCCTTGAGCCGGAATCTTTTAAGACGAGTGCGAGATCCAGCATGATGAACTGCAAAAATGCTCAGCGTAGCGATAAGCGGCGGCACGAAAAAGAGCCGGGGGTGCCGGGGTCGGACGCGATAGCGACAAACGGCGGGGGAGCCGGGAGCACAGCGACCAACGCAGCCTAAAAAAAAGGGCCAGCCCGAAGGCTGACCCTAAAACTTGTTTCACTTCAACCGAATGGCCTAGTGATCAACGTTGCTCCACAAGCGACGCTTAACCAAATACATCATGCCTGTTAGCAAAATCAGGAACATGATCACGCGGAAACCAAGTTCCTTACGTGCGGTCATGTCTGGTTCTGCAAGCCACATCATGAATGCTGAAACGTCTTTTGCATATTGCTCAACTGTTTCAGGCGCAGTGCCTTCATAGTCCACAATCTCAGCTGACAATGGTGGTGCCATTGAGATTTTGTGACCTGGGAAATGATCGTTGTAATACTGACCATCGCCAAGCTCCACGCCGTGCGGTGCTTCTTCATGATAACCAACGAGCAGGTTGTAGATATAGTCCGCACCGCCCTCTTGGTATGCTGTGAAGTAGTTGCCAATCCAGTTCGGGAATTTTTGTGGCACGTTACGTGCTTTTGCCAAAACTGAGAAATCTGGAGGAACAATACCGTTGTTCGAGCCAGCGGCTTCAAGCGGTGTTGAAAACGGGTTTGGCCATCTGTCCGCTGCGATTGCAGGGCGCTCACCATCTTCAACTTCAAGATCGATGACAGTATATTCAGCTGCAAGCGCCTTAACTTGCTCTTCAGAATAACCAGGGCCACCTTCTTTGCTCAACATACGGAAGCTGAACAGGTCGGCAGAGTGACAAGAAGAACAAACTTCTTGAAACACTTGGAAACCACGCTGCAATTGTGCTGGATCATACTTGCCAAACACACCTGCGAAAGTCCAATCCTGCAATACAGGATCAGGACCGTCGCTAGCGCCAGCTGCAAGCGCAGGACCAGCAGACAATGTGCTCGCTGCAATCAGGACAGCGCTGATGATTTTTGTGAATTTTTTCATCATCTCTCTCCTATTCAGCCGCTTTCGGAGCGCTCTTTGCAAGAACGCTTTCCGAGATGCTAGCTGGTAGCGGTTTAGTTGTCTCGATACGTGGCAAGAACGGCAAAATCACCAAGAAGTAGATGAAGTAATAAGCCGTGCACAATTTCGCGAAGAACAAATATACGCCTTCAGCTGGCTGTGCGCCAAGATATGTCAACCCGATGAAGCTGATAACCCATACCCAATAGAACCAACGGAACATTGGACGGAAACCACCAGAGCGAACTTTAGAGCGATCAAGCCATGGTACGAAGAACCACACAACGATCGAGCCAAACATCATGATCACGCCGCCAAGCTTGCTGTCGATCGGACCTACGTTGAAGTCGATCGCGCGCAAGATGGCGTAGAATGGCAAGAAGTACCATTCAGGCACAATATGCGGAGGCGTTACCAATGGGTTTGCTGGGATGTAGTTATCTGGGTGACCCAAAATGTCTGGTGCGAAGAAGACGAACCAAGCAAATGGGATCATGATAACCATGACCGCAAACAAATCTTTCATGGTGAGATATGGGTGGAAAGGAACAGTGTCTGCTTTGCTCTTAACTTCAACACCTGTTGGGTTGCCATTGCCTGGTACGTGCAGCGCCCAAATGTGCAAGGCAACAACGCCCACAAGCATAAAGGGTAGCAAATAGTGCAATGAGAAGAAGCGGTTCAATGTTGGATTATCAACCGCAAATCCACCTACAAGAAGTGTTTTAATGCTGTCACCAACCAATGGGATCGCGGAGAAGAAGTTCGTGATCACGGTCGCAGCCCAGAAGCTCATTTGGCCCCAAGGCAAAACGTAACCCATAAACGCAGTCGCCATCATCAACAAGAAGATGGTACAGCCCAAAATCCACAAGACTTCGCGTGGTGCTTTATATGATCCGTAGTAAAGACCACGGAAAATATGCACATAAACCGCGAAGAAGAAGAATGAAGCGCCGTTTGCGTGGGCAGCTTGAATGTAACGACCCCAGTTCACATCACGACGGATATGCTCAACTGAGTTAAACGCAAGGTCGACATGTGGCGTGTAGCTCATGGCCAACACAACACCAGTGACAATTTGGATGACCAAGAAGATCGCCAAAATCGCACCAAACGTCCACCAGTAGTTCAGGTTCTTTGGTGACGGGAAGTCAACAAATGAATCATAACCAAGGCGAATGATCGGCAAGCGCTCATCCATCCACTTTTCAAAACCAGAATTTGGTTTGTAATTACTTTGATGTGCCATCAGACTGCCCCCTAACCAATCTTGATCACTGTATCGGACGTAAAGTCATAGTCCGGGACAATAAGGTTTTCAGGTGCAGGCCCCTTACGGATACGGCCAGCAGTGTCATAGTGCGAACCATGGCATGGGCAGAACCAGCCATTGTAATCGCCCGCTTCACCCACTGGGATACAACCCAAGTGCGTGCACACACCAATCATAACAAGCCACTCTTCGTGGCCTTCTTTGACGCGCTCTGCATCTGACGCTGGATCTTTAAGATCTGACAGCGGCACTGCTTTTGCTTCGTCAATTTCGCTTTGTGTCCGACGACGGACAAAAACAGGCTTACCGCGCCACTTAACAGTGACGGACTGCCCAACTTCAATTGAAGAAATATCTAATTCGATTGAAGCCAACGCCAAAGTTGAAGCATCTGGGTTCATTTGGTCAACTAGTGGCCATGCGACGGCCCCAACGCCAACAGCGCCAACAGCGCCCGTTGCGAAATAGAGAAAATCTCTTCTGTTCGGTTCTGAATTGCTTTGTGTAGCCAAGGTCAAGATCCCTACCTAAGATCGTTCATCCGCTCCCGCTCAACTATCCATATCATAGATAGCAGAATCACCCCCATCTGAAACAGATGAAGCGGAAATCGGGGTCTTTTTTGCACTCTATAAAGAACTTGTCTAGCCTTTGAGGCATCATCTGGCAAAAACTGCGACACAATACCCTAGAAAATCGACATATTTGCACTATGAGATGGTTCCATAGCATCGCAATTTATGAAAATGGGCAGATTGCCCTCGACAAGCCTTCTCAAAACCGCTTTGTGAACAATTCGCTGTTAAACAACAAAACGAGTTAGCGCTGTGACCATTTCACTTGCCCTTTATCAGCCAGATATTCCGCAAAATGCCGGCACCCTAATGCGCCTTGGCGCTTGCCTTGATCTGAAGGTGCATCTTATCCACCCCACGGGTTTTCTTTTCACCCAAAAGTCTTTCCGCCGCGCGGGCATGGATTATTTGGATCAAGTGGATTTGGTTGAACACAAAAGCTTTGATGCATTTAACGAATGGCGCACAAAAGCGGAAAAACGACTGGTACTGCTGACCACAAAATCCTCAATTCCCCACACACAAGCCACTTTTGACCAGAATGATGTTTTGATGGTCGGACGCGAAAGCGCAGGTGTGCCAGACGAAGTGGCTGAGATAGCTGATCTCAATTTACGCATCCCCATGCGACAAGATACGCGCTCCATCAATGTCGCCATCGCCGCCTCTCTTGTGTTAAGCGAAGCATTACGTCAAACCAACCATTGGGCAAATCTTTCATGAACGACTTCGACCTTGATCAAAAAAAGCAACAAACCAGCAAATGGTTTCGCGAACTGCGCAATCAGATCTGCTTGAGTTTTGAGCAACTTGAGGACGATTTGGTTGGCACGCTTAGCGATCAACAACCAGGCCGTTTTGAGCGTAAACTTTGGGATCGCACCGATCAAACCACCGGACAACCGGGCGGCGGCGGTGAAATGTCGATCATGAAAGGCCGGGTTTTTGAAAAAGTTGGCGTGCACATTTCCACAGTACACGGCGAATTCTCTGAGGACTTTGCTAAAGGCATGCCCGGCACCGACGAATCCCGCGCGTTCTGGGCCAGCGGTATTTCCCTAATTGCACACCCACAGAATCCAAACGTGCCTGCCGTACACATGAACACCCGCATGGTGGCCACAGCAGATTGGTGGTTTGGCGGCGGTGGAGACTTGACCCCTGTTTTGGATCGTCGACGATTGCAAGAAGATCAAGACACAATAGATTTCCACGCCGCAATGAAGGCAGCGTGCGACGCCCATGACTGTGCCGACTACAAAAAATACAAAAAATGGTGCGACGACTATTTCTACCTGCCACACCGCAAAGAGCCGCGCGGCACTGGCGGCATCTTTTATGATCGCCACAATTCTGGCGATTGGGACGCTGACTTTGCCTTTACCCAGTCTGTCGGTTTGAACTTTAAAGAGATTTACAACAAACTGGTGCGCCGCAACTTCAACAACCATTGGACCGATGCGGACCGTGAAGAGCAATTGGTGCGTCGTGGCCGCTATGTTGAGTTCAACTTGCTTTATGACCGCGGCACCACTTTTGGGCTAAAAACTGGCGGCAATGTGGAAAGCATTCTGTCTTCCATGCCCCCTGTGGTGAAGTGGCCATAAAAAATCTCGCAAAAAATTTCGCACCTTTGTCGAAATACCACTATCTTGTTCGACCTGAGGGTATAGGCACCAAATTGGTTGCCTTTTGGGAACAAGATAAAAGGTGAGAAACAATGCAATTCATGGCTCTAATCTACTCTGCAGAAGACGCAGGCGCGTCATATGAAGGCGGCATGGAAAAAATGATGGCCGACTATAATAAGTTCGGCGAAGCGGCAAAAGCGGCGGGTGTGATGGTCACTGGCGATGCGCTTCAACCCATTTCAACAGCCACTTCTATCCGTGTACGCAACGGCAAAGCGGACCTAACCGATGGGCCTTTTGCGGAAACCAAAGAGCAATTGGGTGGATACTACCTGCTTGAATGCAAAGACCTTGATCAAGCCATCGAATGGGCTCAAAAAATCCCAACCGCAACATATGGCACCATTGAAGTGCGCCCTGTGGTGATTTGGGAATAGGCTTGTTAGAAACTAAAACCCATCTGACCCGTGTTCTGCGCAAAGACTCGGGTCGGATATTGGCCAGCCTGATCAAAAGTTTCGGCGATTTTGACAAGGCCGAAGACGCGCTGCAGGACGCGGCGGCTGAAGCCCTGCGCGTTTGGCCCACCAAGGGCCTACCAGACAATCCTGCTGCTTGGTTGCACACAGCAGCCAAAAGGCGTGCGATCGACAAGATCCGCAAAGAAACGCGCCATCAAGCAAAACAGACCCAGCAAATCTTGCTTGACCTCAGCGCAGATAAAGACGACATGGCAGAAACCGATTACGACATTCCAGACGAACGGTTGCGGCTGATCTTCACTTGCTGTCACCCTGCCCTATCTGCTGAGGCGCAGTTGGCGCTAACGCTGAGAACCCTTGGTGGGTTGACGGTGCGCGAAATTGCCCGCGCTTTTCTTTCAAGTGAACCTGCCATGCTGCAACGGATTACACGCGCGAAAAGGAAAATCCGTGACGCAGGGATTTCCTACGAAGTGCCCGGCAGCGAACACTTGGCCGAGCGGCGCGAAAGCGTTCAAAAAACCATCTATTTGATTTTCAATGAATCTTACTCAGCGTTTGAGGGCCAAACCCTTACCCGCGAGGATTTGGCCAACGAAGCCATTCGACTAGCCGCGCTGTTGTTTTTGCTCGACCCTCACCCCGAAACGGGCGGATTGTTGACGCTAATGCAGTTCACAAACGCCAGACGCCGCGCACGGACAGACGAAGAGGGGCAAATGGTAAGTTTGGAAAACCAAGATCGAACCCTTTGGGACCATGACGCCATTCGAAGCGCCAGCGAATTGCTGGTTGAACAATTCAAGTTGGGTCAACTAGGCCCTTATCAACTCCAAGCCGCAATTTCAGGTCTGCATTGTAAGGCAAAAAGCTGGGCGAGCACCGACTGGCCCCAGATCACAAGCCTATATCAAACGCTGACCAATTATGACCCATCTCCCGTTGTCCGCTTGAACGCCGCCATGGCACAAGCCAATATGGGGCAAGTGGCAATGGCATTAGAGCAACTGCTTCACCTTGAAGATGATCTTAGTGCATATCAGCCGTTTTACGCCGCACGGGCAGAAATGTACATTATGCTCAAAAACCACGATGCAGCGCGTGCCGACATAAAAAAAGCCATTGAGCTGACTTCAAACCTGATCGAAAAACAGTTCCTAGCAAACAAGCTAGACCAGCTCAATTAAGCCACAAGAAACCATATATTAACTGTTTGCTAACCATAATGGTCGTCATGAAAGCAATGCTTTACGGCCAGAACCAGCCGATGTGGAAATCAAATCAGATGTGGCGTGCTGCCCGTCTGAAGCACATTCAGCGTGACCAGCAACTCACGCAGGTCATGACGCAATCCATTTTCCAAGGCATGGCTGATTTTACCTACAACCAAAACGCTATGATTATCCGTGGTGCATCATCGCGTATAAACAAATCTGCCTAACAAAGCGGGCCAGTTTCAATTAGACTATTTAGACGATTGCATGATCTATTCTAACCAATAATTTATCGATATCTGCTAAGCTTGAAGTTGGCCGTATGTGTTCGTGTGAACACAAATGAAGGCCAATGGTCGTGTTGTGTCCATCAAGAGACATAACGTTTTTTGAGTCAAAAAGTGAAAGCACAATTATACGGGCACAAATTGCCCCTTTGGCAAGCCAATAAAATGTGGCGCGCCGCGCGCAACAAAACCATCAACGCAGACCTGCAACGCAATCAAATCTTATCCAACGCCGTGTTTGCTGAACCAATTATTTATTCTCACCAAAAAAACAACATGGTCATTAAACAAGCTTTGCAGCGGGTTTTCAAAAGTGCCTAAAGCCGTTCGAGTAACGCTACAGAGCTTAACTTAAATCCATCTTGAACCCATGCGACTTCAAGCTCTTTGAGTTTTTTGCCCATTTCAGGCCCGGCTTCCATGCCCTTATCCATCAGGTCTTGCCCCTTAACTGGAAACTCGGGCGCGGTCCATGTTTGAGCAATTTTGAGCAAGCGAAGATAGCCTGAAGCGCGTTCAACTGCTTCAAGGCTTTCAGCAGATTTTTGGCGCATATTGGCCAATGACAATTGTAATGCAGACAGAATAGCAGCCTGATCGCCCCAATAGATCAGAACCTTAAGCTCTTGATCCTTCATTTCGGCGCTCAATCCTTCAACCATTGCCCATTTTTGCAATTGGTCCGCTTCAGCATTGGAAAGTCGCAAACGCGTGCTCAATTCGGTCAACCGATCTGGCATAGGTGGCAAAATCGATTTTAGCCGCAGCATGGGTTCAATCGACCAGCTTAAATCTTGCTCTGCTGCAACCAAACTATGAATGGCATCAATGCCCCACTTTTCACCCTCGGGCAAAACCGTCGCCAGAACGCCTGTGGTGCGCATCCAAAGTAAAGCGCGTGAAGGGTCTGGGGCGCTCAAGATTTTCTTGATTTCCTGCCAAACGCGTTCCGGCGAAAGTTGCTCCAAACCAGATTTAAGCCCCACAGTTGCCCGCAGCCCATCTGCTTCTGGCCGTCCAGAGCCATAGAATGCAAAAAATCTATAGAACCGCAAAATCCGCAAATAGTCTTCTTTGATCCGTTGCTTCGCATCACCGATAAACCGCACCTCGCGGTTCACGCAGTCTTTTAGTCCATCCAGTGGGTCAAGCAGTTCACCATCTGGGTCAACATAGAGCGCGTTGAACGTGAAATCGCGTCGCTTTGCATCGTCTTTCCAATCGCCACCGAACTCCACCACAGCATGGCGGCCATTGGTTCTGACGTCTTTGCGCAAAGTTGTCACTTCAATCGCTTCGCCCTCAACCACCAAAGTAACGGTACCATGTTCGATGCCAGTAGGAATGGCTTTGATACCCGCCTTTTGCGCCCGATCCATAATCTCATTTGGGGTAAATTTTGACGCCATATCAACGTCGCCTGTGCCTTGCCCAAGAATGGTGTTGCGCACAATGCCGCCCACGGCTTTGGTTTGTCCCGTGGCCCCATCCAACAGTCCAAACACAGCTTTTACACTGCCACGCTGCAACCAGTCAGCCCGTCGCAAATTGTCTAATACGGAATTATTCATGTTCGGCTAGTTCCTGCACCAAAGCGATTTCTCTGAACATTCGAGTCATGGACGCCGTTATGCCCCAAATGGCTCTATCTTGATAATCAATCCGCCACGTTTCGCGCTGTGCTTCATCGCCGCGCACAAACCGAATCTTGGAATAATGCTGGTCCGGAATGAGGTGGGGCAACGGCACTTCAAAAAAGCTCGCCACTTCATCTGGGTTGGCAATAAATTCGCTTGAAGGGCGCACAATCCCAACCACCGGCGTAATCAAATAGTTTGTACCCGACAAATAGTTCGGCAAATAACCAATTACGTCCACATCGTCAGGATGCAGATCCACTTCCTCATGGGCTTCGCGCAACGCCGCAACGGTTGAACTGCCATCCTCTTCATCAATTTTGCCACCGGGAAATGCGATTTGCCCCGCATGGGCGCGAAGTTTTGAAGATCGTTCAATGTAAAGGACATAGCTACCCGTTTCGCGCTGCACCAACCCGATCAACACCGCTGATGGCTTGGGCGGCTTCAAATGATTAAGCGGGGGCACACCGTCTACTTTGTGACAACCAGTGTCAAAATCGTCCTGCGGACGATCAAGCAAACGCGATCCGATCCGATCTATCAACGCACGGTCTGGCATAAATTCAACAAATCCTTTGCCGATGGCCGGATGACAACAGCTTTTAGTCGACCCATTGCGAGATGGGACCATTGAGTCTTTTGTTCATTGTAGCATCTTTTGCGGCCACCAAAACCCGTTCTGGGTCAACAGGGGCTGGAAACTCTATACGTTCAGGCAAGGTGGGTTCAAAACCCAAAGGGCCATAATATGGTGGGTCACCAACCAGTAACACGAACGCACAAGTTTGCATTTCAAACGCTCTGACCACCACTTCTCGCACCAGCGCTCGACCAGCGCCCAACTTGCGCCGAGTTGGATCTGTGGCCAACGGCCCCAGCAGAAAGCCATTTTGGTCAGAGATATTGATCGGTGCCATTTTTACGGTTGCGACCGGAGTGCCCTCAACTTCAGCCACCAAGCAAAGGTGATCGACCACGCCAAACCGCTCGCGAATACGGAATGCTGCGCGTGCAAATCGCCCCGGCCCAAAGCATGCATCATGCAAAGCTTCGATCCATTCCGCATCATCTGCCGTTTCCAAACGGATGCTAAGTGCAGGCAAATTTGAACCAAGTTCAAGTTGAACGGATTTCACAATGTCAGGGGTGGTCATAGTTTTAGCTCAAGCGATTAAAGACGACAAATGGACACGAAGAAATCATCGTGGTCGTCGGTCTCGTCGCTGGACAAAAACTAATGTGCTCATAACTTTCAACTAGCACCACCCTTTTCGCCTGTCGAGAAAAAATATCTATCCAGTTCGCCATCCCAAATATTGTATAGACAAAAAATCGAACAATCAGTTGTCTATTTACCACTTTGTTCACCATATTTGATCCCTATGTTGTGCGCACATGTTACGTGTAAGGAGAAATCACGATGGGTATGTTGGTTGACGGGCTTTGGACAAATCAGTGGTACGATACCAAATCGACCGGTGGTCGGTTCAAAAGATCGGAAGCGCGATTTCGCAATTTTGTGACCAAAGATGGTTTACCCGGCCCCACAGGCACCGGCGGGTTTCAAGCCGAAGCCGATCGATATCATCTTTATGTCTCCCATGCCTGCCCTTGGGCGCACCGCACCATGATTTTTCGCACCCTAAAGGGTTTGCAAGATATGATTTCAGTTTCTGTTGTGGATGCCAAAATGCCAGATCAACATGGCTGGACTATTCCCAAAGGTGCTGACCCGATCAACCAAGCAAAAACCATGTGGCAAGTCTATGTGGCTGCAGACAAAGACTATACTGGCCGCGTAACGGTGCCTGTATTGTGGGACAAAAAACTCAACACAATCGTTTCAAACGAAAGTTCCGAGATTATTCGGATGTTCAATTCTGAGTTCAACCATCTAACCGGAAATGAACTCGACTTTTATCCAACCGCCTTGCGCAATCAAATCGACCATATAAACGAACGCATCTATGGCGCGATCAATAACGGTGTTTACAAAACTGGTTTCGCGACAACCCAAGAAGCTTACGATGAGGCGGTAACCAATCTGTTTGATTGTTTGGATTGGGTAGAAGACATCCTGTCAAAAAATGACTATCTGACAGGCGATCAGCTAACCGAAGCTGACTGGCGGCTTTTCACCACATTGGTGCGGTTTGACCCTGTTTATGTTGGCCATTTCAAATGCAACATTCGCCGCATTGCTGATTACCCTAACATCTCCCGATTGGTCAAAGAGCTCCGAGCGACCACAGGAGTAGAAGAAACCATCAATATGGAGCACATCAAAGTGCACTACTATTGGTCGCATACAACCATCAACCCGCATCGTATTGTACCTGCGGGTCCAGCGCTTTAAGCGCTACCAAATCTCGCTAATTTCGGCGCCACTAAAAAACTCTTCTATCCGGCGAAGGGTGGCGTCGGTTGCATCATGGGGTAAGTCGTCAATGGCAAACCATCCCATTTCAGAAATTTCCGCGCTCGGCGTGAACGGGTGCGCCTGTCCAAATTCCTTAAACACAAATAGCACTACATGATCGCGGCGCGACGCTTCAATATTGTGATAGATCGACAAAATACGACCCTGATCAGCCGCCCTATATCCCGTCTCTTCACACAGTTCCTTTTTAGCAGTGGCCAAAGCGCTATCACCAACCTCCACACCACCGCCAGGAAACGACCAACCTGACGTATATGTGTGCTTAATCAAAAGCACTTTGTTGCCGTCGACCAGCATAGCTCGCGCACCAAGCGTCGTGCGACGCCAAAACCCCATAATGAAGAGGAAAGCACCCGTCTGAATACGCTCCAAAACCGGACCATGCATTAATCTCTTGAACATAATAAATCCACATTCAGCACCTAGTTCCATAACTATTCCAATGAAAGTTCGTGTAGCGCCCTTTTTTTCTCCTAAGGTTTTGTTCATAGTGCGCCGCACATTTAGTAGCCAGCTGAAAAACCAAAAATGACCAAAGTCGCTCACATCTCGGACGTCCACCTCGGACCTCTGCCGGCCATATCGTTCATTGAGTTAATGAACAAGCGTCTCTCCGGTTTTGCAAATTGGAAACTCTCTCGGGGCAAAAACATGCCTGAGGGGCAACTGCAACAGCTTACCGAACACCTAAAACTTCAAAACCCTGAACTAATTGCAGTTTCCGGCGATCTCGTTAATCTGGCTCTACCTTTGGAATTTGACGGCGCGCGCGCTTGGCTCGAGCAATTGGGATCAAGTGAGCAAGTTGCTGTTATTCCGGGAAACCATGACGCTTATTTGGCATCAGGCCTTGGCATGGCAACTGAAAAATGGGGCGCCTATATGAAAGGCTCAACCCTTTCAGACCATCAGTTCCCCTACTGGCGACAACAAGGTTGCGTGGCCCTCATTGGCTGTTCAAGCGCCATCGCCACCCCGCCATTTTTCGCGCATGGCGAGTTTGATGAGGCCCAAGCTGCACGCTTGCTTGAAATTCTAAAGCTGACGAAAGACGCGGGGCTATATCGCATTGTGATGATCCACCACCCGCCCCATGATGATGTGAAACAGATTTGGCGACGCGGCCTAAAGGGACGCGACCTTTTCCGCAAAATTATTAAAGACCAAGGCGCAGAACTAGTCCTGCACGGACACTTGCATCGCTCAATGATTCACCCGATTGCAGGACCAAATGGTGATATTCCGCTGATCGGCATCGCTTCCGCAGCTGCAGGCTATGGCGGCAAACACCCCCCAGCACGCTACAACTTGTTTGACGTGCACAAAGTTGGCCGTAGGTTTGAGTGTCAGATGACCGAGTTTGGCTATCAGCGCGTTGGCGACGGCATCACAAAACGGCTTGAAATGATGTTGGACTAATTATCATATCCAGCATAAACCAGTTATTTGAACTGGACGCCAACACTTAAAACCTTAAAAAGTATTTCATGACGAAGTTTATAATTGAACGCCCCGAATTCAACATCGAGACAGGCGAAGTGAAATGTCACTTCAGTCTTGATGAGCATCACTTTACTGAAAAACTAGAACTTGGTGTTGGCTTCAACACCGACGCAGCAAAATCGGAAAGCTTTGCCCGCACGCTGGATTTGGCCGCTGCAATTCTGGGCGTTAGCTATTATAAATTGCGCGCACCTAAAACCATTGACGCCACATCGCTCAAACTCACAACCGCAGCACAAACCCTTGTGCGCGATGTTTATGAAAACGGTCTAGGTGAGTTCTATGCGCGTAACGAATTGGAACGTTTTGGCAAAATCACATACCACTTTAGAACAGCAAATGATGTCGATGCTGCAGCACCTGATCATGTCGAGGCCCTGATCTTAGTTGGTGGTGGCAAGGATTCATTGCTGTCTGTCAATTTAATGCAAGATGCTGGGTGGAAGTTCTCGCCCTTTTCGGTGAACCCCAAAGGTCCCATCATCTCTTCAATCAAACGTATGGATCAAAGCCCTTTTTACGTCCGCCGCTATTTGGACCCATCAATGTTGGAATTAAATGGCAACCCAGGTTACTATAATGGTCATGTGCCTTCCACTGCGATCAATTCAATCGTCGCATCCTTGGTTGCACTGCTATACGCCAAAACTCACATCATCTTATCGAACGAGCGGTCCGCGAGCGAAGGAAACCTTGAATTTGATGGCAGGGAAGTAAATCACCAACACTCCAAAAGCCACGTGTTTGAGCAATTGTTTGCAACGGGCCTTACGAGTGTCGCCGGGAAATCACTGAGCTATTTCTCATTGCTAAGACCGCTTTCCGAGCTGCAAATCGCAGCACTGTTTTTGCGTTCAACAAAGTATGATGGGGCGTTTTCAAGCTGCAATGAGAATTTCAAGCAAGACGCGACGGGCCCTGCAAAATGGTGCGGCAATTGCCCTAAATGCCACTTCGTCTCACTGATATTTGCGCCATTCATAACCGCTGAGCGACTGGTTTCTATGGTCGGTACAAATGTCCTAAATGACGCCAACAAACTAACACCCATGCGGGAACTGTCCGGGTTGACCGGCCACAAGCCATGGGAATGTGTTGGCGAAATCTTGGAGGCTGCAGCAGCGCTTTGGCAACTGAGCAAGATTGATGCGTGGAAAAATATGGTCGTCGTGAAAACACTTGCGCCAGAGTTGAAGGACTTTTACGGCGCAGACAAATTGGACGCTGCATGGGCAGAACTGATGACGCCCAGCAATACCCATGCTATTCCTGTACCCATATATAATTCGATAAAAGCAAAAGAGTTCGGCAATGCAGATTGATGGTGCAGTTGTACTTTACGGCGCAGGCCGCGAGGCGCGTTCAACAAGACAATTCCTAAACAAAGTCGCACCACAAACCAAGGTATACGTGACCGTTGATAGCGGTGATGCCGACATTGAAAATAGTACGAAAATCTCACCATCTGAATTCTTGATACTCATTGAGAAAAAAGAAATCGGCCTGTTGGTCCGCTCGGCAGGGGTCTCCATTTACAAGCCTGAATTGATCGCGGCAAAAAATGCTGGGATAGAGATCACAACCAACATCAATCTTTGGGCTAAGTACCGTCGGGGAAACGCAAAGGTTGTGGCGGTAACGGGAACAAAGGGCAAAAGCACCACCGTCAAGCTGACCGAAACCATGCTTAAATGCGCAGGGCTTGATGCTTGCCTTGGTGGAAATTTCGGCGTTGCTCCGTTAGATTTAGACGATCACGACATCATCGTGATGGAACTGTCCTCTTACCAAGTTGCGGATCTGCAGTTGCAGCCCGATTTTGTCGGCTTCACCAACTTGTTCCCCGAGCATGTGGATTGGCACGGCAGTCTGGAACAATATTACCACGACAAAATGAATCTGTTGCGCCGCGATGATCGCTATCGATATGCCCTAGGGTCCCAAGCAGCGGTGAACCAGAAAGTGCAAGCCAATTTACCCAAGTTCGCCAACGAGCTCCCTGCTCCATCAGCAGAAATGGTAGCGGCGCTACATGGCACCATGCGCCAATCAAAACTCAAAGGGCCCCATAACGCTGACAACATGATGATCGCGGCAAAACTGGCGCTCGGACTTGGTGCAAGCGAAGCTGCAATCCTTGAAGGGCTTAAAAGCTTTGCCCCACCAGCTCACCGTTTGGAAGAGCACAAGGTTGGTTCGATAACAATTGTCGACGATTCCATTTCAACAACGCCAGAGGCCACAAAAGCAGCTTTGGCTACTTACCCTGAGAAACGCATTGGCCTAATCGTTGGTGGCTTTGATCGCGAGCAAGACTATCATGATCTTGCAGAAGAGATCGGCAGATCAACGGTTACTACGCTTGCCTGTTTGCCCAAAACTGGGCACCGATTAGCCGAGGCGATTGCAGACCTAAAACTTGATGTGGATGTGTTTGAGACTGAAGACCTTACACAAGCCATGCAAGAATTCAAAAAGCGCCGCGGTCAGTTTGACACGCTGGTGCTTTCGCCAGCCGCGCCGTCATACAACCAATTCCGCGACTATATAGAGCGCGGTGAGAAGTTTGTTGCGTTGGCAAAAGAGCTTTTTGCCAACGCCTAATAATTGTCGTTATTCTGGATGGTTGAGGTCGATAAAACCTTCCGTCCAGTTTTGCGTATTAACGTCGCCCTGCATGTTAGTGAACACTGGCTTCATCATGTCTTCGCGCTCAACAGTGAAACATAGCTTGCCCCATCCGTCAGCACTCCAGTCCTCGCAGTATTGGCCCACACCATCTACTTCCACAGCTTCCCATGGAATGTTTCGAATTTTGTCGCCTTTCACCACGACGACAGCAATACCGTCGGCATGGTTGTTTTGCCGATAGGCCGTCACACCATCGGGAAACATGCCGTTGATTGAGTTTCCCGACATCATCATATCAATTTCGCTGGCGCTCAAATTATCTGCATAAGCGGGCAAGGTCAAAAGCGCCGTTGCCAATGCAAGCGCCCCGATTTGGACCAACTTGTTGTTTCTATTGTTCATGTTTCCTCCAAAATTCTCACAATTGCTTGTTGCGCCTTGGTTTTAACGCGCCTAGCATTCTGCCCTATGCCCTCACAATCCTTGTGAACATTCACGCCATTTTTTTTAAAGGTACGAAGTGTCTGGCCAAGTCGGTGAAAACGTAAATGGACCTTTAGGAGAAGCCTATTCAGCCTATTGGGATCATTGGCTAAACCAAGCTGCGGCACGTGCAGCGACGAGGTTTTCCTCTGGAATCTCACTCGATGTGTCTCAATCCCCTATTGAGGTATTTGAACGTGTGGCCAATAGGTTTGGCACAGGCGAAATTTTCCATCTTTCAAGGTCTATGCCGCATAGTTCTGGATTTGAAGCAGTGAAGCAAGTTCTCGAGCGAGCCAATAATCCGGCGGATTTGGCACGCCGTTGGCAAACAATTGCGCAGCAGCAAGCAAACGTCCGGCTCGGTCACAAAACCAGCACCGGTCAACTTGTATCCGAAGTGGCGCCAGGCGAATTCCTGTTAGATCCCGCATCTCAACGCCAAGCCAAACTCACCCAATTTGGACCAGCCATGTTGAGCGGGGCCGCAGCAAGTGCATTTCAGCATGTTGCCTCCACCAAACTCGAGCTGATCGAAATACGCCCCAGCGGAGCCTCACGCCCGATGTATGACAAGGATGGCAGGGCCAATGATTTTGACGCCGACAGCAAACTACTGATCCGGCAAACTGCTGTTGAATTGTCAGGGCAAACTTTCAGCGAACTTCGCGTCCCCACACTCAGCCACTTAAGCGACGCGCAGCATATTCCATTTTTGCGTCGCCTTTCCAACATCATGATAAACGACGACGGCACGCATACGCCAATGTCCAAAGCGGCTCACGCCATGGGTCTTTCCACGCGCACTTTATCAAGGCGCTTGACTGAATCTGGTTTGAGCTATGCCAAACTCATGCGGTTTCTTAGACTTAGGCACGCAAGTCAGCTGCTTGCAGTTCCGAACATCAGCCTAGATGAAATCGCATTTCGGGCAACTTATGCCGACCGCCACCATATGGCACGCAACTTCAGGCGCATGACTGAGCTATCACCATCGGACTTTAGGGACCTAATGCGATAGCTAGAGGTCTGCACCTGATGACGCAGCATTTGCTCATGCCTGAAACAAGTTGGAAACTGATCACTAAACTTCTCAGCATAACTTACATTGACCCAACCGATTTGTTTGATATGGTTCCATCAATTTTTTAGGAGATATATTATGGTACACCGTTTTGGGTTGGTCACATACCGCCGGGGCAAAGATGATGGCACGCTAATCGCAGAATGGGTCAACGACGATCCATCCAGTCTTGAGTGCGAAATCGGCATCGGCATTGCAAAATCCAACAACGCCGAAGCTGGTGGCTATGCGGGTGAATACGAAGTTGAGTATTGGCTTGGCGGCAAACCGATCAATTTGCATCTTGTCGTAAAAGAGAACGGGCCAATCTTTGACATGACATGGTCAGAAGATGGCGAAGTAACAAACACAGGATATGGATTTATTAGTGGGGATTTGCTTGTGGCTGGTTTCACCCGCTAACATTTCCTCTGTCCAGTTTTCTATCAAACGGAACAAAAATGCCCACAAGCTATTTTTATCTCCTCATCGCCATTGTCGGCGAAGTCGTTGCCACTTCTGCGCTAAAAGCGTCTGATGGCTTCAGCTCAACCATTCCAACCATATTGGTGGTAGTAGGATACGGCGTCGCGTTTTACTATTTAAGCCTGACGCTAAAAACTTTACCACTGGGCATCACCTACGCCGTATGGTCTGGGGTTGGCATTGTTGCTGTCTCGATTTTTGGCTGGCTCTTTTATAAACAATCTCTAGACCTTGCCGCAATTGTCGGCATGGGCATGATTTTGGCAGGCGTTCTAACAATCCACCTCTTTTCCAAATCTGCTGCTATTCACTAAGCCAGAATACCATTCCAATAAAATACCATTTTCTTTCAGCATGTTAACTATTCATTTAGGCTGACATGCAGCAAAAGCGCTGATTTTTCGAATTCTTTAACCAAAAAAGCACCTACCATTCGGCCTAACCTGTTGAAAAAAAACATTTTCCATAATTTTCTAAATCTTTACCTAGTTTATTTGGAGATTGAAAATCGCTCTCGGTCAAAATGAGGCCAATGTGCTGCATGAGGTAGCGCGGCTTTGAGGAGTTACAGGCATGGTTTTCTTTCTAATGGCCATATCGTTGTTATTGATTGCTTACGGCTATCACCAGCCAACAACAAAATCTGTGGTGCATGTGAAGATGCAGACACGCCTGAAACAATCATTCTCTTCAATCGAAGTAGACAAGAATTGAGTTAACGGGGAAATACAATGAAAACTTTGGCAGCAACAACTTTGGCATTTATGTTGGTCACAGCAGGCTTGGCTTTGGACTTTTCAGTCAATATGTCGAGCACACCATCAATTGAACAAACACCAGCTCAATTCAGTACAATTTACTAAGCGAAAGCGCCCGGCATTTCCTCCCTTAAAAAAGGTCGGGCTCCCCTCCCAAGTCGTTTGGTCGGTGACGATTGTGGCAAAACACTATTGTTACCGCAATAATTGGAGAACTGAATTGAATGTGAGAGCGGCGTAAAGCCTCGACCAGAAATGGTTCGAGGCTTTTGCTATTTTGCCAGCTCTTCTAACTCGATTAATGTGCCGTCAAAATCCTTTGGGTGAAGGAACAAGACTGGCAATCCATGCGCACCAATTTTGGGTTCACCATCTCCTAAAACCCTTGCGCCTTCAGCGCTTAGTTTTTTGGCCGCAGCGCGAATATCTAAAACTTCAAAACACATGTGATGGATACCGCCTGATGGATTCTTGTCCAAGAAACTGGCAATTGGCGAGCCTTCTCCTAGTGGGTGCAACAGCTCAACTTTTGTGTTGTCGAGCATGACAAACACAACGGTGACCCCATGCTCGGGCAGGTCTTGTGGGGCAGATACTCTTGCGCCGAGCATGTCACGATATTTTGCTGTTGCCGCATCCAAATCAGGAACGGCAATAGCAACGTGGTTGAGTTTACCGATCATCCTTCGTTCCTCAACTTGCCTTCAATCCGGCTCATCACCGCGTTTGCCGCATCAAGCACATTGGTGCCGGGGCCAAAAATGTCCGCAACACCTGCATCGCGCAGCATTTGATAATCTTGCTCTGGGATTACGCCGCCAGCAAAGACCGAAATGTGACCAGCGCCTTTTTCACGCAAGATATCAATGAGTTCTGGGATAAGCGTTTTATGCCCCGCCGCCAAGGAAGACGCGCCGATGCTATCCACCTTTAGCGCAATGGCTTTGTCTGCCACCTCTGAAGGTGTTTCAAACAGATCGCCAATATGCACCTCAAAACCCATATCTGCGAACGCCGTCGCAATCACTTTGGCGCCCCGATCGTGCCCGTCTTGGCCCATTTTACCGATATAAATTGATGGTTTGCGCGACAGGTTCACGCTAAATTCACCAATGCGCGCCTGAATGGCTTTATATTCAGGATCGTCACCATATTGATGGTCGTAAACCCCTGAAATTACTTTGGTTGATGGCTTATGCCGATCAAACACTTCTTCCATCACATCCGAAATTTCGCCAAGCGTCGCCCGCGCCCGCGCCGCGTCAATTGCAGCGGCCAAAAGGTTGCCCTGCCCTTTGCGCGCCACTTCGCGCAGCGCGTCCAGCGTTTCTTGCCATTTGACTGGATCGCGGGTTTCGCGGATTTTCTTGATCGACGCGATCTGCTCTAGCCGAACCGCTTTATTGTCGATGTCCAAAATGTCCAGATCATCTTCTTGATCCAACCGATAACGGTTGACCCCAACAATCACGTCTTCGCCCTTATCGACCTTAGTCTGACGGATCGCAGCAGCGCGTTCGATTTCAAGCTTTGGTGTGCCTTCTTGCACGGCTTTGGTCATGCCGCCCTGCGCTTCGATCTCTTTGATCATCGCGCCGGCTTTGGCCACCATGTCGGCGGTCAGGCTTTCGACGTAATAAGAACCGCCCAACGGATCAACCACATCGGTCACCCGCGTTTCATGTTGCAAAATAAGCTGCGTGTTTCGCGCAATGCGCGACGATGTTTCTGTCGGCAAAGCAATCGCTTCATCAAAAGAGTTGGTGTGCAAACTTTGTGTGCCGCCCAAAACAGAAGCCATTGCTTCGTACGCGGTGCGCACCACATTGTTGTACGGATCTTGCTCGGTCAGCGACACGCCGGACGTCTGGCAGTGGGTTCTGAGCATCATGGAACGCGGGTTTTTCGCCCCCAAATCCTTCATAATATCCGCCCAAAGCGTGCGTGCAGCGCGCAATTTGCAAACTTCTGAAAAGAAGTTCATGCCGATGCCGAAAAAGAACGACAAACGCCCCGCAAACGCATCTATGTCGAGCCCTTTTGCTTGGGCCGCGCGCACATATTCAATGCCGTCTGCCAGCGTGTAAGCAAGCTCTTGGGTCGCTGTCGCCCCCGCTTCGTGCATGTGATAGCCAGAGATCGAAATAGAATTATATTTCGGCATAAATTCCGCCGTATGCGCAATAATATCCGCAATAATCCGCATGCTTGGTTCTGGCGGATAAATGAACGTATTGCGCACCATGAATTCTTTTAGAATGTCATTTTGAATGGTGCCAGAAAGCTTATCTTGGCTCACGCCCTGCTCTTCTGCTGCCACAACAAACATCGCCAGAACGGGGATCACCGCCCCGTTCATGGTCATCGAAACAGACATTTCATCCAGTGGGATACCGCCAAACAAAACCTTCATGTCTTCAACGCTATCGATGGCAACGCCTGCTTTACCCACATCGCCCGTTACCCGCTCATGGTCACTATCGTAACCCCGGTGCGTCGCCAAATCGAAAGCAACGGACAGGCCTTTTTGGCCCTTTTCCAGTGCCTGCCGGTAAAACTTATTACTTTCCGTCGCTGTGGAGAACCCTGCATATTGACGGATCGTCCAAGGACGGTTGGCATACATTGTCGCCCGCACGCCACGCGTAAACGGCGCTTCGCCGGGCATCGCGTCGGCTGCGCTTTGGGGCACATCGTCCGCAAAATAGACGGGCTTTACGTCCACCTCCCCATATTGGGTTTCAAGGGCAGCCGGCTCTTTGCCGCGAAGTTCGCCTTCGGCAATGCCCTGCCATTTGGCGTAGGTGTCGGATTTGATGCTCATAGCTCTTCAAACTCCATGATCACTTCATCCACCGCCAAAACAGACCCGATGCCTGCCGAGATCGACTTCACGCGGGCTTTCTTTTCCGAGCGCAGCACGTTTTCCATTTTCATGGCTTCAACGATGGCAAGGGCTTGCCCGTCTTCAACAATATCGCCTTCTGCCACTTCAATGCGCACCACTTGGCCGGGCATTGGACAAAGCAGATATTTAGTCATATCCGGTGGCAATTTAATCGGCATATGTTCCATCAGGTCAGCAACCCGAGGCAACAGCACTTGTACCTTTAAGTCCGCACCGCGATAGCGCATTTTGAACCCATAGGAGGTGCGTTTAACCTGCACCACCATGTGCTTTTCATCGCCCACGCGGCCCTTGGCCAGCGTATCACCCGGTGCCCAATCCGTGTCGATGCGGATCAAGGTCTCAAAATTGTCTTCCCGATCTTGCCAAATCACCGCATCTTTTTGCACTAAGAAGTCAAAGCGGTCTTCGCCAATGATCACACTGCGCTGATTGCCATTTTGCGCCAGATCAAGCGTTGTCGCTTCGGCAAAGCCACGCCCTTCAATTTTGTGCGCCATGTGCGCGGCCAATCCGGCCAGCAATTTCAGCGAGGCTTTGGGCAGTTCTACGCCGTCAAAACCGTCTGGAAATTCTTCTGCAATATAGCCCGTGGTCAAACGACCTTCACGAAAGCGCTCTTGCTCCATCACGGCGGATAGGAACGGAATATTGTGGCCAATGCCTTCAAGTTCAAACCCATCCAACGCGTCGGACATGGCTTCGATCGCGGTCAAACGATCTGGCGCCCATGTGCATAATTTGGCGATCATCGGGTCGTAAAAAGTGGAGATTTCGCCCCCTTCAAACACACCAGTGTCGTTGCGCACAATCAGGTCGTCGGTTGTAATTTCAGACGGCGGGCGATAACGAGTCAAACGGCCAATGGAGGGAAGGAAATTGCGATAGGGATCCTCAGCATAAAGCCGGGACTCAATTGCCCACCCATTGAGCGTGACCTCATTTTGGCCGATCGATAGCTTCTCGCCCGCCGCGACGCGGAGCATTTGCTCCACTAGATCAATCCCTGTGATCATTTCGGTTACAGGGTGTTCCACCTGCAGCCGTGTGTTCATCTCAAGGAAATAGAAATTTCTATCGCCATCCACGATGAATTCCACCGTGCCAGCGCTTGTGTAACCAACCGCCTGCGCCAATGCACAAGACTGTTCGCCCATTTTTTTGCGTGTCTCTTCATCCAAAAATGGCGAAGGCGCTTCTTCGATCACCTTTTGGTTGCGGCGCTGAATGGAACATTCGCGCTCGCCCAAATAGATGCAATTGCCGTGACTATCGGCCAGCACTTGAATTTCAATGTGGCGCGGGTCGGTGACGAACTTTTCGATGAAAATACGATCATCGCCAAAGCTTGATGCCGCCTCTGATTTTGAACGATCAAAACCTTCGCGCGCTTCATTGTCGTTCCAGGCGATCCGCATGCCCTTACCACCACCACCAGCAGAGGCTTTGATCATCACCGGATAGCCAACTTTGTTGGCAATCTTTACCGCGTCTTCCGCGTCTTCAATCAATCCCATATGCCCGGGAACAGTGGAAACATTGGCTTCCGCCGCGATCTTTTTGGAGGTGATTTTGTCCCCCATCGCTTCAATGGCTTTGGTTGGTGGGCCAATAAACACAATGCCATTTTGCTTCAACGCTTCACAAAACGAGGCATTTTCACTCAAAAATCCGTATCCCGGATGCACTGCTTCTGCGCCTGTTTCTTTACAAGCTGCGATGATCTTGTCTGCAAGCAAATAACTTTCGGCAGCTGGCGACCCACCAATATGCACCGCCTCATCCGCCATTTCCACATGCAAGGCCTCACGGTCTGCGTCTGAATAAACAGCAACCGTTTTGATGCCCATTTTCTTGGCAGTTTTGATCACCCGACAGGCAATTTCACCCCGGTTAGCAATTAGGATTTTTGAGAACATTTGTTTCTCTCCAATTCTTCGAGCACCTCGACAGGTGCTGTCCATAACTTCGTCATTGTCGGGCTTGACCCGACAATCCATGTTGTTTTGACATTCCCGATGGATCCTCGGGTCAAGCCCGAGGATGACGGGACGTGTATGTTACTCAGGCCGACGACACACAAAATCAATTTCCACCAAGGCTTCAAGCGCTAAACCTGTCACCCCAATGGTCGTGCGTGCAGGGCGACGATCTTTCGGGAAAAACGACTGATAGGTCTCATTAAACTGCGCATAGTCGCCATAAAAGTCAGTCAAATAACACCGCGCCATCATCACGTGGCTTAGGTCCAACCCAATGCCCGCAAGGACGATTTTGAGGTTTTCCATCACCCGAATGGTTTGCGCCTCAATCCCCTCAGGCAAAGGCGCATCCGGCGCATTTGGGTCCGTTGGCATTTGCCCTGTGACAAATATCCAGCCGTTAGCTTCTGTTGCGTGTGAAAATGGCGCCACTGGCCGTGGACCATCTGAAATCATGTGAAATAGTGGATCAGTCATTTGTTTTTCCTTTAGTCCCCCACCCTTAATCCCTCCCCACAAGGGGGAGGGAAACTGGGCCATTTTCGTGTCGTCGACAGTGATTGCGCCGACAATGTTGTTCGTCCGGTGTCGCAATATCCCCAGTCTACTCCCTCCCCCTCGTGGGGAGGGTTGGGGTGGGGGGAAGCCCCCCCCTACAACGGAATATTGTCGTGCTTTTTCTTGGGCATCGACTGTTGCTTGTTCTTTAGCGTTTCAAACGCCCGCGCCACGCGGCGGCGGGTGTTGTGGGGCATGATCACATCGTCGATGAAGCCGCGTTCGGCTGCGACGAACGGGTTGGCGAAGCGGTCTTCGTAGTCTTTGGTGCGTTTGGCAATTTTGTCGACATCGCCGAGTTCTGCACGATAGAGAATTTCGGTTGCGCCTTTTGCGCCCATTACGGCGATTTCGGCGGTGGGCCACGCGTAGTTTACGTCGGCACGGATGTGTTTTGAGGCCATAACGTCATACGCACCACCATAGGCTTTGCGGGTGATCACGGTGACTTTTGGCACCGTGGCTTCGGCATAGGCAAACAGGAGTTTGGCGCCATGCTTGATGATGCCGCCATACTCCTGCGCTGTCCCGGGGAGGAAACCGGGCACGTCAACTAGGGTTAGAATGGGGATATTAAACGCATCGCAAAAGCGCACGAAACGCGCCGCTTTTTTGGATGAGTTAATGTCTAAACACCCGGCCAGCACCATCGGCTGGTTGGCCACAACCCCCACGGTTTGGCCGTTTAGCCGAATAAAGCCGGTCAATATGTTTGCCGCATGTTCGGCTTGGAGTTCCAAAAAATCGCCCTCGTCTGCGATTTTTAAGATCACCTCTTTCATATCATATGGCTTATTGGCGCTGTCCGGGATGATTGTATCAAGGCTCATATCGGGGCGATTGACCACGTCATTCACATCGACCTTTGGTGCCTTTTCATTTGCATTGAGTGGCAAATAGTCTACCAAGCGGCGCACTTCTAATAGCGTTTCAACGTCATTCTCAAACGATGCATCGGCAACGGAGGAGATTTTACAGTGGGTTGACGCGCCGCCCAATTCTTCTTGGGTTACGGTTTCGTTGGTCACGGTTTTCACCACGTCGGGTCCGGTCACAAACATGTAGCTTGTGTCTTTCACCATATAGATGAAGTCGGTCATCGCAGGCGAATAAACCGCACCACCAGCGCAAGGGCCCATAATCACCGAGATTTGCGGCACGGCGCCAGAGGCCATCACATTGCGCAAGAACACATCAGCGTAACCACCAAGCGAAGCCACACCTTCTTGAATGCGCGCGCCGCCACTATCGTTCAAACCGATCACTGGCGCGCCATTTTGCACGGCCAAATCCATGATTTTGCAAATTTTCTTGGCGTGGGTTTCTGAAAGAGAACCACCAAAAACTGTAAAATCTTGCGAAAACACATAAACCATGCGGCCATTGACAGTGCCCCATCCGGTCACCACACCATCGCCAGGGACGATGTTCTCTTCCATGCCAAAATCTGTGCAGCGATGGGTGACGAACATGTCATATTCTTCAAAGCTGCCCGGATCGAGTAATACATCCAAGCGCTCTCGCGCGGTCAGCTTGCCTTTGCCGTGCTGCGTGTCGATCCGGCGTTGACCGCCGCCCAACCGAGCGTCACCGCGCTTTTGTTCCAGCTGCTCAATAATTTGTTGCATGAGGCCCCCACAAGATAATTGATTTGTTAAAAGGGAGCCTAGCCGTTCAAACGCTGTTTGCGAAGGGTCGAAAATGTGTACAAGAACACTGTATTTACATTGTTAATTGTAAACTTGTATAATTTGTGTAATCTTGCGTTGAAGGTGTTCAAAACGAAAAGACCTCATGGTGAGCCTGTCGAACCATGGATGTAGTGCTCTGCGGCGCCATCCTTCGACAAGCTCAGCATGAGGCTCAGAGAAATGCGCAAAAAGGTGCGAAAACAATGGCACAACGCAAAATCTTTGCAGGCATCAAACTTCGCGCCCTGCGGGAAAGCCACAAGCTGACCCAAGCAGAGTTCGCCAATCGGCTAGACATTTCCACCAGCTATGTGAACCAACTTGAAAACAATCAGCGGCCGGTAACCGCGTCGATTATGCTTGGTTTGGCCGAAACCTTCAATGTGGACGTGACCACCCTCCTCGCCGATAAGTCAGATCGTTTGATCGTTGATCTCAAAGAGATTTTCGCCGACCCGATTTTCGCCGACGCGCCGCCAGGCCTACAAGAATTGAAGAACCTCGCCACCAACACGCCGGATGCAGCACACGCTTTTTTGCGGCTATATGAAGCCTATCGCAAATCTAATGAGCGAATGGCAGGTGTAGATGACGTGTTGATGCGCGAGCAATCAAGCAACGTGCAAACCTCTTATGAAGAAGTGCGTGATTTTTTTCATTATGCAGATAATTACATCGATCCGCTCGACCGCGCTGCCGAAGAACTGGCGGGCGAAGCCGCGCTAAATCACCATCAAAAGCTGGAACGGCTAGTAGCCTATTGCGCCGAAGTGCACGAACTGGGCGTTGAATTTGTTCTGCCGAACAAACGCGACATGATCCGCCAGTTCGACCGCACACGCCGCATTATCCGCATCAACGCGACGCTGGAAAAGCCAACGCAGTTTTTCCAACTGGCGAACCAGTTGGCATTGCTTGAACAGGCAAGCCTGATCAATGACATTTTAGAAAAAGCAAACTTCAAACGCCCAGAAGCGCGGGCGATTTGCCGGATCGGTTTGGGCAATTATTTCGCAGGTGCATTGCTGATGCCCTATGCGGCATTCTTAAAAGAAGCCGAGATCGTGCGCTACGACATCGAAGTTTTGGCCAACCGATTTGGCGCGAGCTTGGAGCAAGTGGCGCATCGTCTATCGACATTACAACGCCCCCAACATCGTGGCATTCCGTTTTTCTTTGCCCGGGTCGACCAAGCTGGCACCATCACCAAACGTCACTCAGCAACCGCGTTGCAGTTCGCTCGTTTTGGTGGCGCTTGCCCCTTGTGGAACGTGCATAAAGCCTTTGAATTTCCAACTCAAATTATCCGCCAACGCGCCGAAACGCCGGACGGAAAACGCTATTTATGCTTGGCGTGGATCAACGAAAAGCGCGCCGGCGGTTATCGTCAACCAACCCGTCGCTATGCCTATGCATTGGGGTGTGAAATCACCCACGCAGATAAACTGATCTATTCGGAAGACTTGGATATTTCAGAAAGCGCCGCGTTTGACCCCATTGGCATTTCCTGCCGCATTTGCGAGCGCAAAAACTGCACCCAACGCTCCGTGCCACCCATCGCTGCTGAGATTTCCATCTCGCCGGATGAGCGCAGCGTGGTGCCTTATGATATTGTTTGAGGCACAAATAATCCCTCCTCAAAAATGAGAAGGGACTATTAAGGACGGGGAACCGCCCAAACAGTTTGCGCTAAATTTTGGGCTTAGGCTTCCTTGTCGACCAAAGTGCCTTCACCTTTGTTCACAGGTGCTTTTGCTTGTTCGCGTTGTTCTTGAACTTGCTGGATATTCTCTTTGTTTTCTGTCGCCAAGTTCACACGTTTTTCGTCGTTCTGCGCAACTTCAATTTGTTGTTTAACCGGGTTTGCACGGTCATAAATCGGGGATTGGCTTACGCCTGCTATCGCACTCATGTCACTTCACTCCTAAAGACTACGTTGCCACCAATCATTAAGCGTTGGCGGCGCTACTCACTTCAATTTCTAAACTGCAATATCCAACAAGGCGCCGGTGCCATCTGACTTGGCCAAATGCAACTCCTCAACAACATGTTCCATTGCCGAAATCTTTGCTTCGTTGGCTGCCTCAACAGCATGCAACTTGGCTTTCGCAATGGTCAGCTTCATTTGGTCTTCCAGCGGTTGGGTTACTGAATAACCGCCCTTCACCCCAGAAAGTGCACTCATGTCACTTCTCCTTGGATACAAAACTTCTAACCCACCATACCAAAGCCGAAATAAGGCCCAGTTAGAATGAATGATCAAATTGCGCAGAGTTTTGAAAGCGTTTGCTCATCAAAAAAGCCCCCACCAATGGCAGGGGCTATATGTAGGAGATCAGTGAATAGTCGACTTACTCGTCGCTTACCGCATATTCTTTGAGTAATTTTTCGTTCTTGGCATTCTCTAGTTTTGAATACACTTCTTCTGACTTGCGCTGATCAAACCGATATTTGACCACATTCACCAAGCAGATCATCAACATGGCAAGACCCATCACCCAATAACCTTTGGTGGCAAGATCAACATTTACAATCCAAATTGATATGCCCAAAAGACCCAGGGCGGTAAGAACGCCTGCACCATTGAAAAGAATGTAAATTGAATTTTCGTCGTTACGCATTTTCAGTTTCCTCTTTAAATAAATTTCGTGTTGATGGTTCTAGTTTTGTTGCTGTTTAAGGCGAGCGAGCACATCGCTGGCATCAACCTTTGATTTGTCGCCAAAGCCTGCTGTTGCCAACCGATCACCAATATCTGACTTGTTTAGACCGGCATCAATTTGATCCAACACGTCCCCTTCCTCAAGCGGGTCAGCAGAGCTGGTCACACGCGCAATCAAGTTCTCAGCTTCATTGATGGCACTTGTGCCGGACAAATTGCGGTTTAGAGTTTGTTGCGCCCGTCGATCCGCACTAATAGCTCTTGCCGTCACCAATCCTTGTTTCAAATCCACAATACGTCGATGCGCTTTTTCAACGGAAGATTGCGTGCGTGAAACGCGATTGCTTAGCTCATCCAATGTTGAACTGCGCACACCTATTTCGTTTTCCAATTCTGCAATCGCTTCTGCTGCATCCATGGCCAACTGCTCTTTGCCTGCATCAAGAGCGGAGGATGCCCGCTTTTCCAAATCCTTGGCTCGCGCCTTAAGCGAATTAAGGACTTTTTCTTCATTTCGCTTCCGAATAATCAAAGAAGCCAGCGTTTGCTTTGCGCCTGCCAAACCAGCCTCTGCTTCACGCACTTTTTGCTCGATCAGTTCAACACCATATTTGTCGACCAGTTGATCATCTGCTTTGGCGCTAAAACTCTTTAGCAATGTTGAGAATAAGTTGGTCACTTCGTTTCCTTTATTTTGAACACCGTTCACAATTCATAAGATACATCATTTTAAACGGCGTTCAATAGAAAAATTAAACAGTGTTCAAAAAAAGTCTGTTTTGAAGGGATTTAGTTTGCTGAAAATTCGATAAAAACGAATATTTTTAAACACTTACATGGTTCAAATCAAAGAAGAACTATTTTGAATTTTTATAGGCTTCTAGATGAATTGAGACCAAATCATGAGCAATTTTGTCGATGTTTTGATTCATAATCAGCTGCAATCGCCCAGAATTTTCCAATGACGAGACGCTGTGGACACTAGCAAATAGCAGCCGACTTGCCTCTTGGGCGCTCTGCGCGCTCAAATCCGGTCGCTCTGCCATAAAACACTCTACCAACAAACTGATAAGCCCATCAATTTTACCCACATACCAGTCTGGCACTGCGGCCCCCGGCGCGCGCTTGAATTCAAACAAAGCGTTCCACAAGTTTTTGTTGTCTCGCACATAAGACAAGAACACATCGGCGTAACGGTGCAAGGTTTGCCCATCCACCTCACCTTCCCTAGCGTCCAAAAAAGCCTTTGCCAAACCGTTCAACGTCCCCACATTTACAGCCGTCACAATCGCATCAAGGTCATCAAAGTGATGATATAAAGTACCCGGTGCATATCCAATGGCTTTGGACAATCCGCGAGCCGACAGCTTTTCAACCCCATCCGCTACAATAATGGATGTCGCAGTTTTAACAATCAGCGCCGCCAATTCTTCTTTCGTGTGATCCGCTCGCCTCGCCATGGGGCAACTCCCTGTTCTGAACAACGTTCAATTACGTGTTCAGCGCTGATTTGGCAAGCACTTTGAGAATTTGGACGAGATAGATATCTGTTTCGCTAAGCTTAGTTGGATACTCACAACGCACAAAAAAACCCAAGCAAAACTGCATGGGTTTGTTAATCGTCGACTTGCCAAAGGGTTAAGCCAAAATGGGGATGGTTATTAGTTCTTGCCCAAATAGCCCATACCACCAATTTGTGCCTGTTGCATTTCATCTAGAGCAGAGAGAACCAGCGCTAAACCGCTTTGCTTCTCGCCCATTTCAACAACTACTTTTGGCGCTTTTGGTTTTTTATTTGTAAGATTGTCGATCAACCTCATGACACCTAGAGGCTCGGCATAGATCAAATCTCTTTCCACAATTTTTCTCCCTCAAACCATTATGGCTCCCATTTTAGCGCAACCCAAATAACGGGCGTTTAAGTGGAAAGATAAAATTTTATCTAACTCATTTAAGTGAATTATTTCAGACCATTACTCTTTTACAGAGGCAATGGTTTGCATTTTCTCCAACAGGAATTCTTTGAACACCCGCACCCGCGTGGGCATAAGACGTTTGTCCGCATAAACCAAAAAAACATGACGCATTTCCGTTTCAAAATCGGACAGGACCCGCACCAACGCCCCATCACGAACCGGCGCGTGCAAATAAAATCGCGGCCCATATACAATGCCTAGTCCCTTGATCGCGGCATCAACGACGCCACGAATAGAACTAATCACATAGCGCGGGGTTGGGGTCAGTTCATAGCGACCAAGTGGGGTCTTAAATGCCCAAACCTTCATGGGGTCGGACGTGAGCAAATCAAAAGAAGGCAAATCCTGCGGCATCGACGGTGCACCGAATTGGGCCAGATATTGCGGTGATGCAGCGACCCACATTTCGGTATCAAAGACCTTCTTTTGAACCAGCCCTGTCTGTGTTGGAGGCACCACGACAACGGATAGGTCCAATTGATCATCAATGAATTGCTGGTCGTTTATTGCAAAACGCAGATTGATATCAACACCTGGATGCATCGCCAAAAACTCAACAACCCAGCCGTGCAAGTAGTCGATCGCCATCGATTCAGGGCAGGACAGGCGGATGGACCCTTGCAATGTTTCGCCATCATCGCTGAGCAAGGAAATTTGTTCTTGCAAATGCGAGAACCCAGAACTCAGCGCGTTGAAATAGCGTTCGCCTGCTGTGGTCAATTGGAAGCGCTTGGCACTGCGGTGCAAAAGCTTTTGCCCCACCCGCTCCTCAAGTTGCACCAAGTTGCGCGAAAGGGTGGGAGCGGAAACACCAAGCTGTTTTGCTGCCAAAGTCATGCTGCCAGCCTCCACCATTTCGCAAAACCAGCTTAACGCGTTCAAATCTAATGATTTCATATTCGAAATTTCAACTTACCAAAATGTGTATTTACGCATCAAAAATGAAACATTACCTAGACATCCATACAAACGCAACCATGAGGAACACCAATGCAAAAACTTCCCGCTCGATTTCGCCAGCCCGTTGTTGGGCTGTGCATTATGCTTACTATGCTTACTGCAATGCCTGCTATTGTATTGATGCAGCGTTTGCCACCACAAGCTGATTTCAACAGCATTTGGATTGAAACAATCGGCCAAGTCGCCCCGTTCGCAATCCCCCTTGGAATTACCAGCGCCATCGTTTTTAATCTTTTTGCAAACCTGTTTGTCGAGCAAGTGCGCTAAAAAGCCAACAGGACGCGGCTTTGGGTCGCGTCCAAATGCCTTGCCAAACTCTTTTATTGCCGATAGCCCTCCACCACTAGCAAAGAGCAACGTGGAAATGAGCGCATGGTCGACCAAGCAAATGAGATCCAACACAAGTGGCATGAAGACATCATTGCCATCGTAACGGGCACACTGTTGGTCGCGCTTGGCGTTACGATGTACAAACACACATTGCTGGGTACCGGCGGCATCAACGGTCTAGCTTTGCTGCTCAATTATGTGACGCCCTTCGGCTTTGGCCTGCTATTCTTTGTGCTAAACCTGCCATTTTATTGGCTGGCATGGAAACGACTTGGCGCAGCCTATACCATCAGAACATTTGGCGCCGTCGCACTAGTTTCCCTGCTGGTGCAGGTCACCCCATCTTTGATCAGCTTCGACCACCTGAACCCCTATTTTGCCACCATAATTGGCGGCATCTTAATGGGCACCGGCTTGTTGATCTTGTTCCGGCATAAGGCAGGACTTGGTGGCGTGAACATTCTTGTTGTCTATTTGCAGGAAACCTACAACATTCGCGCCGGCTATCTGCAAATGGGCATCGATTTAGCCATTCTTGTCGGCGCATTCTTTGTGCTGCCATTCGACAAAGTGCTGCTTTCCATCGTGGGTGCATTGGTGCTGAATTTGGTGATCGCGATGAACTTTCGCCCAGGTCGCTATGTTGGTTTTTCAGGCGCTTTCGTGGCTCAAAAGCAAGAAAAGAAATAGATACATTGCCTATTCAGCTGCCTTTGCAGATTGCGCCAAGGGCAGCGTAACCCGGAAGCACGCGCCCTCACCGCTACCCCGCACCAAGTCTAGTTTTCCATTCATATGACTTACGATCTGCGAACTGATGGATAGGCCAAGACCAGAACCAGTTTGCGCATTCGAAACGCCGCGATGCCCACGTGAAAACTTACTGAACACCCGCTTGCGGTCCATGGGCGCAATACCCGGGCCATTGTCCTGAAACTCAATCTGCAAACGCTTACCTACCTGTTTCATGCTCAATTCGACATAGGGTTCTTCGCTGTCATTGTATTTTACAGCGTTGGAAATCAAATTGATAAAGACCTGGCAAAGCCTATCACCATTACCCTCCACAAGCGGTGCGTCAGATGCAGGATCAAACCGCACTTCAATGCCAGAGGACTTTGCAAGCGGGTCACAAACCAGCGCCGCGCGCTGCAGTACCTTGGTCACATCAACAGGCTCGTTTGCCCATGTTTTCTCGCCGCGCTCCAACGCGCTGAGGTCCAATATCTCATCTAGCAACAGTGTTAAGCGCAGACTCTCGGTGTGAATGGTCGATAGGAAACGTTGGCGTTGCTCGCTGGTCACCCCTTCAGGGTCCAACAAGATTTCCGAGAATGAGCGAATGGATGTCATGGGCGTGCGCACTTCATGACTGACCTGACTTAAGAACTCATCCTTTTCTTGATCAAGTTCGCGCAGTTTTTCGTTGGCGTCTTGAAGTTTTTCAGCTGTCAGTTTTAGTTCTTCTGATTTTTGTTCAAGCTGCTGCGAATACTCAATGACTTGCTGAGTCTCATCCGCGATCTGCATCACTTCTTGTAGCGAAATATTATCACCCGAAACCACCTGCGAAAGCATAACGTGTGCCGATGCGGCACCAATGGAACCGGCAAGCTCCTTTTCCAAATGCGCGATAAATTCCGGTGTCGGTTCAAATCGCGTCCGACTACCCACTTCACGCTTTACATAATCGTCAAAAATCCCAGTAGCTTTTTCCGCCCCGAGCACGCGCTGCGCCACGAAGAACAAATCGTTCGCCGCTGCAGATGAACGCATAAAACGGGTTTCAGTTCCCGGCAACCGGCGAAAAGCATCAACAAACAGTGTGCTTTGAATGCGTTCAAGAGCTGATTGATTGGTGGACAAAGAAACCAAAACCAACAACCCTGAGTTCGCCAGCAGGCTCCAAAATACCGAATGGACAAGCGGATCAACGCCTTCCAAGCCAAACAGCGCTTCCGGTCGCAAGAACCCAATCCCATATGGGCCATGCGTCACCCAATCAGCGATCACGCCGCCTGTTTCAAAGAAACTTGGCAAAAACAGCGTGTAAGCCCAAACAGAAAATCCTACAAAAAGCCCCACGCCCGCCCCTTTGGCCGTCGCGTCACGCCAATAGAGCGCAGCGATAATGGGCGGCAAAAACTGCGCTACACCAGAAAAGGAAATCAAGCCAATCCGCGCCAACGCGCCAGAACCGTTAGTCAACCAAAAATACAAGAATCCCAACGCCAAAACCGCACAGATGGAAATGCGCCGACTATTGAGCAAGAGATTGGTTACGCCCTGTCCATCGTCAGAATCTGCCATCCAAGGTGTTCTGAGCGCAATTGGCATCACGATATGGTTGGAAACCATGATGGAGAGAGCAATTGAAGCAATAATGATCATCGACGTGGCCGACGAGAACCCACCAATAAAAGCAAAAAGAGCCAGCAGTTCTTGACCATGGGCAAGTGGTAAGGTCAAAACGAACATGTCCGGATCAGTGCCCGGGGGCAACAAGTTCAGCCCCACAATCGCGATGGGAAGGGTGAACACGCTCATGCCCAAAAGATACAATGGAAACAACCAACTTGCGGTGCGCAAATGGTTTTCATCGGAATTCTCAACAACGGTAGTTTGAAACTGTCGCGGCAAACAAATGATCGCGGCGGCAGACAACACCAAGATGGTGACCCAACGGGTGCTAAACCCACCATTTTCATGCAAAGTAACACCTGCGCTTTCTGCACGGGCAAAGATTTCTGAAAAACCGCCTCCAATTCCAAATACCACAAAAATGCCCACAGACATCAGCGCAACAAGCTTCACAATCGCTTCAAAAGCAATCGCCGCAACAACCCCGTGATGCTGCTCTTTGGCATCCACGTTTCTTGTACCAAACAGGATCGTAAACAATGCCATGCCTGCAGCAACGCCCAGTGCCAAGCGGTTGTCGTCAGTTCTATCGCCAATGCTAGCAACGATCGTGTCCGACGAAATCACCGAAAGGCTGGTGGTAATCGCTTTGAGTTGCAAGGCGATATAGGGAGTTGACCCGATCACAGCGATCAAGGTCACCAGCACCGCCAAACGGTTGCTTTTGCCAAAGCGCGACGAGATCAAATCCGCAACCGAAGTAATGCGCTGATTGCGGCCAATGCGCACCAATTTGCGCAAACCAAACCACCACCCGACGAACACCAGTGTCGGCCCTAAATAGATGGCAAAAAACTCAAGCCCGCTTCGTGCGGCAGAGCCCACCGCTCCGTAAAAAGTCCAACTGGTGCAATAAACTGAAATGGCCAGCGTATAGACCAGTGGAGAGCGCAAGAAGTGCCCACGATTTCCCGCAGCCCAGCGTTCCGAAAAATACGCCAGGGCGAAGAGCAATACCACATAGCCAACCGCGATAAAAATGACAAGATTGGCTGAAATCATTGCTTGCGATCCGGCTTTGGCTCTGCATTGCGCACTTCGGCTGAGGCACGGGGCAACCCTTGGGTCAAAATGTAAGACGCCAGCACCAAAAACAGCCAAACAAAAAACAGATAGCCAACAATCAACGGGATGCCAAATAGACTAACATCCACGTCAAACAACATCACGATTGGCGGCATGATCAGCATCGCTCCCAAAACGGGGAGAAAAAACGCGAACCCTTCGCTACGCTTACGACCGGCCATCAACAACTCAAGCGGCTGCCTGCTCCATAAGTTGGCGCACAGCTTCTACCACTTCATTATTTGAATAGGGCTTGGTCACAAAACCGTTGGCGCCAAGCTCTTCAGCGATACGCCGATCTTGGATTTGCCCTTTAGCGGTCAACATCAAAATGGGCAAGTCTTTGGTGCTCGGCTGCGCGCGCAAATGTTTAAGCACTTCAAACCCCGATTTTTTGGGCAACATAACATCAAGCACCAACACCTTTGGTGCATGCTCCCCAACCGCGGCGATTGCAGCATCACCATCAGTAACTGCGCAAATGCTCCACCCTGCCCGATTGAGTATAAAGTCCAGCGAATCAAGGATGCTCGGCTCATCCTCGACGATTAAAATATCTACGGCCACGTATAGTCCTCCCGTGTGCTGGTATCGATCCCTCTCATCGATACCAACCGCAATACCTTATGCACTTTTGTCTTTATCGCCAACATCGAAATTTGTACTAACCAGGGGTCGACGTACAGAATGCATTGAATCAACACT
>Ga0189291_100173_pt1 | contig 53036 bp, 69 predicted proteins | sample UW1redminimetaG_FD_130331 | JGI IMG/M metagenome (GOLD analysis project Ga0189291, IMG submission 130331) | Marine microbial communities from the Costa Rica Dome - UW179B-red mini metaG | ecosystem: Environmental > Aquatic > Marine > Oceanic > Photic zone | place: Costa Rica: the Eastern Pacific... | reverse complement strand
ATGATCGGCTGGCTTTCCAAATCGTCTGTTCCACTTCTCGCGGCTGATAAAACCGCTGGTGCCGATGACGCAGTCGCCTTGATGTTTGTGTCGGATGATGTCACCGGCGATGTCGGTTTCCATCTCGTCGCCACAGAAGGGGCAGGGTTCGATAGGGTCCGCAGCTGCGAGACTGAGTGCCGATATAACGCTTCCCAAGATTTGACCGCTGTCAAATTCGCAAGGGGCTTCAAGCTTCGGGTTGGTGCGATTTGTGAAGTCCAACTGCATGCAATTATCGCAGATTTCATCACCGGCAGAGGAGTCGGTGTATCGCATTTTGTGTGAAGAATGTGTCGTCATCTATCCCTCCCTTGTGTCTCTTGATTGTATCAGGGGAACACGGGGCCACGCTGAGCCGCCCCGTGTCTGATTACTTGTTCTGCTCGTACAGATGCTGGTTCTGATTCAGCCGCTCTTCGTCAGTCTGTCGCTCAGGCGCTGAAGAGCTGATCTCCCCGCCCTCGCGCTGCACGAAGCCGCTCTCTTCGTTGATGACGACGCGCGGACTATGCGCGCCCGTGTGGATCTTCGACCAGACAGACAGGGCGAAGATCGCGATTACAGCGCCGACAAAGTAGCGGTTCAGAAAGCGCAGCTTATACGCGACAAAGAACGCAATCACCGACAGAATCAGAAGCGGAACCAGCGACATCAGCAGGTTCAGAAGGGGAAACTCGACGCTCATTTGCCGAAGACCTTGTTCTGAAGCCCGACACTGCCAAGAGCGTCGAAGGGTACGAAGACCGAAGCACCGGATTCAGCCAGCTGGGATAGCACTTCCAGCTTCTTATACTCCAGATACTCTGGAGTGATGGACTTCGCCGCAATTTCGTTCTCTTCAGCCGCTGCCATAGCGTTCTCTCGCCGGATTGCGCGACTGGCCTTCGCCGTCTCAAGCTTGGTCTGAATCTTGATCAGCTCGACCTGCTTACGAGCTTCTTCCTGCTCGATCTCAATCCGGCGTTCTTCAGCCTGCTCTTTGCGTTTGGTAATCACTTCTGGATACGCAACATCAGCCAGCCCGATGGTCTTCAGGGCGATGGGGTTCACCTTCATGATGTCCGCCAGTTTCGTCGTGAGCTGCGCATTGACGGCGTCGCGACTTGAGGCGATTTCATCAATCGTGAAGTCAGCCAGAACAGAGCGCACAGCTTCGCGGATGACGGGGCGACCGTAGGTCGAGTAGACCTGCTCGAAGGTGATGATGCGATGACCACTCTCGATCTCCTGCGGCTCGACCTTGTTCAGGATCGCATTGGTTTGCCCGTCGCGGATCGTCGCGGTCATGCGAATGTCGAACGTCATGGTCAGCTGGTTCTTCGGCATGAACAGGGTGAACTTCTCGGTGACAGAGGTATCGCTCTTGTTCACCAGGATCAGCTGATCGCAGACAGAACCAGGCGTCCAGCACTTGCGCATCCGAAAGGTGGAGGGTGAGATTGTGTCAGGGGCGTAACCCTGCGGGGTGAGAATCTTGCCCTCATACGCCGGCGGGACCGTGACGCGTTCGCCATAACAGGCAGAAAGGGTGAGCGTAGCTGCCAGAACGGCGGCGATTTTCAAAGATCGTTTCATTGTCTTCCTTCGTTTCTAAGATACGTCAGTCATGAGTTATTCCCGACAGCTTCATGTTATCGGGAAAGCACGGGGCCGCGCTGAGCCGCCCCGTGTGTTTGTCGCCAGCTCAAGGAACGTAAGTTTCAGTGATGCGACGGTAGATGCCAGCCAGTGCCTCGTAGATCTTGGTGAAGAAGTTCAGGATCAGGTCTTCGAAGACGTAGAGGAACGCTGAGAAGGGCCAAAGCGCGATCCAGCTGGTCAGACGGTGCTTGTGCGAGCCGGCTGTCGCGCTCTCAGGAAAGTAAGAGCTTTCAATGAAGCCTTCGCGCCCACCTTCAGGGTGATCCTTGTCGTAGTGCTTGCGCGACGAGGTGATTTGGCTCTGGACTGAATCGGACTTCATATGCCCTCGCCATTTGAACGTCGACCATGCAGCGCCGATCAGCGCGTAGAGAACCACCGTCAGCAGCATATGAATCGGACTTTGGATGAACGGCGCCAGTAGGTTTACGTCGAAGAAGATGAAGGAGATGATGCCGTAGACGATCAGTGCGATAATCGGAGCGATCAGACTATCCATCGCCGCGGACACGACGCAGATGACGAAGAAGATGGCAAGGGGCCAGAAGAGTGAGAAGGTAAAGAGTGCTGCAAGCATGTGTTTTCCTTTGCTTTGCGGGTTAACGGGAGATCAGGATCAGGATGATGATGATCAGAAGCGTCTCAAGGGACATTATGGATTCCTCTCAGCGTGTTTCGGAGCTTCGCAGTAAGACCACTGATGCATGTGGTGATCGAAACCCGGCACGCTCGCGCAGGCATGCATTTCAACCAGATGATGATCGTTGATGATTGCCTTAAACCGCGCACCGCGGGATCTTTCACTGTCCGACACTGATCGAATGAGCACGCGCCCGAGGACGTCGTGGGTCTTCGGGTTTGAAACCATTCTGCGCAGCATCTTGATCGAGCGGTCGGTCCAACCGATCTTTCCGATAAGTCTGGGAGCGTTCTCTCTTAGAACATTCTCTGCAAGATTGAGACGGTAGGCCACCATCTGCTTGTTGCTGCATACATAAACGACATCACCACGACCTGAAGCCGCAACCCTCATCGCATACTCCAGCGACCGGTGTGTGCGCCCAGATTGACGCGGCCCCATGCAGTAACCGTTGATCACATCAAAAGCTCCTTAACGATCTCCAGGGCGGAGAGGGTGCCAAGCGAGATGCTGAGCATCATCAAGACCGCACCCACCGTACAGACCAGTGCGATCCAAATACACGTCAGCAACTCCATTCACCCTCTCCCCCTGTTTGTCAGTGATGACTTATCATAGTCAGCGCAACGCGAGCCGCGCTGACTGGTAGCTGTTAAACTTCGTCCACTTCGACGACACGGAACGCTCGCTGAAAGGTCATGAAGTCTGGATCGTGCCACAAGATCGGCCCTTCGCCGGTCTGTTTGATCATGGATACCAGACCATAGCCCTTCTCAAGAGCGGCATTTGCGGTCGCGATAGAGGGTGTCAGCACGATATCGTGCCGCGATTGCCCGTCCTCCATCACGCCAAAGTAGACCTGGTGATAGTCAATCAGCGCCTGATCGACGGAGCGCGCGCGCACCATCAGGTCTTGATCGAACCCATCAGCGTTCACCGCTTGGATGAAGTACAGGTTCACCGGACCCTTTTGAATATCGTCATACCGATTTTGAAGCATCTTTCCGACCAATCCACCGCTCATGTTGCTCTCCTTTTCTATAAGTATTATCGCATTTTCGCGATTCAGTAAAGTCATAGCTGACTTATATCAGGCGTCAATAGTTACCTTCGGCAACCTGGCAGCAAAGCAAGCCGTTCCGGCGCCACATTTCAGTATCTGTCTTGCGATCCTCAAAAGCCAACTTGGGGTCATACCCGTAGCTGCGAACCTCCTCCAGAAGGATTTGCTTCATATCGGCGCTTGGAATGCGCGCCAGGTCGCCATACCGCATGAACAGCATCGGGCGAAGTCGCGGCGTTTCCTTCCAGAGAAGCTGCGCCGGCCGGCGATGCTCGCACATTGGCTCCATCAACCAGTCGTATGTCGTCACCCGCTGAGCTTCATTGCGACCGGTGACGAAGATGATGCGGTTTCCCGCGGTAACCAGTGCAGTGAGTGTCGCCCATGTTTCGGGGATCGGCGCGTCCTGCGCGACCATCTCGTCACTCAAGAAGGTCTTCCAGTCGGGCTTTTCTCGCTTGATCAGCGAGATGCGGTGCTCGGCGTTTGCCAAAGTCCCGTCGATATCAAAGATTATGTCGATTGTCTTAACTCCTTACCAGCTGCCAAATTCATCACCGCGTTGCGCTTCGCGGATCTCCTCTTCGACCTCCATCGCCTCAGCGGGCGACATTCGATCGAACCATGTCTTAGTTAGATACACCTGCGGCGTATTGACGATGTCATATTCGCCAATATGGGTCAGGACACCCTGTCGCTTGAGTTCAATGATGCCTTCGACATGATCCAGGCTCTCCGGTGTGTATCCAGAACCCGAGATGTATTCCTTGTAAGACATCCACTCCTTTGGAGTGATTCTCTTCGTAATGCTTGCAAGAGTCATATCTCCTGCTTTACCAATCGTTGACATCGACCCCTCCTGGAGTTATTGAAATGACCATATCCGACAACACGCTCTTGCGACTTGCCAACATCAGTGCAGGCTTTGTGCCCGTAAATGCCCTTGCGCGCGCCTGGCGACTTTGTGACGGGGCGGTGCGGGAAGAGATCGAGGCCAAGGCGGCATTCTGCGACGTGAAGACCGAATGGGAGCGAAGATCAGTCACAGCCGTTCTTCTTCTCTCCAAAGGCAACCACGCAGAGCGTCTCAATGACATCGGGTCTTTCCCGCTAACCCCTAGACATTAGACAGGGGAGTGATAGTCCGTGATTGGCAAGGCACGATCGCCAAAGACTTGATTGTACCGCATCTTGAAGTTCGAGAACGCAGAGGGCGGCATTTGCGGGTTGATCGTGACCATTTCAGGCGGAATGCAAAGATGCGGGGTAGGGGGCGATGACGCCACCAAGACATCCCGACATTCTGTGTTGAACATGATGTTGTCCAGCTCCGCGATCTCTTCACAGTCGAAGAGGTCGGGGTCAACATCGTGCATTTCAAAGACCAGCTTGGCGATTTGCTTTTCGACCTCATCAATTTGAGGCCAGAGCTTCTTGATCGGGGTTGGAATGTCGCCGATCCAGCCTTCTGCCGCGTCATGAAGCAGTGCTGCCTTTACGATGTCTGTCGAGATGCTTTCATGAAGCTCTTCAGCCCAGAACGACATCACTGTCGAGTGCTGCGCCACTGAATAGAAGCTCGAAACACGACCGCCATATCGACATGTGTTGGAAATGGACACGACGATATCATGCATGTCGATCTCTTCAAGGACGGGGTTCAGGGGGTGAATGAGACTTCCTCTCGTGCCAAAGAGGAAGGGGTTTACTGCTTGTTGCGCCATAATTGCTTCTTTCTATCCAGTTCAATTAGTGTCGGTATCAACCCCGTCAAACATGCCACTTATGAGGGTAAGAGACGCTGTCATAAGGCGAACTCATGCGGGTAATCAAGACGCTTCTGCATCACGAGTTTGTTTCAGAACATAACTCAGCGGTGAACTTTCAACAATCCCCTCCAAATCCTTCAACGTCCCGTCGTTGAGGATTGAGTAATTGATGCACGAAGTGTTGTAGAGGTCGAAATCATTGCCTGATTCAGGCACGCCAGGTTTCTCAACCTGAATGACGATCCCACCAAGTTTACGGTATAAAACGCCCTGATTGCGACGAACAGAGCCGAAGGAGTAGCCGATGATGGACTTGTCCCGCTCCCAATCCTGATGCGCCTCCCGCACAGCGAGGTCGGCGACGATGTTTTCACCGAACATTTGCTCGATCATTCGGCCGTATTCACCGAGCATCTTGCGATTCTGCCAATTCATGCCGTTCACCTCTGTGAATCGCTTCTTGCCTGATTGGGTGAAGACATCATCTTCGGAAAGACCGCCAATGCGCATGCAGTGTTTGCGGATGACGTCACCGTCATCGCGCGGAACAATGCCGTAGTTGCGATGTAGGATTTCCTGAAGGGCGGACTTTCCTGAGCCAGGTCTTCCGCAGATTGCTATGAGAAGTGGTTTGCTTTGCATGATTCGCCCTTTGTAAGTCACTGCTGACTATATCGCAAGAGCTGTCTTCCTGAAAGCTTTCCGAGACACAAATGTGGCAAATTACCCCTTGAGCGAGAACTCTTGGCCCTTTTTCAGGATGTTCTCCACAAATCCAGGCGTATTCTCCACAATCTCGCGGCGCGCCTTTGCGTGCTTCAGCAAATACTTGTTCCCAGCATCGGTGAAGTCCACAACGAAGCAGATATTGGGGCCGACCTTCTTCGCCCGCAGACCGCGCCCGATCCGCTGTCGCAATGCAACCTCCGCCTTGCCCCCGCCGGCGAGAATAGCCATGCCAACTGCGGGGGCATCGACACCCACATCGACGATGGTGGATCCGATAAGGACTTGCGTTACACCGCCGCCCAGTCTGTCGAGAGCCGCCTGTCGCTGCTCATTGCTGTGGGAGCCGTGAATGAACTCGACCTTGATACCCTTGTCGCGCAGCAAGTCACGAATGATCTCGCCATGCTTCTTGCGCTGGATCAGGATCAGCACAGGCAGCTTGTTCTCGATGGCGAACTCAGCCTCCTCGACGATCACGTCATTGCGCAGATGATTGTTCACCACCCCGACATCGTATGCCTTCTGCCAGCCCTGAAACTTCTTCAGCGCGGGCGGGGCGGGGAGGTCGATATACTTGAACTGCGGCTTTGCAAGAATACCGCGGTCGATGAGCATCTTCTCGGATATCTTAATCCCGACCTGCCCGCTGACAGCCATCAGTCGCATGTTCGCTTCTGCATCCGCCTTCATGAAGGGCGTCGCGGTCAGGGCCAGTCGATAGTGCGCGTTTGGAAGATGGTTCATCACCCGCATGTACGTCTCGGAACTCGCCTCGTGCGCCTCTTCGAGGATCGCGAACTCGAACAGCGTCAGAAGCTTTACCATCTTGTCTGCGGTGCGAGGGTCTTTCAATCTCGCGTCGATGGTCTGGATCATCGCGACATTCACGCCCCGCTTGGGTGCCCATTCGCCATCCCCCATGATGCCCACTTGAAAGCCGCCCTCTTCGAAGCCCTTCTTCATCTGGTACATCAGGATTTGGCGGGTCGTCAGAAAGATCGTCGGGCGCATCAGGCGCTTCACCGCGGTGCGGGCGATCATGGACTTACCACCACCCGTCGCGACCTGTGCGATCATCGCCCCGAACTTCTCAAGCCGTCGAACGGTCTCGGGCTGGTAATCATAGCGGGGGTCGTAATCGAAAGGGCTTACCGCATCATAGGCTTCCTCAACAGAGGGGCCGAGTGGCTTCGGAATGGGTTTGCGATGCAGGCGGGCCGTGTAACCCTTGGATTTCAGATGATCTACAACCGAATGCACGAAGCCAGCGGGGAATGTGTTCTCTGCAAAGTCGTAAAAGCTCTGCCGCCCGTCCCAGCCCTGATTTCGACCGCGCCCCGTGTGTTCTGCGCCGTCCACGTAATAGCTCAGCTTGTCAGACACCAAGAGTCGAGTCTCGATGTCTGGGTCAATCAGTTTTGCCTTAACGGCATTTGCTACGATCACTTGATGCATTAGGCGATAGCCTTGTTTCAGGAGCTTATATAGGGTAGAGTATATCTCATAACTGACTTACCTTAAAGGGTTCCTACACAGAAGGTCAACATGCAGCTAAATTACATCAATCCACGCGAGCTAATCCCGAACCCGTGGAATAGTAACAACGTCAGTCCCGAAGGGATGGAACGCCTGTACTCCAGTCTGAAACGCCATGGTTTCGTGAAGCCGGTGATCGTGCGGGAGCGTCCCGACGGTGTTTTGGAAATCCTCGGCGGTCAACATCGCGTCGAGGCCGCCATCTCGATGGGCTTCGAAGAGGTTCCGACGTTGAACCTTGGCGAGGTCTCGGACGCCAGAGCGAAAGAGATCGGTCTGATCGACAACGCGCGATACGGTTCCGACGACGCGAATGCCCTGGCGGATATCCTGAAGGAGATCGGCAAAGACGTCGATGTCGCTTCGTTTCTGCCATTCACCGACGCCGAACTTGCAGCGCTCGCCACCGATCTGACCGTTGACGACATCGACAGCCTTCTGGGTGAAGACGATGGGAGCAAGGATGAACCGGAAGAGCGTGCTGAGAAGAAGCCGCCCACCCATACCATCATGCGCTTCAAGGTCGGGCGCGAAGACGAAGGCATCGTTCGTGATCTGATCAACGACATCATGAAGGAGCAGAATTTCACAGAAGAGGATGAGCTGACAAATGCGGGCGACGCATTGGTTTTCCTCGCTCAAACGATGAAGGAAGTCGAAGATGAGTGATACGAGCAAGGGCGACCTTACAATCCAGGCAATCGACATCAATCTGCTGAAGGATGCTGACAACAACAACAAGAACCATCCGCCGGAGAGCGTTTCCCGCCTCGCGAAGTCGATGGACAAGCTCGGACAGATCCAGCCCGTTATCTGTGATAAGGATCATGTTCTGATCGCTGGACACGGGCGGGTTTTGGCTGCCAAAGAGCTTGGCTGGTCGAAGATCAAGGCCATCGTTCTGAAGGTCGATCACGAGACCGCGCGCCGGATGCGCATCGCTGACAACCTGATGACGTCTCAGGATTACAACGAAGAGGCGCTCCTGAAGGAGATCAACGACCTCGGCATTCAAGATGACCTCGATTCCTACATCGACGACAAGCGCTTTCGCGATCTTCTGACCGTCGCTATCGACCCTGCCGGCGAAATGTCTTCCGAAAGTATCATCTCGGACATCGAAGGCTCAGTCGCTGAATTTGCCGAAGAGACCGACGAGCTGATGGATGCGGTCGAAGACAAAGACACGCCGATGAAGTCAATTCTCGGCTTCGGATCAGTCAAACCCCGCGCAGCGCGCCGTATTGCTGTCTTCATGGCTGTGTTGGAGGGTAAGTACGGGTCTGACAAGTACGAGGCGTTCATGCAGCACGTCGAGCAGGTGATCTCAAATGAGTGACGAGCCGAATAACGTGATCTCAATCCTCAACATGGCGACACCGGCGGAGCTGCAAGAGACGGCGAAGACTTTCGAAGAGAAGATGGAGGATGAGTCTTTCAAGGACGCCGTGCGTGCATTGCAGAAAGCCCTTGTGGAAACTGAAGAAGTCGTTGGCGTTGTTGCGATGGTCATGTGCAAAGACATGGAAAAAGGTCTGACCATCTACACGCCTGGCGTTTATGACGATGCAACAAGGCTCGCCCTTACGCTGGGTCAGATCTCCATGTGCGAGCGCATGATTCAGGACGAAGCTCAGAACTATCAAATCCAAAGCCTCGCAGAAGGCATGGATCAAGACGACTAACGAAGACCGTCAGGAAGCCCCGTTATGGAGGGCTTTATGGCTGACACTACATCGCACGTTATCGACGTGCGCTTTCCAACCCACGTGGAGAAGACCGACAGGGTCGTCGAAGTGGCGGAAAGCTTTGGAATTGGGCTGTCGGATGGCGAATTTGTCATCTACGACGGCTATAAAATCGACCTGCGCCAAGGCGAACGGGTTTATATCACAGGTCAAAGCGGCTCCGGCAAGAGCTTGCTGCTGCGCGAGCTTGCGCGCGACCTTAAGGCGCAAGGCAAGAAGGTCTCCAACCTGGACGACATCGAGCTGCGCGACGAGCCGATCATCGAGCAGGTCGGGAAGAACATGAATGAGGCGACTGGGTATCTGACCCGCGCCGGCATCTCTGACGCATATCTCTACGTCCGAAAACCGTCGGAGCTTTCGGACGGGCAGCGCTACCGTGTACGGCTTGCCAAGATCCTCGAGTCCGGTGCCGACGTCTGGGTCGCTGACGAGTTCGGCGCCGTGCTCGACCGCGTCACTGCAAAGGCTGTTGCCAAAGGCATGGCGACAACTGCGATGTTTGAAGGTGCCACCCTGATCGTTGCAACCACGCACCTCGATCTGAAGACCGAGCTTGGCGCAACCATCACGGTGACGAAGCATTATTCGGATCGGATCAACGTAGACAGTATCCCCGATGCGAAACCGCGGAGTTCCAGCGAATGATGACCGCCGTTTCGCGCTTTCTCAACGCTGCGCTGCCCAAGTACCTGCATCACGCGCTTTGGATTGCGTTAGACGCCCCAGAAAATCGCGCCCAGATGCGCAAGGGGCATAAACAGGGGCAAGTGCCCCGCAAAAAGCGCACACGCGCTTCTATGAAGAGCTAAGGGCTTGCCATGACTGAAGCATATCCAACAGAAACAGAGTTCACTCCCGACGCCAAGCCCTACTTCTCCCTTCTCGAAGAGATGTATGTGGAAAAGGGCACCAAGGCCGACTGGGAACTGCTGCATCATCTGCACTACAAGTCAGACCACGATCCTATCGGGGCCCGATACTATCGGCTTGTTCTTCGGGGTGAAACGATCGGCGTTTGCTGCATCACGCAGCCGCGGCCGCTCACCAAGGAGCGTCACAAGGTGTGGAAAGGGCTCAAGCCTGGAAACGACACAAAGGCGTCGAACAAGTTCCGGTACAAGTGGGTGAACAACAACATCGTCATGATCGGTCGCATTGTTCTGGACACGCTCTACCGCGGGGTGGGGGCCAGCTACCGCTTTCAGAACCTCGTGGCGCGTATGTCGGGGTACAAGATCATCGAAATCCAATCTTCGATGTCAAAGTACAACCCCTTCGCCCAGAAGGCGGGCTTTGAGTTCGTTGCCCCGATGCGATCCAACAAGTTCGATGTCGGGATGAAGTTCTTCCGCAACAACTTCGACAGCCACCCCGCAGACCTCGACGCGCTGCTTGCGGAGATCGAAGCGCTGCCCAAGATCGCCCAGAAGCCAATGATCGAGCGGATCAAGGCGTTCTATTACGCGCATTCCGCCAACGAGAAGACCGGCGACGCCCGCGATATCGGCAAAGAGCGGGTGGCAAACATGAGTACCTCCCTGGTGCTGCGTCAGCTGCAACAGCTGGTGCTCTCCTCACCTCTTTCAGGGGTCTATCTCAACCCCGACTATCAACGCGATCTGCCGGAACGCATCCCGCTGCTCGCCTTTGACGCACAGAAAACAACGGAGCCGTTGAAATGACATCATCTTCAGAATTACCCTACCGACTTACCCGAAAGCAACAGGAAGTGCTTCAGGTCATCTGCAAAGGTGCCGAAGGTGGGGAGGATATCGATCTCGACCAGCTGCTTGAGAAGATCTCCTACGAGACAAGCAAGGCATCAATGCAATTCACCATCCGGTCCCTGATCAAGCGCGAAATGATCCAGAAACTCCCGAAGGAACTCCGCAGGGGTCGCAAGCGCGTGCTCTACTCCGCGACGGTCAAGGGGCGCGAGCTACTGTTCGGGGGTGTGATTATCGAAGACTTGGACTTGGGGGAGGCGTAGCATTCCGTGTCAAGGGTTTCGAAGATAAGTCAGGTGTGACACATCGCCGCATCATCTCTATAATATATGACTCTCCCTTCCCCTCTCTTCTTGCTCTCCTCGCTTCGCTCGTAGAGCGTATATATATATAAGAAAAGAGTCAATAGATAATATAGTGATGATGCGGCGACCTGTCGCACCTCAAATATCTTCGACAAACCTTGACAGTCTCGGAGTGAAAACCATGCGGCGATAATATAAGTCACCGCTGACTTGTGAATGGAGGCAAAATGGAATATACTGCCAATACTCGAAATCATCGAATTGAGGTGCTTTCTGGCTGTCTTCGTCACTGGCCCGCTATGCCCGAAAGCTGGCGGGCCTCTTTTTCTGCGTAGGGAAACATGAAAGAAACAACCGAAGTAGAGCTGGATGACGACATCCTTGCGGAAGCTGAAGCCGAGCTTGAAGACGAGGCTGTATCCAAGAAAACCTACAAACGTATGACCGATGCGGAGTTTGCCGAAGCAACTGTCTTCTGGGAACTCGGTACGAAGACCCTGCAAGAGATGGCGGATATTTACGGCATCACGCGGGCGTCGCTACATGAGCGGTTTGCCCGTGCCGGCATCAAGCGTGGGTCGCGGGTGCAGGAGATGGCTGCCGCTGCTGAAGAAAAGGTTCACGACGAGCAGACGGTAAAGATCGAACGCATTCGGTCAACGCGGGACAATCATTACATCTACGCCGAAGCGCTCGCCAAGATGACGATGCAGACCATTCTGAGTGCGCGCCAGGAAAAGCGCTCGATTGCCTCGACCGATCCCGATCTCGCCGCTCTGGGCAAGGCCGCCAAGACTCTCGAAATCCTGCGCAAGGAGCGATACGCGCTTCTCGATCTGGACAAAGAGGGCGGTGACGCAACCGACATCCCAGAGCTCCTGATCTCCGAACTCAGCCCAGACCAGCTGGATCAAATCCGCCAGGAGCAGCTTGAGTACCAGAAGTCTCAGGCGGAAAACAGCAACGGTATCGACGACATCCTGAACACGCTCGACATCGAAGAAGAGGGTATCGTCTAATGGCAATCAAGCCACCGGTCACATTACCCGTCGGCCCAGGAGGGGGTACGCCAACCTGGCTCTACCTTCACCCTGCGCAGATGCAGGTCTACAAAGACCCCGCACGCTTCAAGGTCGTAGTTGCGGGGCGTCGATGGGGTAAGACTGCGCTGTCGCGTCTGTGGATGATTACACGCATTCAGAAGCCCAAGCAGCTGGTCTGGTACATCGCGCCCTCTTATCAGATGGCCCGACAGTTGATGTGGCAGGAGCTTCTCGACACGATCCCGCGCAAGTGGATCTCGCGGATCAATGAGACCATGCTCACGATCTGGTTCAAGAACGGGAGCATGATCGCCCTCAAGGGTGCCGACAAGCCAGACAGTCTACGCGGCGTCGGTCTGCACGCGGTTGTTCTTGACGAGTTTCAGGACATGCGCGCCGAGACCTGGTCAACCGTTATTCAGCCGACCCTGGCTTCGACCATGGGTGAAGCGCTCTTTATCGGCACGCCAAAGTCTTTCAACCATTTGCACGATCTCTACAAGGACGGGCAGTCAGCTGACAAAGTCGGCTGGGCGTCTTGGCAGTTCAAGACGATCACGTCGCCCTTCATTCCGCCTGAAGAGATCGAGCGTGCGAAGAGCACAATGACCGACAAGGAGTTCAAGCAAGAGTTTGAAGCCTCCTTCGAAACCATGTCGAACCGCGTCTATCACGCCTTCGACCGCACCACACATGTCGGGCGGGTCAAGATGGACCCGAAATACGACATCGTCATCGGTCTCGACTTCAACGTGGACCCGATGTCCGCGATCTTCATGCAGATCATCGACGGGCGGGTGCGGGTCTTTGGTGAAAAGATCATCTACAACTCTTCCACGCTTGAAATGAGCGAGGAGTTCGAGCGCATGTTCTGGCGGAATAAGCGACGGGTTATCATTTACCCTGACCCCGCCGGCTCGCAAAGATCAACCGCGGCCGGCACGAGCGGGCAGAGCGATTTCGCCATTCTGCGCGGGCAGGGGTTCACGCGCCTGAAGTACCGCCGCAAGCACCCATCCATTCGGGATCGGGTCAATTCGGTAAACCGCATGCTGAAAGCCGCGGATGGTTCGTCGCGATTGCTGATCGACCACACGTGCAAGGGGTTGATCAAATCTCTGGAGCAGACCCAGTACAAAGCGGGCACCTCGGCGATCGACAAGAAGGCGGGTGCCGAGCATGCGACCGACGCTTTGGGCTACCCTGTGGAGATCGAGTTCCCAGTTCGCAGCGTCGAAGTTATGGGCATTACAATCTAGGCTTTAATATAAGTCATAGATGAGTTACAATCTGACTGGAAAGGAACACAATGTCCGGTGAAAGTGAAAATACGGTCTCGGTAGAATACGAGTCTTTGGTTCGTAAACATCCCGATTACGATCGCCAGCTGCTTCACTGGCAGTTTCTGGAAGCGACCTACTTTGGTGGGCGGGGTTGGTTTGATACCAACATCCACCGCTTTGAGAAGGAGGGAAAGAAGCGATACGACAGCCGCATCAAGCGCGCCTATCGTTTCAACCACACGCGCGAGATCGTTGATCTGGTGACGAAGTACGTCTTCAAGGCCGAGATCAGCCGCAAGGAAGATGCGCCACAGCCCGTGCGTGACTTCTGGAAGCGTGCGACACGCGGCGGCAAGGATGTTGATGCACTGATGCGTCAGGCGTCGCAGATGACCTCTGTATTCGGGCAGCCCTACATCGTGGTTGATAACAGTGCAAAGCCGGTCGAAGAAGGCGGGCCAGTCACTGTTTCGGATCAGAAGAAAGTCGGCGCAGCCGTCTACGCTTATTGTGTGAAGCCTGAAAACGCCATCAACATGAGCTTCGACGAGTTTGGCATCTTGAACTGGATTCTCTTTCGCGAAATCACGCGTGACGATAATGACTTTATGGCCTCAACGCATGAGACCGTTCAGCAATATCGTCTTTGGACCCGAAGTGAATGGCGTTTGTTTGAGGTCGAAGAGCCAGATGGTGTCTCAAAGCCTAAGGTTAGAGGTCGGGGTAAAGCGAAGGCCAAGTTGCAGGTCAAGCAAGTCGGGCATGGTGTTCACGAGCTTGGTCGGGTTCCAGTCATCGTTCCCCGCGAGCGTTATTCGGACAGCTTCTACACGGCTCCAGGATTGATCGACGACATCGCGTACCTCGACCGCGCCGTCGCGAACTATCTGTCGAACCTTGATGCGATCATTCAGGATCAGACCTTCTCCACGCTGACAATCCCAGCGCAGGCGCTCAACAGTGCGGAGTCCGGTGACAGCATTCGCAAGCGCGCCATCCAAATGGGCACAGAGGCGATCATCGTCTATGATGCCGAAGCGGGCGTTCCGCCGAGCTATATCTCGCCGGACCCGCAGCAGATCGAGATCATTCTGGCGGTGATTACCAAGATCATCACCGAAATCTATCACTCCGTCGGCATGGCGGGTGAGCGTACCAAGATGGACAACAGCGCGGGTATCGACAACAGCTCCGGCGTTGCGAAAGCCTATGACTTCGACCGCATGAACACCATGCTGAAGTCCAAAGCTGACACCTTGCAGATGATCGAGAATGAATTGGTCGAGCTGACGCTCCTCTGGCACGGCGAAAGCGTTCCAGAGAACAATATCGTCTCCTACCCAGAAGAGTTTGACGTTCGCAACCTCTATGACGAGTTCGATGTCGCAAACCGACTGGCCCTGATGGATGCCCCAGATGACGCGCGCCGTCATCAGATGCAAATCCTGCTCGAAAAACTCTTTCCGAACCTTTCGGAAGAGCTGAAGGACGCTTTCCTCAAGCAGCTCAAGAACTGGCCGCCTGAAGAGGAAGCGACTTCAATCCGCGCACCGTCCCGCGTTCAAGATCGGACGGTGGACCCCCAAGAGAACCGGCAAGGTCAAGCCGGTGATGAAGACTGAGTGAAATAAGGAAGCCATATGTCTATCAAACTGAAACAGCCCACCGATCCATATGATACAGCAGCCTGGATGGCGTTCTACGACCAGAACCCAGGCTTCCGGCGCTCCGTTGGTGCCGAGGGTGTCAATGAAGATGACAAGTCAGGTGAGAACACCGATGACAAGTCAGGTGAGAACACCGATGACAAGTCAGGCGAAAAGTCTGATGACAAGCCAGGCGAAAAGTCTGAAGTGTCAGACGCAGAGGCGAAGCTTCTGAAGGAGGCGATGAAGCACAAGGCCGCTGCCAAAGAGGCCGCTGCAAAGCTGGCTGCCTTCAAAGACATCGACGTCGATGAATACAAGGCCCTGAAGGCTGCGAAGGAAGAAGCTGCGGCTGCCGAAGAAGAGGCTGAGCAAAAGCGCTTGATCGAGAAGGGTCAGTTCGAGTCGGTAAAGAAGCAGATCATCGAAGCTGCGGATGAAAAGCTCAAGGCCGCCTTGGATGAAAGCTCTGCCAAGGATGAGACGATTGCCAAGCTGCAAGATCAAATCGGCGAACTGACGATCGGTTCGAGCTTCAACAGCTCTACGTTCCTGAAGGAAAAGACTGTGCTACCTCCTTCAAAAGCGCGTGCGCTTTACGGCGGTCACTTTGATCTGGATGAAAGCGGCAAAACCGTTCCTTATGACAAGCCAAAGGGCGCAGCTGATCGCGCGCCGCTGGTAGATGGCTCCGGCAATCCTCTCGCATTCGACGCAGCCATTGCGAAGATCATCGACATGGACTCGGATCGTGAGCAGTTGATGCGCACAAGTCTGAAGCCTGGTTCGGACAGTAAGCCTGGCACTGCAAAGCTTGACACGAACAAAAAGCCACTGACGTCATCGGAGAAGATCTCCGCCGGTGTGAAGGGTTTGGCCGATATGAAGGTCTCAACTCTGGACTTGTAATCCGCTAAATTCGACAAAATGACCAAATAAGGGGGCTTGCTTGCGCAAGCCCCCTTTTCTTTGAAGGTCAATAGTGGTATTATTACATCAGCACTGACTTACAAGAGACTGTTAAGCCAGACCGTTCCGCCCGAACGAGAGACTGCTTCGGGAAATCAAACACCTGAAACATATATCTCATGGAGTGAGAACATGCCCCTTTTGCGAGCTGACGCTGAAAAGCTGTCGAATAACACCCTTGTGTCCGGTATCATCGAAGAGATCATCGACCGTGACGCTATGCTGGGCCTGATGCCCTTCACGAAGTTGAACTCCAAAGCGTTGGTTTACAACCGTGAAAACACCCTGTCCAATGGCTCGTTCATCGCGGTCGGCGGTACTGTCACTGAAGGTGCTGCAACCTTCACCGAAGTGACAACCAAGCTGTCCACACTGATCGGCGACGTGAACATCAACAAGTTCCTGGCTGAGACCATGGGCGACACCAACGATCAGATTGCGATCCAAATCCAAGCCAAAGCGAAGGCACTGTCCCGTCAGTACCGCGCGCAGATTGCAAACGGTGCCGCTGGCGCTAATGCATTCGACGGCCTGCCAAATCTGGTAACAGCTGCTCAAACACTGACCGCTGGCGCGAACGGCGCTGCCGTTACTGCTGAGATGCTCGACGAGCTGAAGGATGCTGTGAAAAACGGCGCTGATGCTCTGGTTATGCGTCCTGGTACGTGGCGCGCGATCCGCACACTGCTGCGGGCGATGGGCGGTACGACACCTGTGACCATCGAGATGGAGAACTTCGGTTATCCGATCCCTGCCTACGACGGCTGCCCAGTTGTTCTGAACGAATTTCTGGCGGGTGACGAGACAGTGGGTACGAACAATGACACCTGCTCCATCTACGCCGTTCGCTTCAACGAAGTTGACGGTCTGCATGGTCTGTACGGTGGCGATGAAGCTGGCATCCGCCTGGAGAACGTTGGTACGGTCTCCAACAAGGATGAATGGCAGTTCCGCCTGAAGTGGTACTGCGGTGCTGCACTGCGCTCCACGCAGTCTCTGGCGCGCATCAAAGGTGTGACCAACATCTAATCGTGACAATACGTCATGACTGACTTATAATAGGGGCGGGCCGTCATGGCTCGCCCTTCTTCATTCAAAGGAACAGATATGCCTAGAATTAGACTGACTGGTAAGGGGTACGACTCCTTCACCTCCTTCATGGGAACCGTTGAGTTCAAAGACGGGGTCTCCGTCGATCACGTTTCGAAAGCTGAGATGAACCGCCTCGGCGCTCTGACGGCGATTGAAATCGTCAACGACGACGGCACCAGCGGCGGCCAAGGCGGCAGCGGTGTGGACTCGGTTAATATGCGCACTGTCGGCGCCCCTGTCGTTTCAGAGATGGAACGCGGCAAGGATGAAGACTTCCCCGAGGTCGAGCCTGTAGAGGATGTCGAGCTTGGCGGGGCCGGGACTGACGAAGACGAGGTGGGCGACGAGCTTGATGCTATCGAAGCCGACATCGCCGAAAGCGAAAACGCCGGCGCTACAGACGAACCCAAAGAGGGCGATGAAGTCGTCGAGGGTGAAGATGAGCCTGCCAAGGTCTACACCCGCGCCGAGCTGGGTGAAATTGCCGACAAGTCAGGAATGGCAGGTCTGCGCGAGATCGGCGAGCATCTTGATGTGCGCGACACCTCCATCGTTGGTCTGATCGACAAGATCATCGACAAGCAGGACGCCTAAGATGAGTGACGAGCCAATCTACACCGCTGGAAGCGAGCTGACCTTAACCCTGCCTCTGGTCGATGAGACCGGTGCCCAGATTGACGCCGCGTCCTATACGTTCAGTCTTTACGAGGAAGACGGCAACGAGGTGGAGACTGGTTCGGGCACGCTCAACGCGGGCGCGTTTGACTGCGAGTTGACGCTGGGCGCAAGCTCCAATCAACTCACAGTCGGCTCCCGTATGGGCGCACGTCAGCTTGTTCTGAACGTGGTCGATGACAACGGGAACACCCATGTTATCTCGGAGATCTACATCCTGCGAGCGTCGTTCGTACCGCTCGCGGTTCCGGCGGAGAGCGGGCAGACCTTGCTTCAGGCGAACCTTCTCAACAGAGGCATGGCGTCGGGCGTTCTGGAGTCTTGGTCTTACTCAGATCAAGGCGAGCAAGAGGCGGCTTTGATGGAGGCGTGGAATCGACTTTCCCGCATCGCCTACAATCCTTGGCGTGATGTTGAAGAGCCTGATTCAGATCTCTCCGAACTCGTGCGCTACTCGGACTTTGTGCTCAATGAGGTTAGCACTGACGACTGGGCTCTTTTACCTGAGAACTTCAAGGCAGCTCTCCGGCGGGCGCAGCTGATCGAAGCAGCGGTCTTGCTTGGTGGTGATCCGACTTGGGACCGCATGCAGGAGGGTTTGATCTCAAAGACCGTGGGCGAAAGCTCCGAGATGTTCCGCAGCAAGCCCATCACAAACCGATCCATCTCGCCCAAGGCACGTCGCGAGATTGAAGGGTACATCCGTCAAAACATCTCCATCGGTCGATCATGAAGCCTCCCTTCCATATCATTGAGGTTGCAGCTGACCAAGCTGCAACCCATCACCTGTCTTTCGTGCAGTCCATGAAACTGATGGAGCGGCAGCTTCTAGCATCAGGGTCGGGCATGACAGCGAGAGGCGTCCGGGATTTACGCAGCAGTCTTGAGACATTCCTCGACAGCTACGAAACAACCGTTTCCTCCGTTCTGCGCGACGACCTCGCGCGTATCATTCCAGACGCCAGCGAAGAGATCATCGCGACATCGTTCGAGTATGGCGTTGAAGAGATCATAAACCAGAGTGAGCGGGACGCCTCGCAAATCCTGAAGTATCACCGCAATCTCTCCCTCAGCGCCTCTGTTGAGGCCGCCGCAAGGGGTGTCTCTGTAGAGACTGCAATGTTCGACAAGCGCATCCGCGCCTTGAATGAATCCGTCAACACGTGGTTCACCGACAGGGCAGGGCGAAAGATTGCGAGCCAGAAGCATATAAGACGCTTCTACAGGGCATTGTTGCTTGAGACGCATCGCAATGCATTTGCACGCAGCCTTGCACTCAGGGGCGAGCTGACAGCCCGTGTCGCGCATCCTGACCCATCTCATCGAGCTTTCGGGGCAGTTGTGCATCTCGACGGGTCTGGAGTTGGGATTGAGGACTTCGACGATGTCTTTCACCCCAACACAAACGCCTATCTGATCTCTGAAGAGGCTTTCAAGGAGCTTTATACATGACCACGCGCCCTCGCACCCCCTGCATCATTGTCAAGCGCACGAAGAAGTTCGACGACTACGGACGCCCGAAGTTTCAAGAAAGCCGATGCCGCACGAAATGCGACGTCATCCAGCTGACGGAAGGCACCGACCAGACGACCTTGCGACTGGACACCTCCGGCAGTCACGGGCGCGTGGAAGAGACTGTGGCGGACGCAAAGCTAATCTTGCATCCGAGGGAGAATGTCCGAACGGGAGACCTGATCCGAGTGCCGAACTTCGGCGACGAAGGGGAGCTGGTTCTTCGCATCACCTTCATCCAACGTCGCACCGACGTCGGCGGGCGGGTGCATCATATCGAGATCGGTGCCATGCGCTTTGACCCGAATGAGGAAGACGCCTGATGGGTATCAAGATCAAGAGCACCGAGGGCGTCGGCGTAGGGCTGCTGAAGTACGGCGCTAAGACGACACGTGCGCAGCGACGGGTGCAGGCGCAGGGCGCGGAAGAGATCGCGCAGGTTGCGCAGGAGATGGCTCCCTACAAGACGGGACAGCTCGAAGAAAGCGTCTCGATCGGCACGGAGCTGGACGGGCGTCGGGTTGTGAAGACCGTGAACTTCACAGGGCTGCCATATGCCTTCAAGATGCACGAGAGCTTCTATAACCTCGGCCCAGGCAGTCTGCAAAAGTCGCAAACCTCCCGCTTCATGGTCGGGCGCAAGTTTCTGGAGCGCGCAGCGCACTATGTCATGTATGAAGGCGGGCTGCTTCAGCGCGCCCGTGAAGCAATGAGGAAGAAGTAATGGATCTGATCCCAGTTCGAGACTATCTCATGCAGGAGATGCCGCGGTTTGAAGATGGCGTCGATCTGTTCGTCTACTCTATGCCGGCGCAGGTGCATTGCGGTGTTGTCATTCTCGCAGAGCCGTCCATGTCTCATATCGACTATTACATCAAAGGGCTGCACAAGCACCGCCTTCAGATCATCGTGCGCGACTCGGACTATGAGCGCGGCATGACTCTGGCAAACGAGATCATGACGGTGATGGAGGTCAATCGCGTGGAGATGGGAACGATGATGTTCGACTTCATCCGACCGCGGCACCTCCCTATCGCGTACCCACGCGGCGAGTCTGACGAGATCGAGTTCTCGGTGAATTACGACACGCGCTTCGTTATCTGCCCGAAAAGCTGACGCCTATAGTAAGTCAGTCTTGACTGTGGTAAAATAGCACAGCATGCAAGGCTAACTCTAACGGAAGGATGCATCCATGGCTGATACTGCAAACGTGAAGGTTGGGGTTTGCTCCGTCACCTTCAACGGCACAGACCTCGGGTATACCAAAGGCGGTATCGAGTTCTCTGTCACCACCGAGAAGTATTCGGTAACTGTCGATCAGTTCGGCAACACACCGATCTCTGAAATTATCACCTCCCGCGTTGTGAACGTGACCACACCGCTGGCGGAAACATCTCTGGAAAACCTCGTTCTGGTTATGCCAGGTTCAACGCTCGTCACCGACGGCACGGACCCGACCAAGAAGCGCGTAGACGTGACTGACGCCGTCAGCACCGACCTTCTGCCTCTGGCTGAGAAGCTGGTTCTGCACCCGCAGGCTCTGGCGGTTGCCGATGTGTCTGAAGACGTGATCGTGCCACAGGCTGCAACGGCAGGCTCGCTGAACTTCGCCTATGTTCTGGACTCCGAGCGGGTCTATAACGTGGAGTGGGTCGGCTATCCTGATCCGACGACGCGCATTCTGTTCCAGTACGGTGATGAATCCGCGACAGCGTAAGTTGATGTTGGTGGTGGCTTGTTGTAATATAAGTCACCACTGACATAAACAGGAAACGTCCCATGACCAACCCCGTAGAATTTCTCGACCTCGACGAAGCCGTCCCGACGCTGGAGCGCGTCGTAAAGCTCGGCGGGGTGGAATATCCATTCAAAGAGCCGGATGTCTCCGACTTCGCCGTTGAAACCTCCCGTCTTTCCAAGATGCAAAAGCAGATCAAGAAACTCGAAGGTCTGGGCGATGAAGAGCGCGAGTCGGCTCTGACAGACCTCATGATGAAAATGACGGTGGACGGCATTCGCCGCGCATTTCCGACAATGACCGAGGAAGTGGTGAACGGTCTCAACGTCCGTCAGATCGCGGCAATTCGCGAGTTCATTCAAGCAGAAGTTAAAGAAGCCAGCAAAGAGGCAGAAGATAGCTTGGGAAACGGATCAGCGACCCGACAACCAGCCGAATAGACTTCGGTCTGCTCTTCTGTCGGGTCATGAGTTTCTACAGCCTCGATTATCAGTCGATGCTCAAGCTCCCACTCAGAACCTTCTGGCTTCTATCGAAGTCAATCAACCGGATTGAAGCGGAGCGAGGTCTTCGAAGCCTCTCCATCGCTCAAGCTTCCCAATCCTCCGAAGGCTTCAAGGCTGCCTACAAGCGCCTCGAAGAGGAGGTTGGCGAAGCTGCATCTGAACAGACCCCCGAACCGGTCGGGACAGAACAAATGGCGGGGCTGATGCGTCGCCTGAAGGTGAAGGGCTAACCCATGGCAGTCGTAGAGAAACTAACCGCAGTCCTTGACTTTGACGATGGCAATTTCACCGTCAAGGTCAGGGGCGCTGCCGCTGAGATGAAGCGTTTCTCTACGTCTCTCGTGAGCGTAGGCAAGAACGTCGACCGAGCCGCGCGCTCAGTCAACGGCATGACCGGAAAACTCAGGGATTGGTCGGTAATCATCGGTCAATCCCGAAACGTACTCAACCAGCTCTACTTCGTCTTTGGTCGCATGCCGGCTGCCATCATCAAGACCAATGCAGAGATCGAGCGCATGGAGTTCCTTTTGAAGGGAATGTCCAACGCCGCGGATGAAGCTGCGAAGTCCCTCGACGCCAAGAACATGGTCAGCACGCTGTTCGACATGGCGCGAGACGCCCCGTTCTCCGTTGGTGCAATGACCGACAGCTTCGTCAAGTTTCGTTCGGTCGGATTGACGCCTCTCGATGGCTCGATGCAGTCACTAATGGATGCGGTTGCCGCCTTCGGTGGTACTGACGAGACATTGAAACGCGCCTCGATCGCCATTCAGCAAATGGGTGGTAAGGGTGTGATTTCTATGGAAGAATTGCGCCAGCAGCTAGGCGAGGCCGTCCCACAGGCTATCACGGTTATGGCGCAGTCTATGGGGGTCTCTTACGGCAAACTCGTCGAGGAAATCTCCAAAGGTACGGTCGCCGCGAAGCCCGCTTTGGATGCGATGTTCAATGGCTTTCAGCTCGCCTTCGGCGGACGTGCGCGTCAGATGATGGACACCTTCAACGGTAAAGTCGCTGTGATGCAGACGAATCTGAAGGAGCTGGTATCGACAACGCCAGGGATGAAGGAGTTCTTTGAGTCGACAAAAGACCTCGTTGGGGCGCTTGGCGATCTCTTTGGGTCCAATGCAGCTCGAAACTTCGCAGACAGCGTGGGTGGCGTCCTTTCCGACATCACAGACTATCTGACCGGCGTCACAGAGGGCGCGGGTATTGCCATGGGTAAGATGGCGTCCTTTTTCTCGCTCGTGTCGGATAAGTGGAATGAAGAAGGCACGGTTCTGTGGGTTGTAAGGTCTCTTCTGGGGGAGATTAAAATCCTCTCGGAAGAAGCCTATCAGACAATGACAAAACTGCTCTTCGGTGAAGATCAGACAGACGCCCTGCGCAGACGTATGATGGAAGGTCGAGACCTTGCAGAGGAAGAGATCGGTCACGCGACCAAAATCCTCGAAGCAGAGAATGACAAGCTTGCCGAAGCCAAACGCAAGCGCGACCGGTTAATCGCAAGTCTGAAGGGCACGGCGAAAACGGATTACATTGCGGAGGATTTGAGGTTCCGGTCAGACACTCAGGGTCGGGTCGCTGACGTGTCCAAGGGTCGGGCCGACGAGCTGCGTGAGGAGCGTACCCGCCTTCAGCAAGAGCAGATGGCCCTGATCAATGATTACTCGATCAACGCCGACAGAGAGCGTGCGGTTCTGGAAGAACAGCTCAGGCAGAACCAGGCGGCTCTGGATGAGGAGATTCGCATTCGAAACGAGCGCCTTGAGAACCAAAGAAGGTATTTGGCCGCTGCAAACACTATCCAGCAGAAGGCGGCTGCTGCGCAGCAGGCTGATGTCAAATACGACGCCTTCGGTGACGTTATCAAGCCTGAAGTGCTCGCGTCCGCGCTGAGCGAGATGTCTCCTATTGTTCAGGAACTTCGCAAGGAGTTTGCAGAAGCAGTTAAAGAGGTCGAAGCGCTTGAGAAGAGCGTCGAGTCGATGTCCGGCACGATGTCGAAAGAGCTGGGCGAGAAAGCCGACGAGCTGGTCGAACCCTATATTGACAGCCTTGAGGATCTTCAGGCGTCCTTCAGTTCACAGAACGCAGACCTTCAAGCTGAAATCCAAGCGTTGATCGAAGACACTTCCCTGACGCAGGAAGAGCGAGCGACCCGCGCCGGCGAACTTGCTGGGGAAGTTGCTGCAACCCAGATCGGACTGATCACAGACCTCGGTGCCGCTGCGACCTCAGAGCTTGAAGCGCAGGGCGCAGCAGGCATGGAGGCGGCTGCGGTCTTTGCGCAGTATGTCTTGAGCCTTATCAGCAGCATTCAATCCACCTCAGCTGCCGTGCCAGGCTTTGTGCGTAAAGGCATCACGACAGTTGGTAAGCCGGGCGGCGGTTCCAAGAAGAAGGGCAAGAGCGACGCTGAGAAGACCTCGGAGAAGTTCAAGACGCTCGCGGATGATCTTGCTCGTGATCTCGAAAAGGTCACAAAGAAGCTCGCGGACCCCTTCGGCTTTGAAATTCCAAACGCAGTCGAGAAGACGACCGACAAGCTTCAGAAGATGATCGACAAGCTGCCAGCTGGATCAGCCGCGGCAGCCCGCTTCACCGCTGAGATGGAGAAGCTGGTTCAAGCTGCACGCCAGGTGGCGATTGCAGAGTCCATGATCGAGCTTAAAGAAGACGCCCGCGACGCGAAACGTGGGTTGATGAGCGGCTCTGCACGGGCGCAGCTCGAAGCTTCCGACGAGATCAAGAACCTGAACTCCATGAAGGCGTATTACACAGAGTTCGGGCTGTGGCGTCAGGAGCATGAGATCACGCTTCAGGATCGCATTCTTACGATCCAAGAGACAGCACGCGCGGCAACCCCTCTTGGCGCTTGGGCGAATGAGTGGCGCAGCTTCGGTGAAGAGATCAGCGGCTTAATGGCGGATACGTTCGGCGGCATCAGTGACGAGCTTGCCACAATGATCGTGGATGGCGAAGCTGATCTTGCAAGCTTCGCAAACTCAATCCTGCAAACCTTCCTGAAAATCTCCATCAACTCTGGACTGTCGGCAATCTTCGACAGCTTCTCCGGCGGGTCGAGCGGGTCGTCGGGTGGCGGCTTCTTTCAATCAATCGGCAAGGCGCTCGGCATCGTCAAGCACGGCGGCGGTATCATCGGGGGTGGTGGTGTTGGCCGATCCATTGACGCTTCCGCATTCGTCAACGCCCCGCGCTTCCACACGGGTGGTATCGTCGGTGACGAGGTGCCAGCCATTCTGAAGAAGAAGGAAGGCGTCTTCACCCCCGATCAGATGAGCGCACTCGGTGGGCTTGCGCGCCAGGCTCCGCAGATCGAGATGAACATCATCAATAACTCAGGAACCCAACTGAACTCGGAACAGGGCGAAATGCGCTTCGACGGGGAGAAGGCAATCCTCGACGTCGTGCTTTCAGCAGCAAACCAGTCGGGTACGTTCCGAGACGGCTTGAAAGGAGCATTGACATGACCGTAGCAGCGCCCGCGTTCTTCAACGAGCAGCACGATAGTGCGAAATACTCCGAGAAGCCCGCGGCTGATCCAGGCATCAACTTCAGCTCGGATGATGATTACCAAATCTCCCGCCCGCGCCACACCCGTCGTCCTGGTCGTGAGTTCACCCTCGGCTTCACGTTTGTCACCGACGCGCAGAAGCGTGAAGTGGAGACGCTGTATAACGACGCAAGGGGTAGCTCCGACATCATCACGGGCTGGGAACACCCGATCGACAAGGTTGAAGTGCTGGTGCGCTTCAAACAGGGCTCCGCGCCCCAGTACCAATACAAGGGCAGGGCGGGCGCTCACTATTGGGATATCACTGGCATCAATTTGGTTGAGGTATAATGGCACGTCATCTTTCACTCGCAACGGTCGTAGAGAAGAACCGCATCGCATCCGCGGTGCCCTTCATCATGCTGGCAGAGGTCGAAGTTAAGACCGCCGATGGTACTTTGGTGGAGACCCTGTATTTTGCGAAGAATACAGAGAACTTTGACTATCAAGGTCAGACATACTCTCGCTGCGCCTTCAACTTCAACATCACCGAGTCCGCAACGCGCGTCGCAGAGATTTCTCTGGAGCTGCGAGACCCCTCTCTGACCGTCGCAAAGCGTCTCGATGAATACGACGGCGGTGTCGGGTGGCGGGTGCGTCTCATGATGGTGAACACGGGCAACGTCACGCAGCCGCCTGAAGCTGAGCAAATGGCGTTCGTCATGGGGTCTACGATCAAAGGCTTCAGCGCAAACCTCACGTTGGGGTCGCGCAACCCGCTGAAGTCACGCTTCCCCGCCCGCATCCAGTGGCGCGATCGCTGCGCTTGGGCTTACAAGAGCAAGGAGTGCGGTTACGCCGGCGGACTGGCAACCTGCGACTACAGCCTTCAGGGCGACAACGGTTGCGCGGTGCATAACAACACAAAGAGATTTGGCGCTTTCCCTGGTCTCCGTAATCGGGCATAATAAGTCACCAATGAATTACACGGACTTGATAGGCGCGCCATTCGAATATGGCGCAAGAGGGCCGGTAGCATTCGACTGCTGGGGGCTGGTTATGGAGTGCTATCGACGCTGGCACGGGGTCGAGCTTCCCAATCAGATCTCAACGCCAAGCCCGCGACGAAACGCAGCGCTTATGAGCAGCGTAGCGAAGCGCGAGTTCGAAAAGCTTCCCGCACCCCGCGAGGGGTCTGTCCTCATGCTCAGGGTGGGGGAATTTGGGGCGCACGTGGGTTTTATGATCAGTCAAACGCGCATGCTGCACACGATCAAAGAGACAGGGGCGGTCTGCACACGTCTCTCGGTATATGAACGTCAGTTGATGGGAGCCTACACCTATGTCGGCGCATGAAAGCATCGTCCGCGCAACGGTCGTCTACGACCCGCTGGACATCGAGAACCGCACAGATGCGCAGTTGGTCTTCTCTGAAGGCAAATCGCTCTCGTACTACATCGACGGGCTGCCCGAAGATGTGGAGTGGGGCATCGCGCTCAACAATGAAGCGATCCCAGCCGGCGCAACAGGTGTCGTCTTCCCCAAGGCGGGTGATCACATTGTCGTAGCGCCAGTTCCGCACGGTGGCGGAGATGACGGCAAGAGTATTCTCGGCATTGTTGCGATGATCGCACTTGCAGCTTTCGCACCTTGGGCCGGCGGTCAACTCGCAACAGTCATGGGTTTTGGTGGATCCGAAGTCGCAGCGACAATCCTCGGCGCGGCTGTATCAGTCACCGGTGGCTTGCTGATCAACTCATTCCTGCCAAAGCCGGATCAGAACCTTGGCAGCGGTCAGCAGGCGTTTGGCATCGACGGTGCCAAGAACACATCCGCAGAGGGCGTGCCTGTGCCGGTGTTGATCGGGAAGCATGGCTTTGGGGGAAACCTTGTCGATCTCTACACAGAGAACGTCACGGATGAAAACGGCGACCCTTTGCAGTATCTCTACGGCCGCCTTGTGGTCTCCGAGGGTCCGATCAAGTCCATCTCCGACATCTACCTGAACGATCAGTCTCTGGACTCCTACGAGGATGTCGAGATCGAGCAGCGTCTTGGCTATGCAGATCAGTCAACATCGGACTGGTTCGGCGAAACCGTTTCGCTCTACAATCAGGCGCGCGAGGTGACGACGGACTATCAGACGTATCGCACCATCTCCGAGGTGGACAAGCTGCGCTTGGACTTCAACTTCCCGACGGGTCTCTTCAGACAGACCAGCAAGGGCGAGACCAAGGAGATGACTGTTCAGCTCGAAGCTGAATATCGCAAGGTTGGTGACACGAGCTGGAAGCCTCTGTTCTCAGAAGAGACATCCACAGACGGCCCCGCTGCCGGTGAGACGCATCGCGTGCGCTTCACCTATCGACCGCAGGTCAATGAGGTTCTTGGCGAGCGCGATCCCTATGCTGACACCAGTATCTCTGGGCTGCCAAACTTCCGTCTCGAATACAATGTGAACGGGACGGGGTGGGTCGCCTACAAGACGTACAACGACAGCGCCCACACCAACGGGGCTGACATCACAGAGACACTCGACGGCTTCAGCTCCGACATCGTCGATTTCCGCGTCATCGACCTCTCCGGCGCTCAGAACCCAGGCACTTTCACCATCGAAGAGATCAAGGTGAAGGCTCATAATCCGACCGTCACCATTACGGACGCGATCCAGTCGCCAATCCGCAGGACATTCAAGACAGATGCCATCCCTGAAGGCGTCTATGATGTGCGATACCGCCGATCTGAAGCGAAGTCGGAAGAGGACAACGAGTTCGACAATGTTGTCCTCACTGACGTTGGTGAGATCATCACGGATGTCATCGGGCTTTCAAACACAGCTTGGCTTGGCTTCAAGATCAAGATGACTGGTCAGCTCAGCTCGATCCCGAAGGTGGATGGCATTGCTGAAGGGCTTCTGCTGCCGATCTTCGATCAGAACGGGGAGCAGACGAACACGGCGTACACGCGCAACCCTGCGGACGTCGCTATCGCGATCCAGATGGATCGTCGCTGGGGTGGTAAGATAGGCGACTTCGCGCAGATCGACTGGCCCGCGTTCGCGGAGTGGCGCGACTTCTGCACGCTCAACGAGCTGACCTTTGATGCCATCTTTAGCGAGGTCAACAACATCGATGAGGCGCTGAAGCACGTCTTCCTCGCGGGGCGGGCGCAGCGCGTGCGGGTGGGTTCGAAGATTTCGGTCGCAATGGATGGGCCGGCAGAACCTGAACAGCTCTTCAACTCAAGCTTGATTGAGAAAGACTCTTTGGAGATCTCCTATCTGCCCTTTGCAGATCGGGTGAACGACCTCGCCATCTCCTTCTTTGACGAGACGGACAGGTATCGCCAGAAGACAGTGCGTGCCGTGAACGAAGAGGCCATACAGCGGGGCGAGCCGCTCAAGACCGCCTCATTGTCGGTTGTCGGGATGACAGCGCAAAGCCGCGTCCAGCGTGAGGCCAATTTCCGCATCAACTACAACCGCGAGGTCGTGCGCACTGCGAAGTGGGTCTCTCCATTGCAAGGTCTGAACTGTACCGTAGGCAGCGTGGTTCTGCTGCAAACGGAAATGGTAGACTGGGGTATCGGCGGCCGTCTGAAGGCGGGCTCGACCTCGACCAACGTAAAGCTTGATCGCCCTGTCGAAATGGAAGCGGGGAAAGTCTACTCCGTTCTCGTGCATCGCGACACGCGCAAGCTGCATGATCTCTCGATCACGGCAGCAACCGGCAACTTCATCACCGTCAACGGTCTGGTGATCAATGACGGATCGGCGCACCGCGCGGTCATCGGCGGGCAGGACTATTCAATCACCAGGGTTATCCCAGGGGCAGACTCAAGCCAGATTCTCCTTGAAAGCCGTGCGTCCAGCGCCACGCTGTCCGGCGCAGTGGAGATCTGGACAACTGACGTCTTGGATGTCGTGGATGTCACCAACCCAGTCAGCTCAGGAACTCAGAGCTTTGAGGAACTCAATCTCGATGCAGCGCTCATCGACGGGGCGCCGCCACAGTTTGCCGCGTTCATGTTCGGGGAGAAGGCAGTTCTGAAGCGCCCCTTCCGCATCACGGAGCTGTTGCGCCGTGAAGAGACGAAGGCGGAGATGTCGGCGATCGAGTATGTCGAAAGCGTCTATAGTGACATCGACACTAATACCGGCACCGAGTTTCTACCCAACCAGGCGGGGGAGCACGTCACCAATCTGGTCGCGAATGAAGTCTCGGTGCTCAACCCAGACGGCACGCGCGTCGCGAAGGTGGATGCAAGCTGGGAGCGGGCTTCGAACGGCACGCATCTGAGCGCCCTTGTGCAGGTCAAGTATAACGATGGCGATTTCAAGGATTACGAAGAGGTCGTTTCAGATCGCGTTCAAATCGACGCGCAGGTAGGCGACACCGTGGTCGTGCGCGTCATTGCCCGCACCCCTGACGGGTTGTTGGGGTATGCAGCTGCACCTACGCAGAGCATCGACATCACAGGCAATGTCGAAATCCCGCCAAGGCCAATTGAGTGGACGGATCGTAACGCCCCGCGCTCGATCACCTTCGATCAACCCCTCATCGCAGATCGTACTGTTGCGCCTTATGACGACCTTCTTCTGGTCGGCGACCCTGACTTCGGCTTCTACCGGATCTCGGTCGCCCCTGAAGGACAGCCTTTCGCCAACGCAGTATTCGTCGCTGACTTCAACAGCTCTGGCTATACTGTCCAGACGCCGATCAACGCAGGGACCAAAAGCTACTTCGTTCAGGTCTATGACACTCAGGGCAACGCATCTGACCCCTCTGATGCCATTGACGCCTTCCCAGAAGCACCGCGCAGGGTCTCAATCTCGGTTGACGATCAGTCTGTCGAATACACCGATACCGGAACCACCCCAAGCCCGTCTTCGATCTTGGTGACAGCGACACCGTTTGGCGTCGATACTGAAGTGGATGTCTTCTACGAGTTCATCGTGAACGGCGTGTCAAAGCAGAACACAACGACGGCAACGTACACCTATATACCGGCGGCTTCTTCTGTGGATATGCCGCAAAAGGTCGAGGTGCAGCTGCGCGAGATCGTCAATGATGGCGAAATCCTTGCGACCGACTTCATCACCGTTGTCGGGCTGAAGCCAGGCGGCGCACCGACGATGGTTCTCTCCAACGAAGCGCATGTGATTCAGACGCAGAACAATGGGTCGTCTCCAAATCTCACAGGGGCCGCCTCGACCATCACGATCTATTCCGGTGTGGATGATGACACTGCGAACTGGACACTGTCACGGGTGAACTCCTCTGGCATCAGCTCGACGCTCTCAGGGACCACTCTGACAATCACCGGCATCACGGTTGACGCGGGGTATGTCGATGTAACTGCTTCAAAGGCAGGGGCGGCGTCGATCACCAAGCGTATGACGCTGACACGTTTGAAAGTGCCTTTGAATGGGACTGACGGGACTGACGGGACCGATGGTACAGACGGGAATAACGGGGCTGACGGGGATACATTGATCTCTGGGCGGGTCTATTATCAATATGCCCAATCCTATCGACCCGGCACCCCTTACGCATCGAGCTACAGCACGTCCACTGGGAACTTCAGCGGGCTAAGAAGCGGGTGGGGGAAGACACAGCCCGATGTTCCCATGACAGACACGACAAAGCTTGTCTGGTCTTCTGAATACCTCGTGCGCATCAATGGCGTAACCAATGCTCAGACAATCACCTTCACGACCCCGACTGGTGCGATCATCATCACCGCAGATATGCGCTCGGACAATTACTCAGCGGGTTCTAACGGATGGCGTATTGATCGAGACAGTGGTTTTGCAGAGTTCGGGGCTGCGACTATTCGCGGGCAACTAACTGTAGGCCAGATCCTGTTCGACACTGATCGTTTTCAGGCGAACGGGTCTTTGCTGTCAATGAAGAGCGGCGGGATTGTCACAGACCTTCTGGCAAACGCGACCGTGACCCGCGGCGGTTCATCAACGCATGGTAACAAAACCCTGAGCACCGGATACTCTGACTCGATCTCGGTGAACGGTGTCGATACGGACGGCAGACCTGCGCTGATCAATTTCAAGTGGAACTGGTCAGACAGTATTGCTGGCAATGTAGGGTACTACCGAGTGCTTCGCGATAACGGCGGTAACACTATCATCTTTGACGAAACCCCGTTCAAGACGGCCGGCAACAGCGGGCGGTTCTTTGGCACTGCAATCGACGCAAATCCGCCATCTACAGCGAGCCGATATTACATCCAAGTCAGAGCGGATACCAATGCTGCCAACGTAATCTCAAACGGCGCCATGATCGCGCAGGGGTGGGTAAAATGAGCTATGTGAATTACGCAACGATCTCGCGCACCAGTGGTGTCATCTTCAACATCGGAAAGGCTCCAACGGTCGATGCCGCTTTGGAGCTTCAGACGCCGGAGCTGGATGTCGCCATCAATGTTCCAAGCACTGTCACTTTCGATGACTACTGGGATGACGCCACTGAAGACTGGCTGCCGCGACCCGAGATCGTCTATCCAAGCGCGAGCTACGATCTGACGACGCTCCCCGTCGGTACATTCGTCAAGGTCATCAACGAGGTCGGGGATACGCTGGAGATCACCGATCTGAGCGAGACTCTGACGCTCACAGACCCTGGCGATTATCTGTTCTTCATCCAACCGCCGGAGCCTTTTCTGCCGCTTCTCAACATCACAGTGGAGATTGCCTAATGCCCCAGTTTGGTCAGAACCTCGACAAGCAGAAATCGTTGGCAATTGAGCGGGTGAATGAAAAGGTCGGCAGCGTTCGGCTGCGCTTCATCACGCAAATCCCTGGACAGGAAAGCACTTATGCGGAGAAGCGTATCGAGGCGAAAGAGTATCTCGCTCTGCCGACTGAACCCGCAACGCTTGTAGATTATCCATTCATCGCTGGTGCAGTGGGTGTTGATGCCCCGACAGCGTATGAGGTGGCGCAGCTTTGGCTTAATCTTCAGGCGCAGTGGCTACAAGCAGGAGTGCCTTTGGAAAACATCCGCAGGGCGGCGGTCGTCGCTGTAGAAGACGCAATCACGCGCCCGCAGATCGACACTGCGGTGTCAACGCTTGAACAGACCCTGGCGGCCGTATTTCCTGCCTAGCCTTGAGATGGTCCTCAATTCGTGGTAGAATATAACTCAGAGGTGACTTAATTTAGACAGCTCACGAGCGCAGAAGGGGTGAGGGCGATGACCCCGCCGTCAGTTATGTAAGTGGAAGCGAAGTGAGCGATGAAGAGGAAAAGGGCTCAAAGGCAAAACCCCTTGAGCCTCACGAGATAACTGGTCTCAGAGAGATGCTGAAAGCGCGAGAGTTTCGTCGCACAGCGGTGGCTCTGATCGGGAAGTCTTCGACCTTAGTCCCTTGGATCGGTGGAGCAATTCTCCTGATGCAGGGGGAGTATTTAGAGGCTTTGAAATGGTGGAAGTGATCGTGAAGCGTAGATGGCCCTTATTCGCACTTCTAGGAGTGATATTTCTAGTCTCGAACATATTCTCGGCGATTGCTTACGACCGCATATCGACCAAGCCGCGGGAGATTGTCTATACACCTTACAAGGATGTAGACATCATCCGTGCTGAGTTCGACAAAGACCCTGATACGGATGAGACGTGGTTCTATTTCTACGCCAACTTCGTAAAGGTCGAGTGCGATATCGAAACCTTTCGGGTCGTTTCAAAGTACAACCATTCCGGCAGTTTTCGTGTAAAAGGTCTTGAAGATCTGGACGGTCGTATGACTAACGAAGAGCTTGGATTGGACAACCGTTCCGCTGGCGAACAAACGATGCGTCTGCGCTTCAAGGTAGACCCCGATTTCGAGTGGATCGAATTTAGAACATCCCACCTATGCCCCCGCGACGAAGAAGGCGCTGTTCGCGTTCCGAAACTCTTCACCCGAGTCTCAGGGACACCGGCAAGTTAATCATAATGGAGGCCGCGAACAGCGGTTATAGCTCATGCAGAATGTAAGACAGATTGCCGACGACATCGTCAGCCGCGAAGGTGGCTATGTGAACGACCGCGATGACCCAGGCGGCGCGACAAACTACGGTGTAACCATTCATACAATGCGGCGGCTCGGTCTTGATCTCGATCAAGATGGCGATGTCGATGTGAACGACGTCAAGCGCCTGACAAAGCACCAGGCGGTCGACATCTTCCTTGAGCATTACTTCAAACGCCCAGGCATCGCCGGACTGCCCTTTGCCCTTCAGGCGAACGTGTTCGACATGTACGTCAATTCAGGCAACAATGCGGTGAAAATCCTTCAGCGCCTGGTTAACAAGATCAACAGTACCCCGATCTCGGTCGATGGCGGCATTGGCCCAATCACCCGTTCCGCGGTTCAGCGGGCGAATGACAAGCTGGTACAGAAGACGGGAAATGACGACGCGCTGTCGCATGCCTACGCCATTGAGCGACGCAACTATTACTACAACCTCGCGCACAACCGTGTCGCCAGTCGCAAATACGCCAAGTCTCGAAACGGCGGCAAGGGCGGCTGGATCAAGCGCGCAGAGGAGTTTCTCCCCAAGAACCTGCATTTGTCAAATGCAGATCACCAAAGGATCACCTCCCGCTGGTAGGCTCCATCAAAGGATTGAGAGATGTTGAGCTGGTTCTCAAAGATATTCGGCGGGGCTGGCAAGGAAGCCAGCTCTGTCGGCGGCGCGGTCGTCGGGGTGGCGGAGGTCTTCGTCGCAAACAAGACCAAGCGTGACAAGATCGAAGGCGACGCGTTCAACGCCGTCGTCGACTCCCACAGGGCGGAATTTGCCTCTGTCGGGAATACATGGTTCGACAGTCTGATCAATGGGATCAACCGGCTGCCGCGTCCGATCATGGCGTTGGGTGTCATTGCCATGTTCGTCTTCGCCATCAAATCACCACAAGCCTTTGCCGAGCGCATGATCGGCATCACAGTCATCCCCGAGCCTATGTGGTGGCTGATCGGCGTCGTGGTCGCGTTCTACTTCGGCGCGCGCGAGACGCATCACGCCCGAATGGGAACTGCCATTCAATCAATATCCACTGCCACGCGAAACTTTCAGGACGTGCAAGCGGCCTTAAATGATGGTACTGTGGATAAGTCAAAAGTGACTGAAGATCAAATTCGAAACGACCTGGAGGAGCAGGACGCGCCTTTCACTGAAAACGCGATCCTAGACCAGCTCAACTCCTAAAACTGGAGCGCTTATGTCAGCCCAAAACACCTTCGACCTCGAACTCTGCATTCAAATGCGCGAGCAGGAAAACCGCACATGGCATGAGATCAGCCAGCACTTCGGAGGCGTGGACAGCGAAAACGCCATTCGCAAGCGATACGCCCGTATGAAGAAACGGCGGGATATGTCAGATGATCAAGGCATCATCGCAGCACTCGCAGATGTCGGCATCGACGACAGTCTGAAGGTTAAGGGCGGGTGGCTCAAGACTGAAAAAGCCTCTATCCGGTTTGAGACGCCCAACGAGAGCCATGACGACAGCAAGTTCGATGACTATGTCGCGATGCTGAAGAAGGGTCTCTCCAAGCTCCCAAAGTCGCCAGAAGCTCTGCCACCAATCGACGCAAGCTCCGACCTCCTTGCCAGATACATCCTCACAGACCTCCACGGCGGTATGTCGGCGAGCATAGCGGTGTCGGGCGGGGAATATGACCTCGACATCGCATCCCAGCGGCTGTCAGAGGCTACCAGGCGTCTCGCTGAGCAGTCACCGAAAACCGACGTCGCCCTGATCGAGAACCTCGGGGATGCGTTCCACGCCAACGACGGCAAGAAGATGACGCCTGAGTCGGGTCACATCCTCGACATGGTGCGCGAGAGCTTCGCAGAGATCGCCTATCGCGTCACTCTCGCTGTCATCGATATGATTGAAATCCTCAAGACCAAACATCGCAAGATCAAATACGTCGGCATCGCTGGCAACCATGACAAAGACCAGTTTCACTGGCTGACAATCTCCCTGATGATGCGCTTTCGCGACGACCCGCAGGTGGAGGTCATCTGGAACCAGAGGAAGATGTTCTGCTACGTTTTCGGCCGCAACATGATCGCGATGGCCCACGGGGATCGTGTCAACTTTCAACGACTTGCAAATCAGGTGGCAGACGTTCACGCGGAAGAGTGGGGTCAGACCAAGTTCCGCTATCTCGACACCGGTCACGTTCACCACGACAGGCAAGATCGGGAGATCGGCGGCATCTACTGCGAAAGCCATCGCACGCTCGCAGCTCTTGATGCGGCAGCCTTCGGGTTCGGCTTCACGGGACGCCAAAGCGCCAAAGTGATCATCAACCATCGCGAGCGCGGGGAGATCAGCAGGCACACTGCGTCTTTTAACTGAGAGGTTATTCACTACTGACTTACTATATGGTAGAATGCACCACGTCACATGCGCATAGACGAACGAAAGGAATGACTTATGTCAGTAGACTACAACGTGGCTGTCAAGACAGCTCGGCTTACCGCCACCCGTGATTATTTCGCGGACGGCACGCTGGAGCTGCAAGACGCTTCCAGCACTGTGATCGCCACCTTCGGGCTTGGCGCTTCAGGCGGCACAATTGCGACCGACACCTGGACGCTGACTTTTGATGCGAACACCGTTGTTGCATCCGCAACAGGCGTCGCAACGAAGGCTGTAATCAAGAACAGCACAGGTGATGCTCATATCACAGGCCTGACAGTCGGCGAGTCCGGCACGGACATCGTTATCGACAACTCTGACATCAACTCAGGTCAGAACGTCACGATGAACTCTGCTGCCATTCAGCACGCCTAATTGAGCGGGGCGCTTTCGTAGCGCCCTGGCTTATTCAAGGAGACAAAATGCCCAAGCTCTTGAACAATGTTAAGATGTCTGTCGCCAGCACAGGTGCTGGCGCAATCACACTGGGCGCGGCTCGACAGGGGTTTCAGACATTTGCGGATGCTGGAGCGATTGACGGGGATGAGATCGTCTACGGCATTCTTGACGGTGCGAGTTGGGAGCACGGAGTTCTCACATACGTCTCCAGCACAACGTCTTTCACACGGAATGTATCGGCAAGCTCGAACTCAGGCAGCCCGATCAGCGTCACCAGCAAGGCGGTTGTATTTTCAACTGCGCGTGCTGAGGATCTGGCGACGGCAGAGCAGGGTGGCAAGGCTGAAACTGCAATCCAGCCCGCCGACCTTGCCCCTGTCGCAACCTCTGGCGATTACGCCGATCTGAGTAATAAGCCTGAGATCCTCAGCCCTATCGCTTTTTCAATCATTTTCGGGAGTTAAGACATGGCGTTTCTAAACGACATTAAAACCGCCATAGCAGCGGGTTCTGCGCAAACACTGCTTACGGTTCCGGTGGGGGCTGAGGTGGCCCTTTCCACGCTGTTTTTCAACGCTGTTGGCGGGACGGCAAACATCACGCTGAACCTTGATCGTCAGGCCAGCGGCACTGACGCGGATCTGCTGGAAGACTTCCCGATTACCGATGATGCCCCCTATCACTTCCCCAAGCCGATCATGCTGCAAGAGGGTGATGTGCTGACGTTCAGTGCGACCGGTAACAACGTTAACGGGATGGTTGGGTATTATCAGGAGGGTGTTGCGACAACCACAGCGGGCGTTCTCAATCCACGTGGTGAGTATAGCGGCCCTGCCGAATATGACCGCCTTGATGTGATCGAGCGCGATGGATCAAGCTACATTTGCCTGAACGATGGAACCACTGGCGATCCACCCCCCTCGGTCAACTGGATGCTTCTTTCCGCCAAGGGCGATGCAGGTAACGACGCTGTTGCAGATTACGACACACTTACAAACAAACCGCCATGCGCTCGTTCACTTGCGCTGGTCTTAGGAGGATAACCCCATGGCAAACCCTAACACCGCATATCCCACATCGGTAACAGTTCACTCAAAAACGCAGGCCGCTACGACCACGCTGGCGGATATCCTGGCCAATGCGGCGGCGTCAGGAAAAGCCATCCGCGTCAGCGCCATATATGCGGCCAATATCGACGGGGCCAATGACGCTGATGTGACGGTATCTTGGGTGGATGCCTCAGACGGGGTGGGACACTTGGCTAAGTCGATCACGGTGGCGGCTCAGTCTACTCTGATCGTCACGTCTCGCGAAACAGCGTTCTATCTGAATGAGGACTGTCAGCTCCGCATTCAGGCGAGCGCAAACAACGATATCAGCGTAACCGTTTGCTACGAGGAAATCAGCTAATGGGACGCTTAACTGACCTTGGAAGTTATATCGGGGAGGGCGGTTCAGGCGGCATACGCGGCCTGTCCTTCCTCGATAGTCCACGTGGGGGCATTGCAGGAGAAATTATCGGAAGTTACCAGCTAACTCTCAATGGTACGAATATGTCAGCGAATATTAACGGGGTGTTAGCGGGCGACACGATTTTGATCTGTATGACAAGCGACAACGTCGGCCCCTCCTCTATTTCTGGCTACACACAACTTCATAGCCATGACAATTCTGCACACTTGCAGGTCTATGGTAAGGCGATCACCGCGTCAGGGGATGAGAGTATATCTTTTTCTGCTACTGATGCAGCTCGTACTTCTGCTGTAATTCTCCATGTTCGAGGTATTAATTTGACCGGCTTCACTTTAAGCAGTCATGCTGCGTCTGAGGCGTCAGACTTCTATATTCCGGCATTAGCTGCGTCTGCGGGGCCTCGCCTTGTTTTGGTAGTTGGGGGTTTAGACGATGACCGTATTAGCACTCAATCAGATCAATCAGTGCATGGGTACACCTCCCAAGGGGCCTCTGCTTCTAGTAGCATAGGTTCTTCTACCCACGTTTGGACAAAGTTTACAGACGGTAGTGCTGAAACATCAAAAGTATTCAGCATGAGCGGCGGAGAAGACCAGTATGGCACGGTCATTATGGGCTTCAATGTATCAGCTTAAGGAGTAAAAACTATGTACAGCTATAATAATGGATACCCCGCTCCTCTCCCCAAACGGATCGTTCTGGAGGATGGGACAACACGTACCTCTCTTCATGAGCATGGTCCCGTCCAACTTGCTGAGTGGGGGCTTGTTCCCGCTCTACCCAAACCAACACCGGAACAGGATCAGGTAGTAGAATGGGGCGGGAACGATTGGATTGTGAGCGACAAGACACCCGAGAAGATCGAACAGGATAAAATGGACGCCCGTGCTGCATTGCCCCCTGTTGAGCGTTGGCAGTTCGCCACAGCCTGTATGCTTGCTGGCGTCATCACCCCCGCAGAAGCCCAGGCATGGGGGCCGGGAAACAGCTTGCCCGATCAGGTTGAAGCCGCCCTTGAGGCAGCAATCCCTCATCAGGGCCAACTTGCCGCCGCAAAGGTCAAGGCCCTGGCCGTTGCCCGCATCAGTCGGGCGAATCCTCTGATTGAAATCCTGCGCGCACAAACGGCTTTCAACCTCACACCGGAAGAGGCTGACAATCTGTTCATCGCAGCAGCCGCATTGGAGTAAGAACATGTCACAGAAAATCAAAGAAATACTTGGCGAAAAGCACCCAATCTGGGTAGAGATGAACCGGCTGCACAAAGGGTACGTTCCGTCAGAAGCCCAAGCCTACCGAATGCTCAAACCTGACGATCCTGCAAAGGTTGCATCGTCCCTTGAAAGTTACATGCTGGACTTGAAAGAGGACGCAGCACGCTACCTTGCGCCCGCAGGGGTCAAGCCAGAGGATATAACAAACGAGGAAGCGCTGAGCGCTATCGTTGAGTTCGGGGGTTGGAAAGGCACATCAGGACAGGACGCCGATCAGGCCCGCCGTTTAGGGTCTTTGTCCCTTGTTGAGATAGGTAAGCGTCTCGCCCCGCCTCAGAAAGGTCTCATCGAGCTGTGCTATGAGGATATTCTTAAGCGGAAGCTGGATAAGTCAGGACTGAGGCATTACCAGGATCGGCTCGACACGGGCGGTGAGGGAAATTCCATCCTGGATATCATTCGCGACATCTACCTGTCACCCGAAGCGGAAGCGCTGCGTGGAGAGAACCGCGGCTAACCATACGAAGGACGCTTTAGATGCTGGCACTATTCCCACTTGCTAGTCAACCTCTGGCAAGTGCAGGTCAAGACCCCGACCTAGAAGCGTCCCTAGCAGCAAGCGAGGGCGGCGGGGATAGTGCGGCCATCTCGCTTCAGGTTTCGGTATCGACAAATCTTACCTTCAGTGAGACCGCCGCCGACACATATTCATCGTCAGCGAAGGCTGATGTAACAGCGAACAGCTCCGCGTCTGAAGTCGGCGGGGATACCTCTGTTGCATCGTTGAAGGTGACATCTTCAGCGGCCCTCTCGACAGTGGATGCGAAAGACAGCGCAATCCTGTCAATGAATGGCATAGCGACTGTCAATCTCGCAATCGCAGAGAGTGGCGAAGACGACGCGACTGCGTTCTTGCAAGTTTCGCCATCAACGAGCCTTTCCGCAAGCGAAACTGGGGGAGACGCACTTGCGTCGTCAGTTGACACGATCGCAGGAAGCTCACTGTTCGCGTCAGAGACGGGTTCAGACGCGCTGAGTGCAACCAGCGTCTCAACCCCTGCAATCGACATAGATGCGCATGAGGGCGTTTCTGACAGCGCGACAGCTACAGTCATCATGGCTGTGATTGGAGATGCATTTGCGTCCGAAGTCAGACCCGACACTTTCTACTCCGACATCGATCCGTCAGTTCGCGTACATCTTCTAGCTCTGGAGACGGTCAAAGATATAACTGACCTACGCGTCAGTATCGAGCCGACGACCCAGCTGACGGTTCGTGAAGTTGAAGCGGACGACGCTAATTTCGATCTGAACACTTCAGTGGCGGGTTCCGCTGGCATAGTCGAGACAGGCGACGAAACCGTCACGGCAGGTGTGAGTGTTGAAATCGGAACATACCTGACGGGTGAAGAGAGCGGAGGTGACACCGCCACCCTAGCCCTATCCAGAAGCACCGCTACCGAGCTGACAGTCGGGGAGACGGGGCAGGATTCCCTGAGTGCCGAGATTTCGGCGAACGCCGTCGTGATCACGTTGCTCGAAGAAACTGGCGATGACACGTTCGTAGCAGGCATCAAGTCCGCACCTGGGGTGGAGATGGTGGCGGTTGAAGATGGGGATGATTTGCAATCGACCGCCGTCACTCCCGTAAGCGCTCTACTTTCAACCGTTGAATCAGGCGAGGATGTCGCCAGTTTCAATGCGGGTAACGGGAGGGTTCTGGTTGCCTCGATGCGGGAGGCGGGTGAAGATTCAGCGACGGCGACGGTTTATGCGCAGACGAAGACGAGCGTTGCCGCTCAGGAAGCGGCCGCTACTGACGAATCTCTGATCGAACTTTCAGCCGTTGCTGAAGCAGCTGTTCAAGTGATCGAAACCTCCCCCGACTCGATGCTGGGCGATATAACCGCCAGATCGCAGGGCGATCTGCTCACTACGGAAAGCGCGGACGCCGCCACTGTGAGCGCAACGGTTCACGTAACGCTGAACGCGACAGCAACGGAAGAGGGGGTTGATACCGCATCCTTCAACATCGTAAAGTCCTTTGTTGCTTCAATGCTAACTCAGGAAAGTGCAGGCGATGAAGCTGCACTTGCAGCGGCATCTGAGGCTTCTGGAGCGGCCAATGCTGAGGAAAGTGGTGGCGATATTGGACAGGGGTCTGCTAATTCCAGCGTGACCGTTCAAATCTCGACTAAAGAGGGTGGTGTAGATAGCACCGCGATCTCAGTCAAGGCGATCGTTCGTGGCGCGGCGTCGTTGAAAGAGGTCGGTGCTGATGAGTTCACAGGTGTCGCGGCTAAGGTCTTCAAGATTCGCCTTGAGGTTCAGGAGATCGGTGAAGATGGTATCCAGTCTTCGGGTCGGGCTATTGTTAGAGGCTCTCTTGCGACTGAAGAGGGGGAGGCGAAAGACGCGATGAGTGCAGACTCGTCGTCCATAGGGACGGCGTGGAGGATTCGCTATGCTAAATACAAGCTGATCGGCGATCCCAGCGACAATCTGGAAGACGGTCGCAACATGATCGGTAAAACGACGACGCGGCATAAGCTGATCGGCAAACCCAAGAAGTCGACCATGTCTGGATAAGTCACTGATGAATGTGCTATCATAAGGCGACAACAGATCGGAGAGTAGAATGGCAACGCAACTGAACATTGAGGACACCCATAAGGGTGAGCCTGTCATCATATGCCTTCAGGCTAAAAACCCTGATGGCACACCGCTCTCTTTCGCATCAACCCAAGAGATCATCTTCACCGTGTCAAAGACCAAGACCGGTGATCCATTTCTACAGGTTAGCGATGCTCCCGAGATCGTACTTGCCAACGAAGTCACGTCGGAATGGCTGCTAGACATCAAGGCATCCACGCTCGCAGGGTTGCAAGAAGGTCACACCTATTACTACAATGTCTGGTCTCGCCGGAATGGTGATGCCTGGTTGCAGGGTTTCGGCCGTCTGAAGCGTCTGAACTCCATCGAGCCTGTCTAATGTCGTCCTTCACAAGAGCTGAAGACTGGTATCGCCATGTCGAGGGCACTGACTACGCCGTGACCGAGAGCTTCGACTGGGATGTCGGCTTTCTCGGTTCCGGCGACACAGTTACTGTTGAGGCAGGCTTTGTTTTCAACTGCTCGATCCCGACAGGGCTTCAGTGGCTACTCGACCCTCATGATCCGAAATTCCTCAAGGCATCAGCGCTGCATGACAAGCTGTTGAAGCTGGGAATGGACAGACCTCGGGCGGGTGCTGAGTTTCTCGCAGCTTTGAAGGCGGACGGGGTAGGGAAGTTCACCCGCGTTATCATGTGGATAGCCGTCACTCTTTACAGATTTGAGTAAACCTTCTGACTGTCAAGAGCATTGTTTGATCGAAGATCAGTCATGACTGAGCTATAATGAGTCAGACATATAGGAGGTCTCCCCATGAGTAAACGCCGCCGTGATCAGAAGAAGGCAGACTATCGCCCTGAGCTGGAAACAAAGGGGGCGCCATCTGTCCCTAAGTGTAAGGCAAAAGGCCCGCTTGAGCCGATGACAGAAGCTCAGCGCCATTACATCTCTTCGATCCGTCACAATCGCATCACATGGGGCATCGGCCCAGCTGGGGTAGGCAAGACCTACGTCGCAGCCCGTGTTGCTTCCGACATGCTGCGAAACAAAGAGATCAGCAAGATCATCCTAACACGCCCCGCGATTGAAGCGGGTGCATCCATCGGCTTTCTCCCAGGTGAACTCGAAGACAAGATGGCTCCGTACATCGCATCCTACGGGCGTGGGTTCGGTGACGGGTTAGGAGGGGGAAGTTTCGCTTATTATATGCAATATAAGATCATTGAAGTTGTTCCCTTAAACTTCATGCAGGGGAGATCATTTGATGAACCTACTCTAGTATTGCTGGATGAGGCTGAGAACGCGACACCTGCGGAGATGAAGATGTTCCTGACCCGAATGGGTGCGGGTGCTACCATGATCATCGACGGAGACCCAAAGCAGACAATGATCCGAGGTCAGTCAGGACTGATTGACGGTGTGCAAAAGACCCGCTACATTCACGGGGTGGGCGTTGTCGAGTTCGACAGAGACGACATCGTGCGCGATCCAATGATTAAAGAGATTCTCAACGCATACGAATGCGAACCTGAGAACGATGACGGAGACGCAGCGCTTGGACTACCCAGCTTCATCACGGAGACTTCAGAATAACGTAAAGCATCTGGTCGAAGAGCGCGGCGAGTTCTACGGGAGCCGGTTAAACTGGCTTTCGCTAGAAACCCAGCTCATCGAGAACTGGCGACCAAGACATCTAAAGGTCGAACTGGAGCGAATGTCATCTGCCTGGTTCGACTATCGCATGCTGCACCCAGCCCAGCGGGCGCATGTTTGCTACTTTGAATACAAGAACGCATTTCACCGCAAGTTGAAGAAATACTACATGCGTGAGGACTGGACACACTCCAGCAGCTTGTTCAACAGAAAGCCTCAGACAATCTCCCAGTTTCTGACCGTAATGCACGTTGCGGACGAGTTGGGCATGCCTTACGAGCGCTATTTCGACGAGGTCATGGAGCATATGCTCATGCATTCAGGGTATAGCGGAACGTGGGAGCTGAATGACGCCCTGAAGACCAGACCGATCCCGCCGATATCCCTGCTGGCGCGGGGCGACTCGGTGATGTTCGCCACGCAAGCTTTCGACACCGCCAACTCACTTCGCATCACACTCCCTAAGCATGAGATGTTTCAGGGCGCGAATTGGACGGGTTCAAAGATACAGCGGGACTTTGCGGAGTGGGTGATGAATCAGGCGCGTAGAAAAGGGAGCAAGGCGCACTTCATTCTGAAGCAGATCATGGACAAGGGGTATCTGACGGAGCGGGAGATTTTGCGAAAGTTCGGGACCGAGATGGTCTTGAGTATTCGGGCTATAGATTACTAAGTCAGCAATGAGTGATAAGGGCGAGACATGACAGATAAATACGAGTTCGACAGTGATTTTCAGGCAAAGATCACGGCACTGTCTCTGAGAGATCCAACCTTCAACATTCGCACAGACGGGCTGGTGCGCCCTGAATACATGGAGAGCACAGCGCAGGCTGTTCTGATCAATCTCTCCAGTCGGTTCTGGGAGAAGTACAAGGCAGTGCCGTCGCGCACGATCCTGGATCACATGATAAGAAAGGCCGTCATCGCGAAGAGTATCCGCGATGATATGGTCGATGATGTCAAAGATGCACTCGATGCAGTCTACACCGCTGACCTTTCTGATCGGGATTATGTGATTGACGAATGCGCGTCCTTTGCACGACATCAAGCGATCATTGCAGCGATGGAGAAGTCTGTATCAAGTCTTGACGCGCGAGACTTCGACCGCATTGAGCTGAACATGAAGGAGGCGTTCCAGATCGCGGCGCATGATGACTCTCTTGGACATGACCTTCTGGAAGATCGTGAAGCGCGGTCGAAAGACAGAAAGGACATTCTCGCTGGGAAGAGAATACCCGCGGTGACGTCGGGGAATAAGGATTTCGACAGGTGTACGGCTGACGGGGGCTTCACTAAGGGGGAATTGGCAGTTCTCCTCGGGCCGGCAAAGCGGGGTAAGTCATTCGGGCTTTTGAACTTCGGTCTCGGCGGCGCGCTGGCGGGGTACAACGTGCTTATGGTCTCTCTCGAAAACTCGGTACGCGTGACGACGGATCGCGCAGACGCCTTTCTATCCGGCATCGAAACCAAGAAGCTCAAGGATCACATCGACGAGGTCGAAGACAAGGTTGAGTCCCGACTGAGTAAGGCGGGGGTGTTCAAGGTTCATAACTTCCCGACAGGCGCATTCAGCCCGCGAGATCTGAAGAGACTGATCGAGCGGTATCGTGCCAAGGGTATTCTGTTCGATGAAATCATCATCGACTATTGGGACATTATGAAGCCGTCGGTCAGCTACAAGGACGACTCCATTCGCGAAAGCGCATCTATCGGCATCGAGCTTCGCGCAATCGCTGAAGAAGAGAACGTCGCGATGGTGACTGCGATCCAGTCCAACCGAGACGGCTTCAAGGCTGTGACTGCAAAGGCAGAGCACGCGGCTGAAGACTTCAACAAAGTCAGGCTCGCCGATTTACTCTTCTCCATCAACGCGACAGAAGACGAGCGTCGAGATGGCGAGGCGCGCATCTGGTTTGCGGCTGTTCGAAACTCCGAAGGCGGATATGGTCTCCGCATCAAGCAAGACCTGTCTCGTGCGACGTTCATGTCGAAGGTAATCGAACGCGTCTACGAAGGAGACTGATCATGTCCGAGCTTCAAGACCTACTCAGTAACATTGCGGTCGAGGATATTCTCGACCGCGAGGGCTTCGACTATCGCACAACCCACGGGTCGCGTGGTGAGCAGCTGAACGTGGAAGAATGCCCCTTCTGCGGGGGCACGGACTGGAAAGTCTACATCAACCGCGACAGCGGGCTGGGGAACTGCTTTCACGGATCATGTCAGACACGCTTCAACACCTATAACCTGACCAAGCGGATACTGGAGAACGCCGGCACGGGGCATGTGATCCCTTATCTGAAGAACCTTGCGCAAGAGCAGGGTTGGCGACCGCGCTCGATGACTCCCACGATTGATGTTGAGACCGAGGCGGGGGATTGGAAGCTGCCCGACAACATCGATCTGCCGGACAGACATGGCAACATGCTTGACTACCTGACAAGGCGCGGCGTCACACCTGAGATCGCCAAGATGTTCGACCTTCGATACTGCAATGACGCGTGGTTTAATTACACCAAGCCGGATGGCAAACACGGTGGCATGAACTTCAGCGGACGGGTGCTGTTCCCGATCTACGACCTCGACGGTACGATGGTGACGTTTCAAGGGCGGGACATCACCGGTAAGGCTGAAAAGAAGTACCTCTTCCCGCCCAAGCTTCCAGGCACATCGAGCTTCTTCTACAACGGCTTCAGGTGCATGCGCAAAGAGACGGTGGTTATGTGCGAAGGCGTTATGGATGTGATCGGGGCATATGTCGCCCTCAGAATGGAACGACCGGAGCTGGGTGTCATGGGAAGCTTCGGCATATCCCTGTCTGACGGGCGACCTGACCTCGACCAGTTGTCCCGACTGATCAAGATGAAGCGGTCAGGGCTGCGTCATGTTATCATCATGTGGGATGGCGAGAAGGGAGCCTATGCAGCGGCGCTGAAGGCGGCTTCCAAGATCGCGAAGATCGGGCTGAAGGTGAGCATTGCCCTGTTGCCAAAGGGCCAAGACCCAGGCGATGCAATGGGGCGTGATATCGTCAAAGCCGTTTCAAACCCTCTGCCTTATGAGGGGTCGAACGTGCTGCGTCTTGGTCTGAAAAACCCATTTCGGTAAGTCATTGCTGATTGATTTGCGTGTTACACTCTTATAGAAAGACTGTGACGAAAGGGAAAACGATGTATTCAATTGAGATCAACAAGTTCAAGCATCCCGAAGGCAAAGAGTATGATGCGATACTTGTTGCGTATCACAACGGAGCAGGTCAGCGGTACAAGAAGCAGCTTCTGATCAAGAGATGGGGTGCCAAAGGTACGCTGGGGCAGTTCAAGGCGGAAGTGCTCCCTAAAGGAACGACGGGTGCGAGAAAGGCCATTTCCGCCCTGAAGAAGACCCGTGAGAAAAGGGGGTATCATTTCAAGGGATCTTCCACAGCTGTCGGCATCGCTTGCAGCGAAGTCCTGGTAGACCTTTTGGGCGAGAGCATGACAAGTCTCGCGCTCAGGCGCAAGCTCGGGGAGATCATCTCAAACTTCGAATTCGGGCCTGAACTGGAGAACGTACTCATGCAGGCAGGCTCCCCTGAAGAGAACTTAGAGGACGTAGACTTCGGTGAACCCGAACCAGAACGCGGAGAGGGGTGGGGCTCGTGGTGAGCATCGCGGCAAGCAGAGTTTCGGATAAGATCGCGGCGGTTTCGCGCCATGTGTTCGCCGCCCTGACTAATGAGTTTGAAGATCAGTATTTCGCATTTGTGAAACCTCTTTCGTCCCGAGGAGACGAGGGCCGCCTTAGCCTTTCAATTCATGAAAGAATCGAAACTGGCGAGATGATCATCAGAGCCTCCGTCTTGACGTCGAGTGGAGAGATGAGGGGCAAAATGCACCTCGACCCCTTAACAGCGATGACATCATACGGCGCTCAGTACATGTATGATGTCACCACCAATCTCGTCAACGAAATCGGTGAAAGGATTTTCAAACACGAGTGGCGTAGAATTTCAACACCGGTTGCGATTTCAGAGCCGTCACGTAGGGAGGTGCCAAAAGTGGAAGAGACGATATACGAGACAGTCGACATACCGATGATGGATGGGACGATACGCAGGGAGACTGTCAGACACACCTCCGATCTTCATCCAACTCCACATCCCAAGGCTCCAATGCCTGAAGAGAAGATTGAACGCAACGCCGATTTCGGCACGTGGTAGGAGATAAGTCACCAATGACTAATCATTATAGATACAAGTGCCCCATATCCCAAGGCGAAGAGCTGCTTTCGGACTGCGCACAGAAGCATGGCGACATGATGAAGGGCAAGCATTCGGAGATTGAGCCCCGCATCTGCGCGGGGGCTCATGCGACCTATATGTGCCCCGCCCGATCCGCGTTCAGGGTAGGCGGCCCGTGGCACAAGCCCGCCGATCGCCCGCATTGGGATGAACCCAGAGAGAAGGCGGCAAGTCTGTCACCGGAGATCCTCGAACACGCCATCTATCACACGCTGCCAAACGACATGCGCTTCGGTGTCGCGGGCATTCGTTCATCGTCAGAACGTGCAGAGATCATGGAGTTCTTGAAGAGCTTGCAAGATGGCGGAGAGTTTGCAGTCGTGAAGGCTAAAAAGCCACACGTTCCGCAGCCACGGGGTCGGGATACTTCGCGCGGCAAGAAAGCTGCGCCTGCATCGAACGTCGAGGCGGTGTCGCAGATTGAGACGAACCAGATGGCGAAAGCTGTAACCGAAGCTGTCAAAGCGTCTGAGCGGGTCGAGAAAGCCCCGAAGAGCAAACCAGCACCCGCGACACCCAAAACACCCAAGCCCCGCACCACAAGCGCGCCCAGCGGGTCTGGTAAGAAGCTGACACTCGCACAAAGGGCCAAGCTCATGCGCGAGAAGAAAGCCGCAGAGAAAAGCGCGTAATTGAAAGGACGAAGACATGAAGTTGGTGGAAATCTCTGTCCAGTTTCAGCACCAGACTGACAAGGCGGTTTGCATTCGCACTGTCGAAGATGGTCCTGATATCTGGATTCCGAAATCGAAGTGTGAGGTTCTTCAAACAGACCCTCTCCGCGGGCACTACATCCTACTCACAACGGATGAACAGACGGCGACCGACAAAGGTCTCGTCTGAACTAAACCTTAAACAAAGGACGAAGACATGACATCCACTATCCCTGCGATCATCGCAGAACTGAACGCCGACAACGGCACAAACTACAAGATGGACGTGCTGCGCAAGCATGCGGACAATGATCTGCTCAAGCGCGTCTTGAAGATGACATACGACAAGGCGACCTACAGCTACGGCGTGACGATGAAGAACGCGATGTTCAACGAGGACGCCGTAATTCACCCAGCGACGCCGCTGGAGGAAGCTCTGGATCGTCTTGAGGCTTCATTCGTGACCCGCAAGGTGACAGGGTATAGCGCTCTGAAGCTTCTGGGTCTCACATACGGGGAAATGTCTGCCGAAGATGCAGAGGTCTTTGGCAAGATTGTCGACCGTGATCTGCGCATCAACATGGGCCGCAGCAACATCAACAAGGTGTTCAAGGGGCTGATCGTCAAGCCGGTCTACATGCGCTGTGGCACGTACAGCGAGAAGACGGCGAAGAAGTTCGATCCGAAAGGCGCATTCGTACAGCTGAAGGCTGACGGCACCTATCGCGAGTTCCTGGTCGAGAACGGCGAAGTCACCTGCGTATCGCGGCAGGGTGAAGTCTACAGTTATCCAGAGATTGACGCGGTGCTGACAAGCAAGGGCGTCGATGCTGCATTCTTCGGAGAGCTGACGGTCTATCGCAACGGCGTATTGCTGCCTCGTGCAGAAGGCAATGGTCTCCTGAAGAAGGACGTATTCCCCGATGACTGCAAGGTCGTCTTCGATTGCTGGGATGCGGTGTCATTGACCGAGTACAATGGCGCGATCAACAAGGTCAAAGGCAAGGTGCCCTATGCGAACCGCTGGGAAGTGGTGAAGCGCTTGTTCCCTGATCACACTGCGGACCCGACGACCAATCCCGTGCGCGCCATCGAGTGCGTCGAGGTTAACAAGATGGCGGAGGCTCTGAAGTTCACCGCCCGCGTTATGACCGAAGGGTTTGAAGGCTCGATCATCAAAGAGCGCAACGCTATCTTTCGCGATGGCACCAGTAACCAGCAGCTGAAGCTGAAGCTGGAGATCGACGTGGATGTGCGGGTCACTGGGTTCCTCGAAGGGACGCCAGGTACGGTGCGGGAGAAGACCTTCGGTTCGATGTTGTTCGAAACAGACGACGGCGAAATCAAGGGGCGCACGTCTGGCTTCACCAACGATCAGCTGGAGGACTTCAACAGCCGCCGTGAAGAGCTGATCGGTCAGATCATGACAGTGACCTGCAATGACATCACCAAGGGGCGGGATAACGACTATCACGCCCTGAGCCATCCGCGCTTCCAGGAGTTCCGCACGGACAAGGCGGAAACAGACACGCTTCAACGTGCGCTGGACTCCAAAGACATGGCGATGATGGTCGACAAACAGACTAAAGCGGCATGAGCAACGTGTCGCCGGCGCGAAAGCTATATCCCGCTCCAGAGACATGGGCGGATATGATGGTGCTGCGCCAGAAGATGATGATCGACATCCTCGAACGCGCACAGATCGGCGCGCAAGACGCCGGCTTTGCGGCGAAGAAGCTGGGAATGACAAGAGCCAACTATGTCATTTCCTGCCGCAGACTCGATGTCGAAGTCGACCACCTGCTTCAGCAGGACCATCCCCGCAGACGCCCACGGTCTAAGAAAGCCGCATAGAAGATAGGCGGGAGGGTTGACGCTCTCCCGCCTTCTTTGTAAGTCATCGCTGACATGAATGATTTCGATGGCATATCCCTACAGCGCATGCAGGCAGTGCATGAGGCTCTGGCCGTAAAGGCTCTGGAAAATGAGGCTTTCATGCCCTTGTTCCAAACAGCAGACACCTACCTTCAAGACATGGAAGCCACTCAGCTCAAGCTTAGCCCTGTGGAGCGGGCGAGGCAGAAGCTACGGATGCGGATGGTTTAAAGAGCAACCCGAAGCACCTGGGCGTGGCGAAACTCAAGACGCCCGCCTTCACCATATCTCTCCCGATCCAGACCGTGTCCAAGCAGATCGCGGCGCACACGTTCGTCAATCCCCGCCTCAAGCATCCGATCCTCGAAAGAGTGACGCAGTCCATAGAGGGTGTGCTTCGGCGTCTCAAGAAGCCCGTTAGAGCGCAGGTACTTGTTGATCGTGGCTGACACGCCCGCTTTGTCGCGATAGCGCGGGAAGCCCACTAGATTGCCCCTGATAGCGTCAAGACTGACCCCTGCAAGGGGTATGATGCGAATGGAGTTAGCGTTCTTGATCTCCCTGTTTGCTTTGGGTCGAATGTGAATGAATGGCACTTTGCCTTCGAGGGAGATGTCTTCTGGCATAAGATTGGCGATTTCACCAAGTCGGGCCCCGGTATTGATCATTCCCTGCATGATGGCGCGCGCTTGGTCATTCATCCCTGAAAGCTTCTCACCGTCGATGAAGTGAGTTTTGATCCATTGAACGGAGAAGGGATCGCGTGTGCCGACGGGTCGCTCGGAGAACATCCAGCCGGTTAGGGGAAGATCAAGTCCGAGCCGGCGCATCTTGTTGACCTTCTTCAGCACTGAGCCGAGGTGGGTGATGTCTTTGTTCGCAGTTCCCTCCTTAATCTCGCCACCCTCAATGCGCATCCAGAGCCATTCTCGGAACTCCAGCATGTGATCTGAAGTCAGGTCTTCGAGGGCGATGTCACCAACGGCTTTGTAGAAGTTGCTGAAGGCACGCTTGCGCGGGTTCTGCCACAGACGCAGCTGCGTGGGGCTTTTACCAGCGACGTCAGGGCGGGAGAGGGACCAGAAGTCAACGAGCGCTTTGGAGAGGGTCAGCTTCGGCTTAGGAACGGTGCCCAATACACCGAGAGCTTTGCGGTCATCTATCCGCCCGTCTGCGTTCATCGCCTTCTCGATGCGTTCAACAAACTCCCGCGGTGGAAGCTGCGCAACATCGACCGCAGGCATGAACTTGACCCGATATGCCCTCGCGATGTCCTGAGCTAATCTGAAATGATCCTCTGCGGCATCGACGTCACCACGGATCAAAGCCTCCCACTGGGCGATCTGCTGATTCCATACCGAGGCTTCACGGGATCTGGCAACCGCAAGGCTGTCTGTGCCGAGGCTCAGCTTGATCTCCTTGCGGAGTTCGACTTCGAGATACTTGCGCGGAACGCGTCTGCGAAGGTAGTACGTTTGTCCGCGTTTCTGTAGGGGCATGGGAGGCTGCCTGTCGCCGTTGATTCCCACTATTCCTACACTGCTTAGGTGATTGTGTGTACCAGATTGTGTACCAAAATGTGTACAAAAATCGCATCAGCCGTTACTGATGTCGTTCTGTCTGGATATTATTTCCTTATAAAACAGGTGGTTAGTTTTCGTATTGTCGCAAAGTTGAAGGGACTGAGCCTCCGCCAAAAATTCCATTTTTTTGTTAAATTGCAACGGGTTGGGCTTGTTTGTTTTTGGTAAACCCACATTTGCATCCCCATTTCGAGCTGCATTTGAGTACACGTTTTTGGACTTCTCTGGACGACATATCAGTGGATGTGCGTGATGAATCAGCAATCTCACACAGGCTGCGAACATCTATAATGCCTGATTGGTATTGCATTGGCTAAGTCCAGAATGTTCCTCGAGGAGGAATTCGTCGTTTGCCCCACAAGGCCCGCGTAATCGGAGCCGTCCCAGCCCGAGTATGCGTTTCAGGTGAGCGAAGAGCATCTCGACCTTCTTTCGCAACCGCATCGAGATTTTGTATTGCTTGGTTTTGGCAATGTCGCGGGCAACCTGTCGTGCGTCTTCATGTTCTTCGCGGGTAATCTTGCGTGCATCGGCATTCGGACAGCACTGCATCTTTGATGGGCAGGCCTGACAGGTGTGTTTCAGAGCTTGGTACTTGGCGACGCCTTTGCCAGTTGGACCACGATTTGGGTCAGAATAGTTGCGCCTAAACTGTTTGAGCGGCTCACCTTCGCGGCAAATGTATTGGTTGTTCTTAGGATCCCATTCAAAGTCCGTACGTGACCACGTCCCGTTTGTGCGACCAGCTTTATCCAGAACAGGAATGTGTGGCTTACTATCCCGATCTACGAGCCAACCTAACATCGGTCCTGATCCATAGGCGCTATCCGCGATAAGACGTTCTGGGTCAATATCGTGCCGTTCTTTGATGCGATCCAACATGGTGCGCACAGAGCCAACCTCGGCTTGTCGGATTGATCTGGTTCCTTGGATGGATTGATCTGGTTCCTTGGACATCGACGATGACACTGTGGTCAGTATCGATCAGATAATTGGTGGAATAGCTAAAGAAAGCGGGGCCTTTGCGGGCTGCGGTCCATTGGCTGCTAGGGTCAGAGTGTGACGTGAACTTTGGCTCTACGGTTGATGCCGCCCCGAATGCAGCATCGTCCAAGACGTCGAGATACTCGCGAACGGCCCGCGGCGCATCGGTTGGATCAATGGCGCTGTGATCCCAGTCTTCCTTTGGCGTAGAATTCTGTTTGTTGGCATCAGCCTCGATCAAGCTGGCGTCTGCTGCAAGGCGCTGCCCGCTTACCAAGCCATCTGCGATGCATCGAGCAACGGTCTTCTCGAACAGATGCCGCAGCAGTTTGCTCTCCCGAAAGCGCCCGTGCCGGTTCTTAGAAAAAGTTGAGTGGTTCGGCACTGGATCGGACAAGTCGAGGCGACAAAACCAGCGATATGCGAGGTTCAGATGCACCTCTTCGCATAACCGGCGCTCTGACCTGATACCGAAACAATAGCCGACCAACAGCATGCGGAGTAAAAGTTCAGGATCAATCGAAGGGCGGCCCGTGTGGCTGTAAAACTCAGCCAAATACTGGCGGATTGTTGAATGTCACTGAGAACTGACCCTGTAGCCCCATAAATTGTCACTGAGAATTGACCCATGTGAACACATAGCCCTGACGGTTTTGGTCAGGGAGACATGGAGTGATCGACATGGGATTT
>Ga0189291_100172_pt1 | contig 53122 bp, 38 predicted proteins | sample UW1redminimetaG_FD_130331 | JGI IMG/M metagenome (GOLD analysis project Ga0189291, IMG submission 130331) | Marine microbial communities from the Costa Rica Dome - UW179B-red mini metaG | ecosystem: Environmental > Aquatic > Marine > Oceanic > Photic zone | place: Costa Rica: the Eastern Pacific... | reverse complement strand
TGTACCTTGTAGTAGGGTGGAGCTCCGGAATTCTAGTTATGATCCTGTTTGTTTTTCTTGCTCATTCAGCTTCAGGAGCAAATTGGGTTATGAGTACAATTCTACTCCAACAAAGAACGACAGACACTTTTCGCGGAAGGATATTCAGTACGGAATGGCTTTTATTTACTGTCGCTAATTCCTTTTCTGTTGTTGTTGCAGCAGCATGTCTTGAATTGGAGTTGATTTCGGTAAAACCACTGATCATGATCTATGGTGGAATAATGATACTAGCTGGTATTATTTGGACAATGACAGTTTCAAAAAATGAAAAAGTCTACCAATCTAATTTTGTGAATGCTGAGTAGGTAATTTCAAATTTCTACATGTTTTACCAAGAGTTGTTTTTAGTAAAATAGAAATTTGTAATTGAATTAGTGTATTACTATACTAGTACAGTAATTATAACTAACTCAAAGATTATGGTTTCTATACAAAATCTTACCTTCGCTTATAAAAAAGAAAAACAACTGCTTTCGGATGTGAATCTGGAATTAAAAAAAGGAAAAGTATATGGTTTGCTGGGATTGAATGGGGTTGGAAAAACAACGCTATTGAATTTGATTACAGGTATGTTATTTCCCAAATCAGGGGAAAGTCTTTTATATGGAGAAAATACAAGATTTCGAAATCCGGATGTTTTGAGTAATCTTTTTATAGTGCCGGAGCAGTTTGAATTTCCCAAAATAACAGGGCATAAGTATGTAGATATTCATGCCTCATTTTATCCTGGTTTTAATAAAGAGTTGATGCAGCGAGTTATTTCCGAATTTACAATTGATCCTTCTAAAAAACTCCCGGAACTCTCTTTTGGTCAACGCAAGAAGTTTCTGATTGCATTTGCGATTGCAACACAAACAGAACTGCTCATTTTTGATGAACCGACCAATGGGCTTGATATTCCATCCAAGAGCCAGTTTCGAAAAATTATTGCAACATTAGATGTAGAATCAAGATGTATTCTTATTTCAACTCATCAGGTTCGGGATCTGGGTTCAATGATAGATCATATTTTAGTTCTGAAAGATGGAAGCATTGTATTTAATCATGATTTGGAATCAATATCAGATCGCTTATCCATGCAAAAGATAGAAGAGAATTCTTCTGCTGATTACCTATATGGGGAAGAAATGCTTGGTGGCATTCATGCAATTATTCCTTCTTCTAAAAAGGAAACAGGGAAGATGGATTTAGAACTCTTATTTAATGGAATCATCCAAAAAACGGAAGAAATCAATCAAGAATTTAACGGAGTAGTGCAATGAATTCTAGACAAATGAATAGTAGTTTTTCTTTTGAAAGGGTTATTTTGCTTTGTAAGCGGTATTTGGCAATCAAACAGAATATGATTTTGATTGGTGTGAGCGCGATGATGGGCCTTTTAGTGCTTACTTATGTTGGTATGATATATTTTGATCCAGTAAATTTACAATTAACCGGTTCAATTAATGTAATGACCTTTGCTTTTATAATTTTCAAGTACAGTGGGTATGGTTTAGCAAGCACCATGTTTTATGAATTGAATAGTAAAGGTTCAGCACCTCAATTTTTTACGTTACCTTCTAATGCATTCGAAAAATTAGTTTCAGCATGGTTGGTATCTTATGTGTCTTACACAATTGTTGGATTTTGTGCACTGTACTCATTTTCGTTAATAGTGGGTAAAGATCCCGCACTATTCTTTAGCAAGCAGACACTTAATGAATTGATAATCTATTCTATTGGCCATTCTGTCTATTTTTTTGGAGCTATATATTTTAAAGCCAATAATTTTCTGGCTACTCTGGTTTCTTTAATCAGTCTTTCCGCAATTTTTATGCTTTCGGGATATTTAATAGATACTTTTGTACCGGGTATTGATCATTCGATGCGCAAATTTGTTTCACTATTTGACAATCCTTTTTTTAATAGTAGCTTTGGAAATCTGCTACTGATAGTGGGTCTTTCTGGTTTCTTTATATGGATGAGCTTAGTGCGTCTCAAAAACAGGCAAATAGCATAATGGAATTCTCAGAAAACAAACCTATCTACAAGCAGATTGTGGAACACTTTTATTCCAATATTCTTACTGAGAAATGGAAAGAAGAGGAAAGAGTACCATCTGTAAGAGAAATAGCCGTTCTGATTGAAGTAAATCCGAATACTGCTATGAGAGCTTTCCATGAGCTTCAGGAAAATGATATTCTATACAACAAAAGAGGTGTAGGGTATTTTGTCTCAAAAAATGCTCTTAAAAAAGTAAAGGAAATTAAAAGGCAAGAATTTCTGGATATTAAACTTCCAAACCTTTTTAAGGATATGAAACAACTTGATATCTCATTTGAAGAACTAAGAGATTTACATTCTTCTTTAAAAAAGTAAAGACGCAAAATTTTGCGTCTTTACCGTTTCGTGATGTCAGTATAAACTGATTAATCTTCGTCTTTTGGTAAATTAAATTCCACATTGGTTCGATAATCACCAAGCAAGTGCTCAGCAAAATAATACCAAGTCATTCTATCGAAGTAGGGTTGCATTGGCCCGAAACCATGTCTTCTTCCGGGTAGCATCATCATATCAAAACGCTTGCCTTCTTTAATAAGAGCATCCACCAATCTGGTTGTGTTGGCAGGATGAACATTGTTATCCATGTCACCATGTACGAGAAGCAGTTTTCCTTTAAGATTTTTAGCCAGTTCGATATTGGTTTCCACAGGAGCATCAAAAGTAATAACTTCTTCTTTAGTTTTAGTGCTGTCGTCGTTCATTTTGGTAACGGTTTTCCTTTTCTCTTTTACACCGTTATGAACTTCTCCCCACCAAATATTATAAATGTTATTATCATGGTTTCCGGCTGATGAAACCGCAACATCATAAAAATCAGGATAAGTAAGCAGAAGTGCGGTACTCATAAATCCACCACCTGAGTGGCCATACGTTCCAACTTTACTTGCATCAATAAATGAATGTTTACCGGCTAATTGTTCAATTCCGTATTTATTATCTGCTAAAGGATAATCTCTCATATCGCCATATCCGTAATTATGATAATATTTAGAGCGAATTGGACTTCCGCCACGATTACCCATCGCTACAACAACAAATCCGACTTGTGCTAAAGTAGAAGTTCGGGCTCTGGAGCCACCAATGGTAAAGTTTGCAGGGAATGGTTCAGTTTGTGGCCCGGGATACACGTAAGAAATCACAGGATATTTTTTGGTAGAATCGAAATCGAATGGCTTCCACATTACACCGTAAATATCGGTAGCACCGTCAGCTGCTTTAACTTTGAAAGATTCAGGTGCTTTCCAGCCTTGTTCAACCATTTGCGAGATATTTGCTTCTTCAAGTGAAGCAATAACTTTTCCTGAACCGTCTCTTAGTACAGATTTCGTAGGTAAATCTACTCTTGAGTAATTATCTACAAAGTAATTTCCTTTATCTGATGCACTAATAGAGTGAGTAGCATTTTCAGGTGATAAATGAGTGAATCCTGATCCATCAAATTTTACACTATAAAGATTGGAATAGTAGGGGTTTTGGCCTTTTTCTCTTCCATAACCTTCAAAAAATAAACGGGATTGGGTAGTATCAATTTTAATAACATTTCCAACTACCCAAGGACCGGAAGTAATTTTGTTTTTAAGATTTCCATTGCTGTCATAGCGGTAAAGCTGTCCCCATCCGGTGCGTTCACTCCACCAAATAAATTCTTTTCCTTCTTCAATAATAGAAAGATTTGCATAGCGTGTGTTGAAGTAGGGCTTACTTTCTTCAGAGAACAAAACCTGAACTTCTCCGGTTGTAGTATTAGCTTTTAGTACATCAATTTTGCTCCAGGTTCTGTCACGGCGAAGTATGTATAAATAGTCAGATTTATACGTTTCAAAAATACCACCTTGGTTGAAATAAGCTCCGCCCAAAGACTGATCTTCCCATTTATCGGTATCCAGAGTGACACTTTCGTTGGTAGAAGGATCAAAAACTTTGATTTCATCAACATAAACGTCTTCCTCTCCCGGCATAGAATATTTATATGTTTCCAGTTCAGGACGTTTTTTAAGTGAATTTATTACCCAAAGGTCATCTACTTTTCGTTTATCCTGACGTTTGACCCAGAATTTCTTTCCATCTTCGAACCAGCTTATCCTAGGTCGTTGTTTTTCTGTAGTTGAAGTATCACCATCACTCCATTGATAACTGAACCAGCGTTCGCCGTCTTCAGTAAGTTGGGTAGCAGTACTATCGTTATCGTCCTTTCCCATAATGAACAAGTTATGGTGTTTTGCAAAAACCACATGGGAACTATCAGGAGAATAAACTTTCCAATTATCTCTGTCGGCTTTTTCCAAAGAATCGCCTTTTATTAATCGATTCCCGTTTAGATTGTATGTAAACTCTATACTGTCTACATGAAAGGTGAAAAGCTCTTTATCTGTATCGTAATTAAATCCTTTTAGATCCAGATCTTTGGAATTAAAAGTTCTGCTAAAGCTTTCCGAAAGCTGAGCGGCCATCTCTTCCTGATCGAAAAGAAGACGCTTATTTCCTCTCTCGGCATTTACGTAATACCAATTTTTACCATCAGGGTTTTCATAAGTGTACCAAAAATTATTGGTGTCTTCGATCCATCGGGGAAAAACCGAAGTGCTACCCACCATTTTTTGCATGTTCTCTGTAGTGAAACGCTCTGCAAGATCGAAATTACCCTTTTGGGCAAAGGATGTGCTATTTACTGAAAAACTGATAAACAGCAAAAAGAGGGAAAGTTTAGTTAATCTATTCATTATGCTCCGTAGTTATTAAGTGGAGATAATAAACGGGTTCTATTTGTAAAAGGGGTTTAAAAGTTTTCGGTTGTTGAATTCGGTATAAGCACTAAACATTCAACCCTTCTTAAAAAAAGAATTGGTGTTTATAGTTCTTGAGATTCATCATAAAACCAATCGAAACTCCTTCCTTTCATATAATTCAAATTGGTATTTAGGGAATCCAATGGGTTTGTTAGCTCATTAAAACCGAACCTTATTAAATAGAGAATATCACTTTCTTTAATTCTGTTATAGGCGATAAAATTAGTTCCATTTTTGCTCCATTGTGGAGTTCCAGAAAAGAACCCCTCAGTAACTATACTATCTAATTCATTTGTTACTAAGTTTTTCATAAAAACTCGATCTTTATTTGATTCTGTAAAAGCTATTAAATTAGTAATAGGATGTCCATTAGGTCGGTTTACCTTTCCATTGGTAGTAACCTGTTTTGCCGAATTTTTTGTGATATTTGAGACATAGATATTATTAAAAAGTCTCGTAGAAGTATTTATAAAATCTCTGTTAGTAAGAAAACTTACTTCATTAATTTTATTCCAGTCAGGGAATCGATCAATAGCGGGATTATCAGTAATTTGAAAAACAGAATCTTTTTCCAAGTCAAAGACAAAAATCTCATGATTATTTCCACCACTACTACAGTTTAAACATTGAGAATAAGCGATTTTTGTCCCATCAGGACTCCATTTTGGATATTGTCCTGGATAGGCAAGTTCTTGGTGTTCGGGGAATACTTTCATAGGGTGTGGGTCACTACCATCGGCATTCATAATGTAAATGGCATTTCCGGCAGTGGTTCCTTTCTTAGAAGATGTGAATACAATCTTGCTTCCATCGGGGCTCCATGAAGGTTGCAAAGCTTCGAATTCCCCAAAGTGAGTTAGTTGTTTAAGCCCGGTTCCGCTGGGTTTCATTACATAAATCTGATAAGTGCCATTTTCTGCACTGGGCATGGAAAACACAATTTTGCCAGGAATAGGAGAAGAAACTTCGGGTTCATCATCAGCATTAAAAAGACTACATCCATTCAATGTTAAAAGTAAAAGTGATATAAGCACTAAGCTTTTTTTCATGTATAACTAAAACTCTTTTTTAGATTAATACTTTAATTAAGATACATTGAGAAGATAGCGCAATAAGATAAATAAAATTTAATACTTAAGATATTTATTACTCGAATTTCTTTCTTTCACTGTCATAATCTTCATCAGTAATTAAACCTTGTTGCCAAAGTCCGGTGAGATAATCCAGTTTATCCAATGTTCCTGGATCATGAGTCGGTTCTCTTGCCGTAACTTTCTCAGAAGCTTTTAATTGCTCTTTTTGATAAGCAATTGCCGTATCAATTTTATCCAAGAATACTTTTGGCTCTTCAATTCCGGTAAGTACAAGTGTGCTAACATTAGCCTGAAGATGTATATCTCCAATATTGAATAAAGACTGCAGTTTCGATTGTTCAACAGAAGTAGAAAGTATATCAACCAAATAAAGCTTCTGCTTTTCGGAATCCTGTATTACAGCGATAGAAGTATTGGAGATCTCGAAGCAAAGGCTTTTTCTATTCTTATTTGTTAACCAAAGAATTATGATTCCCACTAAAACAGGAAGAAGAAGAAACCCAAAAAAGTATCCCCAGAAATAATTTTTCCAAGAAGGAGTAAGCGTTAATATTTTTTTAGATTCGGACATTGACTGATTTTTTACCTGAAAATAACAAAGAAGAATTGAATATCGAACCGTGAACATTCAATCTCCAATTGTTATTTTAACGATGCTCATAAGCTAGCATGCCCTTTAGGGCTGCGGGGTACAGAATATTGATCAAGGAACAGAAGAACAACGAACATCCAACTCAGAACATTCGATTTCCAAATTGGCAAATTGAGAAGATTTTGTTCAAGGCTTCATTTCTTCAAGTATACCAGCGAGGACTTTAGTCCGCTGCAATACCAACAACCACGAAAGAACAAAGAACATCCAACTTCCAGTTATTCTCAATATAAGGTGTACTGATTGAATAAGATTATGAACATTAGCTATCATGCCTTAGGGCAGCGAGTATACTGAGCATCATTTTTATAATTAGTGATTTCGTGTTTTTTGGGCAGATAAAAGTCATTCGAAAACATTGGTAAAAACTGCTCATCAAAGTAATCATCTTCGTATATTTGAGCTTCAAAAAAAGTAAATCATCAAAAAGACATTCATCTTGAAGATTTGGAAATATATTGTAGCGATAGGAATTACCGGAGTTATCGCAGGAGGAATTCTAATCAGTATTCCAAAGATTCCCATTCTTGAGCAAACAGCACGAAATCTTTTCTTTCACGTTCCAATGTGGATGGCGATGTTCTCGATGTTCACTATCAGTTTTTATTACAGTATAAAATATTTGAGTACTCCGAACATCAGCTTTGATATTAAAGCCGAATCAGCAGCAAAAGTAGGAGTGATATTTGGAATTTGTGGTTTGTTGACCGGTTCGTTGTGGGCGCGTTTTACATGGGGAACATGGTGGACATTTGCCGAACCTAAAATGAATCTGGCTGCATTGGCAGTGATGATTTATTACGCCTATTTCGTTTTACGTTCCGCTTTTGATGACGAACAAAAACGAGCCAAGCTCTCAGCGGTATATAATATTTTTGCAGTTACAACTATTCCATTTTTGCTGTATGTAGTTCCGCGCCAATTAGAAAGCCTGCATCCCGGTGCAGAAGGCAATCCTGCTTTTAGCGAAATAACAGCACCTGAATTACGCTATGTGCTGTATCCGGCGTTTATGGGATTTATCGCTCTAGCATTTTGGATCTACGATGTAGTACATCGATATAAAACGGTTCAATATCACACAGAAAATTCGTAGTTTTAAGAAATGAACATTCGCATACAAGATGCACCTCAGGCAACCGTTGATACACTCACTTCCACCTACGGAGATAAGTGGAGCGGAGCTGAACAAATAGATCAAACAAACGCATTCATACAATTCATGTATTCAAACGATCTCATTTTTGTAGTACTTGGAGTAACCTTAATAATTTGGTTCGTTCTCCTGTTTTTCCTGATAAAAGTAGACAGAAATGTGAGCAAGCTTGAATCACAAATAAAAAATACTGACAATCATGAAGCCTAAACTAGTTATCGGAATTCTGGCTATAATTGGATTTACCTCTTTGCTGATGTACAATTTTGGTGAAAGCATCAGTACATATACCAATTTTGAGAAAGCTTCTGAAATGAAAACAGCTCATGTTGCAGGAGTGCTGGACGATACACAGGAATACGGTTTCTCGATGGAAACAAAGATTTTTTCGTTCTATATGAAAGACGATCAGGGAAATAGTAAGCGTGTTGTTTATTCAAAGCCAAAGCCAAATAATTTTGAACAGGCAGACCGTCTTGTTGTAATCGGAGAGATGCGAGGCAATACTTTTTATGCTAACGAGATGTTGATGAAATGTCCTTCTAAATACAATGACGCCCCTGAATTTGAAAAAGCATCTCAAGGCTGATTATGATCGGAATTGTCGGTAAACTTTTAATTACTCTGGCATTTGTATCGGGGCTTGGTTCTCTTTTCTATTACTTCAAAAGTGCTTCTCAGGATAACGAACAAAAACTGAAGATCGGAAATTGGTTCTTTGGTTTTCAGGGATTATTCATGATTGCCGCTTCCGTAATTTTAGTATATCTGTTGTTCACTCATCAGTTTAAATACTACTACGTTTACAATTATACCAGTCTCGATCTTTCTGCAAAATATATCTGGTCAGCTTTTTATGGTGGACAAGAAGGTAGTTTCATGCTGTGGATCTTCTTTTCATGGCTATTTGGTTTGGGACTGATTCGCTGGACAAGAGCTCCATACAGAGCACCGGTGATGTTCTTTCTTACTCTAACTCAACTGTTTTTGGTTTCTATGATCGTTGGGTGGCAATTTGGAGATATGACAATCGGTGCGTCACCTTTCAGAACGTTTGCCGAAAATTTTCCGGATATTCCAATCGTTCAAAACAATCCTGATTTTGCTCCGCCTGATGGCAGTGGCCTAAACGACTTGCTTAAAAGTCCTTGGATGATGATTCATCCTCCTCTTTTATTCGTTGGTTTTTCGATGATGACCATTCCGTATTGCTTTGCAATGGCGGCGCTATGGAAACGCAAGTATAATGATTGGGTTGGGCCGGCTTTGCCATGGACGTTAAGTGCCAACGTAGCTTTGTTGACGGCCATTTTTCTTGGAGGTTATTGGGCATATGTAACGCTTTCATTCGGAGGATTCTGGGCTTGGGATCCGGTTGAAAATGCTTCGTTAGTTCCTTGGCTAATTGGAACAGCCGGTATCCATACAATGATTATTCAACGAAAAAGTTCGGTTGCTCAAAAATCGTCTCTTATATTTGCCTTGCTGGCTTATGTGGCAATTGTGTATGAAACGTTTTTGACTCGTTCAGGGATTTTAGCAGATTCTTCGGTTCACAGTTTCGTAGATCTTGGATTATATAACCAGTTGCTGATCTTTATGCTAGTTATTACAGGGCTGGGTTTAGGAATGTTTTTCTGGCGATATAAAGAGCTTCCTTCTCAGGAAAAAGAATCACAGATTCTAACCCGGGAGTTCATGACTTTTACCGGAGCCATGTTGCTTTTTATTTTGGGATTGGTAATTATTTTAGGAACCAGCTCTCCAATTATTGGATTGTTATTCAACGAAAATCCTACTCCGCCTGAGATCAGTTTTTACAATCAATGGAGTATGCCGATTGCTATGATTATGGCGGTATTTACTGTATTTGGTCAATATCTGTTTTGGAAAAAGTATTCTTTGGAATCACTGTCTGCCGCGATGGTAAATCCTTTGTTAGTTACTTCGGCACTTACAATTGCTTCGGTATTCTTTGGCGAGATCAGAGACCCATATTACATTTTGTATATGTTTACAGCTTTTTTCGCTGTAGTAGGAAATTCCTTTGTAATTATTCAACTGTGCATCAAAAAACCAAAACTGATCGGTGGTTCCGTAACTCATGTTGGTTTTGGAATTCTTTTGATAGGAATTCTAGCTTCCTCAGCTTACAACAAACCGATGCTTGATCAACAGATAGCGGATTATAATGAAAGTGTAAAACAAGGTACTGTAAAAGACGAAATGGGTTTTACAATCACTGAACCCGTTCTTTTTTTACAATTGGATCTAAAAGAACCCAAGATCGTCAATAATAAATATGTAGTTACTTATGTCGGTTTTGATCTTTCAGACCAAAATCGCCCGGGGCAACAGACTTACAAATTGTTATTCGAGCCAATTGACGGTGGCGATCCGTTTTATATGTATCCGGAAGTGTATCCAATGCTTGCAACATCCACTCAGGATAATGTGCAATGGGCGGTAGATCCGGATGTTCGGTCGGGATTATTGAGTGATATATATTTATACGCAGCAGGCAGCTCATATATTAAGCAACGAAATGATATGATCGCTCGCCGGGCGAATGTCAATCCTGTAATTCCGGGAGATGGAGAAGTACCGGAATCTCAAACCATTAAATTTGAAAAAGGTGAAACGATAACTGTTGGTGGATTTGAAATGTCGTTCTTAGAATATGCAATGGAAGACACCACGCAGCTGCCACCAAATACAAATATCGGAGTTCGTGCTCAAATTCAGTTAACCCATTTAGCAAGCAGTCAGCAGTTTTTAATCGAGCCTTTATTTGCATTATATAATGATGAAGAAGGGAAGACTTTTGTCTTCGCTCCTCCTGTTAAATTACCGGGGCACGATCTTACATTCAGTTTTTCAAAAGTATATCCTGAAAGCGGAGAAATAGACCTGACTGTTGAAGGATTGGACGAAGAATATGAAAGTGAATGGATACTAGTAGTTGCAGAACAAAAGCCATTTATCTCCGTTGTGTGGCTGGGTACTTTTTTACTTATGATTGGATTTAGCGTTTCTATTTTCCGACATTGGGGAAGAGAAAGAAAAAAGAATATTGAATAACGAACAAAGAATATTGAACAGAAGAATTGATTTTTTAAACATGATTTTAAAAAGAAGCACCACTTCGTTATTCATTATTTTGTTTTCAATATTCGTTATTCAAAATGTATCTGCTCAACCTATCGATTTTGTAGAAGGAGAGAAAGGGAGTGAAATAGAAAACCTTCCAAGTCCGAGAAAAGCACTATTCCTCTCGTTTGTAGTTCCGGGGCTTGGACATCAATATGTAGACAACAACGACTGGACCAGAGGTAAAATACATTTAGGCTCTGAAATCGCATTGTTGGCCGGATATTTTGGACTAAATGCTCGGGCAAATCGTTTAGAGGGAAGTTTAGGCACTCTGGCAAGATCAAAAGCGGGTGTTTCACTTTCAAACAGAAGTCGTGAATTTGAACTTGCTGTAGCAAATTTTGATAATCTTGAAGAATACAATGATTTCCAACTCAGATCACGTCGTTGGCAAAATGTGCTCCCGGATACCCCCGAAAACCGTTGGAATTGGGAAACCGAAAACGACAGAATGGATTTCCAGAGTACTCGAGACCGAATTGCAAATTCAGAAAATCAATTACCAACCCTGCTAACATTGATGGTTGCAAATCGGCTATTTAGTGGGATCAATGCTTTTACAAAAGCCAGAAATATGTCTCAAAATATTCCTGAAGCAAGTTTTAGCTATCTTAACGATTTTGGGCAACCTGGCGTAACTGCTCATCTCAAATTTAGTTTCTGAACGAAGTGTTGTAACACATTTGTTTTTGTATTCGATAGCGAATTAGCTAATCTTAAGGACAATGAATTCAAACGGATCTTCCCATTTTTATTCTGATTTAACAGAATACAGACAATCAATTTCTAAGTTGATGCAGAAAGAAGAGCTTTTTGCAGACATACCCTCAGATTGGCATGTTGTGTTAACAGATATCTTGGATTCTACTCAATCCATAGATTCAGGAAATCACGAGGTTGTAAACCTGATAGCAACAGGAAGCATCATTGCAGTTTTAAACATTGCCCACGATGCCAAAATTTCTATTCCATTTTTTTTGGAGGAGACGGAGCCACATTATTAGTGCCTTCAGAAATCTTAGAAGATTGTTTGAATGCACTGAGCGAACATCAACAAAACTGCTATGATAATTTCGATCTGTTTTTAAGAGTTGGAAATATGCCTGTCTCAGAAGTTTATGAAAAAGGATACCGATTGAAACTGGCAAAGGGAAGGATCAATAAAAACCTTTCCATACCTATCATTCTTGGTGGTGGTCTGCACTATGTTGAAAGAATTATTAAGGGAGAAAACGATTCATATAAATCTCCTAAAGTGCTCAAGAATATCCTCAATCTTGAAGGAATGGAATGCAGATGGGATAGAATTAAACCGCCTGAAGATCAACATGAGATTTTATGTTTATTAGTGAATTCGTGTAATCGGGATGATCAGGGACCTGTTTATAAAAAGATATTAGACAAAATAGAAGAAATTTATGGCTCTCATAAAAAGCGAAGTCCAATCAGTGTTGCAGGAATGAGCCTGAACTCAACTTTGGATCGAATCAATTCTGAAATGAAAATAAAACATGGTTCCAGAAATTTTAAATTTTTTTTGAAGAGAACTTTTTCAACAGCAGTTGGTAAATTTTATCTTCGTTTTAATAAAGAAGGACAAAAATATCTGAATACATTGGTAGACCTTACTGATACACTTGTACTAGACGGTCGCATAAATACGGTGATTTCCGGAGTTAGTAGCCAACATGATAAACTCGAACAATTTTTAAGTAAGATGGAATCTAACGGAGATATTCAATTCGGTACACATCGCAGTAAAGAGAGTATTATGTCTTGTTATGTACGGGATCGAAAAGACCAGCATATTCACTTTGTAGATGGCGGTGATGGTGGGTACACAAAAGCAGCCGGAGTTCTAAAAACGAAATTTAGTGACAACTAAGAAATTAACTTTAATAAATTAGTAGTGAGACTTGAGTATTGAGAAATGAGATTGACTCTTCATTACTCAATATTCATAGCTCAGTACATAATACTAATATTATGAAATACCCAATTACCATATTTATAGCTCTTATTTTTACAGCAAACGCATCTGCTCAAAAAGGAGCAAATCCGATTATAAAAAGCTATGGTACTATTTATGAAATCGCAGGAGCAGTTAATCCTGATTCAGAAACCGAATATAGAATTGTTGTAGACCTTAAAACACTGCAAAGAGATAAAGAGAGTATAAATCCTGGGTTGAACAATGTAGCAAGAATGATAAACCTTCATGGCCTTGGAGGCGTGAAAGCTGAAAATCTTAATCTAGCCGTAGCCATTCACGGAGGAGCGACAGATGTAATTTTAAACAACGATGCATATCAAAAGAAATACGAATTAGATAATCCCAATCTGCAACTAATTGATGAGCTTAAAGAAGCAGGAGTAGAACTGTATGTTTGCGGGCAATCATTACTGGCAAGAAAATATCAGCATGAAGAAGTAAACAAGCAGATTAAGATCGGGCTTTCGATGTTAACCGTCGTTACCACATATATGCACAAAGGCTATCATCAAATGGTGTTTGATTAGAGGATTTTTTAGTCATTTCTAGTTGAATCAGCCGTTAGGCTTATATCCGAAAAATCTAAAGATCTACTTTTGCACGAATATCTCTAGATCTCTCTCCTCTTTCAGCAAATCGAAATTGTAGATGTAAAGGTAGTTCGTAGACGATAACTGACCGTACCTTCACATTACTTTCAAAAGTGCCAAAAACTCTCGACAAGAATTATTGGCGCGAACTTCATTACATCGACTCAATTATTCCAAAGGTCTTCAGTCACCTTTTGCAACATTCAAACCCGAGCCTGTGCGGAATAATTGCTCCTTACGGAGACGTAGATTCCATTACGTTCTTTTCCCGCCAATAATTCTAAACGCCGATGTGGATTGGTGGGTTTTTGAAACTCTGGGACTTATAAAACCTCAGGTACTTTATGAGCAAAAGAAAAAGCCGTTTCTATCAACGAATTATCTGACATCTACAAGGATGACGTTACTTCGGCTTAGTAACTGAGCAATTAACATTTAAAAGAACTTTAAACAATCCCTGCTTTTTAATTCTGTTTCAGCTTCCTAAATTCTCGCATGTCCAAAACAAAAAAATCTCTTCTAACCACACTGCTAACTCTGTGTATTCTATACGTTGCAGTGTGTATTTATTTTTACAGCATTCAGAATTCTATTCTGTTCATCCCCCGACCTTTACCTGCGGATCATTCCTATAGCTATGATTTTAACTTCGAAGAACGCTTTTTTGAAACGACGGATAATGCTCGAATTCATGCCATCCACGCAAAAGTTGAAGATTCTGCGAAGGGGTTAGTGATCTATTTCCACGGAAATGCCGGAAATAACGATACTAGTCCGGCAAAGTTTAGTTTATTCATGAACGAAGGATATGATGTATTGTATCCTGATTATCGTGGTTTTGGAAAAAGTACCGGATCGCTTAAAAATGAAGATGATTTGGTTGGAGATATGAAACTTCTGTACTCCGAAATAATCAAAGAATATGATGAATCATCTATTTTTCTGTTGGGTTATTCCATGGGTTCGGGAATAGCGGCTCAGGTTGCGGCGGAAAATGATCCGAAGGGTTTAATGATCTGGACTCCGTATTACAGTATGGTGGATATGAAGAATGCTTCTTATCCCTTTTTACCTTCATTCCTGGTTAGATATCCATTACGGACAGATCTGGCGCTGCAAAAGATCGAAGAGCCGATAACGATTTTTTATGCTGCAAAAGATCAGGTGCTTCCGGTTGACAGAGCAATAAAACTTAATAAGTTCTTGGATGGAAACGATCAACATTTTATGTTGAAAGGGCAGGGACATAACGGTGTGTTCTTTAATGAAGAAGTACGTAAAAGAGTACCCGAAATTTTAAATAGAATGTAGTCTGTATGTCAGCACTTAATATTCCTGAATCAAATTTAAAGAGGGTTGTTGTAATCGGGGGTGGTTTTGGTGGATTAAAAATTCTGAACCAAATTTCTTCGAAGTATTACCAAGTGGTACTTATTGATAAAAATAATTACCACAATTTTCAGCCGCTATTGTATCAGGTTGCAACATCGGGGCTGGAACCGGACTCTATAGCATATCCTCTCCGAAAGATTTTGTGGAAAAAATCTGAATTTTACTTTAGAAATACCAAAGCATTAAAAATTGATTCGAAAGCCAGGAAATTGGTTACTGAGGCCGGTCCTATTGATTATGATTATCTGATTATTGCGACAGGAAGCAAGACAAATTACTTTGGGAATAAAGTAATAGAAGAAAAAAGTATGCCTCTAAAATCAGTATCGGATGCTTTGAATCTTAGAAGTCTAATTCTTGAAAATTGTGAAGCTTCTCTTTTAACAAGTGATTTGCATGAAAGAGAACAGTTGATGAATTATGTGGTTGTTGGCGGAGGTCCTACCGGGGTAGAGCTTTCAGGGGCTTTGGCAGAGCTAAAAAAGCACGTTTTACCAAAAGACTACCCTGATCTTGATTTAAGAAGAATGAATGTTCACTTGGTTGAGGCAACAAATACACTTCTTGGAACGATGAATCCGAAGGCAGGAGAAAAAGCTAAAGAATATCTCACAGAAATGGGGGTTAATGTCTGGTTACAGACCAAAGTTGAAGACTTTGATGGGTCTGTCGTAAAAACGGATAATAAAGAATTGCCTTCAAAAACGTTGATTTGGGCGGCAGGAGTTTCCGGAAATATAATTGATGGGATAGATTCAAATTCTATTGAGAGAGGAAGAATTCTCGTGAACAAGTTTAACAAGGTTGAAGGCTATGATGAGATCTTTTGTATCGGAGATGTTTGCCTGATGAAATCGGAAGAAAACCCGGATGGCGATCCGATGGTTGCTCAAACTGCTATACAACAAGGAAGCTTATTAGCTAAAAACCTCAACAGTTTAGCTAAAGGAGAGGATATGAAACCTTTTGAATATTTCGATAAAGGTTCTATGGCTACAATTGGAAGAAATAAAGCAGTGGCAGAAGTTGGAAAATTTTTCTTTGATGGAATACTGGCTTGGCTGGTCTGGATGTTTATTCATCTTATGGCTCTGGTTGGTTTCAGAAACAGAGTTGTTGCTTTGATTAACTGGGTGCAAAATTACATAACTTACGATAAAGTGATTCGCCTGATAATTCGTCCTTTTAAAAACAGAGAAAAAAATTAATGGATTACATTTTAGCAGTCATAGCGTTAGCAGTAGGAGCAACAGCAGGATTTTTCATCGCTCATTTCAAATCAAAGTCTGAGACTTCAAGGTTAGAGGAAAGAAATTCGAATCTTGATGAACAGCTGACGGAAACAGAAAAAAAACTCGAAGAACTTCAGCAGGAAAAAGAAGTGCAGCTAAAAGAAGAAAGAGATAAAAGTGCAGAATTGGATCGGCAGCTGGCGGGACTCAAATCAGAATATTCAGGACTGCAGGAAAAATTAGCAGAGCAAAAAGGGGAATTAGCAGAAATGCAGGAACAGCTGAAAGTTCAGTTCGAAAATCTGGCTAACAAGATCCTGGATGAAAAATCAGAGAAATTTAGTAAGCAGAATAAAAAGAGTTTAGATCAAATATTGAATCCGCTGGGACTTAAACTGGAAGAATTTAAAAAGAAAGTAGAGGAGACGTACGAAAAAGGAACTCAGGAGCGATCGGGTTTGAGGGAACAGATCAAGAATATGGTTCAGTTGAATCAGCAAATGAGCGAGGACGCTAAAAACCTGACTAAAGCCTTAAAAGGAGATTCCAAAGCTCAGGGAAACTGGGGCGAAGTGATTTTGTCGAGCATTTTGGAAAAATCCGGTTTACGCAAAGATGAAGAGTATTTTACTCAACAAAGCGAAACCACAGAAGAGGGTCGCAGACTTCAACCTGATGTGGTTGTAAAACTCCCGGACGAAAAGTTTCTGATCGTGGATTCTAAAGTGTCGCTTACTGCTTTTGAACGATTTACTTCCGCTGAAGATGAAGCAGAAGTTCAGTCAGCACTTAAACAGCATGTGGTGTCAGTAAGAGCACATGTAAAAGGATTAAGTGATAAAAACTATCCTCAGATTTATGCCGATAAGACGCCGGATTTTGTGTTGTTGTTTATTCCGGTGGAACCTGCTTTTGCAGCGGCTTTACAAACCGAACCTAATTTGTATAATGAAGCCTTCGAAAAGAATATAGTGATTGTAAGCCCTTCAACTTTATTGGCTACACTATTCACCATAAACACCATTTGGAAGCGTGACAGGCAAAATAAGTACGCCTTAGAGATCGCTGATCGTGGCGGAGCATTGTATGATAAATTTGTAGGCTTCGTAGAAAGCATGGATGATATCGGGACACGGATTCGTCAAACGCAGGACAGTTATGATACTGCTATGAATAGATTGTCAAAAGGTGCCGGTAATTTAGTGGGGCAGGTTGAAAAGCTTCGTAAATTAGGAGTTAAAGCTACTAAGAAACTTCCTGACACTTTTAAAAAAGAAAATTGATGTTCAAAAGCATAAGACTGAATTACTTCTCGATCATTTTGATTGTTATAATTTGTTCGTGTAATCAAGATAAAACTCAGTTCTATAATTTGAGTATTGATATAGTGCCTGATAATTCAGGAAAGCTTAATATTATAAGAGACACTTTGATTAAAGCGAATGATGAAATTGAGATCAAAGCTATATCAAATGATGAATTCGTTTTTGTTAAATGGGAGGGAAGTATCAACTCCTCTGAAAATCCGTTGATGATTTCGATGAATAAGGATGAAACCTTAATTGCAAATTTTACTAAGCGGATTTATCCATTGAATATTACCATTAAAGGAAATGGAGGTGTTTCTGAAACTATTGTAAAAACCAAAACAGATTATGAGTCTGGAGCAACTGTAAGATTAGTTGCAACAGCTGATGAAGGATGGGTATTTCAAAACTGGAGTGGTGATATTAGTTCAGAGGATGATACAATAGAAGTTTTAATGGACAAAGAACTAAATCTGACAGCGAATTTTGTTGAACTCGAGACATTTTGTGTTCCAATATCACTTGAATCATATAATCTAAAGAGCGATGGAGATTCTGTTAAAATTTTGGATTATTCTTTTGATTATGATGGACGGTTTTTAACAAAGTACAGAAAGGAAATCGATTATTTAAGAAACGGAGAATTTCCTCTTTCTGGTATTTCTGTATCATTGGAGTACAGAGCAGGAAATATGGTTTATTCCGATCATAGATTTGACGGTGGAGTGAGAGAGCAATATACTTTTATATGGGATGAAAATGAGTTAGAGGAACTTCGATTTCTTCACACTCAATCCAATGGAAGTGAACGATTTATTTCAGATAATATCGAATATAATTCTGAATGTGGTTTATCCTATTTTGAAGGTAAAAGTTTTCAGGATTATGGTGGTGTCATTGATACCAGCTATTACTACATAGACTACTCATACGAAAACGATTGCAAAACCTATGGAATTAATGTTTCGAATGAGAGGACAACCTTTGATAATGCATCTTCAATATTTATAGATGTTCAAGGAAGAAACGGGTTTATTGGAGCAAATTATGAAGCGTTGATCAGTGAAGGTGGTATCATACCTAATTATAATCCTGGTTCTCTAAGAATTGGAAAAACTCAAGAGTTAGTCTATCGGGATGGAATGGAAGTATTAGAGGAAGAAACTTACAAGTATTATAACTTTTTAGATGAAGATAAATATCCCCAGTATTTTACAAGAGACAGAAAAGAAAAAACAAGTGGAGATCCGGTAAAAGATAGTTTTGTTGTTAATTATTCGTGTTTTCAAACCCCTGGATTTTAAATCGAATATGGTTCAAAAATCAAGCTAATATTAAAGTGCTGAAAAAATTAGTGTAGTTGAGGGGAATTTGCTCACTAGTACTATTACTTGACTCCAATTATCGATTTACATTCTATGCATTTCTAAATACAAAACATTAAATCTCAGAACAAAATCAGGTTTTAGATCTATAAGTAATTATGGAATACAATGATTTTGAACAAACAGAAACCTCTGAAAGCAAATTCGAGGTAAAAGAGATTGCCTCAAAAGCGTGGGTATACTTAAAAAAAACACTAAAATGGGTTTCAATCAGCTTCACGGCATTAGTAGCTCTAACTTTTATTGTGTTACTTTCGTTAAAGTGGATCAACCCATCGGCAACAGCTTTTACCCTACAGGAAAACTGGGAGGAACTAGGTAAAGAACGATACAGCTTGTCCGAGAAATGGGTTGAATACAAAGATATCCCCCAAAACATAAAATGGGCAGTGGTTGCTTCTGAAGATCAAAAATACTGGAATCATCCGGGAATAGATCTGGTAGCTATTGTAGAAGCTTATCAGGAAATGGAAAGTGGGGAACGGGTTCGAGGGGCAAGCACCATCACCCAACAGGTTGCTAAAAATCTGTTTTTAAGCAGCGATAAAAATTTCTTCAGAAAAGGAGTTGAGGCAGCTTTGGCCGTTACTATAGATGCATTGTGGGGAAAGGAAAGAGTGCTGGAAATGTATTTAAATATCGCCGAATTTGGACCCGGTGTATATGGAATTGGAGAGGCTTCGGATCACTTTTTTGCTAAAAATGCAAAATTCTTAGAAGACGATGAATCAGCTCGTATGGCAGCGGTACTCCCTAATCCGAAGAGAATGCGAGTAGAGCCTGCTTCGCCTTATGTGAAAGAAAGGAAGGATTGGATATTGAAGAATATGATGAATTTAAGCGGGATTGCTTATTATGATTATCCTGAACCTGAAACTGCGCAAGACTCCGTACAAACAGATTCTACTTTTACGTTTGGAGCACCTTTTATAAACAGAGTTCAAATTTCAAGAGTAGCACTTTCACAAAACGATATGAACTCCAGTTCCCCAGTAAAAGCGGATAGCTCCCAATCAGATTCAACAAAGAGCAAAAAGTCTAACGACTAGAAATCGTTTGTGCTTTCCAGAACATAAAACCCTTTGAGAACAGGAAGGTCAATATCCATTTTCGGGATCAATTCTCTTTCGATTTTTGAATAACTAATCTCAGATTCAGTATTAATTTTATGCTCTTCCAATAAAGTAATAAATTCTTTTTTGCTTAGAGGAAGCTTCAACGTTTCACCAACCATTGCAACGCCACTGGTAAACATAAATCGGTGGAAGAAATTTAATTCGGACAGATCAAAAAAAGTGCTGATCAATTTAAAATCGGGGCTGAACTCATTTAAATTTTGCAAGATCGATTTAACACTCTCCAGAGACAGATAATCAAAAAAGCCTTCTGCAAGAAAAACTGTCTTCTTGCCCGTATCAAATGTACCAGTTTGGAGCAATACTTCTTTTATATTTTGATTGTTTGGATCAATGGGACATAGATATAATTGCTCAGATCTATATCCGGATTGACTAAGCATTTTCTTTTTATGATTGATCATGGGAGGAGTATCGATCTCGAAAGAAGGAATGTTTTTAGAAGCACATAATACTCCGTTATGATCAAAACCTGAGCCAAGGATTACAAGTTGCTCATAGCCATTTAACATCGCTTTTTGTACTGCCCGATCAATATAAAATTTTCTAGAAATGATGTGCATGAGATCTCCCGGGAGCAAAAGCTCTTCCCACCAAACAAAGAATCTTCTCCAGAAATGGGATCGCAAAGCTTTATGGTTCCAACTTAATTTTTTAGGTAAGTAAGTTACCACATGTTCATAAAAAGAAAGAGTTTCAGAATCGAAGAAAGCAGCGATCTTGGGGTTTAGAGTAAGTCCATAGAATTTAACTGCGATATAGGAAGCTGTTAAAGAAAGTTTGTTAGCCATAGATGAAACTAACCATATAAATCTTTAATCACTACGAATGGCATTTACGGGATTTATCATCGCTGCTTTTATTGCATGATATCCAACAGTTATCATCGCAGTTACAAGAATTATCAAAGCAGAACTAATAAAGATAATGGGCAATTTTGTAAGCATATCAAATCTATACGTAAAATTTTCTAACCAACTTGAGGTAAAGAAATAGGTAACAGGCCAAGCTATTAAATTTGCATATACCACCAATTTCAGGAAGTCCTTGGAAAGCAATTTAACTATATCGGTTACTGAAGCTCCCAGACTTTTACGAATTCCGATCTCCTGTTTCTTTAATTGTGCAGAATAGGAAGCTAGCCCCAGTAAACCAAGACAAGCAATTAGAATACATAAAATTGAGAACGCAGTGGATAGTAAACTCATGGTGCTTTCTGTTTCATATATCTCAGCCAATCGTTCATCCAGAAACTGATATTCAAAAGGATCGACCGGATTTATTTTTTTCCAAATAGTTTCCAGATGTTCTAGTGCTGCTCCGGGATTACCCGGAGATATCTCTACCGCAGTAAATTCAATTACACCCAAAATAGAGTTCGTATTTTCAACCAGTGAAATAACAAGAGGCTCGATCTCTTTTTTTAATGAACTGTAATTGAAATCTTCCAGTACTCCAATTACCTGATAAGATTTTCTATCTTCGTTTTTTGGAAAGAAATAGAAAACTTCGCCTAAGGCTTCTTCCGGATTCTCAAATCCCAGGTTTTTTACCATTTCCCTATTGATTAAAACGGCGTTGTCTTCATCGGAGCTAAAATCACGTGAGAATGATCGGCCGGCCAATACTTTCAAGTCAAAGGTTTCTACAACATCGTGGGTAACATGCAGGGCAAGATTCAATGCGTCCTGATTATCACCATTACCTTCAGGAACAAAACGATAAAATTCTTGCTTTTCTGAACCGAGTATTTTACCTAACCCGGTTAGGTTTTCTATCTGCGAATGGGCTAAAGCTTGTTCACGAAATGTCTCAAATTCCCAAGCAATCAAATTCTGTTTGGTTGGTAAAAGAACAACCGAGCTTTGATCAAAGCCAAGATCTTTTTGCTGAATGTACTGAAGTTGAGTGTAGATAACGGCAGTACCAATAATAAGAATTACAGAAAGGGTAAACTGAAAAGTGACCAATACTTTTCTGAACAAAGAGCTCTTTTTATCTTGTACTGATGACCCTTTTAGCACTTTTACAGGCTCAAAAGAGGAAAGATATAATGCAGGATAAGATCCTGCAAAAAGCCCGACGATTATGGAAAGGAGTAAAAGTCCGGGAATGACGACAGGGTTTTGAAAAATACTGAATGAGATATTTTTATTTACCAATTCATTAAAGAACGGGAGAGCTACAAAAACCAAAATCACTCCAATAACTACAGCTATAAAGCAAATGAGAAAAGATTCACCAATAAATTGGTAGAACAGCTGTTTTTTATATCCTCCCAAAACTTTCCTCATTCCTACTTCCCGACTACGTTCCAACGATCTGGCTGTTGATAGATTCATGAAATTAATACAAGCTATAATCAAAACGAATCCGGCAACTGAAAGCAAGATGTACAGATATACCGCATAGCTATTTGTTTGCATTTCCTGATCTCGATGAGAAAGTAAATGTATATCAGTAATAGGCTGTAATGAAAGAGACACTGATTCATCAGCCGGCCAACCCGAATAAGCACGATAGTATTTTTCCTGAAGTGTAAATAACTGAGACTCGAGCGATTCGACCGAAATGTTCTTCTTCAGCTTAACATAGGTCCATATTGGATTCCAAAGCCAACTTTCATCATATTTATTATCGGCACCATAGATATTATTCAGCGTAGAGAAAGAAGCAATAAGATCAATTTTCATATGAGACTGATCAGGCCATTTTTTCATAATCCCTGTAACTGTTAGATCACTTACACCTTTGTAATTGAGTATTTTCCCGATTGGATCTTCATCCCCAAAATATTTATCAGCCAGTTCCTGACTTATCACTAAGGAGGCGGGATTCTTCAGCGCTTCTTGTGGATTTCCAACCACCATTTCAATTGAAAATATGTCGAAAAAAGTTGAGTCAACGAAGTAAAAATTCTCTTCTTTGAAGGAGATTTTTTTCTCTTTATACCGGATAGTATGAGAGGTTTCCTGCATGTTATAAAACCGTACAGTTTTATCTACAAAATCTGGGAATTCAGCATCTAACACAGGCCCTAGCAAAAATGGAGTAGTAGCTTGTTCTTCCGTTCGTTCTTCAGAAGTCATTGTTTGAACAATACGGTATAAACGGTCAGTATCGTTGTTAAATTTATCATAACTCCATTCGTCAACAACATAAAATACAATCAATAAACTGGTTGCTAAACCTATTGCAAGACCAAGAATATTAATAAGAGAATACACCTTATTTTTAAGGAGATTCCTTATCGCGATCTTAATATAGTTTTTAAACATTGATGTAGCCCATCATCATAAAATGACCAATTTTATTTAACCTTAATTTAGTTATATATGAGTGTACCCGAGAGTTGCTCCTAAAAACTTATTGTGCCTTTATACTAGAGTAAGTAGTAGCGTAAATGTTACAAATTTATTTATTTAGTTAAGATTTTATTGAAACTAAATCTGGAAAAGGAGTAAATTTTAGGCCAATAGAGATTAAATCCAGTGTAAATAAAAAGAATAGTCAGAATTTTTTTTCTTCTAAATATGGAATAATCTTGTCCTCTAATAATGGGAAGATAGTGTCTTTATAACCTCTTCTTGGGCTTGTGTTTAAAGTAGAAGATGTAATCACTATAACAGCTTCAATTTCCGGAATTACAAATATATATTGTCCACCATTTCCCCAAGCAAAATAAACTTGATGGCCTCCAATTTCCTGATTCCATAATTGATATCCATATCCAAATGGATTGTAGTTGCTGTAAGTATAAGTTTTAAAAGAATCCTGAATCCATGACTCTGATATTAGTTGCCTTTCGTTATATACACCTCCATCTAACAAAAGTTGACCAATTTTAAGCATATCAGAAGGTTTAAGCGACATATTATTTCCTCCCATATAGTTTCCTTGAGGATCTTTATCCCAGCCACCAATTCTGATATTCATAGGTCCGAATAGATATTTTTCTGCAAATTCTTTAGTTGACATTTCAGCTGCTTTAGAAATAATAACAGATAATAAATGAGAAGTACCTGTGCTGTAAACCATTCTTCCATTGATCTCAGCGACAAAATCCTGATCAAGAGCATATTCTATCCAATTATCACTTATAACCCAGGCACCATAATTTCGGGAACTGGTAGAGCGGAGCCCGGTTTTCATTGTGAGTAAATTTTTGATGGTAATATTCTCTTTTAAAGAATCCGGATTTGATTCGAAATATTTCGGAAAGTAAGTCTTGATGGGTTCTTCAATGGAAGGGATAAGCTCTTTCTCAATAGCAATACCTGTTAAGAGCCCGATGATACTTTTTGATGCTGATTTAATATTAAAAGGGCGATCCAGACTTCTGCCATCAAATGATTCTGCATGAAGCAATTCTCCATGTTGTTGAATTAGTAGTGTTCTAACTGTTGAGATTTCATCCGCGGACTGAAAAATCTCTGAAACAACAATAGAATCAGCTTTTTGAGCATATAGATTTCCTGAAAAAATAATGATAAAGGTACTTAAGAAATAAAATAGCAGGTACTTAATGGGTATTCTCATTATAGCGGAATGTAACCGGAATGCTATTCTCATGAGGTGTTCCGATGTGATAAATTTCCCAATCTGAGTCATAATTTAATATTCGGTTTCTTAGGATATTAACCAAATCTTCAGAGCTTCCATTATTGGAATCCCAATCGAATGTTTCAACTCGGAACTTTAGGCTTCTTTGCTCACCATTAACATGTATATCAAGATTGGCTACTTTTTCTACATTAGGAATAGTGAATTGTACACGTACATTATGCATGATATTACTCCTCATAAGGATTGGTTTCAGTTATAGTTCCATCTTGGAGGTTTATAATTCGTTCTCCGTATGAAGCCATTTCATCAGAGTGTGTTACCTGAATGATGGTAACTCCATCTTCTTTGTTTAGTTTTTGGAAAGTTTCCATGATCTCTTTGCTTTGATCGGAATGCAGATTTCCAGTTGGTTCATCCGCCAGAATAAGCTTAGGACTTCCAATTAAAGCTCTTGCAACGCCCACTAATTGTTGCTGTCCTCCTGAAAGTTGATTCGGAAACAAATCTTTTTTTGCCACGATGTTAAATCGGTCCAGCATATCAGCAACCATACTTTTGCGCTGGCTTCCTTTTACTTTTCGATAGAGGAGAGGCATTTCAATATTTTCGTAGACTGTAAGTTCATCAATCAGGTGATACGCCTGAAATACAAAACCAATGTAAGACCGATGGTATTCTGATTTCTGTTTTTCATTGAGATTATGAACGGGATCATCCAAAAAGAAGTATTCTCCATCATTGGCATCATCCAGAAACCCAATAATATTAAGTAAGGTTGATTTACCGGCACCACTGGGTCCCATAATACTTATAAAATCCCCTTCAGAAATATCCAGATCAATCCCTTTTAAAATGAAGTTTCGTTGAAGTCTTTTGTCGATGTATTTATCTATGTCTCTAAGTTTGATCATTTGTTTTATTCTGATTTTAGACTTTCAGTTGGGTTCATAACTGCTGTTTTGAACGATTGGCTACTTACCGCAAGAAGAGCAATAAGAATTGTAACTAAAGCTGTCAATAAGAATACACCTAAACCAAGTTCAATTCTGTAAGCAAAGTTCTCCAGCCAATTACTCATAAAATACCAAGCTAAGAGGCTTCCCGGAATCAATCCGATAGCTACAAGTTTTACGAAGTCGTATGAAAGTAATGAAATGATGTTAGTGATTGTAGCACCTAAAACTTTTCTTATACCTATTTCTTTTGACCTTTTTTGAGCTGTATATGAAGATAAGCCTACTAATCCAATACAGGAGATTATAATCGATATCATTGCAAAAAAGTTGAATAGACTCGAAATATTTCTTTCGTTCTGATATAGATTTTGGACAGCATTGTCCACGAACTGGTAATCGAAGGGTAAGCCCGGAACAACAGATGACCACGTATCTTCCAGTGATCGAAGTGTTTCTTCTATATTACCAGGCTTAAGTCTTATATTTAATGTTGAATAAAATGGAAAAAAATCTGAGTCGGTAGTCATAATAAGAGGTTCAATCTTATTATGGATAGCTTTAAAATGAAAATCCTCTACAACAGCTATAATTTGTTTTGTGTTTATGTAATGGTTTTGAACTTCTTTACCAATTGCCATTTCAGGGTTTTCCCAACCTAATCGGATCGCTCCAGTTTTATTGATAATAGCTCCGTTATAATTCTTTAGATCTGCAATGTTTTTAAATTTATTACCGGCTATTATTTTTAAGTCCATTGTCTCTACAAATTGATCATCAATACGAACCTGATTCATTTGGACCGATTTTTTTGTGGAGTCTAATCTTTCAATAGGGGCACTTAAAGTAGCAAACCTTATACTCGGAGTACCAAAACTTCTCGAAGCGTTCTTAACATGACTATCTTTTATCATCACATTTTTAACAACCTGTGACGAAGGACGGTTATTTGGTGTATCAAGATTTACAGACAATAATAATTCTTCATTAAACCCTAATTTTTTATTCTGTATAAAATCTAATTGACTTGTAATAATCAATGTAGATGCAATTAATAGTGCTGTAATTGCAAATTGAACAGTTATCAATCCCTTTCGAAAGAAAGCACCTTTTGTGGAATTATTACTTCTGCTCCCTGTTAAAACATTTACAGGTTTATATGAGGAAAGAACAAATGCCGGATATAAAGAAGAGATAATTCCTATGACAATCAGCAAACTTACAACCGTAAATAAGAGAGGAAGGTTTTCACTTAATTTCCAGACAATTTCGGAATTCAATAGTGCATTAAAATAGGGGAGAAAGAGATCCAGTATGAGTAATGCGATAGGTATAGAAATAATTGAATATAAAATTGATTCCCCTAAGAACTGCTTGATAAGCAATGATTTTGATGCACCCACTACTTTTCTAACTCCAACTTCTTTTGATCTTTCTGCACTACGTGCAATCGATAAGTTCGTATAGTTGATCATTGCAATTCCTAAAATGAGAAAGGCGATAATGCTGAAAATCCTTATATACTTTACGTCCCCCATTTTAGGTGCATACAATTCGCTAAGGTAAACGTCCTCTAATGGTTGGTAACTGATCGACTTTTTATAGTGATCGACATGTTCCTTTCCAAAGTGAGAAAGAACTGTTTTTTGCGTTTTCTCTTTAAGATCAGAAATATTATGTTCAGGAATTAATAGAGCATAATTAAAAAATTGAGAACTATCTAAGCTCAGACGTCCACCTAACCGAGTTTCAAGTGAAGTAACAATATCAAATTCCATATGGGAGTTTGATTGCACATCTTCAAATACGCCGGTGATTGTGTAAAATTCTGGTTCAGACCTGCTTCTATTTTGAGAAATTTGTTCTCCTAAAACGTTAATTGTCCCAAACATTTTTTGAGCCGTACTTTCTGATATGGCCACAGTGTTTGGTTTATCCAAGAGCGTACTTTTGGCTCCCAAAAGAAGTGTGAAGTCAAAGATTTTGAAAAAATCTGAATCTGCTGATATTGTTCTTATACCTTTAAACAGATCTTCATCCCTTTTAAATGTACCGGGAAAGCCAGTTCCTAAAACTGTAGCAATAGCTTCAATTTCAGGTATATCTGTTTCCATTTGTTCGGCAAGAGAATAAGCTGATCTTGAGATAGTAGTCATCTCTTCATTTCTCAAACGATCTTCGGTAAGTCGATAAATCCTATCTTTTTTTGAATGAAAATTATCATAGCTGAACTCTCCTTGAATATATAATGAGATTATCAGACAGACACCGATGCCTACTGACAAACCAAGAATGTTTATCCCAACATAAAATTTATCTTTTACGAGGTTTCTCCATGCAATTTTTAGATAATTTCTAAACATAGTATAGCTTGTTATTATTCGCTTTTTAGAGATTTAACAGGGTTCATAAGTGCTGCTTTGACCGACTGATAACTGATAGTAGCCCAGGCAATTAATAATACGATGAGAGAACTTCCTAAAAATAACCAAATCGAAATATCAATACGAGCTGCAAAATTATTGAGCCATTCGTTGGTGACCAAATAAGCAACCGGAAAACCGATTATAAGTGCTATCAAAATTAGAACGGTGAATTCTTTACCAAGCAATCCAAGAATGTTCGTGATGTTGGCTCCCAATACTTTACGGATTCCTATTTCTTTAAATCTTTGCTCAGTACTGTATGAAGCAAGCCCGAATAAACCAAGACACGCAATGAAGACAGCGATTAAAGCAAATACATTAAATACCTGGCTCAGTCGTGACTCAGATCGATATAAAGCATCAAAAGTATCGTCAAGAAAAGCAAATTCCATGGGGCGATTTGGGTTAAAAGCTTTCCATTTGGATTCTATTTCACCAATTGTAGCCTGATAATCATTGGTGCCTAATTTAATAGTTATATAATCGTGATAATAAGTTCCACTTAGCACATGGATGATGACCGGATCAATAGATTTATGAAGCGAGTGATATTGAAAATCATCAACCACTCCAACAACCTGTCCGGATTTTTCAACCTCGCTGGAAAGCCAATATTTTAGTACAAGCTCTTCACCAAGAGGATTATCAAAATCGAATTTCTTTGCAGCCGTTTTATTAATGATAAACGCAGAAGATTCATCCGTTCCATAATCCTCTGAAAAATCTCGTCCTTGTTGAATGTCTATTCCCAAAGTTTTTAGGTAATCAAAATCTACAGTTAAAGTCTGAAAAATGGCTGAATCGGCTTCATTCCTTTTAGGAATTACAGTAAAACCATGTATTCCTGATGCAATTCCTGGGACCCCTGAAGCCGCAGATACACTTTTAACTCCAGGTACAGAAAGCATCTCCTGTTTAAGTGCTTTAGCATTAATTTGATCAGCGGTTTCTCTCATTTGAACCATAAGAACTTGCTCTTTATCAAATCCAAGTCGGGAGTTTTTTAAGAAATCCAGTTGCTTCGTAATTATGATCGTACCAAAAATCAATGAAGTAGAAATAAAGAATTGGAATACTACCAATCCTCTTCTGAAAAAAATACTTGAACTGCTTTGCTTAGCTTTGTCTCCTTTAAGGCTCTGAATAGGTTTAAATGAAGACAGATAAAAAGCAGGATAACTTCCGGATATCGTACCAACGATAACAACCAAGCCAATTAACACAGTGATAGATTCCCAACTGCTGAAAATGCCAAATTCTAAAGCTTTCCCTGCCATATCATTAAAGTAGGGGATTACAGCTTCCACCATCAAAACAGCCAACACAAGACTTATAAACGTCATAAGGATCGCTTCACTTAAGAATTGCCGGATTAATTGTCCTTTTTGAGCACCCAATGTCTTGCGCATTCCGACTTCTTTTATACGTTTCAGGGAACGAGCGGTAGCCAAATTCATAAAATTAATACAAGCAATAATCAGAATAAAAATAGATATAGCAAGAAATATGTAGATGTAAGTAATGTCAAAATTAGCTGACATTTCGTTTCCCAGATTTGACTTGAGATGAATGTCTGAAACAGGTTGAAAATTAAAGCCATTTGAATATCCGTTTTCTTCCCCATAATATTGAAGTGTAAACTGATCCATGAATGATTCCATTTTCTGTACATCAGTCGGATTCTTTACCAATGCGTAGGTGTACATGGGCGGGTAATACTTCTGGTTGTATTCCCAGTTTCTTAAATTTCTCAGGCTTTCGTACGAAATGATGTATTTGTACTTGATGTGTGAATTTGAAGGTGGTTCCTGAACAACCCCGGTAATCTGAAAATCAAAAGACTGACGTGCATCTTTAAAAGCGAGGGTTTTACCAACCGGGTTCTCATTCCCAAAAAACTTAGTGGCGACCGATGGAGTAATCACCATAGTAAAAGGTCGATCTAAAGCAGTGTTTTTATCTCCCTGTAACATTTCAAACGAAAACATAGTCAGGAAAGCTGAGTCTGCCAGAACAATATCATCTTCCTGAAATTTAGAGTTATCAGGTCCGGTAACTAATCCAGAAATAGGGTATACGTGAGTAATGTTATCTATTTCAGGAAAGTAGTTTTTTAGAGCAGGAGCGAGCGCAGTATATGTGCTGGCATAGGTTTGTAATTTACCTTCTTCATCTACAGATTCTGTTACTCGATACAGGTCTTCATAGTTATCATGAAACTTGTCGTAAGAAAGCTCATTTAGTACATACAATGTTATAAGTATGCAACAGGCCAATCCAACTGATAATCCTAGTACATTCAACAATGCATAAGATTTATTACGAACTAAGTTTCTCCAAGCGATTTTAAAATAATTTTTAAACATAGTTTACTCCATTATTCTGATTTTAAGCTGTTTACCGGATTGGTGAGAGCTGCTTTTATGGATTGCCAGCTTACTGTTATTGCTGCAATCAGAACTATTCCGATCCCTGAAATCAGGAATACATCAAATCCGATATTGGTTTTGTAGGTAAATTCCTTGAGCCACTGATTCATTATGAAATGACCAATTGGAGCTGCTATTAAAAAGCTTATAAGTATTAATCTGATAAAGTCTCTTGATACAAGAGAAACGATTCCTGACACACTTGCTCCGAGAACTTTTCTTATTCCAATTTCCTTGGTTCTTTGTTCAGCACTGTAGGCGGAAAGTCCGAATAAGCCAAGACAAGCAATCAAAATAATCAATACAGAAAAAGCAAAAACAAGATTACTTACTCTTTTTTCCGATCTATACATTTGATCAAATCGGTCGTCTAGGAAGGAGTAACTAAAAGGTTGACCCGGAGCCATTTCATCCCAAGTATTTTCAAGTTTGGAAAGGGCAATAGAAGCGTTTTCTGTATCAATTTTGAAAATGACATTGCCTCTGCTACTTCCCTTAAAAAGACCAAGCGGACTAATATTTTCTTTCAGTGATCTGAAATGGAAGTTTTTTACAATACCGATAATTTTAAATTCACGCAGGTTTTCAGTATCAAAACTGCCGTCAGGATTTTGTGTGAAAGTTGTGATTGTCTCCCCTATAGGATTCTCAAAACCGAATCGCTGTGCAGTGGCTTCATTGAGTATCACTGTGTTTTCATCAGTTTCGGTGCCTTCAGAAAAATTTCTTCCTTCCATAATTTCCATTCCCAGCGTTGGGATATAATCTTCATCAACACGCCAAACCTGCATGGATGAGTTATTTCCTTGCACTGGATCTTGTCCTTTTGGCCAGAAAGTTTGGTCATTCATTGAGAATCCACTTACAGGCAAAAAACTTGTAATAGTAGCACTTTTGAACTCGTTCTCATCTAATAAACTCTCCTTATATACTTCCAAATTAGAATGTAGAGTGAAGGCATCATGAATAATAACCGTTTGTTCTTTATGGAATCCCAAAGATTGGTTTTGAATGAAATCCAATTGCTTGTTTATAACTAGCAATCCAATAATCACAACTAAAGAAACACTGAACTGGAAAACTACCAAGGCGCTTCGGAACTTACTTTTTTCTTTTTGTTGAAAGGCTCCTTTCAGTACTTTTATTGGCTTAAAGCCTGAAAGCATTACGGCCGGATAACTTCCTGATAACAAGGCTGTAACTAAAACAGTACATATAATTGAAATGATTAATGAGCTATCGGAGAAGTAATCAGCAGCAAGATTTGTTCCCGATAGATTGCTAAAGAATGGAAGAGTAAATTCTACAAGTAGCAGAGCAATCAAAAATGAAAGAATACATAGAAGTATGGATTCTGTAAAAAACTGAGTAACCAATTGCTTTCTAAGCGAACCTAAAGTTTTACGAATCCCAACTTCTTTGGCTCTTTTAACCGAACGAGCGGTCGCTAAATTCATGAAATTGATGCAGGCAAGAATAAGAATAAAAGTTGCTAACCCCGAAAAAAGAAATACATAGTTTATATTTCCATTGGGCTTGAATTCTGCAATTAAGTCTGAGTGGAGATGGATATTAGTAAGAGGCTGTAACTCGTAATTAGCACTATTTCCTGCTTCTTCAAATTCTTCGAGATTACTTCCTGTAAATTGAATAAGCTGAGGCTCGATATAAGTTTTCTTAATGGCATCAAAATTCTCTTCAAAAGATTTAAAGTCGGTACCTTCTTTGAGAAGTAAGTAAGTTCTGAAGTTGTTGCTTAACCAAACTCCATTATTTGCTTCATCTGCAATGGTTTCCATCGACAAGAGGAACTCAAAATTGAAGTGAGAGGTGGAGGGCATATCTTCGTAAACGGCATTGATCTTATAAGAATGTTCACCATCCAGCAGTAAAGATTCACCAACTACATTTTCTTTGCCGAAATACTTCATAGCTTTTGACTGGGATAAAGCCATTGTATAGGGTTCTAAAAGTGCTGTTTCCTCATTCCCATGTAATACCGGAATAGTGAAGACATTAAAAACGGAAGGATCACTAAATATGACGTCAGTTTCTTTGATATTTGTAGCATTGGAACGTACGAGAAACTCACCTCTTGGTCGGAAACGAACCATATCTTCCACATCAGCATAGTCGCTCTTAAGTGTAGGTCCCATAGGGGAAGAAGTTGTAGCCAGTTCTAAATAACTCCCGGAAAAATCTATGAATGAAACCACACGCGCTATTCGGTCAGCATTTTTGTGATGTTTATCATAACTCAACTCATTATTCACATAGAGCAGAATTATAATACAACAAGCCAATCCAAAAGCTAGGCCTACAATATTTATAAAAGAGTAGCTTTTATTTTTCCAAAGATTTCTAAATGTGATTTTTAAATAATTTCTAAACATAATTACTCGCTTTTAAGTGACTTAACCGGATCAGTTAAAGCAGCTTTGATAGATTGCCAGCTCACCGTGACTATAGTTACAACTAATGCAACCAAAGCTGTATAGATGAATATTGAAATGGTAATATCAATTTTAAAGGCAAAGTTCTGAAGCCATTTATCCATAGTAAACCATGCAATGGGTGAAGCGACAACAAAGCCTATTACAACCAGCTTTATAAAATCGGAGGATAAGAGCGTTACAATATTTGAAACTGAGGCGCCAAGTACTTTTCGTATTCCAATTTCTTTTGCTCTTTTCTCAATAATGAAGGATGAAAGTCCCACTAAACCAAGACAGGCAATAAAAATTGCGAGACCGGAAAACAGCGACAAGAGATTTCTTGTTTCTAGTTCAGATTTATACAACTCATCTAGTTGTTGATCCATAAATTGGTATTCGAAAGGTCGATGAGGCGCTATATTGCTCCACACATTTCTTAAAGAAGCTAAAGTGTTAGAGATATTTTCTGGGGCAACTTTCACCAATAAGTAGTTATACATATCAGCATTTACAAAAAGCGCCAATGGCTCTACTTGTTCTCTTAAAGAAGCAAAATTGAAATCTTTAATTACTCCCACTACTTCGCCTTCGCGATTTCCTAATACATTGAACGATTTTCCTACGGCTTCCTCAGGGCTCCATCCATGAGCTTTGGCAAGTTGTTCATTCAGCAGATACACATAACCCTGTTCTTTTGTGTAATTCGGGTTCTGAGGGAATCCATTTCCGGCAATTAATTCAAGTCCCAAAGTATTTACAAGATCCATGTCACCTGCTCCTGCATTTGTTAAGATTGATTCGGAATTTGGTATATGTTCTGAATAATATCCCCCAAAAGTTTTTCCCGGAATATTTGACATATAAGCAGCCCCAACTACACCTGATTGTTTTAAGATTTCAGATTTTAAGATATCTTGTTTAGATGCAAGCTCACGGTCACGCGCCGGAAGTACAATTACTTCTTCTTTGTTGAAACCAAGGTTTTTATTGAGAATAAAATCCGTTTGCAGATAAATGATTATGGTACCTAAAATTAGAAATGTTGAAATCATAAACTGGAATACAACTAGTCCTTTTCGGAGAATTCCGTCAGAAGAGTTTTTTCCGAAAATTCCCTTAAGCACTTTTACCGGTTCATAAGAGGAGAGGAGTAAAGCAGGGTAGCTCCCGGCTAAAAGGGCTGTAACTAATGTTATTCCGAATAGCATTAAGAGTGCATTTGGATCTGTAAAAAGATCAAATTGTATGTTTTGACCCATTAGATTAAAGAATGGGTCTTTAAATACTTCAACTAATAGCACAGCTATAGATATGGCTATCAGGGTAAGTACAATTGATTCACCATAGAACTGTTTGATAAGCTGACTTTTTAAAGCTCCTAATGTTTTACGTATTCCAACTTCAGAGGCTCTTCTTGCAGAACGTGCCGTAGCTAAATTGATATAATTAATGATTCCTATTATCAGGATGAGAAATGCGAGAAATGAAAATCCATACACATTTTGGATACTACCCATCGGAGCTATTTCATAATCAAAATCTGAATGCAGATACATATCTTCTAATGGTATTGCAGCCAGGCTGAATGTTCTATCCTCAGGCATGTTATCAGTCAAATACTCATTAATTCTTTTTTCGAGGCTTTCTTTAGTACTTTCCGGGTTTAATAATATGTAAGTATAAAAGTTAGCAGATTTGATCTCGGTATCAGATAGCTGAGACCAGTTTTGCATAGTGTTCAATGAACCCAAATAATCAAATTTAAAATGAGAATTTGATGGGATATTTTTAACCACACCGGTAACTTCAAAGTCGTAATCGGTGTTAAATATTTTACCATTTACAGTTTTCCCAAGCACATCCATAGTTCCAAATAATTTTAATGCTTTTGCTTCAGTTAATACTAAAGATCGAGGCATTTTTAACGCTGTGGAAGTGTTCCCTGCCAAAAGTTCAAAGGAAAACATTTCGAAAAAGCTTGAATCAGCATATAGAAAGCTTTCTTCCTGAAATTTTTCATTTTCAGTAGAAATAATTACAGGACTGTATTTTGTAGGTTCATATAATCTAACCCATTTATCTATATCGTTGGAAATAAAGTCTAGAGTGGGAGCAACCATTGATGGAGTAACCGCATTTTTGCTGTCTTCATCGATTAAATTAATTCTAACGATTCGATCTGATTTTTCATGAAAGCTATCGTAACTGATTTCATGTTTCACATAGGCGAGAATCAAAAGGCAAAGGCTTATTCCTATGGATAAACCTGCAATGTTAATAAAGGAGTATCCTTTATGTTTTTTCAGATTTCTTAAAGCAATTTTGATGTAATTGTTAAACATTATTCATTCCTGATTGCGTTTATGGGGTTACTCAGTGAGGCAATAATGGTTTGTGATCCCACTATTAAAAGACTTAAGATCAGAGTTATTAAAATTCCTAAAATGAAAACAAGGGAATCCATTTCAATGCTGTTGCTAAGATTTTTGATCCAAAGATTATTCAAAAAGAAAGAGGCCAATCCACCTATAAGAATTGCGAACCCAATTAATTTCAAATAATCTTTGGTAAGTAACATTGTAATTTTCTTAGTGGAGGCTCCTAAAACCTTTCTGAGTGCAACTTCTTTTTTTCTATTTTGAGTAGAATTCATAGCCATTCCTAACAGCCCTAAGCAAGAAATCAATACGGTAAAAAAGGCAATAAGAGCAAGGATTTTAGTAAAGTCACCAAAAATTGAAATGATAGGGTTCATTTTTAGCTGATCATCAAAAATCTGAAACTGAATAGAGTATTGACTCTCTAAATCATACCAGTTCTTTTTTAGAAATGGCAAAAAGGAAGCTGTTTCTCCTTCATTTGTTTTTACTACGGCGTAAAAGAAATTGGCAGGATTATTTAATAGGATTGCAGGATCATTATTCTGAAGAGGGCTTGATGATATAAAGTCATCAATAACGCCAATTACCTGATAAGGTTTTCCTTCAATCTGAATAGTAGTGCCAAGAGCATCATTTGTGTTGTGAAATCCAAGAGCCTTTAATGCATTTTTATTTATAATCACGGAAGAGAAAGCATCAGCGCCGAAATCTACACTAAAATTTCTTCCGGCATCTAAACGTAAGCCCATGGCTTTAATATAGTTTTCATCCACTTCAAATGAGTTTACACGAATTCTGTTTTCAAGGGAATCCGATTTTGCCCACATGCCATTAATTGATCCTAAAGCAGGGATTTTTGAAGATGCAGCTATTTCGGAAACAGAGGGATGTTTTATCATTGTCTCCCGAAATCTTTGATACGGAACATCTTGCAGTGCTACATTTACTACATGACTTTTATCAAATCCATAATCGGTTTCAGACATGAATTTGAACTGCCTCAACAGAAGTATTGAAGAGATTATAAATATGATCGCAAATGAAAACTGCGATACAATTACTACTTTTCTTAGCAATCCCGAGGAAAGTCCTTTAACATTAGTGGTTCCTTTAAGAACAAGTGCCGGTTTAAATTTTGATAAATAGATGGAAGGGTAGATTCCTGCCAGAAAGCCAATAACTAAGCTAAATCCTAAAAATATTAACAGAAGTATAAAACTGGATTCAACATTTGTTTGAATCTGAGTATTCGATAATTTTACAATAGAAAGGTTATTGAACTCAGGTAAAATAAGCTGAAGGAGTATTACAGCTATAAATAATGAAATTATTACTGTGATAACGGATTCTGTTATAAATTGATTTACAACACCTCTTTTATTTGCACCGAGAACTTTCCGAACGCCAACCTCTTTACCTCTATTGATAGAACGAGCAATAGTAAGCGTGATATAGTTAAAACCTGCAATGGCAAGTATGATCAATACAAATCCCACTAAAAATAGTATAGCTATACCCGGAATTACCGTTCCAATTTCGTTGCTGAGTACCCGACCGAGGTTTATTCTTGTTATGGGCTGTAGTTCAAATGCTGAAATTTGAGCTTGATTCAACTCCTGAAAGTTGTTCTCTAAAATTGAAGGCAGAAATAATTGAATTGCAGAAGCAGCGGTGCCCTCATCAAGTAAAACATACGTATATGAAAAGGAGAAATTTTGTGTCCAATCTGTGGTATTGTTGTAATCTGGAAGAGAAGACATAGAAGCTAAGGCTTCAAACTCTAAGTGAGATCGTTGATCATCTTCAATAATTCCTGTAACTAAATAGTCACGATCTCCTAAAATAGTTATGGTTTTACCTATTGGGTCTTCATCCCCAAAAAACTTTTCAGCACTGCTTTTTTTCAGAATCACGCTTCCGGGATTAATAAGAGCTGTAGCAGGATTCCCCTTCAACATGTTGAAATCAAATATTTCAAGAAAATCAGGTTCTACATAAAATCCATGTGTTTGGAGTATAATCTCATCAGTGTATTGGGCTTCTCCTCCAAATGAATCGAGAATGGTAGTAGCTTTTGCTACTCCCGAATATTCGATCTCCAGAATATTAGCTAATTGAACAGGAGAAGTAGCGTACCAGGAAGAGGAGTTAGCTGCTTCAGGAGTAAAATTTGTAACTACCCGAAATACAGAATCCTTGTGTTGATGAAATTGATCTACCGTTCTTTGATCAAAAATAAATAGAATTATTAGTAAACAAATAGACATGCTTACTGAAAGCCCAAAAATATTAATTAAGGAATACGTTTTATTCTTGAAAAGATTTCTGAACGCTATTTTTATATAATTTTTAAGCATAATGGTTTCCTTATTCGGATTTAAGACTCTTAACCGGATTTACCTGTGTAGCTTTAATAGATTGGATACTAATCGTAATCCAAGAGATAGAAATTGCAATACCTCCTGCTAACAGGTACGTCCAAAAACCCATGTCAGCTTTGTAAGCAAAATCATCCAGCCAAACACCAATAGCATACCAGGCCATCGGTACAGCTAAAAGGACGGATACAAGTACAAGGATCGTAAATTCTTTATTCACTAAAACAGTAATGCTAGTTGCAGATGCGCCAAGTACTTTTCTAATCCCAATTTCTTTTACTCTTCTGGAAATCATCAGTGAAGCCAATCCAAAAAGTCCAAGACAAGCAATAATTATGGCTAAGGCGGAACCCGTAGCAGCAATTTTTTGTAATCTCTCTTCCTGTCGATATTGGCTGTCGATAGAACTATCCAGAAACTGAAAATTGAAGGGAACACCGGGTGAGATATTAGCCCAGGCTTGCTCCAGTTCTTTGATAGTTTCCGGTATGTTTTCGGAACTAATCTTCAAAGATATTCTTGGAGAGGGAGAAGTAAAAAAGCCTATGTTTGCAATTCCACTTAACAAAAGCGAGGGATTTATAGACATCGCCAAAGGTTCTACTGAAGTTCTTAGTGACTGATAATTAAAGTTTTCAACAACTCCTATGACCTCGTGATCTTCAAAATTTCTACCGGGGAGTTTTTTCCCGATGGCATTATCCCAACCGTAATCGTTGACCAGTGCCTGATTTACAATAATAGCTCTGCGGTCATCAGAAGTAATTTCTTTTGAAAATCCTCTACCTTCAATTACATCAATGCTCATCATATTCAGATAATCAGCATCAGTGAAGTTTATATTCATTCTTCTTGTCCGTTGATCTGAATCCTTAAAATCAACACCAACCCAACCTTGTTGAGCGGGTGTATAAACAGAAGAAGCTATATCCAGTACGTTCGAACTTCCTGATAGCTGACTTTTAATAAGGTCTTTTTTTCGTGCCGCCTCCATGGTAATATCAGCGAACCCCATTTGTGGGCTAAGCTGAAGATCAGTTTGCAGGATTACTACTTGTTCTTTTTGAAATCCAAGATCTTTAGAACGAAGGAAATCGAGCTGCTTATTGACCATTAGTGTACAAGCAATCAGAAAAATGGAAATAGTGAATTGGAAAACAACCATTCCTTTTCTGAAAAGGCTTTTATCGCCTTTCATTTGGAGTTTACCCTTAAGAACTTCAATAGGTTTAAAATTAGAGAGTACAAGTGCTGGGTATATTCCGGCAATCAGACTGATAAAAAGGGCCAGTCCTGAATACAGCATGATACTATTCAAACTTAATTGAAGGGAAAGCTCAGTTCCTGAAAGTTGATTAAAGAAGGGCAGAAGAAATTCTGAGATAAGTGCTCCAATACTTACCGAAAACACAGTCATTAAAAGTGCTTCGCCCCAGAATTGATACATTAGGTGGTGGCGTTCGGCTCCGATCGTTTTTCGAATTCCTACTTCTTTGGCTCTTGATGTAGAGCGACTGATCGAAAGAGTCATAAAATTCACACAAGCTATAAGCAGAATCAAAAGAGCAATGCCTCCCAAAATGTAGGAATAGGTGGGATCGTTTACTGAAGCAATTCCGACAGGGAATTCTATGTTTTGATGGATATCAGTAATGGGTTGTAGTCCAACCTCATATTCACCTTCATTGTACTCTTCTCCAAGAGCCTGATGCATCATAGCAGGGAATTTGGCTTTAACAGCAGACAAATCAGCTTGTTCATTTAAGAGCACGTACGTTTCGGGAGTAACACTGTACCAGTTTAATAAAGAATTGGGATTGAGAATGGTTTTAGCTTTCTCCATTGGGATGAGAAGGCCATATTGAATGCTTGAATTGGTAGGTGCTTCTTCAATAATTCCGGTAACAGTAAATGTTTGAAATTTGCCACCCATCATGATGAGCAAAGTTTTTTGTAATGGATCTTCTTTTTCGAAGTATTGCTCGGCTAGTTCAGGAGTAAGAATAACTTCGTTCAAACCGGAAAAGATCTGATCCGAATCACCTTTCAGAAGTTCAAAATCGAATATGGAGAAAAACTCCGGATCTACAGCTTGAATGGATGTTGAAAAAGATTCATCTGACTCAGAGCGCTTAACGAGATCATTAAAGACATAACGTCGTGCTATTTTTTCAACTTCCGGGATGCTTTGCTCAAGAGTAGGCTTTAATACAAAAGGTGTAACGGTATTGAAATAAATATCGCCATCCCCATAGTCTTCTAAAACCCATGCTCGATATATATGGTCTGATTTTGAATGAAATTTATCAAAACTCCACTCATTTGTGGTATAGAGTAAGATCAAGGCACAGCAGGCTACCCCTAAAGCGAGCCCCGATATATTTATAAAGGAGTACATTTTATGTATAAAAAGACTGCGAAAAGCTATTTTGAAATAATTTTTAAGCATGATTTGATCTGTTTATTCAGTTTTTAAACTATCAACCGGATTGATTGTAGCCGCTTTTACAGAGTGATAACTTACGGTGAGCCAGGAAATCCCCAGAACAGAAACAATACCGAGTATAAATACCCAAACATTCATATCAATTCGGTAGGCGAAGTGATTAAGCCAGCTGTTCATCATCAAGTAAACCACAGGAACAGCAATGATAAGAGCCAGACCAATTAGTTTTGTAAATCCTGAGGTAATCAGAACCACAATATCCATCACAGAAGCACCAAGTACTTTCCGTACTCCAATTTCTTTAGTGCGTCTTTCGGCTGTGAAAAGAGATAAGCCGAACAATCCCAAACAGGCCAAAAATATTGCAACTGCAGAAAACCAAAAGACGGCCAAATTTAGTCTGTTTTCTCTCTGATAAACTTGACCAAAGGTACTGTCTAGGAAATAGTATCCAAATGAGGCAGAAGGTAATACTCGGTTCCATGTATCTTCCAGAAATTCGATGGTAGTTCCAACATCAGCTGTATTAATTTTTACCGAAATGAAGTCGACATTATCCGGTTGATGAATAAGAACAAAAGGCTGTATCGATTCATGCAACGATTGGTAATGAAAGTCTTCAACCACTCCAACAATTTGACCTTCAATTCCCATTGAGCGATCTGCTATTCTACGACCTATAGCTTCTTCAGGAGTAAGTCCGAGTTCAGCTAAAGCAGTTTCATTTAAGATCACGGCATTTGTGTCAACGGCTGCATCTTTTCGAAATGATCTTCCCGCGATGAAATTTAGTCCATAGGTTTTAGGATAATCAGCTTCTACGGTATACCTTTCCCAGCGGAAATCCTGATCAGAACCAATCATACTGAATGTATCAGAATAGGTATAGGAAGCCAGCATTAAATGCGATGAAGTTGTTACTGATTCAACATTGCTGTTTTGTTGATAGGCTTCTTTTAAGAAATCAAAATTTGGGATTATCGCGTTGTCTCTATGAATTGGAATAATTACGATTTGATCTTCTTCAAAACCAAGATCCGTTTGCTGCATATGTTCCAGTTGCTGAGTGATAATCATCGTACAAATAATGAGAGTTCCACTTAACGCAAACTGAGTTGTGACTAAGATTTTTCTTAGAGAACCTTCTCTCGATTGTCCTGAAAAAGTACCTTTAAGAACGGAAGAAGCACTGAATTTTGAGATATAAAGAGCGGGATAAGCTCCTGAGATAAGTACTACCAGAAAAAGAAATGCAAATATCAGAGAGGTTGATCGCGCGGAAGCAAATAAAGCAAACGGACTTGTGCTACCAACAAAGTTCGATAATGCGGGTTGCATTAATTCGGTTATTCCGAAAGCCAAAAGCACAGCCGCAACAACCAGCATAAAAGACTCAAAATAAAACTGCACCATCAATTGTTGGCGGTTACTTCCCAGCGTTTTTCTAAGTCCTACTTCCTTAACTCTTTGTGCAGCCTGTGCGGTAACCAGATTCACAAAGTTAAAACAACCTAGTAGCAGTACGATACCACCAATGAAGAGAACGATAAATACATTGCTTAAACTTCCATTCACTTTCCATTCCCCTACATCAAGATTTGAAGTCAGGTATATATCAGTAATAGGTTGGGCGTTTATTGTGTAAACAGAACCGGGAACTTCGAAGTAATTGTTTACTTGTTTGGTGGCTTCTGCAAGAATAGGCTCAAGATTGGTTCCTGATTCAACCAGCACATAAGCCGGAACAAAAAGATTAACCCATCGATCAAAAAACTCTTGTCCAACACGTCCGCCTGCCCAAAAGTCTTCGGCTGCAGTTTTAATGTTACCGATAAAGTCGAAATGAAAATGACTGTTTTCAGGAAAGTCTTTCATTACTGCTGATACAAAAAGTGGAATATCCGTTTCTCCTTGAAAATAAATAGGGTGCCCAATCGGGTTGTTATCTCCAAAGTATTTTGCAGCTGTAGATTCAGAGATAACAACACTTCTGAAATCATTAAGGGGATTTTCCTTATCTCCGGCTACAATTTCGAAGTCAAACATGCTAAAGAAAGATTCTTCAGCCCATCCAAAATTGTCTTCGTAAAAGACTTTGTTTTGATCGGGAACAGAAACAGGCATTGATCTCCGGTATTCCCAAACACGGGCAAAATTCTTCACACCGGCAAAGCTTTCTGTTAAATGGGCAGAAAGTGGAAGAGGAACAAACCCGACTGTACGCTCTGTATTTTGATTTACACTCTTTGTTGTTAAGCGATAAATATTATCAGCGTTAGAGTGAAAACGGTCATAGCTAAATTCCTTTTTTGCATACAAACCGATCATTAGCACACAAGCAACTGCGATACATAAGCTTAGAATGGATAAGGTTGTAAAGCTTTTGTTTTTAATGAAGTTTCTAAACGCTATTTTGATGTAGTTTTTAAGCATGATTTATTCACTTTTTAAGCTGTTAACGGGGTTCATTAATGATGCTTTTATGGACTGCCAACTTGTAATTATTATAGTAATTACCAAGACTAAGCTGGCAGCTATTGCAAATACGCCAACCCCAATGTCGATTTTATAAGCAAAATCATTAAGCCATTTACTCATTATATACCATGAAATTGGAATGGCTAATGCAAAACCAATCAACACTAATCGGATAAAATCGATAGATAAAAGACTTATAATGTTCGATACAGTAGCACCTAATACTTTACGTATCCCAATTTCTTTAGTGCGGAGTTCTGCGGAAAAAGCAGTTAATCCTAATAATCCCATACAGGATATGAGGATTCCAATTCCGGCAAAGAACGAAAAAACAGTTCCAAGTTTTTTATCGGTTTCGTATAAAGTATCCATTTGCTGATCGAGGTAATTAATTTCAATAGATGAGCCTGAAACAACTTTGTCCCAAGAAGTTCTGATATGTGGAATTAAATTATCTAATGCGTCAGCTTGATATCGAACAAGTACTAACTCACCACCTGAGAACGAACTATTTGGGGTATTTATAGAATTGATGATAACCGGTGAAACTTCGCTTCTTAGAGATTGGAAATTAAAATCTTTAACAACACCTATTACTGTTTCTCCACTGGCTAAACTTTCACCCAACGCATCTTCCGCTGAAACCCAGTCCATTTTTTTCTGCATAGATTCATTAATGACGATGGTATTTATCAAGTCGTTAGATCTTTCTTTTTCAAAATATCTTCCCGCTATTAGTTCAATTCCCAGTGCTTCGGGATAGTTTTCATCAGTAGCTATTACATGAGCAAAAAATTCCTCATCTGGCTTGCGAGGATTAAATTTCTGACCGGTTGAAAAGTAAAATCTTCCCGGTACCCCATTAGCAAAAGAAGCAGAGATGACATTGCTACTTTTCTTTATTTCTTCTAAGAATGCATCTTTGTTATCTGAAGAGTATAAAGGTATATATAAAGCGTGTTCCTCTTTAAAACCAAGATCTTTATTTATTAAATAATCGAGTTGAGACAGAACAACGATAGTTCCTACGATTAAAACAGTAGAAATACTAAATTGAAAAACCACTAGCGCTTTTCTGGGATTTACACCACCAATTTTTTTTGAAGATTGACCTTTAAGAATATCAGATGGCTGAAAACCTGACAATAGCAATGAGGGATATAAACCAGATAAAATTCCTAAAACTAAGGTTCCTAGCAACAATCCAATCAGAAATTGAAAGTTTTCAATAAGATTGATACTGAGTGATTTATCAAAAAAGAGGTTGAATTTCGGGAGTATTAATTCAGTTAAAAACAGAGCGAGAATTAGAGAGAACATTGAAAGTAAAACTGATTCTCCTAAAAATTGTTTAACGAGTTGTATTTTATTGGCACCAAGAACTTTCCGTACACCAACTTCGCGACCTCTTTGCATGCCTCTGGCTGTAGAAAGATTCATATAGTTAATACCGGCTAGTATCAAAATAATAAAGGCAATAGACGAAAATATGTATATATAGGTGTAGTTTCCCTTGAAACCACTGGGCGTTACAAATTCGGAAAGATATAGTTCAGAAATAGGCTGCAGAAAAAAATCAGTAGATTCTGCTCTATTTTCTCCTAAAAAAGTGTCGAAGGTTGTATTTGCACTTTTTTCGATTTGGTTCCATTGAACACCTTTCTGAAGCTTCACGAATGTGTTATACATGTTTGCCCCCCAGGAATCCATATTGCTGATGGTTGATGGTAAGCCTTTGATAGAAAAGACCACATCAAAATCTAAATAACTATTATCTGGACTATTTTCAGCAACGCCAACTATGGTATAATCATGAATGCCATATCTGTATATGGTTAAAGGTTTGCCAATAGGATTTTCATCACCAAAGTATTTTTGAGCAATTTTTTCGGTGATTACAACAGTATTTGGCTTGTTAAGTACCGTTTCAGGGTTTCCACTAATTAAAGGGAAATTGAACATCGAAAAGAAGTCATCACTCGCAGCAATTATTTTATCCTCATCGGTAAAGTTCTCTCTATCTAAACTCAATCTACCAGAATTAGCAGGAGTAATTGTTACATACATTTCTACAGCTTGAACGTTTTCTAAAGCAACTCTACCAGTAGGGTATGGAGTTATAATACTTTCATAGGTACGTTGTGCACTGGTCCTTTCAACTCCAACAAAATATATTTGATCATTATCTTTATGAAAAGTATCAAAACTGGTTTCGTCGGTAACAAATAGTGAAATTAAAATCACACAGGTTAGGCCAATTGATAAACCAATGATATTTATGAAAGTATAAAACTTGTTTGATTTGAAGTTTCTAAATAAAATTTTTAGGTAATTCTTAAGCATAATGCAGTTCCTTTTATTCGTTTTTTAGGCTTTCTATCGGATTAGCGAGTGCAGCTTTAACTGTTTGATATCCAATAGTTAGAAATGCGATTAGCATTGTAATAATAGCAGCTCCAACGAATATTGGTATTCCGGGAGCAACACTGTAGGCAAAGCTCTTTAACCATTCACTTATTAGGAAGTAGGCCAAAGGAGCTCCTATCAAAAAGCCTATAAAAACCAGCTTTATAAAATTGAAGGATAACGCTTGCACTAAGCCGATAATAGATGCTCCTAAGACCTTTCTGATACCAATTTCTTTTTTCCGGTTGATAACTGTGAAAGAAACCAATCCCAATAACCCTAAACATGCGATAAAGAGAGTTAGGAATGTGAAATATCTTAGCATCTCAGCAATTACATTTTCTGTAGTGTATTCATCTGCAAGGTCATCTTCCAAGAAATAATGCCAGGTGGGTATACCATTATTGAAGGTTTTTAGCACTTCTCCTATCTGTGCTGTTAACGGCTCCAGATCAGCATTCCTGAGTTTTATAGAAAGGTCAAAATATCGGCTAGGATCAGAGAAAAGGATCAAAGGCTGAATGGATGTATGTAAAGTTTCAAAATGGAAGTCTTTTACAACTCCTACTACCACATAATCCTTAGGGTCTTTACCTTCAAATCGTTGGTTAATTGTTCTCCCAATAGGTTCTTCCCATCCAAATTTACGTACAGCAGCTTCATTAATGATGATAGAACTAATAGAGTCCGAGGCAAGGTCAATGGAAAAATCCCGACCTTGAACTAAATCGATTTCAAATTGAGTAAGAAAGTAAGGATCAACAGAATAGTTGTTTATTAATACACCGCCTTCTTGAAGATCTCCTTCAGGGTACAACTGAGTTCGGCTTCCTGATTCTTCACCCGGTATATTTGAACTGAAAGAAACCTCAGAAACACCAGGGATTTTGAATAGCACTCCCCGGAGTGTTTCCATAGATTGCTTTGTACTAATGCCAGGGATGCTTGAGATATACATATCACTTTGCTCAAAGCCAAGGTCTTTGTCTTTTATAAAGGAAAGTTGATTTTCAACCGAAGCAGAACTGATAATTAGAAAAATAGCTACAGAAAACTGAGTTACCACCAAAGTTGTTTTAAGCCAGGATTTTCCACTTTCAGATGCCTGATCACCTTTTAATACTTTAACGGGACGAAAAGCGGACATGAAGAATGCGGGATATGCTCCAGCCAGTGTTCCTACTAACAAAACGATCGCGGCTATAGAAAAAAGGTAGAATGGATTTGAAAGATAGTTTGTAGTCACGCTCCACTCAGCTATATCATTGAACCAAGGCAAAGCAAGCTCGACAAATACAACTCCTATTATTACTGCCAGAACTGAAAGTATTAGTGCTTCTGCTATAAATTGAAATACTAATTGCTTTTTATAAGCACCCAATACTTTTCGTACACCAATTTCTCTGGCTCTTTTCATTCCCTGTGCTGTTGCCAGATTTATGAAATTGATACAGGCAATGAATAAGATCAACAGTCCGATAGCACTAAAAATATATAAATAAGAGACATCTAAAGAATCCCATCTCTCACCATAAAGGTTAGAGTAGAGGTAAAGATCTTCAAAATTTGCTAAAAAAGGACGGTATCTATCCACATATTCTTCACCAACATTTTTGGCAATAAAATCAGAAAAACTAACTTGTAGGTTTTCAATGTTAGCTCCTTCCTGAAGCAATAAGTAAGTGTACAGATTATGGGATCTCCAATCATTCATTGCCGGATAGTCATTTTCATCCAGAGATTTGAAAGATGCTAATGCATTGTAGTAAAAACTACTTTGTGGATGTTTTTTTGCTAAGACCCCGGTTACTTCAAACGCTTCATCATTTACAAGAAGTGTTTTACCTACCGGGTTTTCGTTTGCAAAATACCGAATGGACATATCTTCGGTTAAAACTATGGTATTTGGCCGGCTCAAAGCTCCTTCTGAGCTTCCATACTTAAAAGGATAGGTGAATACATTAAAAATGCCTTCATCAACGTATGTAATTCCCTGACGAAGAATTTTTTCCCCATACCTTACATTACCGCTATTATCCAGTAGCCTTACAGATTCTTCTATTTCAGGATATTCCAGTTTTAGTTGATTGCCCCAGGGGCTTGGTGAAATACCTACATCTAAAACATTACCATTTTGTTGGGTGATAGCATCTGCCAGCAAGTAAATACGGTCACTGTTTTCATGATGTTTGTCCATGTTTACTGCATACTGAGTGAGCAGTACCAGAAACAAACAGATTCCCATTCCTATTGCAAGACCAGCTGTATTAATGAATGTATATCCTTTTTGTTTGGATAGATTTCTAAGAGCGATCTTTAAATAATTTTTTAGCATGGCAGATTTTTTTATGATTATTAGACGTGGAAACCTTCTTGCATATTTTCAGTAACTACATGTCCATCGAATAAATGAATTACTCGCATTGCGTAATCAGCATCATGAGGGGAGTGAGTAACCATTACAATGGTAGTTCCTTGCTCATTTAGCTCTGCAAGTACCTTCATTACTTCATTACCGTGATCTGAATCAAGATTACCTGTAGGCTCATCGGCAAGTATTAGCTTAGCGTTTGCTACAACTGCTCTGGCAATGGCAACGCGTTGTTGCTGACCACCGGAAAGTTGTTGAGGGAAATGATTTCGACGGTGCATCATGCTCATTCTTTCAAGAGCGGCTTCGGCTTTTTCTTTTCGTTCGGCTGTATCCATTCCCAAATAAAGAAGAGGAAGTTCCACATTTTCGAAAACAGTAAGTTCATCAATCAGGTTAAAACTTTGAAAGATGAAGCCAATATTACCTTTACGAAGCTGAGCACGTTCTCTTTCAGTTCTGTTAGAAACATCATGTCCTAAAAAGTGATATTCGCCATCACTGGGATTGTCAAGTAAACCCATAATATTAAGCAGGGTAGATTTTCCGCAACCGGAAGGCCCCATAATGGCAACGAATTCACCTTCTTTGATTTCAATATTCACACTATTCAATGCGGTAGTTTCTACTTCTTCCGTTGAATAGACTTTCTTAAGGCTTTTTGCTTGTATCATTGTTATATGTGTTTTTATTAAAAGTTTTGTAAGGAATTAAGTTGAGTTTGTCTTACTAGGGTAAAGCGTTCAGCATTTAGCTGATAGCTAACAGCTTTAACCAATAAATTAAATTGACTTATGAAGAATTTTAGAGATTTGAATGTCTGGAGTAAATCACACAAAGTGGCTTTAAAAGTGTATGGGCTCACAAAAAGCTTTCCGAAAGAAGAAATATATAGCTTGACAAGCCAAATGCGACGTTCTGCATCATCAATCCCTACCAACATCGCAGAAGGTTGCGGCAGAGGGAGCGATTCGCAATTCGGATACTTTTTAAATGTAGCTCTAGGTTCTGCTTCGGAGCTTGAATACCAAATCATTTTATCCAGCGACTTGAAACTTATTAGCGATGAAAATTCAAAAGAGATTCTTGAAGAACTGATAGAAGTAAAAAAAATGCTAACGAAATTATATAAAGCAGTTAGTAGAAAATGAGAAGAAAAAGCTAACAACTGATAGCTAACAGCTGATGGCTTTTTTGAAAAGACTTCTGATTTTTTAATAGGGTAATATTTCTTTTTTAGAAAACTCACTTCAACTCCAATACCTCATTATCTCCAAAAGTATCATAGCTGGATGTAATTACTTTGTCTCCGGGTTCTAAGCCGGATAGTATTTCATAATATTCAGGATTCAATCGGCCAAGTCGGAGTTCTTGTTTTATAGCTTTTGTTCCATCTTCATTTAACTTAAATACCCAATTTCCACCCGTAGTTTGATAAAAACCGCCTCTGGCAAGAAGCAATGCATTGGAAGCGTCTCCAAGTTCAAGTCGAATTCTTGCAGTCTGACCTCTTCTTAATCCGGATGGAGTTTCATTTACAAATTCCATATCAACCTGAAACTGACCATTATTAATTACGGGATAAACTTTGGTGATAATTAATTCATGGTTTTGTCCCGCAAAATTGAATGAGCCTTCTAAACCGGTAGTGATTCTGGATAAGTGGAACTCATCAACTCCGACTCTGATCTTATAGCTGTCCAGAATATCAACTTGACCAATCCTCTCGCCTCTGTTTATAGACTGACCTTGCTGAAGCTCAACGGTAGTGAGCTGTCCATTTATAGGAGCAGTAACAACTAGGTTTTCAAGAATAGCCTGAACTCCGTCAAGGCTTCGAAACATTCTTTTTTCAGACTCATCCAGCTGCCGCAATTGAGTTTCTGTTTGAACAGAATCTCGTTTAAAAGACTGAGAACTTATTTCATACCTCTTATTTTGGTACTCATAATTTTCTTTAGCTTGCTGATACTCTTGTTCCGAAGTTAGATTTTTATCGTAAAGCGATTTTTGTCTTTCATATTCCGGTTGTGCAAGATTCAGTTGATTCTCTACACTAATGAGTTGTTCTTTTAAGCGGAGATTATTTTGCTCCAAATTCAGCCTTGAATTTCTAACATTGTTGATCTGATCATAAAGGCTTGCCTCTTGTCTCAATACATCTAATTGCAAAGAAGAGTTTGTAAGAACGGCTATGGTATCTCCACGTTCCACCGTAGTTCCTGATTCCAGGTTTACGGATTTGATTACGCCACCTTCAAGTGCATCCAGAAATATTGTACGGATGGGTTGAACAACTCCGGACACTTGAATGAACTCCTGAAAAGAATCTTCAGTAACCGTTGAAATTGTTAGCTTCTCTTTTTCTACGTTAAGTGTGGATCTGAAATCCATAAATGCAAAGCTGTAGATGGTAAATCCTACGAACACTAAGCCGACAATGATCAGAGCTATATTTTTAGGAGTCCACGTTTTCTTTTCTATTTTTTTGTCCATTCCCATGGGCTGTTCTTAAACTCTTTAAAGGATGATTATTTTCTTTCCTATATAATGTCAACTACTGTGCCAAAGCACTGAAATCAATCCAAATCAACGCTTTTAGCACTCTAGTAGGATTTTACTGTTCATTTTGATACACTTACTGTTCGATATCGAACACCTTCAATTTTAGCAGTATACTTTAAATGATTGAGGATGCTTTTCAGTAATCGAATTTATTTCAGGTACAGTATTTGATAACAGGATGTGAACTAACAAATAGAAATGACTTCCAAAAAAGGAAAAATCTTAGTAGTTGATGATGATGCCGATGTACTTCAGGCGGCACGATTATTTTTAAAGCAACATGTAAAATCCATAGAAACTGAAAAAGACCCGAATTCTATTCCTACACTATTAAAGAATAATCGGTATGATCTTATTCTGTTAGACATGAACTTCACCGAAGATGTAAGCAGCGGTAAAGAAGGATTCTTTTGGTTACAGGAGATTTTAAAAATAGATCCATCCATAGCAGTTATTCTTATTACTGCTTATGGTGATATTGATAAAGCCGTTCAAGCGGTAAAAGCAGGAGCAACAGATTTTGTTTTAAAACCGTGGAAGAATGAAAAGTTACTTACAACAGTAATGTCCGCGATGCAACTTACGGATTCGAAAAGGGAGGTGGCAGAATTAAAAGAAACCCAAAAACAGATCAATAGTGATATAGATCATCATTATCGGGACATAATTGGTAGAAGCCCTGCAATGATCAACGTTTTTAACACGATTGAAAAAGTAGCTGCCACAGATGCCAACGTATTGATTCTTGGTGAAAACGGTACTGGAAAAGAAATGATAGCCCGAGCTTTACATCGTCGATCATCAAGGCACGAAAATGTGTTTATGAATGTAGATATGGGTGCTATCACTGAATCTCTTTTTGAAAGTGAACTATTCGGCTATGTAAAAGGAGCGTTTACGGATGCAAAAGAAGACAAGGCAGGACGATTCGAACTGGCAAATGGTGGAACTCTTTTTCTGGACGAAATAGGAAATCTTCCATTTCCACTTCAATCTAAACTGCTTACCGTTTTGCAGAATCGTAAAGTAAACAGAGTGGGTTCTGCTAAATCAAAAGAAATTGATATCCGATTGGTTTGTGCTACCAATCAATCTTTAAATGAAATGGTTGTCGATTCAACTTTCAGGCAAGATCTTTTATTCAGGATCAATACCATAGAAATACAACTGCCACCATTAAGGGAAAGAAAAGAAGACATTGAAGCTTTAACGGATCATTTCGTAAATCTTTATTCCAAAAAGTACAAGAAAGAAGTAATGGGCTGTTCAAAGGATACTATTGCAAAGCTTGAAAAACACAGTTGGCCCGGAAATGTACGCGAGCTCCAGCATTCTGTGGAACGAGCAGTGATTATGAGTGAATCTAATTCTTTACAGCCAGGAGATTTTCTTCTTACTCAGGAAACCGGAGATACAGAGCAGGTTATTTTTGATGATTACAATCTGGAAGAAGTAGAAAAAATGGTGCTTCGAAAGGCACTCAAAAAACATGATGGGAATATTTCCAAAGCTGCTGATGAACTTGGTTTAACAAGAGCTTCTCTTTACAGGAGAATGGATAAATATGGACTCTAATTTTAAACGACATGCTTAAGAGTTTCAGGTTTGGTGTAATATTTCGGATCCTGTTTTTGTTCACAATTCTGAGCATAATCGCGTATTTAATTAGTAATACCGAGTATTATGTTAGCCTTGTGTTGCTTTTTGTTTTATTAATTGTGCAGTTAGTAAACCTGATTCTATTTGTGGAAGGAACTAACAAGAATCTCAAAAGATTTTTCGAAGCGATAAGCTACAACGATTTTTCTCAATCGTTTTCAAGCAAAGAAAAAGGAGAAACATTTGAAGGGCTGAATACTGTTTTTAATAATATCATTGAGAAATTTAAAAATGAACGTGCTAAAAGTGAAGAAAGCTACTTGTACCTGCAAACAATTGTCCAGCACATCGGGATTGGAGTTTTCTCCTTCAATAAAAGAGGAGAAATAGAACTGTTAAATACGGCAGCTAAAAAAATACTTGGTACTGCAGTATTAAGGAATGTTGAACAGTTAAAAAAAATTAGTCAGCCTCTTTTTGAAACAGTTAAAGAGCTAAAAAGCGGAGCAAGAAGTTTAGTTCGAATTTCTATTGATAACAGAGATTCTCAGATTGCGATTTTTGCTACTGATTTCAGAGTAAAAGGGGATATTTATAAGATCATATCATTAAGCAATATTTCGTCAGAGTTGGAAGAAAAAGAAATGGAAGCTTGGCAGAATCTATCACAAGTGTTAGCTCATGAGATCATGAATTCCATTACACCTATTGCTTCTTTATCGGATACAGTAAACACGATGCTTGCCGATAATATTCTGTCAGGAAATGGTAACGAAGATTTATCAGACGAAACCCTTGAAGATGTAAAGGAAGCTCTTCACACGATCAATAAAAGAAGTTTGGGCTTGATGCGATTTGTTGACTCTTATCGAAATATCACTCAAATACCCAATCCTGATTTTGAAGTAGTTTACCTGAAAGAAGCAGTAGATCGGGTGAAAAACCTTATGAAAGGAGAAGCACTTTCAAGAGGAATTGAAGTGATAACAGAGTTTGAAACCGAGACCATAGAAGTTGTAGCAGATACCCAGCTCATTGAACAATCGCTGATCAATGTGGTGAAAAATGCATTCAAGGTTTTGAAAGAAACAGAAGTTCCAAAAGTAAGATTGAAAGGAGGTATTGATGAATCAGGGCATGCTTATATTGATATTGAAGATAATGGTCCCGGTATAAAAAAGGCGGCCGCTGAAAAGATTTTTGTACCATTCTATACGACCAGTAAAAATACAGGTGAAGGTGGTTCCGGAATTGGATTGAGTTTATCTCGACAGATTATGAGACTTCATAACGGGAGCTTATTTTTATTGGAATCTGAAAGAGGAAAAACAATTTTCAGACTTAGATTCTAAAAATAAACCTTAACTCTGAAACTAGGCTGTATTTCAAGATCATAAACAGTGGCAGAGCCTAGAACTATTTGATTTTTTGAGGTATGTAAACCTGGTTTAATTTCAGAATACCAGGGATTATTTTTGTTTAATGCATTGTATATCGAAAATAGAAGTTCGACTTTTTCAGATCCTCGGGTAGCAGCTATATACTTGACAGAAACATCCAATCGAGCATAATCATCAATTCGGGTTTCTTCGATTTGATCTCTTAATAACATGTTATTTGGAGTACCGGTTGCATAATTCCAGGATGCATAAAAGCTTAAACCATTGTTCAAATTAATATCACCAATAAAAGAAAATTGATGGGTTCGATCGTAAGAAGGATGGAAAG
>Ga0189291_100171_pt1 | contig 53411 bp, 53 predicted proteins | sample UW1redminimetaG_FD_130331 | JGI IMG/M metagenome (GOLD analysis project Ga0189291, IMG submission 130331) | Marine microbial communities from the Costa Rica Dome - UW179B-red mini metaG | ecosystem: Environmental > Aquatic > Marine > Oceanic > Photic zone | place: Costa Rica: the Eastern Pacific... | reverse complement strand
TACAGACACGGGGAGGTGCATGACCCTCGGTGTGGCGAGCAGGTGTGACGGCTTGGATTTGCGTGCGGGGGACGTCCCGCGCCAGAGTGATCTGGCGGCGCTCGGTCAAACGGGAACCGCGTAGACTTAAGCGGGATGCGGGCGGGCTTATGCACCCGCGCTGCGCCCTTTGATGTCTCGCCTCTGTGCGTTGTTGGTCGATGCGGACCCCGAGAGCCAAACATCCTGCTTCGCCGCGTCTGGCGGGTCAGGTTAGGCCGGGGACCCCGCAAAGATGGGCAGAGTGCGGAGGCGGCGGGATCAGGCCGATCACCTCGCGCGGGCTTTTGTTCGTCGTAAATTGGTGTGTTTCCCTTTTCATCCATCGATGGATGAAAGCCCGCGCCCTGTGTCACCTTTCGGCACTCACGCGATACTAGCCGCGGCCCCGATGCCCGGTGGGACGCGGGCGCTTGCACGCAAATGTCATCCACCCCGAACTTGACTTCGGGCGCCGAGCTTGCGACCCTGCGTATTCACCCACGCGGACAAGCCTATCCCGGCTCGCTGTTATGAGGACGCATCAATGCTGACCCTTCTCTCCCCTGCCAAAAAATTGAACATGGACGCCTATGATGGCGACGTGCCCGTTACCCGTCCGCGCCTGTTGGACGATACAAAAATCCTCGCCAAGACCGCCAAATCGCAAACGCTAGGCGATCTGAAACGACTGATGCATCTGTCGGACAATCTCGCCAAACTCAATGTTGATAGGTTCGATCGGTTTGATCTGGACGGTAAAGCCGACGGGATGAAACCGGCGGCCCTTGCCTTTGACGGCGATGTCTATTGGGGCCTAGACGCCAAGAGCCTGTCTGACGCGGACCTCGACTATGCGCAGGGTCATTTGCGACTTCTGTCAGGGCTTTACGGTCTGTTGCGCCCAATGGATGAAATCCAACCCTATCGGCTTGAGATGGGCACGCGGCTGCAGAATGATCGCGGTACCAATCTCTATCAATTCTGGGGCGAGCAAATTGGCGATCAGATTCGCGAGGATATGAATGGTCATCACGATCAAACGGTTTTGAACCTTGCCTCCAACGAATATTTCAAAGCGGTCAATGCGAAGACGTTGGGTCGCCCCGTGATCAATGTGAAGTTCCTCGAAGAGAAGGACGGTAAAGCCCGGCCAATTCAATATTACACCAAATTTGGGCGCGGCCTGTTTGCACGCTGGGTCATCCAGAACCGGATCAATGCCGCCGAAGACCTGAAAGACTTCAACGAAAACGGATATCAGTTTTCTGCCGAGCGGTCGTCAGAATCAGAACTCATTTTCGAGCGTCCGCAACCGCCCAAAAAATCCTGAGAACGCGCTGTTCCGATGAACCTCGCCTCTCTCGAATTCGTCCAGCGTAAAGTTGAGAGTCCGCTTCATTTTCGAGGGGTCGAATATCTGCAAATCGTCTCGCGCGTATTTGTGCAGACCAATAAGGACAATGTCCCAGTTGTAGCCGCCGGTGTCGCATTTTTTGCACTCCTATCGGTGTTCCCGCTGATTTCGGCTTCGCTATCCATCTATGGGTTTTTTGCCGATATTTCGGATGTTCAAGGTCTCGCCAACTTCCTGCGACCGCTCATGCCGGAAAGCGCCTGGGTGATAATATCTGAGCAAATTGCAGCCGTCGTCAGCGCGCCTGACAAGGAGTTATCGATGCGGATCATCTTCTCCCTACTGTTTGCATTTTATACGGCAGGCGCAGGCATCCGTGCAGTGCTGCGCGCCATGAATGTTGCTTACGGCGAAGATGAAAAACGCAGCATTCTTGGTTTCTATGCCGTGGCCTTTGTCATGACATTGGGCATGTTCGCCTTCGTCTATATTTCGCTGATGGTCATTATCGGCATTCCAGCGGCCTTTGCCTTTTTCGACTGGGACCGGACGGCATCTGTCCTGTCTGGCAACCTGCCTTGGTTCCTCTTGATCCTAATGTTCATGCTGGGAGCCTTCATAGTCTATCGCTTCGGACCGTCACGACGACCCGCCCGCAAACGTTGGGTTGTGCCGGGCGTTCTATTTACGACGATTAGCTGGCTGTTTCTGAGTTGGGGCTTCTCGGCCTTCGTGCGCAATTTCGGCCAATATGAAAGCACCTATGGCGGCCTTTCGGCGGTGATCGTGCTGCTGCTCTGGTTTTGGCTCACGGCGATGACCGTGATTATCGGTGCGGAACTGAATGCCGAGATGGAGCGCCAAACGATCGCCGACACAACACGCGGACCCGAACGGCCCATTGGGATGCGGCACGCGCGGATGGCGGACTTCCTTTCGATCGCGATGCGGCGTCTGTTTCCAGAGCGGTTTCCGACTGCGCAACCTTTGTCGGAACAGGACAAACCCCTCGATCCGAGCGCGCCAGACATGCCAATTCCCGCGATTGACCCACCCAAGCGAGAGCCCGAAAATCCTTAAACAGATGGTGCGATCAGCTCAGGCCCACTGGACCGGTTTGAATTGACGGCTCGGTCGACCTCCCAGAAAATCAGATCGCCAGCGCTCAGTTTGGTTTCGATGATCCGATCCGGATTAAACTCCGGGTCGAGCCAATGGTCCCACTGCGCGTCCGGCAACAGAACCGGCATACGGTGATGGAGCTGCTGCAGCGGTCCATCGCTCTCCGTTGTCAGGATCGTGCAACTCAGCAAATTGATGCCTTCATCCACCCGCCATAGGTCCCACAGACCCGCAAAGGCAAAGACTCCATCCGTTTCCGGCTTGATACACCACGGGATTTTACCGCCCTGCTCCCCGGTCCATTCGTACCAGTGTGTTGCCGGGATCAAACAGCGCCGACGCCGCCACGGCGTGCGGAAGGACGGCTTCTCGTTCGCCGTTTCCGTGCGCGCATTAAACAGTGGCGCATATTTGCTCTCCGTTGGGCTCTGCTGGCTCCAATGCGGATGCAAACCCCAGCGCATCGGCACGAGCTTGCGTCGTTTCTCGCCGTCAAAAGCTACAACCGGAACAACATCCGTCGGACAGATATTGAAGTTGGGACCGTACTCCCAATAGCCCTCATCAGAAATATCGGCGTCATAAGCCGCCTTCAAACTTTCGAGGGTAGCATCCAAAACATAACGACCGCACATGACAAGCGGGCTAGCACAAGGCAAAAGCGGCGCAATGAGGACAAACACGACAGATCGAACGGATTGCGTCGGCGTGATCTGTTTTCGCGGTGACGAGGTGCTGCTGATCCGTCGCGGACAAGCGCCGCGACAAGGTGAGTGGTCGCTTCCCGGCGGTCGGATCGAACCTGGCGAGAGCGAGCCGGACGCGGCGCTGCGAGAACTGGCTGAAGAAACTGGGGTGACGGCGACGCTTGGCCCGAAAATTGCGACGATCGATGCTGAATTTGAAGGGGCTCGCTACCGCTTGCATGACTATGTCGCCCTCTGGGATAGCGGAACACCGAAAGGCGCTGACGATGCATTGGACGCCCGCTTCGTTGCCATCGACACGGTTGACGAACTCGGCATGTGGGCCAAAACTGTCGACGTTATTCAGAATGCCTATTCTGCAATCGAGCCTCGCGCCAAGAAACAAGGGACGCTAGCGTAAGTTTATGAGACTGTGGCTCGCCATAATTTTACTATTGCTACCGCTCGCGGCCCTCGCTCAGGATTCCGCGATTGATGACGCGCGCCGCGAAGCCGCCATGAAAGCCCGCGAAGAGGCAGAGCTGCGCGTCGAAGCCGATATGGTCAAAATGACTAGCCTCTCCGAGGCCCTCGCAAAAAATCTTGGTCAGATGCACTATCTTCGTACGCTCTGTTTCGGTGCGGGCGATCAGCAATGGCGAGAATATATGGCCGGAATGCTGGAGATCGAAGCCGCGTCCGATACGGCGCTGCAGCGTGACCTAACCCGCGCCTTCAATGCGGGATATTATCAAGAAGAAGAGCGTCACCCGAACTGCAATCAATCGGTCAGCGTTGATGTCGCAGCCCTTGCTGAGAATGGTCGATCTATCGCCAGAATGCTTGGCGATCCTTATCGGGAGACAGAATGATGTGGGTTCGTATTGTCGGCTCACTGGCAGTCATGGCGGCCTTAGCGGCATGCCAGAAAGTCTTGAACGACGCACCAAAACGCCCTTTGGCGACGCTGGCCGGGACTGAATGGGGACCGATGCAAGGCGAGTTGGATCAATTTATTGGCTTCAAGACCGGCGGCGACGTTGTGGGGTCCGGCGGCTGTAATAATTTCTTCGGCAGCTTCAGCCAGAACGGGCGGCTGGTCACATTCGGACCATTAGCCAGCACCAAAATGGCCTGCCCGCCTGAAATCATGGACGCAGAACGCGAGTTTATGACAGTGCTCGGCAATGTCCGTGCCATCGAAGCGACCCATCTTGAGCTGACATTATTCGGCGATGCCAACCAAGTTCTCATGGTTCTGCGTCGCCGCGACTGGGATTAACCCATAAAAAAAGCCCCGGCATGTCTGCCGAGGCTCAGAATTCAGCTTGGTAACGCTTAGGCGTCTTCTTTAGGCGTCTCGGTTGGAGATTCGCCTTCGGTTAGTTTTGGCTTCGGTGCCGGGACGAATTTGAACGTCAAATTCTCCTTCTTCCGATCCACGCCAACCTTGACTAGACCGCCATATTTCAGCTTCCCAAACAGGATCTCATCAGCCAGCGGCTTCTTGACATATTCCTGGATCGTGCGGCCGAGCGGACGCGCGCCATAGCGTTTGTCATAGCCTTTATCCGCGATCCACTGGTTCGCCGCCTTAGAGACTTCAAACTCAATCTTGCGATCAGCCAATTGGGCTTCGAGCTGGATGATGAATTTGTCCACGACCCGCGCAATATGCTCCTTGGACAAAGCGGAGAACATGACGACGGCGTCGAGACGGTTGCGGAATTCCGGCGTGAAGCGACGTTTGATAGCCGCCTCTTGCTCATCATCCTTGGTCCCGCGACCAAAGCCAATTTCAGACTTGGCGGCATCAGCGGCACCCGCATTGGTCGTCATGATGACAATCACATTGCGGAAGTCGACCTTGCGACCATTGGAGTCAGTCAGGAAGCCATTATCCATCACCTGCAACAGGATGTTGTAGATATCTGGATGAGCCTTCTCGATCTCGTCCAGCAGCAGAACACAATGCGGGTTCTGATTAACTGCATCAGTTAGCAGACCACCTTGATCATAGCCGACATAGCCGGGAGGCGCGCCGATCAGGCGAGACACGGTATGACGCTCCATATATTCGGACATGTCAAACCGCAGCAGTTCCAGACCTTGGGTCATGGCGAGCTGACGCGCGACTTCGGTTTTACCGACGCCGGTTGGTCCCGCGAACAAGTAAGAACCGATTGGCTTATTGGGTTCACGCAGACCAGCACGGGCAAGCTTCACCGCCGCCGCGACCTGTTCAATCGCTGTTTCCTGTCCAAACACCATCCGCTTGAGATCCTGCTCAAGGCTCTTCAGCGCTTTCTCATCATCGCGAGAAATCGATTTGGGCGGAATACGCGCGATCTTGGACACGACAGATTCGATCTCTTTGGTGCCGATTATTTTTTTTCGTTCATCTTCGGGCACCAACTTAGTCCGAGCCCCGGCCTCATCGATAATGTCGATAGCTTTGTCCGGCAGTTTGCGATCCGTAATGTGACGAACGGCCAACTGCACAGCCGATGTAATGGCTTCCGGCGTATATTCGACCTTATGGAATTCCTCAAAATAGGACTTCAGACCTTGAAGGATCAGAATGGCGTCATCAGACGTCGGCTCAGACACATCAATCTTCAGGAAGCGACGTGACAGCGCTCGGTCTTTCTCAAAATGCTGACGATATTCCTTATAGGTCGTCGAGCCCATACAGCGCAGCTTACCACTTTGCAGAGCTGGCTTCAGCAGATTGGACGCATCCATAGCCCCGCCACTGGTTGCGCCAGCGCCGATGATCGTATGGATTTCATCAATGAACAAAATCGCACCAGGCGTGTCCTGTAGCTTCGACACGACCGCCTTCAGACGTTCTTCAAAATCACCGCGGTAGCGCGTGCCCGCGAGCAGCGCGCCCATGTCGAGCGAGTAGATTGTCGCATCAGCAAGCACGTCCGGCACATCATCATTGACGATGCGGCGGGCAATGCCTTCGGCAATGGCCGTTTTACCAACGCCTGGATCACCGACGAGCAGTGGATTATTCTTGCGACGGCGGCTCAGCACCATGATGCAACGCTCAACTTCGTCAGCGCGCCCGATCAGCGGATCAATATCGCCTTCACGCGCTTTCTGATTGAGGTTGACCGTATATTCGGCCAACGGATCTTTGCCCTGGGCTTCCTCGCCGTCTTCACCCGCACCCATGGGCGGTTTCGGTGATGAGGCCGCGCCATTTTTGGCGATGCCGTGACTGATATAATTGACGGCGTCATAGCGCGTCATGTCACGCTCTTGCAGGAAGTAGACGGCGTGTGATTCACGTTCCGCGAACAGTGCGACTAGCGCATTGGCGCCCGTGACTTCTTCTCGACCTGACGATTGCACATGAATAACGGCGCGTTGGATGACGCGGTGGAACCCAGCCGTTGGGCGGGCTTCCTCAAATTCCTCGACCACAAGCGATGCGAGATCATCATCGAGATATCGCGTCACATCCGTGCGCAGAGGTTCAATATCGACGCCGCAGGCCGTGATGACAGCCGCAGCGTCCTTATCATCCAACAGCGCTAGCAGCAGGTGCTCAAGCGTCGCCAGTTCGTGTTTACGATCACTGGCGAGCGTCAGGGCGCGGTGGATAGTTTCTTCCAAGACTGGAGAAAATGATGCCATAATTAGCTTTCCTTTCGACTATCCGACTTGGGAAGCCGCAACCGCGTTTGCAATGTAATCCCTGTATCAAGCCCCGCACGAAGATGTGAACGGCTCATTCCCTGTAGTCCGGCACAAGAATTGTGCAAGTTCGTGACCGGATTCACGCTTTCTCCAAAGTGCATTGAAGCGGATGCTGGTTGCGCTTCGCCGCGTCCATGACTTGCGCCACTTTGGTCTCGGCCACTTCAAATGTGTAAACACCACATGTCCCGATGCCGGTCTGGTGGACATTGAGCATGACCTGTGTCGCTTCTTCTTGCGTCTTCTTGAAGATACCCATCAAAATCGAGACAACAAATTCCATCGGCGTATAATCGTCATTCATCAGCAGGACGCGATACATGGACGGCTTTTTGGTCTTATCGCGGGTCTTGGTTGCAACGCCGCGCTCCATCCCGTCGTCTGATCCATCATCGGGGCCGCCCGGTACGCCGTCGGCACCCTTACCAGGCCCTTTATTGGGTCCCGTCATTTGAAGTTCGGTCAATGTGATGAATTCCAGAATGTCCAACATGGTCCTGTCTTATTACGGTCCTGCCCGGACATTGAAACCCCGCCCGCATAAGGATGTCATGCTTGTCACGGACAATAACGGGGATGATCATGGTTAAGAGGCGTTAACACCTCTCTAACCGGGCCAGTTTAGCAGTTCGCCATGATCTGGGTTCGCCTTCTTACGATTGCAATAGCGCTATGTCTGGTGAGTCCCACCGCGTCGGTCGCCAAGACCCAAGGCCGTTACGCCTCCATTATCGTCGATGCGGACTCGCTCGACGTGCTGCATGCGCGTCAGATTGATGCCCAGCGCCACCCCGCCAGCCTGACAAAGATCATGACACTCTACCTCACCTTCGAAGCTATGGAGCGCGGCGACATCACTCTCAGCAGCTCGGTCGTAACCTCCGCGCATGCGGCCCGCACGCCTGCGGTCAAGATGGGATTAAAGCGCGGACAAAGCGTCACCATCGACACCCTCATTCAGGCCGTCGCTGTGCGCAGCTCCAACGATGCGGCCGTCGTTTTGGCCGAAGCCGTCGCCGGCAGTGAGGGCGCTTTCGTCACACGGATGAACGAGACAGCGGCGTCGCTGGGCATGCGTCAAACTGTCTTTCGTAATCCGCACGGCCTGCCAGATGATATGCAGGTGACGACGGCTCGAGACATGGCCAAACTCGCCTTGGCCACATTGACCCGATATCCGCAGCACTATCATTATTTCGGCCAGACGCATTTTCGGGGACGCAAAAGCACCAATAAGCTGTTGAGCGAACGCGACGATGTCGACGGGTTCAAGACTGGCTACACACGCGCGTCGGGCTACAATCTTGTGATCAGCGCAATGCGGGATGACCGCCGCATCATCGCCGTTGTGCTTGGCGGCGCATCGAGCGGATCGCGTAACAGTCACATGTCGGACTTGATCGACCGAGGGTTTGAGGTCATGGACAGTGTTGCGTCGCCCGTCATTGCAGCGCGCGCGCCAACCGTTCAGACACCTGTCAATCGCAATTGGGCTTTGCAGATCGATGGCTTTGATAGCCCTGCCGAAACTGCGATTTTCGCCGATGCGCTGATCCGCTATGCCGGAACTGGCGAAGTTGGCATGCGATCGGTGAGCATCAACGACCGAGCCTATCATAGCGTCCGAGTCGAGGCCCTCGACAACCGAACGGCCCGTAGTCTTTGCGCAGATCACCCCAAAATCCTCCAGATCGCCGCACGTCAATGTAAGGTTTTATCCATCATCAATCCCGGCTAGTGACCTCTGCGCACATGTCTGCACCGGAGTTCCCTGTTCGATGAGTTTCATCCTGCCCACTGTCGAAACGCTCACGGCCTTGCGCGCGCGCATGGATGGGTATGGGGCCGACCAAGCCCGTACAGCCTTGGTCCCAACGATGGGCGCACTCCATGAAGGTCATCTGTCACTCGTTCGGATCGCAAAGCGAGTCGCCGACCGGGTCATCGTGTCAATTTTTGTCAATCCCACACAGTTTGCGCCTGGCGAAGACTTCGAAGCGTATCCGCGCGACATGCAGGCTGATTTGAAGCTACTGGCTCAAGAAGGTGTCGATCTGGTCTACCTGCCATCGAGACCCAGCATGTATCAGGACGATCATAGTACGAGCCTGATCATTGGCGGGGTCGGAGATGGGTTGGAAACTGATCACCGCCCGACATTTTTCCACGGTGTCGCCCTTGTCGTGAACAAGCTGTTTAACCGTGTTCGACCCGATATAGCCGTGTTTGGTGAGAAAGATTTTCAGCAGCTTGCCGTCATTCGTCGCATGGTTCGCGATCTCGATATGCCCGTCGAGATCATCGGCGCACCGATTGCGCGCGATGCGCAGGGCCTCGCCCTATCATCGCGCAATCGCTACTTCGATGCAGAGGCTTTAGCCGTTGCCCGTCAGCTTAATCGCATCCTGTTCGACGCACGCGATCATTTGCAAACTGGCGCCGACGTCGCGACAACCCTCCAACATACCCATCGCAATATTCTAGATAGCGGTTTCTCAGATGTCGACTATGTCAGTTTGGCAGATGCGACCTCACTTAACCTTCAAAATGAAGGCGTCGTGACCGATAAGTCGCGCTTGCTGATCGCTGCGCATTGCCGGGGCGTCCGCCTCATCGATAATTGCGCTGTTAATGCGCCGACCACGGAAGACACCTCGCTATGATCACGCTGCACCATCTGGAAAACTCGCAATCCATCCGTATTCTTTGGCTGCTCGAAGAGCTGGGCGAAGAATACGGCTTCAAAATGTATGATCGCGATCCAGAGACGATGTTAGCGCCTGCTAATTATAAAGCGCTCTCGCCGCTGGGCACAGCGCCCGTGATTACAGACGACGCAGTCGCCCTGTCTGAGAGCAATGCGATTATCGACTATATTCTCGACCAAACTGACGTCCAAGATCTGCGGCCTGCACCGGGCGACGCGGACCGAGCGCAATATCTGTTCTGGTTCCACGCCGCCCAGGGCAGCTATCAGTCCCTGCAAACCGGACGGTTCGTCAACAGTTTGGCGGTCGAGCGGTCTCCGCGTCTTGTTCGTGGAATCATTGGCAAAGTGATGGGTATGCTGGATCAGGTCTTTTACGGCCCGCGCTTGAAGGCTGTAATGACCAAAATGGAAGACGATCTGTCGCGTCATCCATTTTTGGCCGGGGAACGCTTTACCGCAGCTGACATCGCTATGGGTTATACCTTGCAGATGGCCGCAATGCGCGGCGATCTAGCCGAAGATTACCCGCACACGCAGGCTTATGTTGAACGGATGGAAGCTCGCCCAGCTTGGCAGGCGGCATTGACCAAGGACGGAAAATTCGTCGGTGTGCCGAGCTAGTCGACAGGCGTAAGCGCCTTCACCATTGTGTAAAGTGGTACGGCCACGCCGCCATTGTGATCGAAAAAGCTGTTCTCAACAGCGTAGCCACAACGCTCGTAAAAAGGCCGGCCTGCTTCGGTGGACGCCATTTCGAGTGCCTTAAAACCATGGTTGCGTGCAGCAAACTCTGACGCCATCAAGATAGACCGACCGATCCCGCGCCGCGCGTGATCCGGATGGGTATACATGGCGCGAATTCTCGCACGGTCCGTTGCTGGATCGAGCTTCCGAGCGCTCCGGCCTGCGGAATGATCGCCGCCATAGAGTGTGGCTCGATTGGACCACCCCCCACACCCAACCAGGGTTTCATCGTCGAATACGCAGAAATATGTTCCATCATCAATCAATTGCGTATCGAGACCCATAGATACTCGCGACGCCTCAATCTGCGCGTCATCAAGATAGCCGCGCTGTAGAATTGCAATTGATAAAGCCTGAAGAGTGCGGATGGCAGGGATATCGCCAGAACCAGCAACCCGCAGCATTAGGCCATCACTCAATCCCATTTCCTCATTCCGTAAGATTTCATTCATGTTGCAAGAAAGACACAACACATGCTCAAACTCAACTTAATCTAGGTAATCTTTGTTGCAGAACTGTCATTTTCTGCATAGCCCCGGGAAGGTTTGCCGATTGAGCCTAATCAACCAATGATTTTTTGTTGATCGCGGCCTTCGAAAAAAACGACCTAGGGAAATAAAGGAAAAAAAATGGATACCAAGGAAATGAAACGACTACTCGCGGTGAGTGTCTCGACCGCAATGTTGGCCGCGACGATGAGCGCTGGCACAGCCTATGCGCAGGACAATGACGATTCAGCTGATAATGATGAGATCATCACGATTGGTACGCGACGGACACAAAGGTCCGCCGCAGACACGCCTGCCCCAGTTGATGTCATTTCCGGTGTTGAATTTACGCGTAACGCCGCGGACGATGTTCAAGATCTGCTCCGCACGTCGGTTCCGTCCTTCAACATCAACACACAACCGATTTCTGATGCAGCATCGATTGTTCGCCCGGCCAACCTTCGCGGCCTCTCACCTGACCAGACACTGGTCTTGCTGAACGGCAAACGCCGTCATCGTGGTTCTGTTATTTCATTCCTTGGCGGTGGCATCTCCGATGGCGCCCAAGGCGTGGACATCTCTGCAATCCCATCGATTGCGCTCAAGCAGGTTGAAGTTCTGCGTGATGGTGCGTCCTCGCAATATGGTTCCGATGCGATTGCTGGCGTTCTGAACTTCGTTCTGAAAGATTCACCTGAAGGTGGCACAGTCGAATTCAAATACGGCTCTACATATGCGGGCGACGGCGACAATTTCCGCGTCTCTGGCAATGTCGGCCTACCGCTTGGCGATCAGGGTTTCGTCAGCCTTTCGGCTGAATATGGCGAAACCGATGGCACGGTCCGGTCTGTCATTCGCGACGATGTCCGCTCACTCGTTGCTGCGGGCAATAACGCCGCTGGCGACTTCCTGACTATCAACACATTTACGGATGAAGTGCCTCAATATTGGGGACAGCCTGACGTTAAAGACGACATCAAACTCTTCATTAACTCGGCACTTGAACTCTCCGATAATGCTGAAGTCTACGCCTTTGGTAACTATGCATCCCGCACGGTCGAAGGGGGCTTCTTCTACCGCAACCCAACGAACCGCGGTGGCGTTTATCGGGGTCCACTCGTCGATGCGAACGGCAATCTTGATCCAAATGGCGGCGCGTCAGTCCGTGTCGGCGATCTGGACGGTCTGGGTGTCGGTGGGTCTTGCCCAGCCGGTATTCCACTGAACGGTTTGATCCCAGATGCCACGATTACGGGTCAAGTCGTAGGCGATCCGAACTGCTTCTCTTTCATTGAGACCATTCCAGGTGGTTTCGTCCCGAGGTTCGGCGGCGAAAACGAAGATTATGGCGTGTCCCTTGGACTCCGCGGTGAAATCGGCCTTGGCGACGGACTAACGTACGATCTCTCAGTCACACATGGCCGGAACAAGACCGACTTCTTCATCGGCAATACAGTCAACGCCTCACTAGGGCCGAACACACCTCGCGATTTCAATCCGGGTGGTCAGCAACAGACCGAAATCATCTTGAATGCGGATTTCGCCTATCTGTTGCCAACAGGCATGGCGTCTGATCTCTCAATCGCCTTCGGCGGAGAATATCGTGAAGAGACATTTGATCTGTTCCAAGGCGATGCAGCATCGTTCGCACTCGGCCCACTCGCCGATCAGGGCTTCTCATCCAGCTCGAACGGATTTGGTGGGTTCGCCAACAATTCATCGGCAACACAGGATTCCTACGCGCTCTACACAGAGCTAGAAGCCGATGTGACCGACCAGCTGACCGTTCAAGGCGCGCTGCGTTACGAAGATTACACGGCATTTGGCGACACGCTGGACTATAAGATCGCAGCCCTGTTTAAGGTGAATGATAGCCTGCGGTTCCGCGGCTCGCACTCAACCGCGTTCCACGCCCCAACAGCTGGCCAGGCCAACATCACCAACGTCACGACACAGAATGTCGGCGGTGTCCTTGTCGATCAGGGTACAGTCCCACTATCGTCGGCAGCAGGTCAGTTGGCTGCTGACTTTATTCAGGCCACATTTGGTGATCGCCCAACACTCGGCCCTGAGGATGCAGAAGTCTTCACAGCCGGTATGGCATTCGATGCGGGTCCAACAAACTGGACAATCGACTTCTATCACATTGACGTTGCAGACCGGATCGCACTCGGTGCCAACGTGGATTTCTTAGCCGCCCTGCAAAACGCCGGCGCAACAGCAACGACTGTTTCTGCTGCTCTGACGGAATTGTCCAACAACGGCACGATCAACCGATCTGACTTTACAGGTTTCGAAGATCTGTCTGAGTATCGCTTCTTCAGCAACTCGTTCGATACCCGCACGAAGGGTGTCGATGTCGTAGGTCGCTATCCATTCGACTTCATGAATGGGTCATCGGCCCTGACGGTCGCTGCGAACTATAATAAGACGGACGTTACAAACGTTGGTACGATCAATCCGATCAATGCGACCCGCGTCTCCAACCTTGAGGACCAGCTTCCAAACTGGAAGGGCTTCGTCCAATGGTCGCATGAAGACGGCAAATGGCGCACACTCCTGCGGGCCAACTATTACGGTCAGTGGGATGATGTCGGAAACGGCTTCCCAGATCGTTCGTCTGAACTGCTCGTCGACGCCGAAATCGGTTATGAAGTTGTCTCAGGTGTCAATTTCGTCATTGGTGCCAGCAATCTGTTCGACAATTTCCCGGATGAAAACCCAGATGCAGGATCGCTGGGTCAACTCTACCCAGAGGCCGCTCCAACAGGGTTCACCGGTGGTCAGTATTACGGCAAGATCCGGATCAATTTCTAGGATCTAAACACCAGACTAAAATGAAAAGGCCCGGTCAGATCGACCGGGCCTTTTTCATGCCTACCAAGCGCCGAGTTCGACCAGCTTTCGCATCAATTTTGGCGGGAGTTCGTCATCGTCCCCAAGCGCCTCGCCGAGATCTTGCGGTGCGTCCTCGGGCTTGAGGTAGCGCCAACCCTGAAAGGCACGGCGCGGAACCGGAACAACCGGTATAAGCGTTGGCTCCATCAGGATGGCGCAGGCTTTAACGCCGTCACGCCTCACCACCTCCTGCAAGTCGGCAATCGGATTGCGGCACAGGATCATGCCTTTAATGACCCAATAGATGGACCCGCCCGACAGGAGCGCGTCCTTCTGTTTCGGGAACATACGCGTCACATGTTCATGGTGCGCAGAAAGCCCTTGGGCCACGCGCCGCTCCACAACACCCGTCTGCCAATTGGCCAACGTCTCGATCGACTTCGATCCGACGGAAAGTTTCTGCAAGTGAATCACACTTCAGAGATAGCGGTGAGCCGTCGAACCGCAAGGGAGTAGCGCCGTCTGCCCGACACGCCTATGGTCGCGTAATGAAACACTATCTCCTTCCCCTCCTCTTCACTCTAACTGCCTGCACTGCTGCCGATGATCCGCGACCGAATGTCGTGCTAGATACGGAGCTGGGCGAGATCGAAATCGAGGTCCATACTGACACAGCCCCGATATCCGGAGCGGACTTCCTGCTTCATATTGATCTGGGTCTCTATGAGGATCAGGGTTTTTACCGCGTGGTCCATGCTGACAATGATCCGCGTGACATGGGGATGAGCTTGATTCAGGGCGGAATCCTATCGCAAGAACTCGCGACAACTCCGATCGCACATGAGCGGACGACGGAGACTGGCCTGTCGAATACGCGCGGCGTAGTCAGCATTGCCCGCGACGCGCCCGGAACAGGCAGCGCCGCTTACTTTTTCATCAATATCGGCGATAATAGCTTTCTCGACACGGGCGGCGAACGCAATCCAGACGGCGAAGGCTATGCCAGCTTCGGCCAAGTTGTACGCGGCATGGACGTGGTTGAAGCGATCCAAGCCCAAGACGCCTCCGGTGATAGTGACGAGGAGGTCACATCAGGCCAAATTCTGACTAAACCCGTAACCATCCGCCGGGCTTACAGGGTCGAGGATTAGACATCAGCGACGCCCTTCGCTAAGCGCCGGGCATGAGCGATACCCCTATTCAGGTCGATATGGTCTCGGACTTTGTGTGCCCGTGGTGCTGGCTCGGCTACAAGCAATTTGCTGCCGCCGCCAAGGGCGCAAACCCTAAGCCAAAGCTGGCCTTCCGACCCTATATGCTCGATCCGACCGTACCAGACGCAGGTCAGGACTATCGCGAATATATGGCGGCCAAATTCGGGGCTGATTCGAAAGATCGATTCAAAGAATCTCGTGCCCATCTGGAACGCGCTGGTAAAAACTACGGCATAGACTTTGACTTTTCCGCAATCACCCGCCGGCCCAATAGTCTGAACGCCCACCGCCTGCTGAAATGGGCGCAGGGACAGGATAAAGGCGATGGGGTCGCAGAGGCTATTTTCCGTGCTTATCATGAGCAGGGTCGCGATATTGGAGACACAGAGGTGCTCGTCACGATCGCGTCAGACGCTGGCCTTGATGGTGATTTGGTGATGGATTTGCTGGGTCAAGATCAAGACAAATTAGAGATACAGCAAGAAGTTATGTTCTTTCGAGGCCTCGGCGTCTCAGGCGTGCCGACGTTTATTTATAATGGCCAGTTCGCCGTTCAGGGTGCACAAGAGCCCGACAAACATAAGCGCGCTTTCAAAGAAGCCCTCAATAATCCACCCAACCCATAGGTAGATCCTTATGACCACTTTCCAGATCGTCGCGTTTTACATCGCGCTTAGCCTGTTTCTAAATCCGGTCCTGATGTTCCGCATCGGCCTTGTCCGGCAGAAGAAGAAGATCAACCTCGGTGACGGGGGCGATGCCGACATGCTGGCGCGGATCCGGACTCATGGCAACTTCACCGAAGTCGCGCCGCTTGCTCTGATCGGTTTGATCGCCATCGCGATGATGAACGGCTCACCCATAATGTTGCATTTGTTCGGTGCGGTTTACTTCGTCGGACGCATCTTGCACTTCCTCGGCATGAGTGGCCGATTTGGTCAGGGTCGCTTTTTCGGCACTTTGATGACGCTGTTCGTCTTCTTCGGCGAAGGTCTGTACTTGCTTTATCTCATCTTCGCTCACGGCCCTGTCTAGACCTTGGCCCTTGCTGACCCGCTATCGCTGGAACCGCTTGATGCGCCACTGACGGCGCTGATCGACCATGCCCTCACGGCTGGTGCGGACGCGGCCGACGCGCTAGGTCTTTATGGCCGAGCCGCCTCTATAACGGTGCGCGGCGGCGAGCTCGAAGACATCGACAATTCAGAAGGGTTCGACATTGGCCTTCGCGTCATGGTCGGCCAACGCCAAGCCTGTGTCTCGTCGTCAGATTTATCGAGCGGGGCCATTCAGCGGCTCGCCGAACGCGCTGTCGCCATGGCGAAACTCGCGCCGGAAGACCCCTATTGCGGTCTCGCGCCGCAAGACCGACTTTCACCCCGACGTAGTGGTGACGGGCTTGATCTTTTCGACCCGACAATATTGCTCCCAGCGGAGTTAAAAACCCGAGCGCTGGAAGCCGAAGCCGCAGCTCTGGCTATTCCGGGTGTCAGACAAGCCGAAGGGGCACAAGCCAGCTTCGCTTGGTCCGCCGTGCGCTTACGGACCAGTGCCGGATTTGACGGTGGCTATGCCGCCTCTCGCCACGGCGTCTCCGTATCTGCTGTGGCAGAGCGAGACGGCAGTATGGAACGCGACTATGACCATGACGGCACACGGTGGCTGTCAGATCTACGCACGCCTGAGGATGTCGGCCGTGAAGCCGGCGAACGGGCCGTGGCCCGCCTCGGCGCAACCTCAATGAGTTCAGCGGCCCTGCCCATTATCTTTGATCGGCGGGTATCCGCCAGCCTGGTCGGCGCTTTGATTGGAGCGATTAGCGGTAATGCTGTCGCGCGCGGTGTCTCCTTCCTTAAGGACGATCTCGGCGCGACGCTGTTCCCCAGCAACATTCAAATTATCGAAGACCCGCTCCGTCGACGTGGCCTTTCATCACGCCCATTTGACGGCGAAGGCATCGAAACCGGGGAGTTTGAGATCATCAAAAATGGGGGTCTGTCCTCTTGGCTCATGAATACCAGCGCGGCACGTCAGCTAGGCTTGGAATCAACCGGTCATGGCGCGCGCGGTCTCAGCAGTCCGCCGGGGATCAGCACATCCAACGTCGCCCTGATGGCAGGGGATGAGAGCCCGGAGGCGTTAATCGCGAAGGCTGGTCACGGCCTGTTCGTGCGCGAAATGTTCGGCCCGTCGCTTAATCCGACGACAGGTGATTACTCAGTCGGCGTGTCAGGGTTTTTGATCGAAAATGGCGTGCGTTCGCATCCGGTTAGTGAAGTGACCATTGCCGGTAATCTGCGTGACGTTTTTGCCAGCCTCATTCCGGGATCAGACCTACATTATGAGCATGAAACAAATGCGCCGACTGTCTTGGTCGAGGGGTTGACGATTGCCGGACGTTAGGTCTGATCCGACCGACGCAGACGACCTTGCCCTGATCGAACGCGCCGTGCGTGAGGCCGGACGAATCTGCCTCGACGCCTATCATCGCAATGATGCGCGCGTTTGGGACAAATGCGAGAACCATCCTGTCACCGACGCCGACATTGCCGTAAACGATTACCTGCAAGCCGAATTGATGGGCGCACGCCCCGATTATGGCTGGCTGTCCGAAGAAACGAAGGATGATCAGTCGCGCCGAACGTGCCGTCGAACATTCGTAGTGGACCCGATTGATGGCACCCGCGCCTTTATCGACCGCAAGCCGGGCTTTGCTGTGTCGGTCGCTATTGTCGAAAATGGCTTTGCCGTTGCAGGCTGTGTGTTCAATCCGCTGAAAGACGAGTTTTATTCCGCCCGGCAAGGCTGCGGCGCAACATTGAACGGGAAAGCCTTGCAGGTTGGCGGATGCAGCGCCGTCGATGGCTGCATAATGGTCGGCTATTCGCGCAAGTTCAAACGCCTCAACTTCCCGGACATGCGCTATAAAATCAGCAATAGTATGGCCTACCGGATGGTGATGGTCGCCGGCAGTCATGCTGATGCAACCGTGTCCTTCACGCCCAAATCCGACTGGGATGTGGCTGCGGCCACATTGATCGCGACCGAAGCTGGCGCGCACGTCACAGACCTCAATGGTAAGCTACACCGCTATGATGGTGAGACGACCTCAGGAATGGGCGTGATTTGCGCTTCCCCGGCTCTTCACGCCTTGCTATTGGAGCGCGTGAAACCCGTGATGGCAAAGCTCGCAAGCGGCGAGGCCACACTTCAGGACTACCGATATCTAGGAACCACCATGAGCGACCGTGACACAGCGCCCGTACAACTTCTCCACCTCGTCATTGGCGGCGAGCTGGTGGACCCCAACAAAACGACCTTCAAAGATCTCAAAGCTGTCGATTTCGTCGGTGCTTATGCCAATTATGCTGAAGCGCATGATGCTTGGAAGTCAGCGGCCCAACGCACCGTCGATAATGCCCATGCGCGCTATTTCATCCTGCATGCGCATGAGCTGATCGATCCGGACAAAGACGGCGTCATTGGCTGAGCCAAGCCCGGAACAGGCAGTAGCGCCGCAAAAGGACGTAGATCCGGATCGCGCGCTGCTTACACGTCTTTGGCGTGACTATCTGGCCCCGCAACGGGGTCGGTTGATCCTCGCCTTCGTCTATATGGCGATCTATGCGGCCGCGACGGCGGCCTATTTGTTCGTCGTCCAAACTGTAATTGATGCCGGAGCGGACACATCCGTTGGCGATTATGCGCGCCTGATCCTTCCATTCATTATCGGCATTCCGCTGATCAGTGCCGCAACGAACTATTTACAACGCGTTGCAACGAACTCGATTTCTCTCAATGCCGTTGCTGCGATGCAGCAGGACATGTTCGACGCCGCGTTGAATGTCGATCTGGCAACCTTGTCGCGCGAACCGACTGGCACTTTGATCTCACGGTTCGTGTCTGACGTGGGTGTGGTCGGAAACGCCTTGATCCGCGTCGTCGGCAATCTGGTGCGCGATCTGTTATCTGTTCTTTTCGTGATCACGGCGATGCTGGTCCAAAGCTGGCAGCTCTCACTGGCGATGGCCGTGTTTGGTTTGGCGCTCGCACCCTTGATCGCGCTGTCTCGGCGGATGCGCGGCTCTGCCACCGAAGCGCAAGCTCATGTCGGTCTGATTACGGCACAGTTAAAAGAAAGCCTCGACGGGGCAAGACTGATCCGAGCGTACGGATTAGAAGACCGGGAACGCGCGCGATTGGGCGAAAGCTTTACGACGCGCATCCGTCTCTTCCTAAAACTGGTTAGCCAACAGGCCCGAGTCGATCCGATCCTCGAAGTGCTAGGCGGGCTCGCCATCGCTGGCGTCCTGATCTTTGGCATTTGGATGATCCGGCAAGATGCTGTTACGCCCGGTGAGATTGTCGCTGTGCTGACCGGGCTGCTAATCTTGGCGCCTCGTCTGCGGGCTTTGGGGACAATGAATAATGTGGTGCAGGAAATGCTCGCCAGCCTGTCGCGCGTCTTCGCCCTCGCCGATCTACGCTCGAACGTCTTAGAGGCGCCGGATGCGATTGCGCTGGACAACATTCAAGGTTCTGTCGAGCTGCGCAATGTGTCCTTCGCCTATGCTGACGGTACGAAGGCCCTTAAGGGTGTATCCATTAGCGCAAAAGTCGGCGAGCGGATCGCCCTGGTCGGCCCGTCCGGCGGCGGCAAGTCGACCATCCTCAATCTTGTCCCACGGCTGTTCGACGCGAGCGAAGGCGAGGTGTTGATCGACGGTCACAATGTTCGGTCTTTAACGCTAGCCAGCCTTCGGCAACACATCGCGCTCGTCAGTCAGCACGTCACGCTGTTCTCTGATACGATCGCCGAGAATATCGCATTAGGTCGCGCCGGGAGTCCTCGAGACGCCATCATCGCCGCTGCGAAAGCCGCAGACGCGCATGACTTCATTAACGCACTTCCAGCTGGCTACGACACAGTCTTGGGTGAATCCGGCGACACATTATCTGGTGGCCAGCGCCAACGGCTGTCCATCGCTCGCGCTATCCTTCGGGACGCACCGATCCTCCTATTGGATGAAGCGACGTCAGCTCTCGACGCTGAGTCAGAAGCCAAAGTGCAGGCTGCATTAGACCGCTTGTCAGAAGGTCGCACCACACTTGTCATCGCGCACCGCCTCGCCACCATCAAAGGTGCAGACCGCGTCTATGTCATCGAAGACGGACAAGTCACTGAACAGGGCACTGAAGCCGAGCTACGACAAAAGCGCGGCGTATTCGCGCGCTTAAAGGCACTACAAAGCGACTGACGACACACTCAGACCCGGTTAAGGTTTGAAATTGTAGCGGTATGCCCGCTAACTATGATGACCCCACCCGGAGCCGCTACATGCGTATGTCCCTAATTTTCCTGCTCGGCGCCTCCATGCTGGTGACGGGCTGCGCCTCTACGGCAACGGGCATCCAAACGTCAGCGCTCGGAACGGGGCCAGAGATTTCGGTGCAGCAGACCGCACCATCTGGCACCGCGCTCGCCATCGTTCGATATCCCGCTTTCGTCGAGGATGACGCTGAGGACGATTTCTCCCAAGCCTATGCCGGGATGGCGATTGGCGGCGGGAGTGTGAATACAGACCCGGTCGAGACAAAAGCCTTGGCCAACTCGATTTTATTGAAATCCAATTATTTCGCCATGTCGCTTTACCGGGAACTGGCAGCGCGCTTGCCGGAGCATTCTGTCCTGCTCAGCCCACACAAGGTCATGAAAGCATCGGACGGGACACTGACCTCTGAGCCGATGACGCAGGCAGAAAGCCTCGCCTCCGTCGTGACCGTTGATTTCACCGCCTATACCTATCCGGATGCGGAGCGGATGATGGGCGATAAGCCGCTCTCCTTCGGCGATCTGGTTACGCCCGTCGTAACGGTTCGCACGGACCCGCGAGCTGCCGTCGGCACGGAAGGCATTCTTATGGCCTCAGCGCCCTTAATCGGGGCCGCAGCCGGTCAAAACTATGCGCAGGGCATTACGGATGCGACGACGCTGCAAGAGGGCCGGATTGAAGCGGGTGTCCCCGAGCTGGATTTCATCAGTCATATTTCTGGCACGCCGAGGCTGTCCCCCGCGTCCACCGGACTTCGAGGTCGGGCGCAAGGCGCTGTCCGCGCTTACCCCATTGAAAAAATCCAGTTGGATGGATCAGCGCTTGCCGAAATGAGCAAGGATAGTGGCGACATTTTAGAGGCCCCCTTCACGAATGGGTTTGCGAACCAGATCATTACATTGATCAACGCAACCGACGCGAACAAAGCGGCCATGTTTCGCCGCGCGGACGTTATCGCCGACTATGATGAAAGCCTCGCCGCCCTGACGTTAGTTGGCAGTACCGATCCCGATTATCTGGCTCGCCTGCGCTATGCGGATCGTCTTCTAGACGCAGAGCAGAACTACCTCTCGGTGCAATCTTTACGGCTCTATGACGGGGTGATTAATGGTGAGATGGGGGCTCAAGTTCGGGATATGCTCAAGGAAGAGCACCGGGTTCTGGAACGCCGTCGCCAACTCGCACGCCAGCAAAACATAGCCACAGCAGCGGCCTTTGCGGCGGCGATTGGCGGCGTTGCCATCGCCAGTCAGGACGATAACAGCTTTGGCGAAAAACTAGCCGCTCAAGCCATGATCCAAGGCGCCATCTTTTCGGCCACAGAAGCGATGCGTAAGAACCGCCTCTCCAAGGGCGTTGGCAATAATTATATTCAATCCGTCGTCCCGGCATTAACCGCGCAAACGGAAATCCAAGTCGACCTTATCGACAGTAGCGAGACGATTACGGCCATCCGGTTTGAGGACTTAAAGAGCAAACTCGGCGTTCTTTACGCCGAGAACCAGCGCGCGCTGGATACGATTGCGACGCGTTGCACCTATAATGCTCCGTCTGACCCAGGCACATGGCTCGGGACTTGCGAGAACGGCCTCGCCAACGGATCGGGCGTGGGCGTCTTCCGTAACGCAAACGGAGATCTGGTCGAACATTATGGCTATGCCCGTAACGGTCTTGCCGACGGCCCCGGCTACCGGATCGTACGCGCAGCCGAGGGCTCTTACTCCATTGAAGGTAACTTTTCGGCCGGATCGGCCAATGGAGCCGTTCAAGTCGAGCGTTCAGGTTCTGTTGCACTCAGACGGTATAAGGCGGGTCGAGATATGGGGGCTGCACCGGCCGGATCGGTGATTGCCTCGCCTTTTAGATTGGGAGACCAAACCGGATGAAACAGTTCTTTTTGACCGCTGTTGCGTTGCTGCTCCCAACATCCGTCATGGCGCATGTGCCTGCGGTGACGCTCACGGCAGAGCAAACGGAGCAATGCGTAGTGATGATGTCGGGTTTCCCCGATGACAGCCCAGAGTCGCGCTATGTTTTCTTCCGTCTCAGCCAAGAATTGGCCAAAGATGTCTCGCCAGAACTTTCCGTTCTTATGGCGCGCTACATGGCCGAGAATGAAACCCGACGCCTCCCCGCAGGCTGGCCGATGATCGATGTAATCGAAGACATCGCCGACCCGGTCCTTCGTCAGGCTGCTCCGGCCCAAACCGTCGCCAGCATGTCGCATATTGCCTATTTTGATGCGCTTTGCGGCCCCTTTGTCCAAGGGCAAGTCGATAGCCTGCTCGCGTTTGATCCCGATCTTGCCGACACCGATATCGTCATCCGGGAAGATGCGCTTTATCTGCGCCAGATTCTGTCCGAGGCGCTGGATCGTCTCGGCGGCGGCGATAATAATGCCGCGCAAGCCTATGCCGCGTCACTTGTGACCGAACGGGACGACATTGAATATGTTGGTTTTGTTGATGAGGTTGATGAACTGGAAGCGCTGTTCATGGGCGACCTAGATACTAAACTATCGCGTTCCAACGATGCCGTAAACGAAAGCGTCGACGTCGAAGCCTTTCAGGACGCCGCCACGCTGGCGCGCGATATGGATGCGCAGGCGCGTGAAAAAGCGCAACAGGAAAGACTTTATTCCCTCGTTCGCATTCTTGGCTCGGTGGGCTAACGCGCAGCCATGCGCTCACGCCGCCGCAACATTACGGTCTTTTCCATCTCAGCTTTGGACCTGTTCGCGGCTGCGCTCGGGGCATTCATTCTGATCGTTCTGGTCCTGTTTCCCTATTACAAGCTGGGCGGCACGGACACGTCGATGGAAGAGCTGGAGGAAATGGTCGAGAAACGCCGACTGGTTGCCTCGTCCACCCAATCGGAAATGGCGGAAATCCGCGCGATCCAAGCTGAAATCCGCCTGCTTGATCGACAATATCGTACAACCGAAGAGAATATGTCCGAGGTCGAAGCGAAAATCCGCGAAGTGCAACAGCAGACGGCGGAAATCGAAATTCCTGACCCGCCCCCAATCCCGAAATCCGTCCCAGAACCCGACCCCATACCTAATCCTCCGCGCTCCACTGGACGCGGCGTCGAGTTTTCTATTCTCGGTATTGGCACATCTCGGAAAGATGTGATGATCGTGGTCGATATGTCCGGATCAATGCGGTCGCATACCGGCAATGTTGTCTCCGCTCTGGAAGAAATTCTCGGCCAGATGCAATCCGACAACCGCTTCGCTATTCTCGGCTATCGAGGTGGCCCGAGCTATTCAGTCTATCCGCCGGGAGGGTCACTGACGCGGGCGACGCCCGGTGAAGTTCGCGGCGCTCTGAGGTTCGTGCAGGGATTGCCACGCCAATTTGGCGGCGGGACACCGACGCAAAGCGCGCTGGTCCGAGCGCTGAACGTACAACCCGGTGCGGTCATCCTTATTAGCGACGGTCAACCTGATGATGGCGATCCGGGCAATATCGTCACCAACATTACGCGCCGAAACCGGGGTCGAACGGAGATCCATACGGTCGCCATTGGTGACTATACATCCGACCCGCAGCTCACTCTGTTCTTGCAGGAACTCGCCAATAATAATCGCGGCGACTTTGTCGGGAGAGCCCGATGAAGAGACGTCCCGACAGAGAGGTGAACGTCTTCTCGATGAGCGCGGTCGACTTGTTCGCTGCCGCGATGGGGGCGTTCGCCCTGCTCGCGATTATCCTGCTGCCTTATTATCAGAAGGAAATCCGCGAACTCACGCCTGAGAATGCGATCAGCGACCTGCTCCGCGCTGCCGAAGATAGTTCGGTCGAAACGGTTGAGAAACGCAAGGCACTGGAGGCGAAGCGGTCAGCGTCGACGCAAGCGGTCTCAGATATTCGCTCAGACGCAGAAAAACTCTTGGCAGAGTTACGCGCAGCGGAAGCGGCCCTGTTAGAAAAACAAGCCGAAGTCATTCGCGCTGCACCCGTACCTGAACCCATGGAAGACAAACCTGCCCTGCAGGACAGTCCAAAACCCGCCCTCGTCTCGTTCCGCTTTTTGGGCCTCAAAACAGCGCAGGACGATGTCACCATCGCACTCGACATGAACCGCTGCATGGCGGGTCACGAACGTAGTGTCGGTCGCGCCGTGGACCGTATCATCGATAGTCTCCAAGACAATCACGCGCTGTCTATTTTGGGTTTTCAACAAACCGATAGTGGCCCACGCACGCAAAGCTGGCCGCCCGACGGCGGCCTGCGCAACATCAATGCCGCTGGCACGCAAGGACAGGCCAAGCAGTTTGCTGCACGTCTGACTGGGCAGTTCGGTGGTTCCGCTTCCATGCTCAATGCTTTTGAAAAATTGCTGTCCGGTCCGGGTGACGCAATTTTCCTCGTCTCAGACGGGTTACCCAATCCACGCGCCAATAATGGGCTGTCGCCCACGCGTCTGGTCCGCGAACTGACGCAAATGAATGGCGGGCGGAAAGAAATCCACACCGTCGTCGTCGGCAACTATTTCGATTATGACGGCACTGTCGAATTCATGGAAGATTTAGCCGCGCGCAATGGCGGTCAGTTCATGGCGCTGGCCAGTTCCGACAAAGGGGTCTGCGACTGATGCCCCATTCCCAAAATACACTCAGCCGAATAGGACTGACGCAATGAACCAGACTGACACCCTTCTCAAACGGACCTTCGTGTTCATTGTGGCCATTGTCGCAGCGATCGTACTAATCGGCATTATCCGCTTCACAACTGGGCCGCAGCTGCAGGAAATCCTGCTCGATAGCGACGCCAGCTTCTGGCCGTTCACCATCCAAAACATCATGTGGGTTGCACTGTTCATTGGCTTTGGCGAGCTGGTGCTGCGCTGGTCTGCAGCCAAGGATGAGGAAAGCCAGCTCGCGCGGGGTTACCTCCCAACCGATGGACGGCGGCTCGATATGGACGTGCTCGGCAAAATTCGCGACAGTATTGCGAGCCGTAAATTCGCCCGGAATGCATTTCTGCCTCGCCTAATCGCCCGAACGATCGACCAATACCGCGTCAGTGGGAAAGAGGATCAAGCCCTCGGCGTGATGAACGCGTCGCTTGAGCTTTACATGCACGAGATTGACTTGCGCTATTCGATCCTCCGCTATCTGACATGGCTAATCCCGTCGCTCGGCTTCATCGGTACGGTGATGGGCATCATGTTTGCGCTGCAATATGCGGGGGTTCCCGCCAATGCAGAAGCCGAAGACTTCCTCTATCAAGTTACGCAAAGATTAGGCGTCGCTTTTACCACGACCCTACTCGCCCTGATCATGTCTGCCGTACTGGTCCTGATCCAGAGCATGGTTCAGGCAAAGGAAGAACGCGCCCTGAACGCCGTCGGTCAATATACAATCGATAATCTGATCTTGAAACTTGGACGACGCGCGACGGCTGCAGAGGCATCGGAATAATGTCGGACAAAAATACAGACTGGCAGCCGCCCAACGACAATTTCGACGTGCGGGAAGAACGCGCCCCATGGGGTCGTTATTTTGTCTATATGTTATTGCTCGGCGCTGTCGCGGCTGGCGGGATCTGGCTGGCGTCACAAGTGGTTGTGACTGACAAGATTCCCGATCAAGCGCGGATCGACCTTCCGGCGGAAACGCCGAGCGAAGCACCACCAATGGGCGCCGATGAGGCCGCTTGGGTGCAAGCGCTCGAAAAGGATACGTTGGACGGCTACCGCGAATATCTAGCCGAATTTCCAGAGGGACGCTTTGCTGACAAGGCGCAGGAACAAATCGACATCTATGACAACCGGGCGTGGGCCACAGCTGAACAGCGCAACACGATTGCGGGCTATGAGGATTACCTCACTGACTGGGAAGACGGGCTTCACGCTGACAAGGCGCGCGAACGCGTTGCCGAGATGAAAGCGGCGATGGACGCTGCCGAACGAGACGCGGCGGAACGTGCCGCGCGCGAAAGAGCCGATTGGACGCAGGCTGCGCGCGACAACACCGTCGCAAGCTACCAAACCTATCTTGACCAGCATCCAACGGGGGTCAATGCCGGTGAGGCCCGCAGTCGGATCGCCACCATGCGAGCCTCCGCTGCTGACACCGCCGCGTGGAACGCCGCGAAAGCGGCCAATCAGGCCGATACCTATCAGCAATATCTGACGAGCTTTCCGCAAGGGGCCTTTGTGGCTCAAGCGATGGCCGCCATTGAGCAATTACGACCCTCTGTCGGTAAGATATTCTCCGATTGCGACGCCTGCCCCTCCATGACAGTCCTGCCCAGCGGCAATGACACGCTCGGGGCGCTGGACACGGACGAGACTGCGCGCGCCAATGAGAAACCAGCGCGGCCCGTGACGATTGGAACCCCCTTCGCAATGGGCGTCCGGGAAGTAACATTCGCCGAATATGATGCGTGTATCGCTGCAGGCGGTTGCTCAACGCGGCCCGACGATAAAGGCTGGGGACGTGGCACACGCCCGGTGATCAACGTGTCCTTCGCGGATGCCCAAGCCTACGCATCTTGGCTGTCCTCCTCCACGGGCCACACCTACAGCCTGCCGACCGAAGCCCAGTGGGAATATGCGGCGCGCGCGGGCGCAAACGACCTCTACCCCGGTGGATCATTGAGTGCGCTTTGCGCCTTCGCCAATGGCGCATCTAAGGAAACGCCTGTCGCTTGGGCCAATGCCGATTGCACCGATCCGGGCGTGGGACGTACCCTGCCCGTCGGCACTCTATCGGCCAACGCCTTCAAGCTGCGCGATATGGTCGGCAATGTCGCGGAATGGACACTGGACTGCAACACCCTCAATCTGCGCGACGCGCCGGTAGACGGTAGCGCCGATGCACGCGGATCCTGCGGGCAACGGGCTGTGCGCGGTGGGTCTTGGTTCTCTGGCCCGGACGATTTGCGCTATTCAGCGCGCATGATGCTCCGCCGCGGTGACCGGAACGACTTTACGGGCTTCCGGGTCATCCGAAAAATTGCGGGATAACAGCAATCTGACCGTTCATGCCGCACTCAGATGAAATCTGTTATGGGGATGCCATGATAATGCGAACCCTTATAGCGAGTTTAGCCGTTAGCGCGGCAATGAGTGTCGCCCTACCCGCCTATGCGCAGGACACGGATCAAACGGACCAGTCCGAGGAGGATTGGCGCAAATCCCGAAAAAAAAGCGGGAGTTCCGACATTTACCGCAAGACCAATCCGAACTCGACGGGGTCTGGGGCACCGATGGTGGACTATAAACCCGTCAGCCCGGTTGAGCGTCTGCCGTCCGAGTCGCGCCGCCACGTGATGCGGGAACGCGCCAAGGCGATCGCCGAGAGTGATGATGGCGACATTTCCGATGTTGAATATAACCCCTCCGATGCGGCTCAGAGCGATGAGCAGCTGATGCGGGACGAACAGGAAGCTTGGGATACAATTGTCACCGACATGAAAGGCGACGGCGGCACGGCAAAAGCCGAAGGCGGGCCGAACACGGTTGCTGTGGTTGGTGAGAACGGCGCAACAGCCGAAAAAGGATCGCGGGGCGGTTCGACTAAAACCCTGCAAGAAATCATGGACTCCATTAAGAATGGGCAGTCTGGTGGGAGTGGGAGCGCGTCGGAGAGTCAAAAGGACGGTGCCAGTGATGGCTCTAGTGAAGCTCAGGGCGAATCCCAAGCTGACGCATCACAAGGTCAATCTGGACAAGGTGACGCTCAATCCGAAAGCGAAAACCAAGGTCAAAATCAGGGTGACGGTCAGAGTGATGGACAAGATGGCGGCAATTCTGGCGCAGACGGAGACAATTCCGGTGCGCAAGCGGCTGCCGAAGAACCGTTGAGCCCGCTCGAACGCATCCGCCGCGCCAAGGAAGAACAGCCCGCACGTGGCACAGAGCGCAGCGCGTCAGACTATCTCGGCAATAAACCGGACGACTGACCCACATACTGATCTTTGCCGCACCGGCTTGGCGCATGGCGGCAAGCCGCGTTAGGTAAGCTCCATATCCGTTACAGAGCTTAAACATGATCGAATCCAAAATGGACCTCTCCAACGACGTCGCCATCGTGACTGGCGCAACCTCCGGCCTCGGTTGGCGCTTCGCCAAAGTGCTCGCCGCACAGGGTGCCAAAGTTGCGCTCGCTGGCCGTCGGGTCGAGCGCCTACAGGCGCTGGCAGAAGAAATCACAGCAGATGGCGGCACGGCGCTCAGTGTCCCGACCGATATGTCAGATATGGCGCAGGTTGAAGCCCTAGCCGCGACGGTGGAAGATCATCTCGGCCTACCGACAATCCTGATCAATAATGCGGGGATTGCTGACGGTCAGTTGGCGACCAAGATGGATATAGGCTTCATGGAGCGGCTAATTGCCGTCAACCTGACTGGCCCGTTCTTGCTCGCCCGCGAAGTCGCAAAACGGCTTATTAAGGCGAAACAACCAGGCCGCATTGTCAATATCGCTTCCATCGCCGCTTATAATTACGATGGTAATGGGGCGGCGCTCTATTCAACCAGCAAGAGCGCGATTGCACGGATGACAGAAACGCTGGCGGTTGAATGGGCGCGCTTCTACGTCAATGTTAACGCCATCGCGCCAGGTCTCGTAAAGTCCGAGATGACGGATGGTATGGCGCAGCGGATGCAGGCCGGAGATCAAGCCGAAGATTTTGCCGCGCATACAAAACGTGGACGCGTGCCAACACCAGACTGGCTCGACAGCACACTTGTTTACCTCGTCGACCCGGCGAGCCATGCGGTGACTGGCACCGTCATCAAGATCGATGATGGGCAGCAAGACCGTTAAACCCTGAGCATCATTGCGGCGGGCCATCTGGCGCAATGACTGTCAATTCGGCAAAGAAAAACCCGCCTCGCGGCGGGTCAATCACATAAATTTTGTCGGCTAATTACTCAGCAGGTGCGCTGGTCGCTTCGATGCTGGCCGCAACGGCTTTTTTCATTGTCCGCGCTTTGTCAGTCAGCTTGTGATTCTTCGTGCCCATCAAGAAGCCGTCGAGGCCGCCTTTAAAATCGACAGTGCGCAGTGTTTTCGCAGCAATACGCATCCGATAGTCTTGACCAAGAGCATCGGAACGAAGTGTGACGTTACACAGGTTCACTTCGAACCGGCGTTTAGATTTGATATTAGAGTGGGACACATTGTGGCCGCTCATCGGGCCAGTGCCCAAAAGGTCGCAGGTGCGGGACATGTTGCTTGCCTCAAAAAGTTCGTGGCGTTTTGAATAGAAAAAGGCCCGCAGGTGCGGGCGATCAGGCGCGGCCATTAGGCTCCATGGCGGTCCGGGTCAAGTCCGACCCGCATTCTTCCTGATAACTCCCACACAACGCTGCGACCTGACCAAAGCTTAATTCAGATCGGTCTGTTGTTCATGGGCGCGTTAGACAAGTCAGCGTAAAGCGTCCTCATGAAAAAGCTACTTTTTACGACTTTAGCCTTAACCGCAGCCATGCCCGCACTCGGCCAGAGCACCGCAGGCAATGCACGTGTCGATCTGATTCAAGAAGGCCGGCACATGCCCGTGCTAAATGAGCAAAACCTTGGTGAAACTCGCTATATCGTCCCTGCAGCCCCTGAAGGCTCGACCCAATTCGCCTTCACATTGAAAGGTTATGTCTTTGGGATTCGCCTGATCAAAGCCTCCTATCTGGGCTATGAAACCGACACGGACTATGCCGCCTATACTGACATGAAAACATCGGGTCTGGGCGCCTTGGTCAAAAAGCTGGATATCTGGGCCGTATCGCGGGGATCCGTTTCTGCTGATGGGGCTTTGCGGCCCGACTTCCACGTTCAGCAAAATACGGACAAAAAGAATCGCCGTGTTGAGATGAATTATGACAATGCCAGCCGCGAAATCGATGTGAACATTGTGCCGCGACTCGGGAGCCAGGGCCTACCGCCCGCAACGCCTAAACAGCGATTCGAGGCTTATGATACGGTGACGGCCTTACTGCATATGACGCGACGGGGTCGCACTGACGCCGACGACCTGTGCCGTGGCAGCGTGCCCATTTTCGATTCAAAACAGCACTATAATCTACGCCTTGCTCCCGTCGGAGAGAACCGCGTCAAATTTCTCGGCGACAAGCAGCAGGCCATCCATTGCTACGCCTATTATGAGCCCGTCTCAGGCTTCGACCCCGAAGACCTTCCGGATGCGGAAGAGGCAGGCACGCCGATTGACGTTTACTTCCAATATTATCCGGAAGTGGACATGCATGTACCCGTCCGATTTGCTTACCGCATCAGTAGCTTTAAGGCCATTATCAAGATGACGGGCCTGATGTTAGTGACGCCAGACGGCGAGATCATCATGGATGAGAGCTAAGGACGCGCCAAGAGTTTGGCTACAGCCGCTTGTGCCTTAGGATCAAAACCTGCGGAGAAGTGTGTGGCTTGTGGCAATTCCAGATAGGTCGCCTGTGGCAGGGCTTCGGCCAGTTCACGGGCCAGTTCGACCGGCAAAATCCGGTCCCGCCCCGCCCCGATGATTAAGATCGGCCTGTCGAGATTTGCTAAGGCGTCCGGTATGTCAAAGCGAAGCAGATCTTCGTTAAAGGTAACGCGAATCGGAATGCCCATTGGGGTCCAAGCTTTCGCAACGGACCGAATGCTCTGTGCCGTCGTCTCTAGAATGACCGCGTCAACCCGTGTGGCGCGTCCCGCCAGGTTTGAGCAAACGAAGCCGCCCAGCGAATGCCCCCAATAGATAATAGGGCGACCCGCTGCCCGGTCTTCAACGAGAGCGACAAATTCGTCGGCAACGTCTTCGATGGCCACGACCCCAGCCGCGCCACTACTGTCGCCATAGCCTGGATAATCCCAGACCAGCACTTGCCCAAACGGCGCAATCTTATTCGCATAGTCAACCCCATGCGCATATCGGTCCGATGCATTGCCGAAGCAGGACACAATGAGGGGCCCAACATCCGGACCAACCGTTGTGATCGCGATTGTTTCGTTGCCCAATAAGGCCCGCTTATGATGAACATGATCGCCAAGCGTCCCTTCACCCCGGATAGCCAGCTCTACTCTGTCGGGACGCTGGACCGGCAAGAAGACGACATCTTCGTCAATATGAACACCGCGCACGAACAGAATAGCGGCCAGACAGAGAGCGACCAAGATCAACACATTCAGGACAATTAGGAACGCTCGCATTTCACTACGATACTGCCTCACAACCTATGAGCAAAGCGTGCATGCGCTGCCTTGCCTTTGTCAGCGTGGCCCCCAATGTGGTCACCATGGCGTTCGAGCCGATTCTTAAGGCCGTTCTGGGCCCGACCAATACCGGTAAAACCCATTATGCGGTGGAGCGGATGCTCGGGCGAAGCTCTGGCGTCATCGGCCTGCCGCTGCGTTTGCTCGCGCGCGAAGTCTATGACCGTATCGTGGCGAGGATTGGGGCCAATCAGGTAGCGCTGGTCACTGGCGAAGAAAAAATTATCCCGCCGCATGCGCGCTACTTCGTCTGCACCGTTGAGGCGATGCCACCTAATACAGGCAAACATGGACGTCGGTTCGCTTTCCTCGCGGTCGATGAGGTTCAATTGATTGCCAACCACGAACGCGGTCACATTTTTACCGATCGTGTTTTGAATGCCCGTGGTTATGAAGAAACATTGTTTCTGGGCGCAGAAACCGCGCGGGACGTATTGCGGACCTTAGTCCCGGACATTCAGTTTGACAGGCGAGAACGCTTCTCAGAACTCACCTATGCCGGTGCAACCAAACTTAATCGCTTGCCCAAACGCTCTGTCATCGTCGCCTTCTCGGCTAAGGAGGTTTACGCGCTGGCCGAAGCTATTCGTCGCTTTCGGGGCGGTGCCGCCGTCGTCATGGGGGGTCTGAGCCCGCGCACGCGCAACGCCCAAGCGGAGCTGTTCCAGAGCGGTGACGTCGATTTCCTTGTTGCAACCGATGCCGTGGGCATGGGGCTTAATCTTGATACCAACCATGTCGCCTTCGCTGGCCTGTCAAAATATGATGGCCGTCGGCGGCGTTACCTTACGCCTATGGAAGCAGGGCAAATTGCTGGGCGAGCGGGCCGCTTTCGTGAACATGGTACATTTGGCACGACGGGCGACTGCCCCCCGATGGATGACGGGCTCGTCGACCGCATCACGCGCCACGAGTTCGAGATGCTGAATTACGCGGAATGGCGTAATTCAGACCTAGATTTTTCGTCTCTGACCACATTGGTCGAAACTTTGCATGCCCCGCGCCCGACCAAGCGCCTACGTCGAATCAAGGGGGCAGGAGACGAGCTGTCACTGGAGCGCCTGATGGCCATCCCAGAAATCGCGAATGGGGTGCGCGTGCCCGCCCAAGTGAAGCAACTCTGGGACGTTTGCCAAGTGCCGGATTTCCGAAACCTGACCATCGACGCCCATGTTCGACTGTTACAAGATATCTATCGAACACTGGTTATGGGCGGCGGACGCCTGTCCAATGATTTCATGGCGCGGAAGATCGCCCGGTGCGACGATATTAACGGCGATGTCGCTGCCTTGTCCGCACGGCTTGCGAACATCCGAACTTGGACGTATTGCGCAGCTAAATCTAGCTGGATGCCCGATCCCGAGCATTGGGCGCAGGAGGCACGTGCGGTCGAAGACCGATTGTCTGATGCGCTCCATGAAGGCCTCATCGCCCGTTTCGTCGATCACCGGACATCTAAGCTGCTCAAGGGAATCGGATCAGGAGCCCTCATGGACGCGTCCATCAAAGATGACGGATCAGTTTTTGTCGACGGTCATCATATTGGCCAGCTCGACGGGCTGAATTTCACGCGCGACGCCGAAGCGTCGGACTTGGAAGCCAAGGCGCTAGAAGCGGCTGCGGTTAAAGCCGTCACGCCTGAAGTCGATCGCCGCCTGACTTCACTATCCTCTGGCCAGCACGCGATTTTCACACTGTCAGATACAGGGCAAATTCTGTGGGGCGGCATGGCAGTTGGCCGTATCGCCAAGTCAGGATCCGTCTTCTCACCAGATGTCGAAGTGATCGGCGGCGAGCTCGGTAATCCAACCTTACGGCAACTGGCCGAAGACCGGATGCGTGAATATTTGCGCGCCGAGGTGGCGACCCATCTTACGCCTTTGAAAAAACTGAAAGAACTTCAGGACAAGCCGGACGTGTTGGCTGGATCCAAGGGCTTTGCGTTTCTTCTGCTCGAAAATCACGGATCATTGGACCGACGTCAGCACGGCAAAGCCGTGCGTGATGTGTCGCCAGAAGAACGGCGGGATCTGCGCAGCGTCGGCGTCCAGTTCGGGCAGTATAATGTTTATATGCCAGAACTCACCAAGCCAAAGCCAGCCCGGCTGCTCTCACTTCTCATCGCCTATGGCGCTGGCGGCGACCGCAAACCCTTTATTCCTTTTGCGGGGGTGACCTCAATTCCCAATGATGGGGATATGAAGTCAGATAACTTCGGCACCGGGGCGCTCGCTTTGGCAGGCTATAAAGCCGTCGGTCCGCGCATTGTACGCTTTGACATTCTCAATCGTCTGGCAACGCAGATCCGTGACGCACAGGGACAGTTCGAAAAAGTCGCTCTTGAAAAACCAAAACGCCCGACCTTTCAAATCATGTCAGAAATGTTGGCGCTGCTAGGCGCGTCGCTGGAAGAAACGCAGGGCGTGCTGAGCGCGCTCGGATTCCAGTCCGCGACAGTCGATGCGCCATTAGAAAAACCCGCTGCTCCCGTGGCAGATGCCTCTGAGCCGATGGAAAGGCCAACTGAATCCCCAGCTGATTCAACTTCAGAGGCGGGAACTGACACGCCTGATGCCGCTCAGTCTAAGGCCCCTGAAGCCAACCCGGTTCTGACCGCTGAACCGCCCAAGCCACAAAAGCGCGACCGAACTCGTCCAGCCCTTACCGTCCACGTTCCCCGCGAACAGTTGGAAGACGGTACATCTCGCGATGTTCCCAGCTTAGAATATTGGACACTGCCAGCCCGTCAGTCCCGGCCAGCGCGCGGCGACCGCGCCAGCGGCGGCCAAAATAAAGGTAAGGGGCGACGGGATTCCAAGGTCCGTAGTTCAAAGCCGCCGCGTCAAGGAAGCGGTTATTCCGCTGGCAAAGCCCCGCGGCCGCGCAAATCCATCGAAAACTCACCGTTTGCGGCCCTTGCCGCACTTCAGGGTAAGCCCTCTGATAAGAAGGATGGCGACTCCTGAGCGATACGCCCCCAGAGACGTGCCGCCTCGACATCTGGCTCTTTCGTACGCGTTTGACCAAGTCTCGCCGTGAGGCTCAAACGCTGATCGGTAAGCGGAAATTACGCCTGACCCGCGCGGGTGAGACGACCCGTGTGACAAAGCCTCACTTTCAAGTTCGCGCTGGCGATCAGCTCTCTTTCATGCGCCATAAAGGGCTCGTTCACGTTGAAATGATCGCGCCCGGCACGCGGCGCGGCCCCGCACCGGAGGCCCAAACACTCTATCTTGATCTTACGACTGAGGACGCGCCGCAGACTCGTGGTAAGATATAACGTATTCGGGCGTCTTAATTCCAAAGGAGCACGTTCGTGCCATTGACGCCGGACGTTAGATCAGTTCGTTCATGCCACTCTTATTCCACATCGTTCTTGCCTTAGGCGTCGTGCATGCTTTTTTACTGATTGCCCTATTAACGCGTCGGATTTCTGAAAATCCATTCGGGTTTTTAAGTCTCATCGTCACATTATGCGCTGTGACACTCATCATCATTGAAGAATGGGTTGTCAGCAGTGGGGCGTGGCAGCGCTACCCCAACATATTGCGAATTTCAGCTTGGATGCCGTTCCTGATAGGCCCCGGAATCTGGGGTTTCGTCAAATCCTTGGAAAGCCCCTATTTAAGGCTTCGCTACCTCATTCACTTCGTGCCCGCACTTTTTGCCCTTACATTGTTTCTGCCCTTTTATGCGCAAAGCGGCGACGCGAAAATCGCTGCGGTTATGAATACGCATTCCATTCCAATTTCTGTGTCTTTGTTGGCAGTCGCAAAAGCCGGATCACTCTTTGCCTATTTCATTTACGTTAGAGTGCGATTGAGTCAGTTCTCACCATCGGCTCGCCAACGGAAATTGGTCCGATATGCGAGTTGGGCTTTGAACGCAGTCATTGTCTTCATGATGATTATCGCGATAGCCTTCTCTGCTGAGCACGTTGTTAAGCGCCTCCCAGTGTCATCGGACTTGGCCGGAGCCCTAGGGCTTGGGGTTTTTGTGTTTTTCTTTTCACTCATCTCGATTGCGAATTGGTCTGATTTCACCACGCAAAAAGAGCCTCCAAACCCAAGTCGGAATGAACCGCAAGGTCCCCGTGTTGAGCTTTTAGACGATGCGTCGACAGAGGCCGTTTTCAATGAGATCAGCAAGACTGTCCATGAAACCGAAATGTACAAGATCGCAGGATTGCGCATGACGGATCTCGCTGTGCATGTGGGAGTCGCCCCGCATTACATATCTTATGTTGTGAACACTGTTACCGGTCGCAATTTCAATAGCTGGTTGAATGGATTGAGGGTCGCCGCCGTGCAACAAGACCTTAAACTGAGCACCGAGTCCACGCTGTTGGATGTCGCGTTCGACAATGGCTTCAACAGCAAGGCCTCGTTCAATCGTGCCTTTCAACAAGAGTTAGGCTTGTCTCCGTCGAAGTATCGAGATTCTTTGTCTCAAATTATAAAGTAAGGCGACGGGAGTGGTCGTCTGGCTATGGCCGAGTTCATCTAACGAACTGGAGCCCACCTAATGAAAACCCACCACCCCCTTCTCATACCGCTAATCTTGGTGGCCGCAGCTATGACGGCCTGTGCCTCTCCAGCCGAAACACCGCAGCCCGTTTTTCACTCAACCAAAGACGTTTTCCACGATCCAGTTCTTCCATTCGAGGTTATGTCAGGCTCCATCACAATTGCCGGAGACGTTCATCGTGCGCCAGGATCCAACCCTCATGATGTCATGATTGTTATTGGTGGCTCCGGTTCTCACTTAAGAAGTGATGTGGCGCCTGCCATTCCGATGTTTCTCAATGATGAGGTCGCAGTTGCGATTTTTGACAGACGAGGCTCTGGCTCATCCACTGGAACTTTACAGACCCCAGGAACCATCAACAGCGAATGGCAAATCCCAGTTTTGGCAGATGATGTTTCGGCTGTCGCCAATTCGCTTTCAGCAATGGGTTTCGAACGAATCGGGGTTGTGGGTAGCAGCATGGGCGGATGGATATCAATTGCTGCAGCGGCTCGGAGCGATTTGATCGACTATGTTGTGGCTATCAATGGCGGCGCCAGTTCGGTTGCAGTTTCAGACGCTTTTGATTCTCTGACAAACCAAGGATTGAGCATCGATCAAGCAATTATTCAGCTCGACGGTGTTTCTCTTTCCAAGAGCTACTCTCCTGAAGCCGACTTGGCCCGGATTGATCAACCTATCTTATGGATCATGGGAGAACTAGATGACAGCAACCCAACCCAGTTGGACTTAGAGGTTGTTGAACGCTGGAAGCAGAAGGGCAAACGTTTCCAGACCATTGTGATTGATGGCGCAGATCACAACTTCATCAACGTAGAGACTGGAGAACCTAGTCTGGCGTGGTTGCAAACTGTTTCTGAGTTTGCGCGTATCGAAGGTAGACAGTGAAATACTTGCGCAATCAGGACCATACCGGTTGCGCCCGGCACGCGCCAAGGCCCCGCGCCGGAGACCCGAACACTCTATCTTGATCTCACGAATGAGGACGCGCCGCAGCCGCCCGGTTGACACGCTCTCGCCTCGCCGCCAAAGCGCCGCCCATGACTTACATCGTCAAAGACGAATGCATCAAATGCAAGTTCATGGACTGCGTCGAAGTCTGTCCTGTCGATTGCTTTTATGAAGGCGAGAACATGCTCGTCATTCATCCCGATGAATGTATCGATTGCGGCGTTTGCGAACCGGAATGTCCGGTCGATGCGATCGTACCGGATACTGAGGATGATCCAGACGGTAAGTGGTTGGAGATCAACAGCAAATATGCCGAGCTTTGGCCGGTCATCACGGTCAAAAAAGATCCGCCCGATGATCGTGAGAAATATGAGGACGAGACAGGCAAGTTCGAGAAATATTTCTCGCCAAAGCCTGGAACTGGCGACGAATAAGACGCATGAAAAGTCCGCTGAGACGCCTTCTCAAAAGCGATCCGTCTTGGCCTGACGCTTTTGAGCGTCATGTCGCGCGTCTGCGACCGCTTATATCCGCTCAGAATATCTCATTTCATCATATTGGCAGCACAGCCGTATCAGACCTAATTGCCAAACCGGTTATCGACATACTCCTTGTCGTTCCAAACCTTCCGGACTTGGTCAGTGAATCCAAGCGGTTCGAAGAGCAAGGCTACGACGTGCGTGGCACATATGGTATTGAAGGGCGCCACTACCTAAAATTCCCAAACACTCATTTGAATTGCGCGGCGAATATCCATGCCTTCGAAATGGGGGCGCCAGAGATTGACCGCCACTTGAGATTTCGAGATCGACTACGTCTCGATTCTGAACTCAGGGATGAATATTCGGCTTTAAAGCAGGAACTCTGCCGTGGATCGGATACGATTCCACCACATTACCAGAGCGGGAAAACCAGCTTCATTGAGAAAGTTCTAGCAGACTCCGTTGAAGGAATACGGCTCAAATAGCATCCCTGGACGTGAGGAACTGTCACGAGAGTCGCATCCGTGACAAATTTGTGTTATACTGTAGTCACACACGGCGTTGAGTGTCCCATATTGGGACGTTCGCGCCGTTGTTTTTGGCAACAACGCTTTTCGAGCAGGCTCCACACCCCTTACTCCTGATAAAACAAGGCATCCACTTTATGGCAACGAGAAAAAAATCCAGCTCAAAAAAGAAGAAGAACGTCAGCTTTAAAGTTGGTCAGCACATCATCTATCCGGCGCACGGCGTTGGTGAAGTGATTGGCATTGAGCAAGAAATCATCGCCGGCTTCGATATTGAAGTTTACGTTGTGAAGTTCGAGCAGGACAAAATGACCTTGCGCGTTCCAACGTCTAAAGCTGGCAATTCTGGCATGCGCGCGCTCTCAGATGATCTAATCCTGAAAGACGCCTTTACGACGCTGAAGGGCCGCGCCCGCGTTAAACGCACCATGTGGTCACGCCGTGCGCAGGAATATGAAGCGAAAATCAATTCCGGCGATCTGATCCTTGTCGCCGAAGTCGTTCGCGACCTGCACCGCACCGAAGCCCAACCTGAGCAGTCCTACTCTGAACGCCAACTCTATGAGCGCGCTTTGGACCGTATGGTTCGGGAAGTGGCCGCGATTCGTCGCAGCTCACGTGATGCCGCCATGGAAGACATCATCGACACGCTAACCAAGGCACGCACTAGGCAGGCAGCCAAGGCGGCGAAGACTGCCGAAGACGCAGAAGATAATGACAATGATGACAGTGAGGCTGCTGCATAAGCGGCAAGCTTGAGTTCAGACCAGACCGGTCAAACTGTCAATGTGATAAGGCCCTCGCTTGTTCAGGGGCCTTTTTACGTTCAGAGGTAGAGCTTATCGCGATGTGGAGTAGACGATGACGCTAAGGCTCAGTTCCATCATGCAGAGTTTGATAGGCCTTACCGGAGCTTCGCTTTTGGCCGCTTGCGGGGGTGGGGGAGGCTCTTCAACACCACAAAGTGTGATGCCAACGCCCACAACACCACCCTCCTCGCAAAACAATGTATGGACGCAGGGTCAGTTCGCAGCCGCTTCGTCTTTCAAAGATCTCTGTGCTACCCCGAGGGCGGGTAGCGATGCCAGCGGGACGGCATTCCCAGACCGGTCCGGCATACTGTCCGATGAGTTGTTCTGGCTTCGGTCATGGTCGGATGAAACCTATCTCTGGTACAATGAAATCACCGACCGAAATCCGAACGACTTCACAACGGCTCTGTCCTATTTCGATGAACTCCGCACCACGGCGACGACAGCCAGCGGCAATCCCAAAGACCGTTTCCACTTCACCTATGACAGCGCCGATTGGCTGCAGTTGACAACATCTGGCGCAAGTGCGGGATATGGGGCCGAGTTCTCACTGATCCAGTCAACACCGCCGCGTGACATTCGCATCGCTTATGTCGAAGCCAATACGCCAGCGACCAATGCAGGGTTGGTTCGGGGCGTTAAACTGATCGCCGTTGATGGCGTCGACGTCCAGACTGGTTCAAATACGACTGCACTAAACGCTGGGTTATTTCCGGAGGCGGCGGGTGAGGTCCACACATTCGTCATTGAACGCTTAGACGGAACGCGCGAGACGATCAGCCTCACCTCTCAGATCATTACTGAAGACCCAGTCAATGTTGTGTCGACCTTCGACCAGAATGGGCGAACCTATGGCTATGTCCACTTTACGACCTTCTCTCCGCGGACAGCAGAAGAGGCGTTGTTCGACGCGTTTGATCAACTCCAAGCCGCCAATATCGATGATATTGTGCTCGACCTTCGTTATAATGGCGGGGGCCTGCTCACGATTGCGTCGCAACTCTCCTACATGATTGCTGGCCCTGCCCAGACAAGCGGGCTGAATTTCGAGACTTTGCAGTTCAATGATAAGGCGGCTGGGACGAACCCAGTCACCGGCCAGCCGATCGCGCCGACCCCCTTTTACACGACGGGTCGCGGCTTAACGGTCCCTCAATCACGACAGGCGCCGTCAGTCTCTAAACCACGGGTATTCGCTCTGACCACAGGCCGATCCTGTTCGGCCAGCGAAGCGGTAATCAACGGTCTTCGCGGCATCGATGTCGAGGTCATTCAAATCGGCAACCGCACTTGCGGCAAGCCCTACGGCTTCTACGCGACGGATAATTGCGGGACGACCTATTTCACGATCCAATTCCGGGGCGTGAATTCTAAGAACTTCGGCGATTATGCCGACGGGTTCGCGCCTGGACAGGCTGTTGGGACCATCGGTGGTGTGATGCCGGGTTGCCGTGTCAGCGATGATTTCACACGCGCGCTCGGCGATCCCACCGAAGCGCTTCTCTCAACGGCTGTAGCCTATGCGGAAACCGGGTCTTGCCCGGCAGGTACTGTTCCGCAGGAAAAATTCATCGGTGACGCCACACAGAAAATGGCATCCGACCCTGAGTTGGATTTGATGAATGATCCACGGCTACAAGCGCGGGAGATTGCGCGGACTCGACGGATTAATCCGTAATGCCGCTTAGGGTCACCTGCTTCGCGTTGGCGACATGTCTGCTCGGTTGCGTAACCCAGACCGACAAGATGGACAGTGCAATCTATAGCGCGACCCTGACCGATCAGCCGGACAATGCGACGCGAGACCTGATCCGCACCTATGTGTTCGACACGCTCGGGCCTGACTATATCGTTGACGTAGGAACGCTGACACGAACGGACAGATTGACGGCGCAGGATCGCGGACGAGGATCCGCGATTGGTCAACCAGTTTTAGTGCCCGACGTAGTTTTCCGACTCGAACTCACCGAGACTGAGCAGGGTTCAATCTGCCGATTAGTTCCTGATGCCCAAGTGGGTGATGCACCCGTTCTACTGTTTCCGCCCGATATTCTCTGTCGGCGCTTACCCAATGAAATCTAGCTCAGCACTTCGATCCGGGCGGGATGACTGGCCCAGATCATGGGACCGTTTGTCAGCTCAATCCAGCCCCGGACACGAACCTGCGCGCCTTCCAAGCCAATAGGATCGAGTGTTTTAAACCGTTTCCGGTGTTTCTTGGCGACGGCGACAGTAAAATCCGTGCGGTAGTCAGCACCAAAATTGAGATAGGCGCGGCCGCGCACATCAGCCGTGCTCGTCACAATGCCTTCGACTAGCTGCAAACTATCGACCTTTTGAGCGAGGCTATTCGGGTCCGGGTCGCGCACAGCGTAATCAGTATGACTCCACAGCCCGCGTCCCTGCTCCCGCGCTTTCTGTTCAATCGAATAGAGCGTCGCCGCGTCTATTTCCTCATCCGGCCATGTATAGACCCGCGCTAGGCCGAGCCGGATCAGTTCAGCTTGCACCCATAAATCCTGCAGCCCGTCAGGCGCGAGCGTGTGAACTTGCGCCAGCGCTCGGTCATAGCGGTCACGTGTGTCGCCGCCATAAGAAAGCCGCACGCGCCGTCCACGCAAAAGCCCAGACAGACCCTCGCGCGCTTCGCGGCCCCAAGGCTCAGACCGCTTGGGTGTCATGATGCCGGCCAAACGGACCTGTAGACCAGAGGCAAGCGTCACCGTTTGCCCGCTAGATACGGATGCGACCTCATCCACCTCACCTGATTTCAGGTCCGCCGCGCGTAAGGCACCTGAGAGAGTCCCGGACAGTGCCAAGGCCGCTCCAGCGCCACCGATCAGCCCGGCTCGGCGTGTGATATGAGGAACGTTCGCCACAGAGGGATGCTACGCTTCGCTTACGCCACTGTCGAATCCGACTTGGCGTTCTGCGCGCCCTTCGCTAGTTCGGGCTCACGATCCCGTAGCTCAGTCGGATAGAGCACCAGATTCCTAATCTGGGGGCCGGTGGTTCAAATCCACCCGGGGTCGCCAATTCAAATGGTTAGTTTAGCGGCGTGTTTTCACCCAGGGGGCCATGCGTTTCAGCACGTCATCACGGTCGGTAAAGTGATGTTTCAGCGCCGCGCCGACATGCAAAAAGATTAGAGCAATGAAGAGTTTAGCTCCGATCTCGTGCAGGAACTTGAACCGCTCTGCCGAGGCCTTGGACTCAGACACGCCCGGCATATCTGGCAGAGTCATCAGGCCATAAATTACGGTCGGGATCGGTAAGTCTGACGCACTAACCATGGCCCAGCCTAGCAATGGCATCGCGAACATCAGTGCGTAAAAAGCCCCATGCGTAAAGTGGCTGGCCCTACGCTGCCAACCCGGCATGGCGTCGGGCAGAGGCGGTGGTCGATGACCGAGTCGCCAGAGCAAGCGAGCGAGCGATAAAACCAAGACCGTCATCCCAATGCTCTTATGCCACTGATAGATGGCGAAGCGGTTGGGCATCCACTCTTGCGTCATTAGCAGACCAAAAAGGATCAACCCGATAATCAGCAGCGCAATCGTCCAGTGCAGGACGATTGCGACTTTATTATATTGGACCGACAAAGACCTACTCGTCTTTCTGGAACTCAACTTCCATGACCAGATCAACATCGTCACCGACGAGTGGCGCATAGAGATCAACGCCAAAATCCGACCGCTTCAGTTTGCCCGTACCAGACAGACCAAACATGTCGGTCCCGCTGCGCGATTTCCCGATTTTATTGATCGTGCCTTCAAAGCTGATCGGACGCGTAACGTCTTTGATGGTCAGGTTTCCAGTAACAATACCATGGCCACCCGGATGAATTTCAACGTTGGTGCTTGCAAATGTGATGGTCGGATATGTCGCCACATCGAAGAAGTCCGCGCTTTTCAGATGCGTATTAAAGGCGTCCACATTGCTATCAATGGATGCGACTGGAATGACCACGTTAAGCGTAGAATTTTCTGGAGTTTCAGGATCGTAATTGACCGTTGCATCGAAATCACTCCAACGCAGGATTGGGCGCGAATAGCCCTGATGATCATAGGAGAACTGGATGTAGGCGTGACCCATTTCCGCAGAATACGCGCCCGCTGGCAAAGTAGTCAGGTCAACACCGGGGCCCATATCTGCCATTTCAGACTTTTCGACCTCGCCCGCCACAGCCGTGGATGGGTCAACGGCGTCGGCCTCGACACGGGGTTCAGCGTCAGCACAGGCCATCAATACCGGAAGTGCGGCCAAAATAATCAAATGTCTCATAAGTCTCTCCGTTTCACTCGCTATAGTTACGGCGATCATATGACGCCAGTTTGTCGCGAAAATGTGACCAGTCATCAGCTTTAGCGATCGGGTCCCATAGCGCGCCGATCTCTTCGTACAGCAAGGTTGCGGGGCGTTCGGTTTCGGGGCGCGTCCCTGTGGGGCTCAAAGCTGCATAGGCCGATTTCCAGTCGCCCCAGACACTATCGGGATAATCCTGAAGCGGCGCACGGGCTGCACCACCGGACCAGTCGTGGAAAAAGTTTGGCCAGCTCACCCGACTTTTGCCCAAGACATTAAATGTCAGTTTGACGAAGGCGGCACCGTCTTTGGGCATCTCAATTCGTAAACGCCGAGCCATATTCTGAACTAGCGCAGCTTCATAATTGTCAGCATAGGCTCGCAGTGCATCAATCAGCGCATCGTCCTCTTCGATCAGGGACAAGCTTTGCGCCAACTGGCCCAAATTCCAACCCATCGCTTCCGGCTGGCGAGCGAAGGCATAAAGCCCGGAATGATCGAAATAAGCCGCCGTGAACGCCGGGTCGTAATGTGGCAGGAACCGATAAGGGCCGAAGTCAAAAACCTCGCCAGTGATGTTCATATTATCCGTATTCATGACGCCGTGTACGAAGCCGGCCGCCATCCAACTCGCGACCAAGTCAGCGCTGCGGATTACAACGGCACGCAACAAATCCGCAGGGCGGTTGATGTCGGGATAGAAGTAGCGATGGCAATAATCGACCAAAGCTTCGAGATTATCTGTCCGCCCAAAAAACGCCTGCCGCTGAAATGTACCGAAGCGAATATGGCTGTGCTGCAACCGCGTCAGAACAGCAGAACGAGTCGGCGACGGCTCGTCATGACGCTGAAGTTCCTCGCCAGTCTCAATCAGACAGAAACTGCGCGATGTGTTGACGCCGAGATGTTCAAGATAGCGCGTTGCGAGCACTTCACGCACACCGCCTAATAGGGTCAGCCGTCCGTCGCCGCGCCGTGAAAATGGCGTCTGGCCTGAGCCTTTAGTGCCAAAGTCGAGCAATCGCCCATTTGCATCCCGGCACTGCGCATAGAGAAAGCCGCGCCCGTCACCGATCTCTGGATTGTAATTACGAAATTGATGACCGTGATAACGCAGAGCCAGCGGCTCAGGCAGTGATCCCTCAAAGGGGTTGAACCGCCCAAAACGGGCGACCCAATCGATATCATTCAAGCCAAGCGACGCCGCACTATGGTCATCCGCATATCGGAGTGTGTGTTGAGGAAACTGCGCCGGGACGACACCGTCATAGAAGTCTTCGCCGAGCTCCAATATTGACTGCTCGGGTTTGAACATTTGCTACAGACCGAGTTCCGCACCGAAATGCGTATGAACTGCCTGATACCAAGGCTCCTGACGCATACGCTCCAACCATTCGGACAGGACGGGCGCATATGAGATGTCGATCTTCGCAACGTGCTGCGGTTCAAAGGCTGCGACGAGAGCAATATCTGCCAAAGTTAGCCGATCGCCATGCAAATGCCCGTCACCACTCAAAGCCACCTCAATATGAGGTAGATTGTCAGCCAAAAACCGAAGCCCTAAATCAATTGAGGCCTGATCCGGTTCAGCCCCAACCATGGGGGCGATGAATCGGTTGAAGTTGATCCGTCCAACATTGATGCGGATGTGATGGACCACGAACTCGACCCATTGATCGATCAAAGCGGCTTCGCGCATATCTTCGGAATAAATGTCGCTGCCTGACTTGCGCGCCAGATACCGCCCAATGGCACTACTTTCCCCAATTGCCAGATCATCGTCGACCATGGCGGGCACTCGTCCAAAAGGGTTCACGGATAGGTAATCGTCGCTCTTTTGCTCCTGCGTCTGCAAATTCACCACCTTGCGCGTATAATCGAGGCCAGACGCTTCCGCGATAAAGACAGGATAGAGCGATGGGTTAGACAAAGGATGGTAATAGAGCGTGGTCATAAAATGACTTTCTAGTGTTGCGGAAGGCGAGGAAACTGATGTCGAAGAAACTCTGCGGCCTCCAGCGGAACAGTGTTGGCTTTGGGAAAAGCTTTGGCGAAATTCAGAAAGCCGTGCGGCATCGTCTTTTCATACCGATGTTCGACCTGATTGCCCGCTTCTTCCATTTTTTCATAATAGAGTTTGCCTTCGTCCCGTAAGGGATCAAGGCCACATGTCAGCACCCAGGCAGGGGGTAGCTTGTCGAGATCGTCTTCGAACAAAGGCGACACTTTCGGGTCTTTTGGATCAGCCCCAGCGACATAATTTTCCTGAATATATTTCAAGGCCACGGCACCGATTTTCAGCCAATCCTGCGGCCCTGGATTGGATGGCTTAATGTCTTGCAGCTGCATTAACGGGTAGAACAAGATCTGCGCCTTGATCTGGTCACGATAAACTTGCGCAATCCACGCCGCCATATTGCCCCCGGCACTGTCGCCGCCAATCGCAATACTGTCCGGATCAATCCCGCGAGACGTTCCGCTCCCAGAAAGAGCCCAATCGACAACTGTCTTCACATCATCCGGTGCGGCTGGAAATGGATGTTCAGGGGCCAGCCGATACTCGACCGAAAGAACCCGGCAGAGCGATGCATTGGCGAGGCGGCGAATAATGCCTTCATGCGTTTCCGTATCGCAGGTCACAAACCCGCCACCATGCGCATAGATCAGCGTCGGTCCCAGTTCAGGGATTGGGCCAAACGGCACGAATAATTTTACAGTGACGTCGTCAATTTGAAATTCGTCCTTCGAACGCACTTCAGGGCCTGGCGCATCAAAACGGCGCGTCATACGACGAAAATTATCTTGAAAGCGATCCAGAAATTGATCGTCCGGGGTCAGTTTTGAAAACTGCTCCGATACAGCCTCAGACAGAGACTCGAGAAAGGCTTTGGGGGTCATCACGATGTTTAGATAGCGATCAAACGTCCGCCGCGTAAGGCGGAACCGGATCATATTGCATGGCGCGGGCAACATCCCGTGACATTTGTGGATCGAACCATTGGCCGACTAGCCAGAGCGACATGTCGATCCCGGCTGAAACACCGGCCGCGGTGACTACGTTTCCGTCACGAACATAGCGCACATGCGGCACAAGCTCTCCGTCCAGCTTCAAGCGATCAAATTCGTTGAACGCCGCCCAATGTGTGGCCGCCCGCCGCCCTTTCAGAAGGCCTGCCTTAGCCAGAACAAACGCACCTGTGCAGACAGACGTGACCCATTCACAATCAGGCGCAATCGCCTGAACCCACGCCATGATTTCGGGATCCTTAATGACTGTGCGGGTCCCCTGCCCGCCGGGGATCAAGATGACGTCCAACGCATCCACATCAGTCATAGAAGTATGCGCTCCTACGCGCATGCCCTTCACAGCTGTAATGTCCGAGCCATCCCGCGAGATTAGTCGATTGTGCAGAGGCTCTGGATCACCGCGATGTCCCGCCACCTCATTGACCATCTGGAAGACTTCCCAAGGTCCGACAAAATCCAGCTCTTCGACATCATCGAAAATGAGAATACCGACAGATTTCATTGCGGCCACACACAATCAAACTGTTCGCAAATTCCGATCATACTATCATCATACACAAAGCCCTCAGCGGTTGCCTGCCGCTGGAAATAAGCATCATGCTCAGTCTTCCAATAGGCGAGCGACTTGTCACCTTCGCCTTCTATATGGGCGAAACTATCGTCCACATCACAAATCGCTTTAAGCTCAATATGGCAGGTGCGGATTATAGCGCGCGGCGTGCCTGCTCCATCAGCAATAATCCAATAATCACCAATTTTGGGCTGATCACCCTCGGCAAAGTCCCTGGCTAGGCAACAGGTTGCGCGCTTCGTTCCCTCTAGAACTAAATCCAGCAACTCGTCATTCATAGCAGGATTGTCGCCGAAAACATCGATTGGCGGAACAGGACCACTTTCACCGATTGCAGCGCAATAGTCTGCCCATAGCGTTTCAGCGTTCATGATGGATCATACCCACCGTTTTTCAGAAAGTCGTATTCCTCCGGCGTACTGTCACGTCCCAAAACAGCATTCCGATATGGAAAGCGCCTAAATTTCTCAATCACATCGCGGTGCGCCTTGGCGTGTCGCAGTGTGCTGCCACCATCATCTAATCGCGACCCGGACAGCTCGACACATCGGTTCTGCGCCGTCAGATCCTCAGCATGCATAAGAGGCATATAGACGAAAGACCGTTTTTCCGTAGGGATTTCCAAGTCCCAGCCGCTATCAACCATACGGTCTGTAACGCCCAAGGCATGCCCGTCCCAAGCAAAGGCACGAGGCGACCCGCGGAACATATTTCGCGGGAACTGGTCCAGCATAATGATAAGAGCTAGGGCACTCTGCGCGTCGGCTTCCCAAACTGGATGTGGAAACGGTCCTTTGGCGAGCGTCTCAGCCGCAGCTTGAAACGTCTGGCTAATCTCAGCGTCAAAGCTAGGCGTACTGTTGAACCAATGTGCCTTGGTTTCATCTGCGAACCAAAAGTCGAGAACGTCTGAAGGCGTGATCAAAGCCTGATGGCCCCACTGTTGATCTTCTCAAAAACATCCACGTCTATGCGTTCATAAGCTTTTGTCTGCGGATTACAGAAATAGACAGGCTCCGTAATCCGGTCAGGGTCAAAGCCGGCTTTGACGAGGTTCGTCTTCTTGAACTTGAACGTTGAGGTCGTTTCAGACTCGCTACTCAAGCGCAGGAATACGGGCCGCGCATAATGCGGCAATTCTTTATCAAGATAGGCTTTCAGCTTTGCGAGGTCGAGCGGAGTTTCTGAAACAAGAGACGCCATACCGGCACGACCGTCATAGCCTGGAACTTCGACACCGTAGACATTGGCTTGGGTAATGCCTTCAAAGCCAGATAGAGTGCCCGCAACTTCATTCGTTGCGACATTTTCTGCTTTCCAGCGGAACGTATCACCCACCCGGTCCATGAAATAATAATAGCCATAGGCGTCTCGCTTCATCAGATCACCCGTACGGAACCATGCGTCGCCCGGTTTGAATACATTGCGTAAGATTTTTTTCTGCGTCGCCTCTTTGGTTTCATAGCCGTCAAAGCGGAAACGCGGATCATCTTCGCGAATTTCGCCAATCACTTCTCCGACTTCATCATCGTCGACACGCAGGCAAAACCCATCAGATCCGCGCGGATTTTCGCCTGTCTCAACATCATAGCGAATGATGTCGATGTTAAACTTCCATTTCAGGTAGGACGGCACACGCCCAACCGCACCGATGGGCCCATCGAGATTGATTAGGCTGACATTCCCTTCCGTCGCTCCGTAAAATTCGATGACGTGCGGGATGTTGAACCGAGTGACAAAGCTCTCCCAAACTTCGGGGCGCAAGCCGTTACCGACGATCCACTGAATTTTGTGCGCGTTTTCTAGCGGATGCGGCGGTGTAGACAGGAGGAACCGACACAGCTCTCCAACATAAGTGAACATGGTTGCACCCTGGCTCACCGCTTCGTCCCAGAAGGTCGACGCGCTGAATTTTGGTCGGATGATACAGGCTCCGCCATTGGAAAAGGCTGCGCCCATTCCGACCAAACCGCCTGTGGCATGATAGAGGGGCAGAACCAGCATCATCCGGTCTTTCGCACTCGCCCTCGCGCCAGCGCCCAGACCGCGCATATAGTTCTGTGCCCGCACATGAGTGACTTTGGCCGCCTTAGGCAGACCCGTCGTCCCCGAGGTGAACATCTTCATCCCCTGCCCGCCAGCCTTGAGACCTTCACGGATAGATTTGGCGGGGCGATGCGGCACAATGTCCAGCAAGGCCGCGTCGAATGTCTTCATGCGCCGCTTATGCCCCTTGGGGACCTCTCCGAACGCGGCCCATTCGATCAGCCCATCATTCAAATGTTCACGCGCGCTTTTCCATCCCTCGATCAGATCGACATCGACGACAACATGGGACGCCTCGCTGATATTGACGCAATGCGCCAACGCGTTGCCGGAAAGTTGGAAGTTGATCAGAGCGGGAATCACGCCGCGTTTGGTCAGACCGAACCAGAGCGCCACATATTCGAGACGATTCCGCACAAAGACGGCGACCGTATCGCCTTTGCCAATGCCGTTCGCTTCGCACCAACCCGCCACGCGGTTGGCATAGTCTTCGGTCTCATCATAGGTCCACTGACGCTCATCTTCGATGAAAGCTACATTGGAACCGAACGCATCGACCCGCATCTCCAGCTCATCTGCAAGCAGGTGATTGGAGCTCGCATCGACGGTTTTGACCGATTTGAGCATGCGTAACATGCCCGACAAATATTTCGCTTCACGCCGCAGAGTGGAGATCATGAATTTACCCGGTCCTTGTCTATGTTCGAGCGTCCTTAAGGCAAGATCAAACAAAGAAAAACCCCGCACGAACGGCGAGGTTTTCCGTGACTAGCACACTAGCAACCTTTGGGAGGAAGGCTGACATTGCGGGACCCGTTTTCAGGTGCGTGGGACACACGCTGTTGGGTTCCTAAACCTTCTTGCAAGCAGAGTGCCAGTCCCCTCACAGATGCCTCAAGGACGCGTGGAGGCGAGCCGGAAACCTTCAATATAGTTTGGCGGAATATAGAGCGGTTGCTCATCATAAACCGTCGTCTGGCCAGAGCGTTGATTATAGGTCACATCGCGCAGGATCAGCGTCATGCCGTCAAACCGAGCGGCATCGAGCCGCTCATTCGGAATGAATAAGACAAGCTGATCCCGTCGCGCGCAATCGCGCTCTGAACTCACAACGATAGAATCACTGCGTCCATCACCTGGAAACATTTGGAACTCATCGAACGTATCGGCGGGCTTTTCTGACTGCGTCCGATCCGGCCGCGGACCCTTGTCGCGCTGAGGCGGAGCCGGGCGCGGGCGGCTGACAGGTGGCCGGACGGTAGGCTTAGGGGCTGGCTTGGCCACCCTTGGAGGGGTGGGGCGAGACACGGGTCGCGACGGAGGTTCACGGACAACTGACGGTCGAGGTGTTCGGCGGCGGACTGTCGGTGCCGGGTCACGTATCTCTGGACGACGCCTCACTCTCTCAGTCGGCCGTGCGACGCGATCAGGCGTCACAGACGGCGTGGTTACAGATGGATCGACGCGACTCGGTCGACGGGGTCGACGATCCGGCTTTGGCTTTGTGCCGGTCTTGCGGCCATTCTTGAAATAGTCCGCACGACCGCGTGGACGCCCTTGCCCGCTATCATCAACAATAGATGGCACGTGTGGTGTCGGTGTATCGGTTCCGGGGCGAGGTCTGGGTCTTGGTCTTGGTCTAGGCCGTGGACGAGGTCGCGGATAGGTCGGGCCGTAACCGCCATATCCATGCCCACCATAACCGTAGCCATAATCAAAGCCTCTATGCCCGAAATAAATCGGTGGAATACCTGACAATCCGCCATAGCCGGGCCTGTAATACCGATCATGATGATAGATGGTTTCTGTCACACGGGATGAACATTCCAACTCATGACTATCGCGACGGATGATCGGGACCGTTTCGCCGTTCAAAAACACAGCATCCCGCATGCGCCCAAACGAACGATCGCCTGTGTCCGTGTAAAAGAGTTCGACCTCTAACAGAACACCGTCAGTCAACGGGTCGTTATTCAGATCCCGGGCTGAGACAGTGCTACGCAGATTGACGGTCGCAGCGAGCCGGTCATCTTCTTCGAAGGGATCGAAGGTCGGGGCGACCTGTTCCGCTGCCCCTGTTCGAGAATTATATTCGGTGACAACATCAGCAGCAATTTGGTCGGCCGGAATATCCGGGAAAGACAAATCGTTGGAACCGCGCTGATAGTTGGCCGATGATTGCGCTGATCCGTAACTCTGCGAGCCTGTGCTGTAGGTCTGAGCCATCACTATAGAACTGGCTGACATAAACAGCGCGGTGGCAGACAGGACGATCACAGAACGATTTTTCATAGGGCCCCTTATGCTAGTCAGACTGAGGCTTGGCTGACATCAGCGTTAATCTGCGGTTCATCACGCCGGCTCTGCCTCATGCAGCAACTCTGCAAATCCTGAGCCGTGCGCCCAATAGGGTGAGATCATGGACAGGCTTTGATAGACACCCCGGTCGATCAGAGCCTTGGTTGGCACCTCACCCTCGCGCAGACTGTGATATTGAAGCCAGAAGGTAAAATGCTGCGCCAGACGCGCTGTGAGCGCCGCTTTCTCCCCCTCACCAAACGCTAGATGCCCACCCTCTTCCAAGTCGGACAGCAACGAAAACGCTGTTCGCTCTTTCAGCCCTAGAAGCCGAGAAAACGGAACCTTCAGTTCAGGCACGCGGTCGATCAATTCGGTCGGGTTGCGATAAAAAAAGCGGAAATCCCAAATTTCCTCAAAGATAATATAGAGGAAGATCCAATTATCCTGCAGAGCCAACGGCTCACTAATCGGGGCGCTCAGAACCTGACGCAGCTCAATCTCGAAATCCGAGAACAGCTCGCGAATAATCGGCTCTTTGCCTTTGTAATGGTAATAGAGATTACCTGGTGAGATCCCGATGACCGAGGCGATGTCGACCGAACTCACCGCATGTTCGCCCTCATTATTGAACAAGGCCAGCGCGGTGCGAAGGATCGTATCCTTAGTCTTGGATCGGGCTGGCCGTTCCTCTGACATAACAGATCAGCTCGTCTTTTTTGTCGCTGGTTTCTTTGTCGCCGCTTTCTTAGCAGGCGCCTTCTTGGTAGGCGTTTTTTTGGTGGTCGCCTTTTTCGCTGTGGTCTTGCGCGTCGTCGTCCGCTTTGGCGAGGGGCTCGCCTTTAGAAGGGCGTCGAGTTTCGCTTCGATACTGGTCAGGCGCGCTTCAACGGCGTCGATCCGATCATCGGACGATCCGCCTGAAAGGCGATCGCGCATGGCCTGAATCCGGTCATCAATGCCCAGGCTATCGTTCAGATCGGATGCCTTACCGGCCAGTTGCGCCCCTTTGACTTTGGCCGCCATTTCCAGCTTCTCACCCTTTTCGGCGAGGCTTTCAAACACATCAGACGATGATCCGCTCAGATTACCGCTCAAACCACGAATGGCTTCGCGGCTATCTTCGAACGCCTTGCCATACGCGCCAATCCCCGCGAGCCAGATACGTCGTGCCATGTCACTCGTTTTTTTCGGGTTCTTATCGTCGGCCATGGCGGTGTCCTTTGGTTGCGGGGTTAGAAACTAAGCGTGGGCGCGAGCCGAATCGTTGGCGTGAACGAAGCTCGCCGCGACGGACGGCACTTCGACCGGTTCGGCATGCGGGATCGGCATTTCGGGTTCGCTGAAGAAATCACGAATGAGGTCAACGGTCTCTTCCCGGCGGGTCAGCAGGAATAGATGACCTGCGCCATCGATAATTTCCAGACGAGACCGGCGATAGAGGGCGTGCAGGATGCGACCATTGATTGGCGGGACAATATGATCCTTGCTGCCCATAATGATGAGCGTCCGTGCCCGGATGCGGCGAGCAATCGGTAAGGACGACCACCCCATCATAGCGCCGAGTTGGAACAGATAGCCCTTCACGGATGGCGGCACCATATTGACGGTGAATTCACCGGAATGCTCGGCCGCATCGCCGTAGAGAGTTTCAAAATTCTTCTTCAGAAAGTCGCGGTCAATATAGCGTTTTGGCGACGCCATCTTAGACAAGGCTTTGGGATTACCCGGCACCATCGTCCAACCGGGCGAAGTCGCGCACAGCACCAGACGTCGCGTCATAGCTTTGTTTTGCCATGCAAATTGCTGCGCCGGACCGCCGCCCCAGGACACGCCCAACACGTCGACACGGTGATAGCCATTGTCAGTCAGGATCTGCTTGGCGGCCTTCGCGACCCACCAAGGACGGTAAGGGAAGGTTGGATCGGGCGACCCGCCAATTCCGGGCATGTCGAAAGTGATGATATCGCGACCAGTGAATGTATCGGCAAAGAGCTGCGCGATTTCGAGGTTGGCGCCAATGCCATTGAAAAACAGCAGCGGTGTGCGTTTCCCAAAACCCTTATCCACCCCGGTCCAGATCGCTGTGCGAAGCTTCTGATTGCCGATCTTCGAAAAGAAGATACGCGGCAGGTTCGGCTGAAACGGCATTAAGGTCTTTCCCGGTCACTGGACCGTGTCCCTACGGCCACAGGTCTTATGCCTTGGTCCGTCGTTAATTCCTTGTAGTAATGGGTTAACCTCGCTTTGTGAAAGGTTAAAATCAGTCGGGAAAGGCAGGGCAAAACGTCCCACCGCCCATCACGGGGTCGGCCTGTGTCGCGGGAGTGTCGAGTGACACGAGCGCGGACGCCACCCATCGACGGATGACAAAGGAAATACCGTTTTACGACAGACAAACGTCCGCGCGCTCGGTT